>WNGD01006435.1_pt1 | contig 11715 bp, 9 predicted proteins | sample 5400671 | NCBI WGS metagenome assembly WNGD01 (sample SAMN13153369, study PRJNA577476) | soil metagenome | isolation source: 40 cm soil or saprolite under grassland replicate 2 | place: USA:California | collected 2016-06-15
TACACCGACGTCGCAAGGAAGATGAGCTTACCGACGAACTCCAGTTCCGCCTCGATGAGGAAGCCGAAGAGCGCCAGGCGGAAGGTTTGGCGGAGCAAGAGGCGCGCTGGGCCGCGCGCCGCGAGTTGGGAAACGTCACTTTGGTTCAGGAGACCACTCGCGCCATGTGGACCTGGACATGCTTTGAACAACTTGTGCAGGATCTTCGCTACGCTCTGCGCACGATGATCCACAACCGCGCATTCACCGCTCTGGCCGCGGTGTCGCTGGCGCTTGGCATCGGGGCCAACACCGCGATCTACAGCTTCATGGACTCGATTCTGCTGCGCTCGCTGCCGGTTTCGAATCCCGAATCGCTGGTGGTGCTGAACTGGCACAACAAAGTTTATTCTCGCGGTACGGTCGTGCGCGGCGCTAGCGGCACTATTTATGACGATCCGAAGAGCGGGTCGACGGCCGGAATTTTCCCGTTCCCGGCGTTCGAGCTTTTGCGGAAGTCCGACGCGGTCTTTTCGAGGGTGTTCGCGTACTACCCGACGCGCAAAGTAAATCTAATGGTGAAAGGACAGGCCGAGCTGGCCAGCGGCGAGTATGTCTCCGGGGATTATTTTCGTGGACTCGCCGTGCCGCCGCGCGATCATTCCGGATGACGATCGAGCGGGAGCCCCGGCGATCGCTGTCCTGAGCTTCGCGTTCAGTCAAAGGCGCTTCGGCGATGCAGCGAGCGCGCCCGGGCAATTCATCCTGATCAATAACGTCCCGTTCACGGTAGCGGGAGTCGCGCCGCCGGGATTTTTCGGCGTCGATCCCGCGGCGGCGCCCGATTTCTATATTCCGCTGCACACCAACCTCCTGCTGCAGCAAAAAGGAGGACCGGGCGACGTCGCCAATGGATATCTCGATCCGAACTACTATTGGATCGAAATCATGGCGCGCCTGCGTCCGGGCGTGAGCGTAATGCAAGCGCAGGCCGCGCTGGGTCCGGTGTTTCACCAATGGATCGCGACGACGGCAACCAACGATCGGGAGCGGGCCGATCTGCCGGAGCTGTTGATCAGAGAAGGCGCGACCGGCTTGGATACGTTGCGGCGACAGTATTCGCAACCTTTGTACGTGTTGCTGATCATGGTGGGGCTGATCCTGGCCATTGCATGCGCCAATATCGCGAATCTCCTGCTGGCGAGAGCGACGGCGCGGAGGCGCGAAATGGCGGTGCGGCTGAGTCTGGGCGCCGGACGATTCCGCGTGGTCCGCCAACTCCTGACCGAAAGCCTGTTGCTGGCGTCGATCGGCGGCGCGCTGGGAGTGTTATTCGCGGTGTGGGGGATTCGATTCCTTACTGTCCTGCTGGCAAACGGGAGGGAAAATTTCACTCTGCACCCGGATTTGAACTGGCACGTGCTGGGCGCGGCGGCGGCGCTGTCGATGATCACGGGTCTGTTGTTCGGATTGGCTCCGGCGCTTCAGTCGACACGCGTGGATGTGATGCCGGCCCTGAAGGAAACGCGAGCGGGTCAGCCAAGCTCGCGGCATTCTTTCCGGCGCGCCGGCTTGAGCCACCTGCTCGTGGTCAGTCAGATCGCGATCTCCCTGCTGATGCTGGTGGCAGCCGGGCTGTTCGTGCGTACGCTTTCGAATCTGCAATCGATCCAGTTGGGCTTCAACCGCGAAGACCTGCTGCTGTTCCAGATGAACGCGCGGCAGGCGGGGCACCAGGATCCGGAGATTATCGCGTTCTACGGCGATTTGCAAAAACGGTTCGGCGCGATTCCCGGAGTGCGCAGCGCGAGTGTCACGCATTATCCGCTGCTCGGGGAAGGCTCATGGCAGGGAGACGTTGTGCCGGCCGGCAAGCAGCCAAAACCCGGAGTGACGACGCATATTTTGATGACCGGAACCGAATTCTTTACCACGATGCAGATTCCCGTGCTGCTGGGACGGGCGATTGACGAGCGCGACCGGCCGGGCTCGCCGCCAATCGCGGTGGTCAACGAAGCATACGTCAAAACCAACTTCGGCGATCGGGATCCGCTGGGCGAGCATATCGTCATCCACCGTCTTTCGCAGTTTGGAAACCGGGAGGTCGAGATCGTCGGTGTCGCCAGGAATGCGCGGTATGGCGCGTTAAAGGGTGACTTTCGGGATGTTGTGTATGTCCCGTTCAACCAAGGCTCGTACTATCCGGTCGACGAAATGACGTTTGCGCTGCGCACCAGCGGCGACCCGCTTCGGTACGTCAACACGGTGCGCGAAATCGTTCACCAGGCAGACCCGCGCGTCCCTGTCACGAATGTCAAAACACAAGCGGCCCAGATCGATCAGACCATGAACCAGGAGATCCTGTTCGCAAATCTCTGCACCGGCTTCGCCATCCTGGCATTGGTCATCGCTTGTGTCGGTTTGTACGGCACCATGGCCTACACGGTCGCGCGGCGCACGGGTGAGATCGGGATTCGGATGGCACTCGGGGCGCAGCGTGGCGCCGTCGTCTGGATGGTGCTGCGTGAGGTCTTTGTGCTGGCGGCAGCAGGGCTCGCGATCAGTGTGCCGGCGGCACTAGGGACGTCAAAATTTGTCGAATCTTTTCTTTTCGGAGTGAAAGCCAATGATCCGGGGGCGCTGATGATGGCAGTGGCGATTCTCCTGGGCGCCGCGCTTCTGGCCGGTTACGTGCCTGCGCGGAAAGCGTCTCGAATCGATCCGATGATCGCGCTACGGCATGAGTAACTCCGCGCCCCTCCGGGCTGCGGCCCGCGGGCCCGCTGGCATCACTGATTTCGGATTGCGGATTGCGGATTGTCGTGATCGCGGCTGTCCTTAATTCCAAATCCAAAGTCCCAAATCACCAATCCGCAATCGTTAGACTTCAATGTCAATCATGACAATCCGCAATGCCCGCGGGCCTGCAGCAAAATGCGAATTTATTTCTGCGCGAGCCCTCAGGTCCGGGCGTCGAGGGCTCCCTTCACGCGTTCGGGTGTGAATGGGACCTGACGGATGCGAGCGCCGGTGGCGTCGAAGATCGCGTTGGCAATCGCGGCGGCGACGACGGTGACGGCCGTTTCGCCCGCGCCCATGGCTTCCCCTTCAGACCGTTGGATCAGCACGGTGTCGATCTTCGGAACATTGGCGCCTACAAACGGCGTGCGATATGTCAGCCAGTCGACCGACGTGATTTTCTGATCGTCCCAGGTCACTTCTTCCAGCAGCGTGCGACTCACGCCGTGCAGGGCGCCACCCTCGAGCTGATTTCTCAAGCCGTCAGGGTTGGAAATGGGTCCGGAGTCGTTCGCGATGACGAGGTGCTTCACTACTACGGCGCCCCAGTCCTGGTTCACTTCGACTTCGGCCACCATCGCGCAGTATCCGTTGTCACCTTCATACAGCACACACGAAAGACCACGGCCGGCCGCAACGCCGGTGCGGCGAATGCCGGGGCGGGGCGACGGCCGGGTCTCCCAGTTCGCCGACTTCGCCGCCGCCTTGACCACCTCTATCAACCGGGGATCGCTTAAATGGCGAAGGCGATAGTCGACCGGATCCGTTTTGACCAACGCCGCGATCTCGTCCATGAACGACTCGTGGGCGAAGGTGTTCTGCAACCGGGCCGGCGAGCGCAAAGGTCCTGTCCAAAACGGCGACGGCACGTTGTGTATCAGGACACGCTGGCTGGGCACCTTTCCCGTTCCGCCGCAGCGTTTGCCCACGCAGCCGGTGACATATGAAGGAACCGCGTTACTGCCGTTGGAAAAGTTTGTGGGATCCGGCGCGGGTGTCCTTGCCGCGAAGGCTGCGGGCTCAAAGCCCGCCAGGAAGCCCGTGACGACATTGCCGGGATTGTTGGCGCCCGGCCGGCCGCCCAGAGTCGGCGACCACGACTCATGATCCCAGGCTATGATCGACCCGCCCGCATCGAGGCCCACACGCTGGTCGATGACGTAAGCGACGCCGAAGTTCTCCCACGCCATCTCATCCTTCCGGGTGAGCTGGACGCGCACCGGCTTGCCAACCGCCTGCGACAGAAGCGCCGCATCGTAAGAAACCGTGTCCGCGCCATTGATACCGTAGCAGCCGGCGCCCATTCTGAACCTGACGCGCACGTTCTCGGGCCGCAGGCCGAGAACCTTGGCGACGGTGTTTTTGAGCGGGTACACCGCCTGTGTCGCCGACCAGACCGTGGCTTTGTCGCCCTGCACCTCCGCAACGGCGCAGGAGGTGCCGAGCGATCCGTGCATCTGATATGGATAGTGGTACGTGGCTTTCACGATCTTCGCGGCGCTCGCGAGCTTCGCATCGACATCGTTTGAGTTCACGGCAAATGTGTCCCGCGCCGGTTTCTGATTTCGCAACCAATCGTAGAAGTCTCGCTGGTCCGGCAGCGTTGCGCCCCGCGTCCAATCGACCTTCAGCTTGTGGGCGGCCTGAATGGCCTGCCACGGCTTCTCTGCGACCACGCCGACGAAATTGTTTTTGACGACCACCTTCACGACGCCGGGCAGACCTCGAACGGAGCCTTCATCGACGCCAACCACCCTCGCCCCCACGGCCGGCGGCCGGACGACCTGCCCGTGCAGCATACCGGGCAGTCGCACGTTGTGGACGTACTCGAACTGACCGGTCGCGATCGCAGGGATTTCCACGCGCGGCACCGGTTTTCCAAGGATAGTCCATTCGCCCGGGTCTTTTCGTCTTGCGCCGCGATTGAGCGCAACACCGAACGCGCGTCCCCCGGCCAGCTCGCCGTAGCCGGCCTTCTTGGACGTATCCGTTGTTACGCCGATCACGCCATCCCTCGCCGTGAGCTGATCGACGGGGACGCCGAACCGCGTGGACGCGCGCTCCAGGAGCGCTTCGCGAGCCGTCGCACCGGCGAGCGCAAGGTTGTTGCGGTTGAAGTTCGCCGGATGCGACTGAGCGCCGGATGTCGTGCCCTGGTCCGGTGTGAGTGCCGTGTCGCACTGGATGAGTTTCACGCGATCGAACGGCACACTGAGTTCTTCCGCGATCAACTGCGTCTGTGCCGTGTACAGCCCCTGACCCAGTTCACATTTGCCGGTGTACGCGGTCACGCTGCCGTCGGCGCCGATTGCGATCCACGAATCGAGCTGACCGCTGCCAGGGCCATTGAAGTCCGGAGGCACTGCTTGACCTGGCGCCGCACCCGGCGGGGACGCCAGCCCCCCCATGCTGAAGCTGATGATCAGTGCGCCGGACCCTTTGATGAATTTTCTGCGTGAAATTCCGGCGCTCTCGAGCGCGCCCAGTGCATCCGGGCTCATTGCCTTCAAGGTGTCCAGAGGTTTCACGCTTTCACCTCCTCGGCATACCGCTTGATAGCGCGTATGATTCGCGCATTCGCGCCACACCGGCACAGGACGCCGGACATCGCCTGCTTGATTTCGGCGTCCGACGCTTTCGGATTCCGATCCAGGAAAACTTTGGCCGTTAGAATGATGCCGTTGATACAGAACCCGCATTGCATGGCCTGCTCATCGATGAACGCTTTTTGAATCGGATGCGGCTTCTCGATGGTTCCGAGCCCTTCGAGGGTAGTGATTTCGGATCCCGCCATACTGCGCACCGCCGTGACACAGGACCGGATCACCCGGCCGTTGACCATCACCGCGCAGGATCCGCACTGACCGAGCCCGCAACCGAACTTCGGTCCGCGAAGCCCGAGATCGTCACTGAGGACGTAAAGCAACGGAGTCGCCGGGTCTACATCTACCGGATGGGTCCGGCCATTGACTTTCAAATTCATGACGGCCATGTCAGCTCCTTTCCAGCCAGGTTCTATATAGACAGGCTAACGGGATGACCAGGAAAACTATGGTCCACTGTGCTCTTTGGAGTGGGGCAGCTTGCTGCCGCCTTTGTTCGTCTGGAGTTGCTCCGGCTCCGGAAAGGCGCAAGCAAGCTCTGAACCTTTACACGCATCTCGTTAATCGGACATGTGCCCCGGCACGTTTGGGGTCGGAGACCGGCCCCGCAGTTGCAGGTGCTCTTCCACCCCAGAGGGGTGGGAAGAAATTAGCCAGCGATCCCAATCGGAACATCACGCGCCCATGCGGCCATCCGGTGTAGGGCTCCCGGACTACTTCGCCGTTGATCAGATCTCCGCGCTCTTCCTCCGGCATCTGCCAGAGGTCCTCGGCCGTGACGCGCGTCTTCGTTGCCATGGTCGCCTCCATCTGCGTTCAAAGATAGCACACGCATTGCGGATCGCGGAATCCACGCTCGATCTGGTCCTCAAACAAGCCCCTTGGTTTCAAACGGGAGTCCCTATTCTCCCGGAATCCCGATCAGCGGCCAGATCACGCCGGCCAAGAAGGGCCGGTGGAAGAGAATCGGGAGTGGCGCCGCGAGCCAGAAAAAGGCCCAGGCTCGTCCAGCCCAGCCAGTCAGAGGGTGCCCGGCGCGCGATAGGGCGCGCTCGACCAGCACGAGCCCTCCGTGAATCATGAAGTAGAGGAGCGGAAGACCGAAGCCCGCGCGCACAGGCACCGTGATCGCCATTTCGTGCAGCAGACCAGACAGCGCGAACCCCGCCATCAGGGCCGGCCCGCGCCCGAGCCGGTCTGCCAGCGGACGATAGACCGCGAGCGCCGTCATCTCGGAGAACGCGAGGTTCCATCTGCGTGCCCAGAATTCGCCGAGATTCTGCGATCGCAGCGGCGCTCGAAAGAGCGCACCGCACGCGACTCCTCGTAGCCTCCATGCACCTGCCAGGAGATTGCACAGGCCGAAGTGCAGGAAAAGGCTCAATCCAGGCAGCAGGAGAACCGACGCGAGCAGCCTCGACTGGCCGCTCGTCCACGAGATCCTCGCGAGCATTACCAGCGCCGCGCCGATCACCGCATGCAGTGCGCCTCGGCGAATCAGCGTGCCCGCGCCCGGTAGCGCGCCGCTCTCCGCGGAAGCGAAGAGTCGCGGCTTCATTCCCAGCCATGCCCCTGCGAAGCCAAGCCACGCGCTGAAGGAGAGCGGTTTCATGCCTTGAGCTCTCTCTTCGATGACGACGATGACCTTCATGACGAGGAGCGCGAACCCGATCAGCGCGATCATGCGAACGCCGGGTGGCTCTCCAGCAACCAGCTTCTCGACGCCGAGGGTGCCCACGACCAAGGTCGTCCACGCCAACGCCCGCGCCACCACAGTCGTCAACCGATGTGCAATCGCATGGCCGGCCACGATCACGACGACCAGGCCTGCGGCCAGGACCTCGACGACCCAGAGTTGAGATGGAAGGTATGGGGACATCGACGCCTCAGGACACCGCCGCGTAGCCGTAGACGGCAGTCAAGAAGACAAAGAGGCCCACGAGCGCCATCTCGGCCATCTTGTAGAAGGCTCCTGACGGAGCCTCGGAGCGGTCGAAGTAGAAGAACTGAACGAGCACGCGGGCTCCCCAATACAGCGCGATGTATCCGGCTACGACGCGCGCGAGCGGAGAGCGGTCGAGAAGCCAGTGGGGTGCGAAGGCCGACACCACGCCGAAGCAGATGTTGGTGGCCCAGATGTATGCGGCGTAGGTCCAGAAGACTTGCCGAGTGAGCGGGCGCAACTTCGCCAGGTCGTCCCCCCAACGAAGGATTCGCGGCAGGGCCAAGCTACAGAGCGCGAGACCGAGCTGTCCGGCTCCGGCAAGGATCAACAGAACCTTCATCGAAGTTCTCCTGGTGACCTATAGGCATTTCTATCGCGAGCGGATTTCCAAAGGAAGCGAAATTCCGCCGCGGGCGTGGCCGTGGGCAGTTCTGTTCGGGGCATGTTGACGGGTCCAGCCACCGGAAAGGGTTTCACCGGCCTTCAGGGAGCAGCTAGCAAGTGAGTCTCATCCCGCCAAGTCAGCAGGCGTTCACAATTCGGTCAAATTTGCGTCAGGCCCGTGGCACGGGCGTCCCGCCCGTGGGAAGCGAGGATCTAACCTGGGGCATGGCCGGGACGGCCATGCCACGTCTCGCCTGTGAGTGCAAATGTTATTCTGTGACGGGCCCGTACCTTGGGGGGAGGCTTCATCCGGTCGATGTTTCTGCCAAGCGAGAGGGGTCCAATTAGAAGTGGGTGTCACCTCAGGTTTCGCGTTGGTCAGGTGAAGGCGAACAATCACAGCTCTTTTGGAGCGCGGCGACAAGTCGCCGCACTCCATATCGGACTCGTCATTTGTCCGTCTTCTGCGCGCATCCAGCGAGAGAAACTGACTCCCACTTCTAATTGCACCTCCCAAATTCAATCTTTATGCTCATGACACCCGTCGGCGGAATATCTTGGCTTTCGGCGAAAACCCAACGTCCGTATCGAGAGGAAAGATCGGACGAGGGCATCGGCGGTGACCGAGGCTGCGCAGGTTGGCGCTGGTGGCGCCAGGGGCATCGACATCGACATACTGCGCTGCCCATTCCCTGAACATGTGGGGCTCGCACTGCGGCGACTTGACGACCACGACGTCGAACCTCCGAGGGTCCTGACCGTGCGCATAGAAGAGCGCTCGATCGTACAGGTGTACAGGGCGGCTGAGGAGGATCAGCGTAACACCATTCGCCCGCACCACTGCTGTGCGACCCGAATTCCACAGCTCGCGGGTCTTCTCGCTTCGAAAGAGGCCCTCCGACAGGAGGTGAACACGACCTTCGATCGGGAGGGGACGGAACCGTTGAGGATCCAACGCGCCCCCGACCATGGTCCGCACCATATTCCCCACGCCCGCCTCGAATGAGGCCTCCGCTGCCGGAGCATCGACGATTGGGACGAGCGCCGTGCCTCGAAAGCCGGCATCCACCAGCGCGCGCAGGATGGCGTTGCTGTCACCCGATGCTCCCGAGCTGGTAGCGTCGGCCGCATCCACGAGCACGACCGTCCCGTTCTTGTTCTCGCAGGCGATGCGCGCGGCGTCGCGAAGCGCCGTCAGCGGCACCTGCATCGCTGCGTGATGACTCCAGAAGATCTCTGCGATACGGATCGCCGCCTGTTCCGCGCGAGACGTCTCGCCGTCGGTGACGACAAAGGAGCTCGAACACAGTGTCGGTACATCCGTGAATGGATTGCTCCAGAACATCCCCGCCGAGAGTCCGCTTTCGCCCTCTTCCGCCGCCTGTGCGGCCTGAACCACGTGGCGGATCAAGCCCTTCCCGGTGATAAGCTCGTCGCCCCGCACCAGTGCCGGGACTTCGACCTTCGCCGTGACCGGCATGACTTCGCGAGCCATCAACCTCAGGAGCAGCCGCGCCGACCGCTCGCCGGTGGTCAGGAAATCGACATGCGGGTACGTCTGGTAGCTCACCACCGCATCGGCGTGCGTCAACATGCGATCGGTCAGGATCCCGTGCAGGTCGAGGGAAACGACGATGGGGATCTCCTCGCCCAGGATCTTCCGCGCTTCGGCCAGGAGATGGCCCTCGACATCGTCTTCGTTTTCGGCGACCATGGCGCCGTGCATCGCAAAGAAAGCGCCGTCAGCGCGGGGCGCTCCCTCCAGCGCGCCGAGGAACTCGCGCTCGATGCGCGCAAAATCGGCCGCGGCCAGGGTCCCGCCTGATGTGATCATCGCCGCGCTGTATGCCGGCACCAGGTTGACGTCCGAGCGCGTGTCGAATACTCGCACTGCTCCGCCAATCTCGCTACCAACCTCGCGGTGGCACTTGAGAATATCCTTCCCGAAGAGCACGGCGAAGTCCTCGTAACGGCTGCGCACGGGATTGAAGGAGGAGATCTCTTGCTTGCACTCAGCGATGAGCACTTTGGGCATGTGAGGATTATACCGTGAGTCCGGCGTCCGCGAGCTCTCCCTCCCCTGAAGCGACGGATCTCCGTCCGACAGTCGTTCGGTACAAGGTCGTCGGTTTCGCAGCGTCGCTGGCCATCATCACGTACATCGATCGTGTTTGCATCGCACAGGCGGCTCCTCTCATCCGAAAGGATCTCGGGCTCGACACGGTGCAGATGGCGTGGGCGTTCTCGGCGTTCGCCTGGGCTTATGCGGTGTTCGAGATCCCCGGAGGATGGATGGGGGATCGGTTTGGCGCGCGCAAGGCGCTGACCCGTGTTGTTGTCTGGTGGTCGATTTTCACGGCTGCGACAGGCTGGGTGAAGAACTGGGTGTCGCTAATCGCGACGCGCACGTTGTTCGGGGCAGGCGAGGCGGGCTGTTTTCCAAACCTGACCCGTGCGTTCAGCGCCTGGCTTCCCCCGCAGGAGAGGGTGCGCGCCCAGGGACTACTGTGGCTGAGCGCGCGTTGGGCGGGCGCCTTTACGCCGCTCCTGGTGGTCCTGATGCTCGACTACTTCACCTGGCGGCAGGTGTTCGAGATCTTCGGGGCCATTGGCATCGCCTGGGCGGTCGTCTTTTGGTTTTGGTATCGGGATAAGCCGGGAGCGCACAAGGGCGTCAACGCGGCCGAGCTGGCTCTGTTGCGAGACGCGCAACCGGAGCTGGCGCAGGGTCCGATTCCATGGCGCAGGTTCCTACAGTCTCGCACGGTGTGGCTGCTGTGGGCACAGTACTTCTGTCTCAATTACGGGTGGGCCTTCTACATCACATGGCTGCCCACGTACCTGACTGAGGCGCGGGGCGTGGGACTGAAGCAGGGCGGGCTCCTGGCGGGGATTCCCCTCTTCTTCGGGGGGATCGGCTCGCTCGCTACCGGCTACGTGTCGATGCCTCTCGCCCGCTGGGACGGGCGCCATGGCGCGGTCGCGCCGCATTCTGGCAATGTCAGGCTTCGTCGGCGCCGCAACCGGAATATGGCTCTCCCCAGCCATCACCGATCCCACCCTCGCGATGGTGGCGCTCGGGATCTCAAGCTTCGCCAACGATCTCGTCATGCCGACAAGTTGGGCAACATGCATGGACGTCGGTGGGCGCTATGCGGGGACACTTTCCGGAAGCATGAATATGATAGGGGCGGTCAGTGCAGGTCTTGCGCCGATGATGGTGGGCTATCTCCTCAAGTGGAGCGGTCAGGACTGGCCGCTCACGTTCTACGTATCCGCGGCCGCTTACCTGCTCGGAACGATCTCGTGGATCTTCATCGACTCGACGACGCCGCTCGACCAGTAGACGGCTTTCGAATCTCGGGCCGGCCGGGCCGGCGGAAAATCACTCGGGATTGACGGCGACGACTTCGATCTCATCAACCAATCGGCGCCGACGAGCTACTGATACCGCAAGGCCGCCATTGGATCGATCGCCACGGCCCTACGAGCCGGAATGTAGGTCGCCGCTGCGACCACCGCCAACAACAGCCCAATCACTGCAAGGTAAGTCGGGAGATCGGTCGCCGTGATGGCGTAAAGTTGGCTGGCGAGTATGCGGGTCAACCAGTGGGCGCCCACTCCGCCAATCAGCAGCCCCACCAGCGCAAGAATCATGCTATCCCGCATGGCCAACCATATGATGTCCGCACGGCTAGCTCCCAGAGCCACCCGGATACCAATCTCATGCGTGCGTTGGGCCACGGAATAGGCCACGAGCCCGTAGATTCCGCCTGCCGCCAACGCGAGCGCCATCGCCGCGAATATCACTAGCGGCCACGTCCCGGCCCCGGATTTCCGGCAATCGATCCGGATTTCGCCCGTCATTTCGAGTTCAAGAGATAAATGAGCCTCAGGCCTTCGAGAGCCAGCCAGGGTGAGAGGATTTCAATCACCCCGGTTTCCTTGGCGATAACCTCCGCCAGGCTTCCGGTGCCGATAACCTTCATTTGCGGACCCAGGATG
>WNGD01006699.1_pt1 | contig 11715 bp, 9 predicted proteins | sample 5400671 | NCBI WGS metagenome assembly WNGD01 (sample SAMN13153369, study PRJNA577476) | soil metagenome | isolation source: 40 cm soil or saprolite under grassland replicate 2 | place: USA:California | collected 2016-06-15
AATGGAGAAAAGTTGTAATGCTTATCGCAGGAATATACTCATTTAATGATGGTAAGGAAGTCATTGGGAAGCAACACCGTTCAGAACTAGAAGAGGTATTGCAAGTTATCGAGGCAGTAGATGCAGAATATTGCAAGACAAAAGTAAGCAAAGAGAAAACAATGAGGGATAAGGTACTGTATAGCCCACCTGCGCTTAATGAAGCCTTCAAAGAGCAATTCACGTCAAAGGGTTGGATTAACCACAAAGTTATCGCGGAATATTCAAAAGAATATTATGTTCCTGGCTATACACCACCGATCCGAAGTGGCAGAGAACAAGCGCCATATAGGGATATGGATTTTGTTAAAAGCCAGCTTGGTGTCGAAGTCCAATTCGGCAAGTATTCTTTCATGGTTTATAATGTATGTGCTAAAATGACGATTTTTGCCAAAATGGGTGTAATTGACTGTGGCATAGAGATTGTACCAGTAAAAGCTTTCGCAGAAGAAATGTCTACAGGCGTATCTTATTTTGAGCAATTTGTTTGGGACTTAGAACATAGAGGGGTATCAGATATAGATATACCTGTCCTCATATTTGGTATAGATACGGATGGGCTAAAACCGAAAGACCTTAAAATAGCGGAGCCCAAGCAACAGTATTTATTTGTAGATGAAATCTTCACTACTCAAGGTGAATTGTAATATATCTTGAGGAGAAACAAACTGGATGTCTACCGCTACATGGGGAGAACCAGAACCATATTCAACAGTCGAGAAATACCCCTTACCACTGCTCAAAAAACTTTTACAGGATTTGATCAGGCAGTTTGGGGTTACCGGTGGCTGCATTGCACTCTACGATGAAAGTGTCAGCCAGATGGTCATATGCCTGCATATGCGCTTGCGCAGCGCCATCCCTGCTTTACTTCTTACCGGCAACGTGTCACTGTCGATTTAGCAAACCCGTCTTCATCAGCGTTGGGTAGAATGAGACACCTCTCACAGCCATTAGAAACAGACCCGATACTATCACTGGAAAAAAGCGCTCTTTTTCCAGTTGGGACTGCGTATCCCTATGGCCGGGATTTAATTGGCTACACATGGCGGAAAAATGAACCACTCATCATCCGTCATGAAGACTACGTCTTATCCTTTCAACCAGTTGACCAGGCACCATTTCCGCCAGATATCACCCCAAGTTGGTATCTCAGCGCGCCGATTACTATACCTGAGCTTGCCTTTGATGCACTTAACAGGAGGCAACCTTCCAAAGCGCTTGGTGTAGTCATACTTTACCAGGCGAGTTCAGGAAAGGGCTTCCAACAAAAGCAGCGTTTCGAAATACAACAAAGTACCGAACGCATCGCCCTTTATATACTGAATGACCAGTTGCAACACCTGCATTTGCGCACACGAGACTATATGCAACGTCTCCAACAGATTAGCACAGCATTTCCTACAGCAGTCAAGCTTTCAAACCTGGTCGAGGATGTCTATCAGTTTGTCACCAATGTAGTCGACGTTTCCTCAATGCTGCTCACCTTCTACGACCGTGATACCAGGAAGATCTATGACGTGTTTGCTATTGATAATGGGAATCGTAATGACCTATTGCTGGAACAGCCCATGGTGGACACCCGCGAAAGCCGCCCCGTGTGGTGGCAAGTCACCCAGGAGGAAAAACGCACGCTACTTCTTACTCTTGAAAGCCAGGAGTCTGGAAATTATGGTAAGTACGAGGAATTGTTGAAAGGTACCTGGGGTGATCAAAGCAGGGCAGAGACATTTTTATTACTCCCTATGAAAATGTTTACACGCGTTGTCGGCTCGCTTTGTCTAACCAGTTCGCGCCCCGATGCATACAGCCCTGAGGAAATACTGATCCTTGAAACAATGGTACAGATTATCACGGTCAGTATAGAGAATGCCAAACTCTACGATCGTTCGCGCCAGGCCTTACTCAAAGCAAAACAGCGTCAAGAATCACTAGCTGCAATGTATAACGCTTTGCAAGCTATCAGCACTGTATTGAATGTCTCAGAGCTGCTGCACACATTTGTCGAGACCGTAGCAAATCTGGTACAGGCTGAAATGTGTACCTTTTTCCAACTCTCAACCGGCGAACAAGAATTAGTCGCTCAGGCTATCTACGACAAAACCGGTGAGTGGAAGGATACAAATCATAGCGCAAGTAAAGATGAGAAGCATGAAGACCTCATAGAAATGATCCGCCTTCCATTCAAAGGCTCGATCCTGGAACGCCTGGTTGAAAATGAGACATTCTTCTACTTAGATCCAACTTTGCTCGAGGAACTCGCTCAGGAGAGCGAGGAAGGCGGTGTGATCTTTCTACGTGAAACCCACATTCAAAAGATGCTGATGATTCCAGTACGCTACCAGATGGAGATCGTGGGTATTCTGGCGCTACATACACCACATTCGAATCGCATGTTCCGTCCTGAAGAGTTGCAAGCACTGCTTGCCATCTCTGGACAGGCTGCGAGCGCTATCCGGAATGCTCAGCTCTTTGAGCAGATACAAGAAGCCTACGCTGAGTTGCAACGTATGGATAAACTCAAGGACGAATTTATCGTAACTGCTTCTCACGAGCTACGCACACCACTCAGCGCCATTAGCGGCTACTCATCACTGTTAAAGCGGCAAAGCGGGCGCATTACCCCACAACAAATCCTGCGCTTTGCCACGAAAATTGGCAGCGCCACGCAGCAATTAAGCGATCTGGTATCAAATATGACCGAGGCAGCGAAAATGGGAGCACTCGACAAAAAGTTGGAGCTGAAGCCGGGACCAGTGCAATTACTTACTGCTGCGGAAATGGCTTCAACCATGCTGAGCATCAATATTGAGCAGAAGATCACATTGCAGATAGCAGAGGATATCTGGTTACATTGTGATGCAACGCGACTCCGACAAGTGATGACTAACCTGCTGGATAATGCCGCCAAATATTCCCCACCTGGTGGTCGAATCATCGTCACGGGGAGTGCTACTACGCTTTCCCAGTTACCAGAAGACCAGGTTGATTACGCTTTGCTGGCCGATGGTATCGATCCCGAGGTAGCGTTGGTGCGTGTATGTGATGAAGGGGAGGGTATTGATCCTGGAGATCAGCAGAAAATCTTCGAAAAGTTTGTGCGCGCCTCTCGTTCTTTAACAACTCCGATCCGTGGATCGGGTCTGGGTCTTTACATTTGCCGCCGCTACATAGAGGCAATGGGCGGTAGGCTCTGGCTTGAGCAGAGTATCCCTGGTGAAGGTTCTGTCTTTAGCTTTTATCTCCTATGCACTGATGCGGCTATTGAAACGAGTCCAGACGATGAACCTGTATAACAATACTCACAAAATTTTAGTAGTTGACGATGATCCTGTTATTCGCGATATGATGACAGATATTCTGGATTTTGAGGATTACTCCATTGCAGTTGCACGCAATGGCCATGAAGCCTTGCAACTGCTGCGCAGCGATCAAGATTATCTCGTTTTTCTGGATATCATGATGCCCGGAATGAGCGGCAAGGACCTATGCGCTGTACTCGAGGCAGACCCTCACTTGCGCAAGCGGCATATCATCATACTGATGTCCGCGATGGATAACCTGGAGGAAGCAGCGTCGATCGAGGTCGAGGCAATCCTACAAAAGCCATTTGTAGTAGATGAGGTGATCGAGATTCTGGAACCCTATATGGGTTGAGGGGTGCCAAGGGACGGAATTTGTATGTCGTTAGTTGCAAGCGGGCGTAGAAACCGCGGAAAACTTGGTGAAGGCTCAAAATTTATCCAGCCATAGCCAGCAAAGTAGATCTGCGTCCGCTTTTGTCGAGGACAGAAGCGAATTCAGTACATCGTAGTCCACAGCCAAATCGCAAGTGCAACAACGCTTGCTGTTGCTCTGGCAGCCCCTTGATGGCTAGATGCAACTGTGTGTACTCCTCCCGCTTCAAGCTCTCGCGCTCGGGAGAGAACTCATCGTCCTCGTAGAGCGAGCCGGCGAGCCAGTCGATTGGTACGTGTTGATGGCGAGCGCTCCTCCTGAAGCGATCTACAACTTTGTTGCGTGTGATAGTCCAGAGCCAGGATATCTGTTTCTGCTCATCGAACGTAGCAAAGTCCTGTTGTCGGAGCACCATCAGGAAAACATCCAGGACAATATCTTCAGCGATCTCACTGCGAGAGCAGCGTTTCTGAATACATATGGGTATTTCAAGTTATGCATTTAACGTTCCGTCATGTAGGGATCGAGGGCATCGCGCAAACCATCACCCACCAGGTTAAAGCTGAGCACGGTAAAGAAAATCAGCAGGCCAGGGATAAACACCAGCCACGGATCGACATCAAAGAAATCGCCCCCGACACTGATCATACTCCCCCAACTCGAAACGGGCGGCTGAATGCCGAAGCCAAAGTAGCTCAGCACCGACTCCAGAATGATATTGGCTCCAATGAGCAGTGTAGCGTTGACGATGATCGGCCCGGCGGCATTCGGCAGGATATGGCGGAACATCAGGCGAAAATCGCGCGCCCCAATTGTACGTGACGCCATCACGAACTCCCGCTCCCTGAGCGTCAGGAACTCCCCTCGTACCAGGCGCGCGGCATACGTCCAGCCAAAGATCGCGATCAAGAAAATCACACTCTTGGGGGTGCCATCGGTAAAGGCCGCCGAGAGCACAAACAGCAACAGGTAGAGCGGCACGGCCAGGATCACGTCGGTGAAACGCATTAAGATGTTGTCTACCACCCCCCCATAATAGCCGGCAAATGAGCCGATGCCGATGCCGAAGATGATGGCCATCAGCATCGAGGTAAACCCGACCAGCAGCGAGACACGGCCTCCATACATTGCGCGAGCCATGGTATCGCGCCCCACATCATCGGTGCCGAAGGGATGCGCCAGAGTGGGACTCGCCAGCGTAGCATTCGCACTCAGTGCACTTGGCGTATTGGGGTTGAGCGTCCAGAGATAGGGGCCGACGAAGCAGAAGAGCACCAGCGCCAGCAGGGCAACCGCGCCTACCACCGCGGCACGGTTGCGAATAAAGCGATCCCAAATGATGTGACCCTGGCTGCGCCGCTCTTGCACTAACTCGGTGGTCACCTCCAGAAAGGGTTCGACCTCTTCCTGTGTCGAAGTGCTCCCAAGCTGTTCAAAGATATTCATTAAGAGTCTCCTCTCTTGTAACTGGTTCTTTCCTCCATCCTACGAGTAACGGATCCGCGGATCCATCACCGCGTAGAGGATATCGGCGATCAGGTTGAACGCAATCACAAAGACCGCGCCCAGCAGCAGTTCTGCCAGCAACACCGGGTAATCGCGGATCTCCAACGATTGGAAAAACAGTAATCCCATGCCCGGCCAGGCGAAGATGCCCTCAGTGATCGTCGCACCGCCGGCTACCGCGCCAAACTCAAGCGCGACGACGGTAATCAGGGGAATAATGGCATTACGCAAGGCGTGACGCAGCATGAGCGAGGAGGTCCCGACCCCCTTGGCACGCGCCGTGCGCATATAATCTTGCTTTACCACATCGATCATGTTGGAGCGCATGTAGCGACTCCACCCGGCGACAAAGGTGGTGGCCAGTACCAGCACCGGCAAGATCAGATGCTGGAGGTGATCTATTAACACACTCACCGCATTGAGGTTGTTTCCGTAGCTCAAGGTGCCAGAGGTGGGAAACCAGTGTAACCAGACGCCAAAGATTTCCTGCGCGAAGAGCCCCAGCAGAAAGATGGGCATGCAAATGCCAAAGTAGGACAGGGTCGTCAAGGCGTAATCGGTGGCCGTACCATGACGCAGCGCAGAGATTATCCCCAGCAGCACCGCGAACACCAGCGCCAGCGTGAGTGCGGGAACAAACAACTGCAACGTCGCGGGAAAGCGCTGTGCGATGATTTCAGCCACCGGCTGATTGGTGCCAAACGAGAAGCCAAAGTTGCCGGTTAAGGCATTGCCCAACCATTTGAGGTACTGGATCGGCACTGGTTGATCCAGCCCAAAACGTGCACGTAATGCTGCTCGGCCAGCCGGGCTCAAATGCGGATTAAAAATCACCTGGTCGGGTCCGCCTGGCAGCAAATGAATCAAGGTGAACATGAAGATGGTGAGCAGAAACAGCAGGGGTATGGCCTGCAAGATACGCCTGATGATATATCGTCCCATAGATACCTCCGGTAAAGGTGTCTCCGGCCGATTACCCTGGTGGATAGCCAACCGGAGACACCTTTCACATTACACGACTAGTGTACGTACCACACATGTCCTCATCACAACTAACACTGACCGTTCGTACACCACCAGTTCATGACACCAACCGTCTCGGTTGCACCCTCTGAACCGGGAGCGTAGTTCTGGGTGACGTTTTTGTGCACGGAGAGGTCAATCGCGCTGTAGAGCGTGATAAACGGGAACTGCGTCAGGTAGATCTGATGGATCTGATCGAAGGCTTGCTGGCGGGCTGTCGGATCCGTAGTTGCCTCCTCCTGTGCATACAGTGCATCTAACTGATGGTTACAGTAGAAGGAAAAGTTGGCCCCGTTTGGTGGGATCTGACTACAGGCTTCTAGCGCGTAGTCATCAGCGTCGTAAGTGAAACTAGTCTCGAACTCGGCGATGTCATACACACCAGCCTTCCCATCATTCAGGAACGTGCCGAAGAACGTGCTGGCGGGATAGTTCTGGATGTCGAGCTTAATGCCGATGGCCTGAAACTGCTGTTGCAAGAGCAACTCGTCATCCGCGCGCCAGATATTGTTAGCCGTGGTTGAGTACTTGAACTCCAAGCGCTGACCACTCACGTTCGAGCGAATCCCGTTCTGATCCTTCGTGGTCCAGCCGTCTTGCGCCAGCAAGGCATTGGCCGCGGCAACATCGTATGCTGGGCAGGGAGCATTGGCCTGGTAGCCAGGAACGTACCCCTGGCCATGGTCGGTACACAGTGGAGCTGCATATCCACGACGAGCGACCTGGATCAAGGCGTTGTGATTAATCGCCATCGCGATGGCCTTGCGTACAGCAGGATGCGTCCCCAGGATGGGATTGTGGAAGTCGAAGTACATCGCTTCGAAGAGGGTGGCATAGGGATTGGTGTAGGTCATATAGGTAGGCGCCAGTTTCTGATACGCCAGGAACTTCGAGACATCCAGGAAGTAGGCTGAATCGATGGTCCCGGCCTGGAAATCCTTGAGGATGGTATCTTGATTGGTCACCACGCGGAACACGATCTTATCGAGGTACGGCAGGCCCTGGGAGGCCAGGTAGTAGTTGGGATTACGCTCCACGGTGTAGTGATCGCCCGGTATGCTCTCACTCAACATGAACGGACCACTCGTCACTGTCGGCTTCAGGTTCTGACTCGAGGTCAGGATCTTATCAGGGGCCATACTGCTAAAGACGTGCTCCGGCACCGGAGCGTTCAGCCCATCCGCCCAAATCGAGAGGAAAGGCGAGAATGGAGCCGACAGGTTGAAGGTGATCGACAGATTGTCAGGGGAGACGGTCGCCGATTTGATCAGGTTGAAGCCGGTCGTACTGGCCGGGGTAAACTTCGGGTTTGTCCAGAGTTTCCAGGTGTAATCCACATCCCTTGCATCCAAGGGTTGGCCATCGGACCATTTCAGCCCTGATTTCAGATGGAAGGTCCAGGTTTTCAGATCAGCGCTGATACCGCCATTTGCTGTGGAGGGGAGTTCTGTGACAATGCCCGGGGTGATCTGGCCTTTCACATTGCCAAGAAAGAGCGGGGCATAGATTGTGTTGTCGACCATATCCGAGAACGTTTCCGAAGAGGCATTGGGAATCAAAGAGTCCGGCTCTTCATACAGGTCGTCGGTCCACGTACCTCCCTTGACCGGTGTACCGGCAGAGGTATTTGACGACGATGACGGCGTCGACGTCCCACCACAGGCGCTGAGAATCAGCAGCAGCAAAGCAACGAGTGAAAAGGAGAACAGTAGAAAACGTGGTCTGGGTTTTTTGAGCATCATTTCCTCCTCTAATTGATAGAATGGCTCATGATTTGCTGATATTGAAGAAAAATTGTTTCTCTCAAATCGGGAATACCTCTTTTACAGCTAAAACATGGCTGAAAAGCTCGTTCTACACTGTCTATTCCAAGAAATTGTTCCTCAAGTACTCAAGGTGCTTCTAGAGGAAGTTTACTATGCCACATTCATGGTTTAGCTGTGAATTTTTCCTGTTCGTCGTCGTATTTCGTAATAGTAATAAGTAAGAACAGGAGGCAGCGCTTCCCTTTCAGATAATGATAGTTTCACAAGTAGATCGAGCAGGAACGAGAACAGGTCGCTCAAGGTTTCATGTCAGTCCATCATTGGCATGTCTCGTAGGGGAGTAAAGAGTTGGATATTTTCGCTTTTTCTCGCAGCAATCATCTTTAGAAACCGATGGGAGAATCTATGGAAAGCCAGCAGACATTTCCTGCCAGTTTTGGAGAGCTGCTCAAAACCTTTCGAAAGCGCAAACGTCTGACCCAAAAACAATTAGCGCAACATCTCAGTGTGCATGCGAATACTATCTCGTCATGGGAGCTGGGCACCTATTTGCCCGCCACCAGAGGGCTCGTTCTGGAACTGGCCCGGCTGCTGGCTCTGGATGATCAGGAGACACGCCAACTGCTGGAAGCCAGTTTGACCGCGCTCTCCCCTCATTGGCAAGTTCCCTTTCAACGCAATCCACTCTTCACCGGGCGCGAGGAGATTCTGGAGACATTGCACACGCGCCTGCAAGTGGAGCAAGTCGTAGCGCTCACCCAGTCGTATGCCTTGCAGGGGCTTGCAGGGATTGGCAAAACACAGATCGCGCTGGAGTATGCCTACCAGCACGCCCTGGAGTATAGCGCTGTCTTCTGGATCGAAGCAGAAACGGTGGAATATATCGTATCTAGTATGCTGCATATTGCCGAGCTGTTACAATTACCCGAGCAACAGGAAACGGATCAACAGCGCATTGTAGCTGCGGTGCAGAACTGGCTGAGTACTCACAGCCGATGGCTGCTCATCTGGGATAACCTGGAAGACCTCGAACTGTTGCGCCGCTATCTGCCGCCAGCCCGGCAGGGAGCGATCCTGATCACCACGCGCTGTCAGGTGCTGGGAACGCTGGCCCTGGGCCTGGAACTCTCACCGATGAGACGAGAGGAAGGGATGTTGTTTCTGTTGCGGCGTGCAAAAGTGCTTGAGCCGGAAACCACCAGCGAGCAGATACAGCAGCTTGCCCAGCAACTACCCGTTGAATATGCCGCAGCCGAGAAACTGGTGACAGCCATGGATGGGCTGCCCTTAGCTCTTGACCAGGCCGGGGCCTATATCGAGGAGACGAGCTGCAGCCTCTCGAGCTATCTACGTTCTTTTGAGGAGCAGCGTCACCAGTTATTAGATCGACGGGGGGCGTTAGGAGTCGATCACCCTCACTCTGTTCTCGCGACTCTCGGACTGGCCTGCCAGCGGGCTGCACAGCGCCATCCCAAGGCATTGGACCTGTTGCACTTCTGTGCATTCGTGTCTCCAGATGCCATCCCTGAGTGCATCTTGCTGAAAGGTATTTCCTATCCTGGGCTAGTGCTGGAGCCGGTCGCGGCCGATCAAGCTCAACTCGACCAGGTCATTGCAGCTCTGCGGAGCTTGTCGCTCATACAGCGACATTCAGAGACACAGACGCTCTCCCTCCATCGCCTGGTGCAAACGGTATTGCGCGAGCTTATGAGTGGACAAGAGCGAGACGTGTGGATGAGACGAGTGATTGCCGTGCTGAATACGACATTTCCAGAAGCCGCCTACGAAGCCTGGGGACAGTGTGAGCGCCTCTTGCCGCACGCGCTGGCATGTGCTGCTGCCATGTCGAATCAGAGCGGGAACCAGGATCTCGCTCAGGTCCTGCGGAAAGCGGCAGATTATTTGCGTAAACGTGGTCGATACGATCAGGCCAAACTGTTGTATGAGCGGACTTTGCGCATCTGGAAGCAGAGAGGAGAGTCGGAACATCCCGAGTCAATTCGTTCGCTCAATGGGCTGGCACGCATCTGCTTCGAGCGTGCTCAATTTGAACAGTCGGAAGCATTGTTTCAACGAGCGCTGGACCTCGGGAAGCTCGCATTGGGGCCGGAAAGTCTCGAGGTCGCTCATGCGCTAAATGGCCTGGGGATCACTTACGAGATGCTGGGGAAATATGAGCAGGCCGAACCATTGGTTCAGCAAGCTATGTGCATCCGGAAACAGGTATGTGGACCGGAGCATCTTGATCTGGCTAGTTCCTTCTACAATCTGGCGATGCTCTTTGCGAAGCAAGGGAAGGAGGGGCAGGCCGAAGCGTTATATCAGCGGTCGCTGTGCATCAGCGAACAGGCGTTGGAACCGGAGCATCCTTTTCTGGCTTATCCGCTTTATGGACTGGCACTCCTCTATGCGAAGCAGGGGAAAGAGGAGCAGGCCGAAGCGTTGTATCAACAAGCGCTACGCATTGACGAACAGGCGTTGGGACCAGAACATCCTGATCTGGCCTATCCTCTCAACGATCTTGCAAAGCTCTACACGGAGCAGAGAAGATATGAAGAGGCGGAGCCACTGTATCAGCGAGCATTGCACATTTGGGAACAGGCCTGGGGATCGAAGCATCCCGAGACTGTGAAAGCGAGGAGTTTCTATCATAACCTGCTTGAACGACAAAGCAGAGCCAGAAGGGTATTGAGCGATAAGCAGAAGGTTAGTCAAAAGTAAAAGCCTCAAGCCGCTTCTCACCTGGCTTAAGGCTTCCTACGTTTCCTTATTGGTGCCAAGGGACGGAATCGAACCGACGACACCAGCATTTTCAGTGCTGTGCTCTACCAACTGAGCTACCTTGGCATACAATTTCTATGCGGCACACTATAGCATCCCCCTACTGATCCGTCAATACTTTTTTAGTAGCCTTTTTCTCCTATGTTTCAAGATGTGTCAAGTTGACCCACCTCGTGCATAAGCTAATATTTCAACCCGTACCGATTTATTTGATCGGGCATAGTGATGACCCACAACAATATACAGAGGAGAGGTTAACTTGCGCATGCAAACATACCAACGAATCTGGCTTAATCGTAGAAGCGGGAAGATCAGCGAAAAAAAGCGGGTGCATTGGAGGTCACCCGTAGTTCGGCATATCACCCTGGTGGCAGTTACAGTTCTGGGTTTGGTTTTGATAGGTGGCGGTCTGGGTACCCGGGCAATCGGAGCATTCGCCCTATCCCGCTGCTCCAGCGGAGATCAGATATATACTGTCGTAAGCGGTGATACATTAGGAGGTATCGCTACTCGCTACCATACAACCTGGCAACGGCTCGCCTCCTATGACCATATTGCCAATCCAAATATGATCTACGTCAATCAGACGATTTGTATTCCTGGTAAATCGCGGCCGAGTAGCGGTCCACCTCCTGTCAAAGGCACTGGAAATTATTTTCCCTATGGCCAGTGTACCTGGTGGGCAAGCTATCGCTACCATCAGTTGCACGGCATCTACGTGCCATGGAAAACGCAATCAAACGCCTGGCAATGGACAGGGCGCGCCAGGGAATTTCACTGGCATGTTTCAAGTACTCCCTCACCAGGCGCGATTATTAACTTGCAGCCCTGGATTGAAGGGGCATATGGTCTGGGCCACGTAGCAGTTGTGGAGAAGGTTTTGAAAAATGGACATGTGATTGCCAGTAATATGAATTGGGGC
>WNGD01005970.1_pt1 | contig 11713 bp, 9 predicted proteins | sample 5400671 | NCBI WGS metagenome assembly WNGD01 (sample SAMN13153369, study PRJNA577476) | soil metagenome | isolation source: 40 cm soil or saprolite under grassland replicate 2 | place: USA:California | collected 2016-06-15
CGCGAACTCCTCCGCGTCGAGTTTGCCGGGCTTCGTCAGGATGCTGTCCGGCACGGCGATCTTGCCGATGTCGTGGAAGAGGCCGCCGAACCGGACGGCATCGAGGCGCTGGGCCGTGATGCCGAGCTCCTCGGCCACGGCGAGCGCGATCCGCTGGACGCGGGCGGAGTGGCCGGCGGTGTAGGGATCCTTCGCGTCGACCGTCGCATTGAGACTCTCGATCGCCTCGAGCGAGCTCTCCTCGAGCCGCCGGTACGAATCCATCAGCTCACGTGACCGGGCATGCAGCGTCGACGCCTGCCGCCGCAAGGTCGAGGAGGCGTTGCGCACCAGCAGTGCCAGCGCACCGTAAAGCGTGAGAAAGACCGCGAGGATCGCGAACCAGATCAGGCGCTTTCGCGAGGCGATGAACGCCTCGGTGTGTTCGGGCTTGGCGTAGATCTCGTAAGCGCCGATCGCGTGCGTACCGTCCTTGCTCTCGACCGGCGCATAGACCTCGAACACGCGCCGATGGTTGACGGCCTCCTGCTCGGCTGCGTTCTCTGCCTGGTCGAGTTTGCTGATCGACGCGTGCGTCGTGTTGTCCGCGATCGTCTCGCCGAGCTCGCCGTCGAGCGAGAACCTGTGGCCGATGCGCTGCGGGGCACGATTCGTCCAGACGAGCACACCGTCGGGCCGCCACACCTTGACGCTCACGATGTCGGGCTGGCGCCGAAGCTGCTGCTTGATTTGAAGCGGAAGATGTGGCGAGACGTGGATGCGGTCGCGGTGCACGAGCTCGGGGCGGAGGACGCCGTCGACGTACTGCGTCAGGCTCGCGCTCGTGTCGTCGAGAGCCTGCGAGCGGAGCGCGGCCGTGAGCATCGAGCCGAGCATGATGGCTCCCGAGACGAGGATGACGGCGCTCGCCAGGAGGAAGACGCGCAGCAGAGTCAGGGAGCGGTGAACCGCCCAGCCACGGGAGACCCCTGCTGCCGCTGAAGAAGACATACGTCCTCCAGGCCGCTATCGGTCGAGCGGAGGCTTGACTTGAGAGGCCGAAACCTAGAATCGGGCCGTGGATCTGGATCTCGTCTTCCTCGGCACCGCCGGCTCGATGCCGACCGCCTACCGGGCCCCGGCGGCGCTGCTCGTTCGGCGCGGGGGCGACAAGCTCCTGTTCGACTGCGCCGAGGGCACGCAGCGGCAGCTGCTGCGTTCCTCCGTCGGGCTGCTCGAGCTGGAGGAGGTGTTCGTCACCCATTTCCACGCCGACCACGTCCTCGGCCTGCCGGGGATGTTCAAGACGTTCGCGCTGCGAGGCCGGGAGATCCCCCTCGCCGTCTACGGCCCGCGCGGCCTCGTCGACCTGCTCGGCTCGCTGAAACGGGTGGTCGGGAGGTTGACGTATGAGGTGAAGCTCGTGGAGCTCGATCCGGGCGACGTGCTCGAGCGCGACGGGTACCGGCTCGCGACGTTCGGCGTCGCACACGGCGTCTCGTCGCTCGGCTGGTCGGTGATCGAGGCGACGCGTGCGGGCCGCTTCGACCTCGAGGAGGCGAACGCACTCGGCGTCCCCGACGGGCCCGAGCGGGGCGCGCTGCAGCGGGGCGAGCAGGTGACGCTGGCGGACGGGCGCACCATCGCGCCGGAGCAGGTGCTCGGTGCGGCGCGACCGGGACGCAAGCTCGTCATCACCGGCGACACCGCGCCCGCCGACGAGATCGTGGAGGCGGCCTGGGGCGCGGACGTCCTCGTCACCGAAGCGACCTTCTCGGAGGAAGAGCGCGACCGTGCCGAAGAGACGAAGCACCAGACGGCGACCCAGGCCGCGCAGCTTGCGCAGCGTGCGAACGCCGGCCTGCTCGCCCTGACGCATCTCTCGAACCGCTACTTCGGGCCGGAGATCGCACGCGAGGCGCGCGAGATCTTCCCCGAGACGGTCGTGCCTCGGGACTTCGACGTGATCGAGGTGCCGTTCGCGGAGCGCGGGACGCCCCAGCTCGTGAAGGGAGGCGCGGCGCGCCGCCGTGAGCACGAGGTCGTATCATCCGCGCCGGAATGACGGAGATGGTCCGAGTCGCGGTGGCGGGCGACGTCACGGAGGCGGAGGAGATCCAGGAGATCCTCCGCTCGGCCGGAATCGAGGCCGAGCTCGGCGACGGCGAGGATGACTCCGTCACCGTCTCGGTGCCGGAGTCTTCTGTCGAGCAAGCGCAGGATGCCATCGAGGCGATGACGGAACCGGACGACATCGTCAGCGAGCCGTAGACTTGGGAGCACCTATGTGCACGGTGGTCTTCCGTGGCCGTCCGTCCGCGAGCACAGCGCGGACGCGGTCGGCACTTTCTCCGCAGTAGCAAGCTCGCAGCGGAGCTCGTTCGCGCTGCCGACATCCAGCGCGGAGACCTCGTGCTCGATCTCGGCGCCGGCGCCGGCATTCTGACCGGCGCGCTCGCGCACGCCGGTGCGCGTGTGATCCCGGTCGAGATCGACCACCGCCTGGCGGCGGACCTGCGACGCCGCTTTCCAGAGGTGATCGAAGCGGATGCCTCACGGCTCGCACTCCCGCGCGAGCCCTTCAAGGTCGTCGCGAACCTCCCGTTCGGCGGCGGAACGGCGATCCTGCGCCGGCTGCTCCAGCCGGGCGGATCGTTCGTCAGCGCCGACGTAATCCTGGAGTGGGCCGTGGCGACCAAGCGGGCGGCCGTCTGGCCGACGACGCAGCTGAGCACCTACTGGGGTGCCTGGTTCGAGCTCTCGGTCACGCGGCGGCTCCCTCGCTGCGTCTTCGCGCCGCCGCCGAGCGTCGACGCCGGCGTCCTTCGCATCGTGCGCCGCAGCGCACCCCTCGTCCCGGCGAGCCGGCGACGCCCGTTCGCGGCCTTCCTCGAGCGCGGCTACCGCGACGGACCGAGGGCCGTAGTGCCCTGGAGCACGCTGAAGCGCCTGGAGGCGGAGCTGGGCTTCGACCGGCATGCCGCCGCGCGCGACCTCGATCCCGGGCAGTGGGCGGCGCTGTTCGAGCATGCCGTCCGGAGAACCCTTTAGAGTCCCGCGCGACCGCACCCCTTTAACCCGGTCCAGTGAGGCCGGAAAGGAGTCGAATGAATGTGCCTGCGCCCACGGCGGCGGAGAAGGTCCTGCTGGACGACGAGGCCCTGCGGCGGACGCTCTCCCGTATCGCGCACGAGATCATCGAAGCGAACCCCGATCTCTCGCGCGTCGCGCTCGTCGGGATCCAGACGCGCGGCGTGCCCCTAGCGCACCGCTTGCGCCGCCTCGTCGAGGAGCGCGCGGGCGAGCTGCCCGACCTCGGGGCCGTCGACATCACCTTCTACCGGGACGACGTCCAGGTGCGCGGCGGCGACGCCCCGCGGCATCCGCAGCCCGTCGTCCGCTCGACCGCACTCGACTTCCCGCTCGAAGGGAAGACCGTCGTCCTCGTCGACGACGTGCTCTACACCGGCCGCACGATCCGCGCCGCGATCGAGGCCCTCTTCGACTACGGCCGGCCGGAGCGGATCCAGCTCGCCGTCCTCGTCGACCGCGGCCATCGCGAGCTGCCGATCCGCCCGGACTACGTCGGCAAGAACCTCCCGACCTCCCGCGACGAGCGCATCCAGGTACAGCTCGTGGAGGTCGACGAGGTCGACCAAGTCTTGCTCGTGCCAGCACCAGAGGAGGGGAGCGCGTGACCCATGGCTGACATCCGCGTCATGCGGGAGGACCTGCGTCCGCCCGCACCGCCGCCGAAGCGGCATTTCATCTCGATCCAGGACGTCACCCGCGACGACGTCGAGCGGCTGCTCGCCACCGCGCGCACGTTCGAGCGCAGTCTCGAGCGTGAGGTGAAGAAGCTGCCGACGCTGAAGGGGCGGCTCGTGATCAACGTTTTCTACGAGTCCTCGACGCGCACGTCCTCGAGCTTCGAGCTCGCCGCGAAGCGGCTATCCGCCGACACCATGTCGATCAAGTCGAGCGGCTCGTCGGTCGACAAGGGAGAGTCGCTCAAGGACACGGCGATCACCCTCGGCGCCTACGACCCGGACGTGATCGTGATCCGGCACCCGCAGATCGGTGCGCCGCAGTTGGTCGCTCGAGTCACCGACGCGCACGTCGTCAACGCGGGCGACGGCAAGCACCAGCATCCGACGCAGGCTCTGCTCGACCTGTACACGATGCGCGAGCAACTCGGCCGTCTCGAAGGGCTGCACGTTGCGATCGTCGGCGACGTCCTGCACTCGCGCGTCGCACGCTCGCTGATCCAGGCACTCGGGCTGATGGGCGCGCACGTGACGCTCGTCGGGCCGCCCGCGCTGCTACCTCGCGAGATCGAGGCGATGGGCTGCGAGACGACCACGGACATCGCTGCGATCGGCGGCGCAGACGTCGTCTACGTCCTCCGCATGCAGCGGGAGCGCATGCAGGAAGGCGCCAACTACGTCCCGTCGCTGCGCGAGTACACGGCCCGCTGGGGCGTGACGCCGGAGCGGCTGCGACCGGGACAGAAGGTGATGCATCCGGGCCCGATGAACCGCGGCGTCGAGATCGACCCGCGCGTCGCCGACCACGCCGATGCGCTGATCGAGACCCAGGTCCGCGCCGGGCTCGTCACGCGCATGGCCGTGCTCTACGACCTCCTCACGACCGGCCCCGTCGAGATCAAGACCGAGTCTGTCCTGGAGGTGGCGTGATGCTGTTCGCGAAGGCGGGACCGAAGGAGAACATCGTCGTGCGGGGCGCACGCGTGGTCGATCCCGTCGAGGCGATCGACGCTGTCGTGGACGTTCGCATCGACGACGGCGTGATCGCAGCTCTCGGCACGGATCTCGACACGAACTCGCATCGAGTCGTCGAGGGCGGCGGACTCCTGCTCGCACCGGCGTTCGTCGATCCGCACGTCCATCTCCGTACTCCCGGACGCGAGGACGAAGAGACGATCGCGAGCGGAACCGCCGCCGCGGCCGCTGGCGGCTACTGCGCGATCCTCGCCATGCCGAACACGGATCCGGTCGTGGACTCGGCGGCCACGCTCGGCTCGCTGGTCGAGGCGGCGCGGGCGGAGGCGGAGATTCCGGTCGGTTTTCTCGCCGCGGTCACGAAGCGGCAGTGCGGGGCCGAGCTCACGGAGATGGGCGAGCTCGCCACGGCCGGCGCGGCCGGCTTCACGGACGACGGCGTCCCGGTTGCGTCCCCGGGCCTGATGCGCCGCGCGCTGCAGTACTGCGCGGTCACCGGACGCCGCCTCGCCTTGCACTGCGAGGAGACGACGCTCTCGCGTGAGGGACAGATGCACGAAGGCGCGGTCTCGGCCGAGCTCGGATTCACCGGCTATCCGTCGGTCGCCGAGAGTCTCATGGTCGAGCGCGACCTCTCCCTTGCGGCCTACGAGCGGCAGCCCCTGCATCTGCTGCATCTCTCCGCCTGGGAATCGGTCCAGGCCGTCCGGCATGCGCGGGCAGAGGGAGTCGCCGCGACGGCCGAGGTGACGCCGCACCATCTCTGCCGCACCGACGAGGACGTCCGTTCGCTCGATACCAACCTGAAGATGAACCCGCCGTTGCGGTCGGCGTCCGACCGCACGGCGCTGATCGAAGCGCTGAAGGACGGCACGGTGACGGCGGTCGCAACCGACCACGCGCCACACGCCCGCCACGAGAAGGAGGTGCCCTTCGAGGCCGCGCCGTTCGGCGTGACGGGATTGGAGACGGCGTTCGCGGCGCTCTACACGTACCTCGTCGAGCCGGGCCTCGTGCCGCTCGCGACCGTCCTCGAGCGAATGTCGGCGGGACCGGCGCGCGCGTACGGGCTGGACGAGCCGCGGGTTGCTGTTGGGAGCACGGCCAACCTGGTCCTGCTCGACCTGAAGGCGAGCCACCGCATCACGGAGGACACGTTCCGCTCCCGCTCGGTCAACTCGTGGCTGCTGGGCGAGACCGTCAAGGGCGCGGTGCGCACGACGATCGCCGCTGGGCGAGTGGTGTTCTCCGCGTGACGGGTTTCATCGCGCTCGAGGACGGCACCGTCTTCCGTGGCGAGTCGGTCGGGGCGGACGGCTTCGCAGTTGGTGAGGCGGTGTTCACGACCGCGATGACCGGTTACCAGGAGATCGTCACCGACCCGAGCTTCGCGGAGCAACTCGTGTGCTTCACCGCGCCGATGGTCGGCAATTACGGCGTCGCGGAGGGGCGGTCTGAGTCTTCGCGACCGCACGCGCGGGCGGTCTTGATGCGGGAGGCGCGCGGTCCGGCCTGGACCGACTGGCTGCACGAGCGCGGGCTCGTCGCCCTGACCGGCATCGACACGCGCTCGCTCGTGCTGAAGCTGCGCGAGGCCGGAGCACAGCGTGCGGTCGTCCTCGCCGGCGAGGGGTCGGTCGAGCAGGCGGTCGCGGTGGCGCGTGGGCAGGCGCCGATGAGCGGCCGGGCTCTCGCAGGCGTCGTGTCGACGCCGAAGCCGTACGTCTACTCGGACGCGGGACGCGCCCGGATCGCGGTCGTCGACTACGGCTGCAAGCGCTCGATCCTGCGGCGGCTCGCCGGCGCCGGTGCCGCGGTGACCGTGTTCCCGTACGACGCGACCTGCGACGAGCTCGATCGCTTCGACGGGGTGCTGCTCTCGAACGGCCCCGGCGATCCGAAGCCCCTCGTGGAGGAGATCGCCGTCGTGCGCGAACTGCTCGGCCGTGTCCCGATCCTCGGCATCTGCCTCGGCCATCAACTGCTCGCGCTCGCGGCCGGCCACGAGACCTTCAAGCTCCCGTTCGGCCATCGAGGCGCAAACCATCCCGTGCTCGAGCGTGCGACGGGACGCGTGCTCGTCACGTCCCAGAACCACGGCTTCGCCGTTGCGCCGACGGATGCGCGCGAGGCCACGCACGTCTCGCTCTACGACGAGACGGTCGAAGGGCTCGACTTTCCACTCGAGCAGGCGCGCTCGGTGCAGTTCCATCCGGAGGCCGGTCCGGGCCCGCACGACGCCTGGCCGCTGATCGATCAGTGGGTCGAAGAGGTGGCGTATGCCCAGGCGGCGTGATCTCGAGTCGATCTGCCTGATCGGGTCCGGTCCGATCGTGATCGGCCAGGCATGCGAGTTCGACTATGCCGGCTGCCAGGCGCTCAAGGTCCTGCGCGAGGACGGCTTCCGCACGATCGTCGTCAACTCGAACCCGGCGACGATCATGACCGACCCCGGATTCGCGGACCGCACGTATCTCGAGCCGCTTGACCTCGCCGGCGTCACGGATGTGCTTGCGCGGGAACGGCCCGATGCGCTGCTCTCGACGATGGGAGGCCAGACGGCGCTCAACCTTGCGCGCGAGCTGGCCGAAGCGGGCGTGCTGGCGGAGCTCGGCGTCGAGCTGATCGGCGCACCGCTGGACGTGATCCGGCGTGCGGAGGACCGGGAGGAGTTCCGCGAGGCGGTGCGCGGCGTGGGCCTGAGGGTTCCGAGCTCGCGCATCGTCACGGGCGTCGACGAGCTCGGCGGCATCGCGCTGCCGGCGGTGATCCGGCCGGCGTTCACGCTCGGCGGGCACGGCGGCGGTTTCGTCGAGTCGGTCGAGCAGCTGCACCGGCAGGTGGAGCGCGGGCTCGCGGAGAGTCCGATCGGACAGGTGCTGGTCGAGGAGTCGGTGCGCGGCTGGGACGAGTTCGAGCTCGAGGTCGTCCGAGACCGCACGGACAACGTCGTGATCGTCTGCTCGATCGAGAACATCGACCCGATGGGCGTCCATACGGGCGACTCCGTCACGGTCGCGCCGCAGATGACGCTCTCCGATCACGCCTACCAGGAGTTGCGCGACGCCGCCGCAGCGGTGATCCGCGCCGTCGGGGTGGAATGCGGCGGCTCGAACATCCAGTTCGCGCGCGAGCGTGAGTCGGGCGAGCTGCGCGTGATCGAGATGAACCCGAGGGTTTCGCGCTCGTCCGCGCTGGCGTCGAAGGCGACCGGCTACCCGATCGCCAAGGTCGCGGCGAAGCTCGCTGTCGGGTACACGCTCGACGAGATTCCGAACGACCTGACGGGCACCACGCCGGCGAGCTTCGAGCCGACGCTCGACTACGTCGTCGTCAAGTTCCCGCGCTTTGCGTTCGAGAAGTTCCTGGGCGCCGACACGACACTCGGAACGCAGATGAAGTCGGTCGGCGAGGCGATGGGGATCGGGCGGACGTTCGTGGAGGCCTACCGCAAGGCCGAGCGCTCGCGCGAGCTCGACGCCGAAGGTCGCTGGGAGCTGCCGTCGAGTGCGCATCCGTGGTTCCACGCAGAGCTCGCCCGTGAGCCCGGCTGGCTCGACCTCGACGCCGCCGTCGCCGACGACTTCCTGCGCTACAAGCGAGCCGGGCTCGCCGACGGAGACATCGGTCGCGAAGACGTCGTGCGCGCGAAGCGGCGAAGTTGCGGAGTGCGGCCGTCCTACCGCCGGGTCGACTCATGCGCCGGCGAGGTCGAGGCGGCGTCGACGTACTACTACTCCACGTGGGGCGAGGCCGACGAGGCGCCGCCCGCCGGCACGAAGCCGCGTGTCGTGATCCTGGGATCTGGACCGAACCGGATCGGGCAGGGGATCGAGTTCGACTACTGCTGCGTGCACGCCGCGCAGAGCTTCCGCTCGCTCGGTTACGAGGCCGTCATGGTCAACTGCAACCCGGAGACCGTCTCGACCGACTACGACACGTCCGATCGCCTCTACTTCGAGCCGCTCCGGCTCGAGGAAGTCCTCGGGGTGTGCGAGCGTGAGCGGCCGGAGGGCGTCGCGATCCAGTTCGGCGGGCAGACACCGCTCAAGTTGGCGCGCGGGCTCGAGGCGGCCGGCTTCCGCATCATCGGCACGCCGTTCGACGCTGTCGACGTCGCCGAAGACCGCGAGCGCTTTGGCGCGCTGCTCGCTCGGCTCGGCATCCGCTGTCCGGAGTGGGGAATCGCGCGCACGTCCAAAGAGGCACACGCGGTCGCCGAGCGCATCGGCTTCCCGGTCCTGATCCGCCCCTCGTACGTCCTCGGCGGACGCGCGATGCGGATCTGCTACTCGGCCGCCGATCTCGGCGAGATCGACCGGCCCGTGCTGATCGACCGCTTCCTCGAGAGCGCGATCGAGATCGACGTCGACGCCGTCTCGGACGGCGTGGACACGTACATCGGCGCGGTCATGCAGCACGTCGAGGAGGCCGGCGTGCACTCCGGCGACTCCGCGTGCGTGCTGCCGGCGCCGTCCCTGACGAAGGACGAGGATGCCGAGATCCGCGCCGTCGTGCGCATGCTCGCGCGCGCCCTCGGCGTCGTCGGTCTGTTCAACGTCCAGCTCGCGCTGGCGGACGAGGCGCTGTACGTACTCGAGGCGAACCCGCGCGCTTCACGGACGGTGCCGTTCGCGTCGAAGGCGACCGGTGTGAACCTCGTGCAGGCCGCCTGCCGCGTGATGGCCGGTACACCCCTCGCCCATCTGAACCTGTCCGAGGGTCAGACCCCGAGACATGTCTCGGTGAAGGCGGCGGTGCTGCCGTTCGCGCGCTTCCCCGGCGCAGACTCCGTGCTCGGGCCGGAGATGCGTGCGACCGGAGAGGTGATGGCAAGTGCCGCGGACCTGCCGACCGCGTTCGCGAAGGCGGAGCGTGCGGCCGGCCGGCCGCTGCCGACGAGCGGCACGGCGTTTCTCTCCGTCCGGGACACCGACAAGCATGCGGTCGTACACGTCGCCTCGGCGCTCAGCGAGCTCGGTTTCAAGCTGCTCGCCACGTCCGGCACGGCAGACACGCTCCGCGCGGCCGGGCTCGAGGTCGAGCGCGTCCGGAAGGTGACCGAGCAGGGCGGCGGCGCGAGCGTCGTCGACCTGATCCGTCGCGGCCGCTGCAACCTCGTCGTCAACACGCCGCAGGGCTCGGGCGCGCGCACAGACGGTTACCTGATTCGCGAAGCGGCGCTGGTCGCGCGCGTCCCGTGCATCACGACCCTCTCGGGTGCCGCCGCGGCCGTGCATGCGATTGCGAATGCGAGGAGCGAGGAGTCCCTCTCGCTGCAGGAACGGATCGAGCATGAGACGCGAGCGGCTTAGCGTCGTCGCGAACGAGCAGGTCGGCCTGTACACGCTGCTCCGCGTCCGCCGCGGCGGTCTCGAGCCGGGCGTCCCCGGTCAGTTCTTCATGCTCGAGGCACCAGGCCGTCTGCTGCCACGGCCGATGAGCCTCTGCGTGGCACCGCACGGCGAGCTCGGGTTCCTGATCGATCCGATCGGACCGGGCACGCACGCTCTCTGCGCGCTGGAACCCGGCGACGTGCTGCAGGTGCTCGGGCCGCTCGGAAACGGCTTCGACGTGGAGGTCGAACGTCCGCTCCTGGTGGGGGGCGGCATCGGCATCGCGCCGCTGCCGTACCTGGCGCAGCAGTTGCCCGGTGCGCCCGCGGTCCTCGGCTTCCGCTCCGACCGGCATGCGGAGGCGGCGGAGCTCGTCCCGAACGCGCAGGTATGTGTAGAGCCGGTACTGGTGACGCAGCTGATCCCCGACGGCATGGACGTGCTCGCCTGCGGGCCCGAGCCGATGCTCGAAGCCGTACGGCGCGTCGCCCCGGGCGCGCAGCTCGCGTGGGAGGCGCCGATGGCCTGCGGGTACGGAGCCTGTTACGGCTGCGCGGTCGAGATCGACGGGCAGCTGAAGCGGTTGTGCGTCGAGGGCCCGGTGCTCGCGGCCGCCTAGGCCTGGTTGGTCCTGGATTAGACGGCCGCGTCAGCGTCGGGACATGGCCTCTACCCCTTCCGCGGGATCTTTCGGTGTCGCCTCTAGGCAATGTCCGTTTCGAGCAGTACCGTCATGAGTTGCATGCCGTGCCGGTCCCCTCGCCGCCTTGCGTGGCTCACCTGCGTCGTCGCGCTGCTCACCGGTGTCATCGCGGCCGGGACGAGTGACGCATTTGCCGCACACCGGATCGAGGCCAACACCTCACACTCCTCGGGGCCGCAGCGAGCGCTCGCGGCGCAGCCGTCGGAGAAGAAATTGCTGGGGGCCGTTCCCCACCGGAGAGGCGGGTCGTCGGGACCTTTCGCAGCTCCCTCGCTAGGCGGGCCCGCGTACGACCTTCCGCCGCAGCCGGGTGCGATGACCTACCACAGCGGGCGGGTGATGCACACCACGACCGTCCGGACCGTCTATTGGGTGCCCTCGGGCTACTCGGTCAGCGCGAACTACAGAACGCTGATCGCCGGCTTCGTGGGCGACGTCGCCGCCGAGAGCGGGAAGACCGGCAACGTCTTCGCGAGCGATACGCAGTACACGGACTCGACGCTCGGCCACATCCAATACAGCATGAGCTTTGCGGGCGGGGTCGTGGACACCAATCCCTTCCCGGCGTCCGTCAGCTCGTATCGCTATGGCGAGTGCGACACCGGGGGCATCTGCATCACCGACACGCAGCTCGAGCACGAGCTCGAGAATGTGATCACGGCCCAGGGCTGGCCCGCCGGAGGTTTCAGCAACGGGTACGTGATCCTGACGCCGCAGAACGTGAACGTCTGTGTGGACTGGGCGTTCGACGGCTTCACACTTCCGTGCTCGACGAACGTCTTCTGCGCGTACCACACGTGGGGCGACCTCGCGGCGCCGCCCAATCTCCCGAAGAACATCTATGCGGTCGAGCCCTACTACACGAGTGGGGATTGCGACGCGTACCTGTCGCGGCCGCACGGAGACGACGCCGACATCGCGATCAACACGCTCAGCCACGAGATGAACGAGTT
>WNGD01005971.1_pt1 | contig 11713 bp, 12 predicted proteins | sample 5400671 | NCBI WGS metagenome assembly WNGD01 (sample SAMN13153369, study PRJNA577476) | soil metagenome | isolation source: 40 cm soil or saprolite under grassland replicate 2 | place: USA:California | collected 2016-06-15
TCGAGCCGCTCGAGCGCGAGGTCGCCGAGGCCGTGCTCGAGAACGATCCATTGACGGGCAGGGAGATCCGGCGCGTGCTCGGGACGAGCGATCGCAAGGCCGTCGACCGAGCCGTGGGCCGCCTGCAGCGCCGGCTCGTACTCACGAACGCGGGCGCGGCCGAGCAGTCGCAGGGCTGGCGGGCGATCCGCCAGGACCTGTTCGGCCGTCGCTGGCGTCGGTCGCTGCGCCGCCTCCCCGCAGCGGAGGAGGCGCGACGCGAGCTGGCATTTGCTGTCCTCACGGGAACGGATGAGGCTTCGGCCGCCGATGTCGCCGGCGCCCTCGGCTGGCGGCGCAAGCAGGCGGAGACGGTGCTCGCAGAACTCGCCGCCGCCGGTCGCGCTACGGAGCGCGAAGAGGACGGTCTCCAACTCTGGTCAGTCTAAATCGGCAGGAGCGCCGCTAGACTCGATCAGGCGAGGCGAGGTAGCTCAGTCGGTAGAGCACACGGCTGAAAACCGTGGTGTCGCCGGTTCGATTCCGGCCCTCGCCACCTTACGAAGCACGCATTAAAAGAGGCCGGCTTTGCCGGCCTCGTTGCTCTTGTGGACCCAGCGAGGGGGCTCAGGGGGGAAGCCCGGTTTCCCCTGTGAAGCGAGCGCCCGTAGGGCGCAACGCGGCTCACGGGCCCCAGGTTCCCGCCCAGTGCTCGTCCCAGAAGGCGGACTGCTGCTTGCCGTCGACGTCCGTGAAGCCGTACTCGCGGGCAAGCGCGGGCGTCGTGAAGACGCGGCCCGACTTCGCGAGCACATCCGGATCCGACGCGAGCGCCGCGATCGCGCGTCCGGGAAACTCCGCCGATTCGGCCTTCGCCGCGAGCTCCGACGACAGGTCCATTCGCTCGAGCCGCATGAACCCCGGCGAGACGGCGACGCAGGCGATGCCGTGCGGACGAAGATCGTCCGCCAGCTGCTCGGTCAGCTTGTTGGTCGCGTTCTTGACGACCTCGTAGAAGGCGTGGCCGTGCGGCCGGTCGAGCACCCAGGTGATGTTCACGATCAGTCCGCTCCCTGCCTCGATCATCATCGGCGCGGCGAGGGTCGAGGCGAACGCGGCCGCGCGGAGGCCACCGTCGAACATGAGGTCCCAGTGGCGCCATTCGATCTCCCAGAAGGCGAGCTCGTACGACGGCGCGATCTCGTAGCCGCTCCAGGCGTTGTTGACGAGTAGATCGAGCCGCCCCTGCTCGCGGCGGATGCGCTCGAAGAGGGCCTCGACCTGCGGGTCGTCGGTGTGGTCGCAGCGGACGGCGATGCCGGTGCCGCCGCGCGCGGTCAGCTGGTCCGCGGTGTCATCGATCGTGCCGGGGCGTCCGAGCGTCGTCGGCTCACCGCGGACGCTACGACCGCTGACGTAGACCGTCGCTCCCTGCTCGCCGAGCACGAGCGCAATGCCCTTGCCACCCCCGCGGCTGGCGCCGGTGACGAGCACGACTTTCCCTTTTAGTTGCTGTGCTGTCATGGGCACCACTTTCCGCCGTCGTTCGCGGATGTCAAGAGACGTCGAGAGCGAGTCGCCATACCGCTGGACCGGCAGGGTAAAGGCGGCCTCCTGCATATGCGCCGCGGGGCGAGATGCAGATTTGGGATGGCCTCCGTGCGGCCTTCGGGCCGTCCCAGGCGGCAACGAACGGAAGGCAGCGAAGCGGACGCGGGGCTGAGCGCGACGCGCGATAGCGGTCGAAGGCCAGCTCTAGCGCAACAGAGAGGTTGTCCGTGCCGCCCGGCCGAAGGGATCGGAGTGTCGTCGGGCGTCCATGAAAGAGTGCCAGTCGCTGCGAGGCGGTGAGCAGACGGCGAGGCAGCCCGCGGCGGCCACACGAGCGTGGTGCGGCCACCTGGCCCCAGCCGAAGCAGAGCGCACGTGTCGCGGGGTAGAAGCGGCCGGGTATCGCCGGGAAACCGCCCGGGTCGAGCGGGTAGATCTTCACGTAGCCACCGTGGGGCGCCGCGGGCTCAGGCCGGTGGTTGTAGACGCTTCCGGGGTGATAGAGCATCACCGCCAGCACAGCCTGCTCGGGCTCGATCCCGATCGAACGCCCGTCTGAGCCGACGACGACGAGCGTCGCGACACCCTTCGCACCCGCGTCGGCAGGTATGAGGGCGACCACGATCAGCAACACGACCGCGGTCAGCAGCTTCCGCATCTCGGTTGCTAGTACGGGCGACGCAGCCGGTCAGGTCCGGGTCACCCGGCCGGGCGGAGCCCGGCCAACCGCTCGACCAGCACATCTACGAGCTCGCTCTTCATCAGGACGCCGTCGGCGCCCGCTTCCCTGACCGCGTCGTGCAGCTTGGGGGCCTCGTCGCCCGTCAGCGCGATTACGCAGAGTGAGGGATGGTGCTGGCGCAGGTGGGCGACCGCGGTAACGCCGTCCAGGAGGGGCATGTGGACGTCGATCACGATCGCGTCCGGATCGAGCTCGTCGGCCTGCTCGATCGCCTCGAGGCCGTTCGCCGCGAGACCCACCACGCCCAATTCGGGCTGCCGGTCGATCAGCTCGCGCAAGGCGTCCAGGAATGCTCGGTCGTCGTCTGCCAGTAGAACTCGGATTTCCTGACGCTCGACCACGGCCATTCCAAGCAAGGGTAGTTTCCGCTGGGTGCGGGGGCAAACAGACGGCCGGCCGATCGCCCTGATCGGCGCGAGCCTCGACCTCGGGGCCGGCCGGCGCGGCGTCGACATGGGCCCCTCGGCGATCCGGTACGCCGGGCTCGCGCCGCGGATCGAGGGTCTCGGCAGGCCGGTGTTCGACTGGGGGAACGTCGAGGGGGCTGTTCCCGAAGCGACGGCCGTAGGCAGCGAGCGTGTTCGCTTTCTGACGCCGATCAAGCAGGCGTGCGAGCGGGTGGCGCAGCTCGTCGCGCGCGCGGTCGAGGAGGGTCTGCAGCCGCTCGTGCTGGGCGGCGACCACTCGGTCGCGATCGGGACGCTCGGCGGACTGGCCGGCGCCTACGAGCCGGGCGGGGTGCTTTGGATCGACGCGCACGGCGACCTGAATCGGCCGGAGACCTCGCCGACGGGGAACGTCCACGGCATGCCGCTGGCGGCGGCGCTCGGTCTCGCGGGGTCCGAGTTCGAGAGCGAGGCCTGGAGGCTTCCTGCCGTCACACCCGAGCGGGTCGCGCTGGTGGGAGTTCGCTCCCTCGACCCCGCGGAAGTGAGCCTGATCTCGGAGCTCGGTGCCGAGGTCTACACGATGAGCGACGTCGACAGGCTCGGCGTCGAGCGCGTGATCCGTCAGGCGCTCGCACAGGTCGCAGGCCCCGGCTTCGTGCACGTCAGCCTCGACATGGATGCGCTCGAGCCCGACATCGCTCCCGGCGTCGGAACGCCGGTCCGCGGCGGCCTCTCGTACCGCGAGGCGCATCTGGCTATGGAGCTGGTCGCGGAGTCCGGTCTCGTCGGCTCGCTCGAGGTCGTGGAGGTGAATCCGATCCTGGACCGCGAGAACGAGACCGCAAAGCTCGCCGTCGAGCTGGTCGCGAGTGCGCTCGGCGCCCGGATTCTCTAGTTCAGCGCTGTAAGTACCGCCGGCGCGAGCTCGCGCCAGTCGCCGGCGAGGGCGACGTCGGCGGCTGCGAGCAGTGGCGAGCCGGCGTCTGACGCGATCGCGGCGATCACCCCCGCCTTGACCGAGCCCGTCAGGTGCTCGAACCCGGGGGACGTCTCGATTGCGAGATAGACCCGCGGCGCGACGGAACGGCCTTGCAGGCCGATCTCGGCGCCCCACGGCACGCGGCCCGCCGCGCAGGCCGCTCGATCGCCTCCGATTGCGGCACCCGCACGTTCCGCTGCCTCCTGGATCGGCGCCGGACCGACGCCCGCACCGACGGCTACGACGATGTCGGCCTCGTCGAGCCGCCTCGGCGGCGGGTCGGCCTCAGCTCGCTCCAGGATTCGGGTCGTTCCCTCGGGCAGCGCCTCCAGCTCGATCCGGCGGACCTCGGCGCCTGAGTCCCGAGGCTGCAGCGGCTCGAACATCCGCGGACGGACGGTCGCGAGCTGCGGCGTCGTCGCGCCCATGATCACCGAGACGATGTTGCCGCCGTAGGCGGGCTTGTGCTGGATCAGTCGGCCGGCTCGGTCGATGCCGAGGTCGACACAGTCGGCGGTCATTCCGAGCTCGAGCTCGCCCGCGACGCGCGGCCCGAGATCGCGGCCGCGCAAGGTGGCCGGAATCAGGAGCACGTGCGGGCGCGCGCGCTCGAGGACCGAGCGCACGGCGGCGACCCAGCGCTCGGGCACGTAGTTCCGCAGCGCCTCGTGCTCGGCGATCTGGACGATCTCCGCTCCGTGCCGCGAGACGTCCTCGACGGCGGGCGTGACGTCGTGGCCAACGACGAGTGCGACGTTGGAGCCGCCGAGCTTCCCCGAGAGCTCGCGTCCCTTCGCGAGCAGCTCGAGGGAGGCTCGCGTCGCGCGGCCGCCGACGGTCTCGACGAACGTCCAGCAGTCGTAGGACGCGCCGGGCTGCTCGGCCAAGTGGCCGGGCTTCTCCCAGGCGGTCGCTCCGGCCGGCCGCTCCTCCGCCAGCTCGCGGATTCGCGACGCCGCCGTCTCGACCGACTCGATCCGCTCACCGGCCCGCTCGGGCGTGACGTCCCGTACGGCGAGGACGCGCGTGGGCGAGCCGGTCTGGCCGAACCGCTTGTCGTACTCGCGCACCTCGTCGACGAGATCGGTCGCCGCCCAGACGTCGATCGGGCCGTCTCCTGGCGCCGCGGCATGCGGCTCGCGGTCGCTCCGCGAGACCGACACGACGGCCGGGAGCGGCACCTCGACCGTCTCCTCGCCGTCGTCGGTCTCGCGGCGGACCTGGAGGCGGTCGCCCTCGAGCGCAAGCTCTGTCGAGTTCGTCACGTGCGGGCGGCCGAGGAACGCGGCCGCCTCGGGCGGCACCTGCCAGGTCTCCGCGTCGAGCGTCTTGAGCCCGCAGAGGACGAGGTCGCAGCCCTCCTTTTCGATTGCCATCGCCAGCGTCCGGGAGGTGCCGATCGTGTCCGCGAGCGCGAAGGCGCGGTCGGAGAGGTGGATGCAACGGTCGGCGCCGAGGGCGAGGCACTCGCGCAGCGCCTCCTCGGCCTGCGGCGGGCCCATCGTCATCGCGATCACCTCTCCGCCGACCGCCTCGCGCAGCCGCACCGCTTCGGCGACCGTGCGCGCGTCGAACGGGTTCAGGATCAGCGGCACGCCCTCTCGCTTGAGCGATTTCGTCTCTTGGTCGAACTCGATCGCGTCGGGGCGCGGGATCTGCTTGATGAGGCAGACGATCTTCAACGGCGGGAGACTAATACGGCGTGCTCGGAATCCTCTACGACATCCACGGCAATCTGGATGCGCTCGAGGCGGCGCTCGCCGACGCAGAGGCCGTGGACGTCGACCGGTGGCTCCTGGGAGGCGACTACGGCACCCCGAGCCCGCACCCGCTTGAGACGCTGGCGCGCCTGCGCGAGTTGCCGAACGCGACGTGGATCCGCGGCAACGGCGAGCGCTGGCTGCTCGAGCCCCCCGAGGATCGGCCGGAGGTGAGCGAGACGTACGTGCGGTTCCGGGACCAGATTTCCGCGGAGGAGGTGAAATGGCTCTTCAACCTGCCGCCGTGGGCCGAGCTCGGCGGCATCCTCTACGTGCACGGCTCGCCGCTCGCCGACGACGACAGCTTTGCGGCCGAGCCGCAGGAGGGGGAAGAGCGGCTGCTTGCCGGTGTCCGCGAGCGGACGGTCGTCTTCGGGCACAGCCATCTCCAGTTCCGCCGTCCGGGTCCGAACGGCACCGACCTCGTCAATCCGGGCAGTGTCGGGATGCCGCTCGACGGCGACCGGCGCGCGGCCTGGGCGACCTGGGACGGCGACTTCGCCTTCAGGCGGGTCGAATACGACGTCGACCGCGCCGCCGCCGCGTACCGCGCCATGGGCGGCGACTTCGGCGAGTTTGCTGCCCGGCGGATCGAGCAGGGCTCCGACTAGTGCTCGGAATCCTCTACGACGTTCACGGCAACCTGCCGGCGCTCGAGGCGGTGCTCGCCGAGGCCGAGGGCGAAGGCATCGACGAGTGGTTCCTCGGTGGTGACTACTGCGCTTTCGGGCCTTGGCCAGTCGAGACGCTGGCGCGGCTCCGGCAGCTTGAGCACGCGACCTGGCTGCGCGGCAACGGCGAGCGCTGGCTCGTCGATCCGCCGAGGGAGATGCCGGCGGAACAGCGCGAGTTCATCATCGCGGCGCTCGCCTCGACGATTGCAGAGCTTCCCGCGCAGGACGTCGACGCGCTCGTCGGCCTGCCGACGCTCGCCGAGCGCGAGGAGGCGTTCTACTGCCACGGATCGCCGCTTTCCGATGTCGAGAGCTTCCCGCCCGAGTCTGCCGAGGAGGACCTGCGCCTACTCGCAGGGGTGAAGGAGCGGCAGGTCGTCTTCGGCCACAGCCACCTCCAGTTTCGCCGCGGCGGCCCCGCCGAGACGGACCTCGTCAATCCGGGCAGCGTCGGGATGCCGCTCGACGGCGATCCTCGCGCCGGGTGGGCGATTCGCCGCGAGGACGGCGACCTGGAGCTGCGGCGGACTGCCTACGACGTCACGCCGGCGGTCGCCAAGATGCGCGGCTACGACTGGGGCGAGCGGGTCGCTCAACGGCTCCTGCACGGCCGCGACCCTGAGTCGTAACCGTTTTTTCAGGGACAGTCCCCTGCAGGGGACTGTCCCTACAGCGGCTACGAACTGAGCGAAGCCTCGAGCGTGATCTCCGGCACGGCCGCGAGCGCCTTCGAGACCGGGCAAGTCTGCTTCGCCTCCTCGGCGGCCTGCTTGAACCCGGCCTCGTCGAGCCCGTCGACCTCGCCGCGGACGCTCAGGTGGATCGCGGTGATCGAGAAGCCGCCGTCGGCGTTGTCGAGCTTCACCTGAGCGTCGGTCTCCAGTTTCGTCGGCGCGTGGCCGGCCTGCGCGAGGCCGTTCGAGAGCGCCATCGAGAAGCAGGTCGCGTGGGCGGCGGCGATCAGCTCCTCAGGACTCGTCTTGCCGCCCGGCTGCTCGAACCGGGACGCGAACGTGACCTGCTCGTGCTCGACGGCGCGGCTCGACTCGAGATCGAATTCTCCCTGCCCGCTCTTCAGGTCGCCGGTCCAGGTCGCGCGCGCGCTTCGTTCAATTGACATCATCCGCCTCCTCTTCGCCTGATCCGCTTGGCCGGTAGTACTTCCGACCCCGCAACTGTTCCGGCAGATAGTCCACGTCAAACCCCGCCGGGTCGCTGTGAGGGTAGATGTAGCCCTGCCCCCGGCCGAGCTTCTTGGCACCGTAGTAGTGCGCGTCGCGAAGCTCGTCGGGGGGACGCAGGTGGCCGTGCTCGCGCACGTCTCGCGTCGCCTCCTTGATCGCGACGTAGCTCGCGTTCGACTTCGGCGCTCGGGCGAGGTAGATCGCCGCCTGCGAGAGGTTGAGCCGTGCCTCGGGCAGGCCGACGTGCTCGACCGCCTGCGCCGCGGCGACCGCCACTTCCAGTGCGCGCGGATCGGCGTTGCCGATGTCCTCGGAGGCGAGCACGATCATCCGCCGGGCGATGAAGCGCGGGTCCTCGCCGCCTTCGAGCATCGCGGCCAAGTAGTAGACGGAGGCGTCGGGATCGGAGCCGCGCATCGCCTTGATGAAGGCCGAGATGAAGTCGTAGTGGGCGTCGCCACCCTTGTCGTAGACGAGCGGGCGCTTGCGCGCGGCGTCCTCGATGTCTTCTTCCGTCGGGACCTGGTCCCGGGCCGCGGCCGTTTGGGACGCAAGCTCGAGGATGTTGTAGGCGTTCCGCGCGTCGCCGCCGGCGCGGCGGGCGATCAGCGAGACGAGCTCCTCGGGAATCTCGATGCCCAGCGCAGCGGCCCCCCGACGCGCGATCTCCTCCAGCTCCTGCTCGCTCAACGGCTCCAGCTCGTAGATCTGCGCGCGCGAGAGCAGGGCCGAGTTGACCTCGAAGTACGGGTTCTCCGTGGTCGCCCCGATCAACGTCACGAGGCCCTCCTCGACCGCGGGCAGCAGCGCGTCCTGCTGAGCCTTGTTGAAGCGATGGATCTCGTCGAGGAAGAGAATCGTCCGCTGACCGCTCGCGCCGAGCCGCTCCCGCGCAGCCGCCAGCACCTCGCGCACGTCCTTGACCGTCGCCGAGACGGCGGAGAGCTCCTCGAAGTGCGCGCCGGTCGTGTTGGCGACGATCCGGGCGAGGGTCGTCTTGCCGCTTCCAGGCGGGCCGTAGAGGATCATCGAGCCGACGCGGTCCTCGGCGATCGCCAGCCGCAGCGCCGAGCCCTCGCCGAGGACCTGGTCTTGCCCGACGAACTCGTCCAGCGTCGAGGGTCGCAGGCGCATGGCCAGCGGCGCCACGTCCGAGAGGCGCGCAGCGGCCGCGTCCGAAAAGAGGTCGCTCATGCCCGAAGTATGCTGCCCCCGTGGCAGTCGACGACCTGACCCAGCCGATCCTTCCCGGCCCCGGTGCGAGCGACTACGAGCGCTACTTGCGCACCGACGAGCTGCTCTCGCTACAGCCTGAGCCCGAGAAGTCGGCTCACCGAGACGAGCTCCTGTTCACGACCGTCCACCAGTCCTCGGAGCTGTGGCTGAAGCTGGCCTGGCACGAGGTCGAGGAGGCAGCGAGGCTGCTCGAGGATGCTCAGCTCGGTGCGGCGATCCGCCTGCTGCGCCGCGCTCTGCTCTGTCTGCAGTTCGCCACCGGGCAGCTCGACATGCTCGAGCAGATGTCTCCGTGGGAGTACCAGGTGATCCGGAAGAAGCTCGGCCACGGCAGCGGCTTCGACTCGCCCGGCTTCCGCGAGATCCGGCGGGTGACCCCCGCGCTCGGGCAGGTGTTCTCCGCGCTACTCCGCGAGCGCGGGCTCAGCGTCGTCGATCTCTACGTCCAGGGCCGGGAGCATGAGGATCTCTATCAGCTCGCGGAATGCCTGATCGAATGGGACGAGCGGCTGACGCTCTGGCGCATGCGCCACTACAAGGTGGTCTCGCGGATCATCGGCGACGAGGTGATCGGCACCCAGGGCACGCCGGTCGAGCTGCTGGGCGGACTGATCAAGCAGAAGTTCTTCCCGGAGCTCTGGGACGCCCGCAACCGGCTGACGCAGCTGTCAATCGAGCAGGCGGAAGAGGAGGGCTGATGGCATTCGAGCAGTTGAAAGAGCGGCAGAGCTATGTCTGGGGCAACGGTCACTTCGAGAGGATCTCCGAGACCGGGACGGCCGCCTACGACGACCTGGTCGGGTCGCTGGTGCCGCGAGCCGGCGAGCGCTGGCTGGACGTCGCCTGCGGCACGGGCGCGATCGCTTTGCGCGCGGCCCGGTCCGGCGCGGAGGTGACCGGCATCGACCTCGCGCCCGCGCTCGTCGAGACCGCGAAGCGGCTCGCGAAGGAGGAGGGCCTCGAGGTCGCCCTCGAGGTCGGGGACGCCGAGAACATGGCCTTCGAGGACGGCAGCTTCGACGTCGTCTCCTCGAGCTTCGGCGTCATGTTCTGCCCGGATGAGCGCCGCGTCGCTGCCGAGTTGGCCCGAGTGGTCAAGTCCGGCGGCAGACTCGGCCTGCTCACGTGGCTGCCCGAAAGCGGGGTCGGGAAGCTGTTCGCGACGATGGTGCCGTTCCAGCCACCCCTGCCCGAAGGCGCGGCGCGGCCGATCGACTGGGGGCGCGAGCAGCACGTGCGCGGGCTACTCGGCGACGCCTTCGAGCTCGACGTCCACGAGGGCGACGTGCCGTACGACGCCGACTCCGGCGAAGAGGCGTGGGAGCTGTTCTCGACCTCGTTCGGCCCCGTCAAGACGCTCTGGGAGACGCTCGAGTCGCCGCGCCGCGAGGAGTTCCGGCAGGCGTTCATCGACTTCCACGAGGGCTTTCGCGAGAACGGCGGCATCCACATGGAGCGGAAGTACCTGGTCACGGTCGGCACCCGCCGCTGAGGGATGCCGGACGAGTCGCTCCTCGCGACCCCCGACATGTGGGGCGCCGCCGACTACGAGCAGATCGCCCGGCGCTTCGCGCCGATCCACGATCAGCTTGTAGCGCGGCTCGCCCTGCGCGCTGGCGAGCGCTGGCTCGACGTCGCAACCGGGACGGGCGAAGTGGCCGTGCGCGCAGCGGGCGCGGGCGCCGATGTGGTCGGCCTGGACATCGCGCCGAGGCTGCTCGCGCAGGCGCGCTCGAAGAGCGCCGATATCGACTGGGTCGAAGGCGACGCCGAGGCGCTTCCGTTCGCCGACAGCTCGTTCGACATCGTCAGCTCCAGCTTCGGCGTCATGTTTGCGCCCGATCAGGAGGCGGCGGCCGGCGAGCTGGCACGCGTGTGCCGCGGCCGGCTCGGCTTGACGACTTGGCGCCCGAACGAGGGGCTGCATGCGCTGTACGCCGAGTTCGCGGACGAGCAGCCCGAGGGTCCGACAGCCGACGACTGGGGGCGTGAGGAGCGGCTCGGGGAGCTGCTCGGCGACGCCTTCGAGCTCGAGATCGAGGAGCGGGTCTGGTGGCTCGAGGGCGACTCGCCGGTGGACGTGTGGAACCTGATGTCGACCGGCGCGCCGCCGGTCAAGGCGCTGGTCGACTCGCTCGCAGCCGACCGCCGCGTCGCTTTTCGCGAAGCGATGCTCGAACACTGGTCGCAGTTCCAGACCGACGACGGCGTGCGCGAGCCGCGCCACTACCTCCTCCTCCTCGGCCGACGCCGCTGATGGCGACGATGACCCTGCGCGGGGAGGCGACGGACCTCCTCCAACGGCTGATCCGTCTCGACACGGTCAACCCACCGGGCAACGAGACCGTGGCCGCGGAGTTGCTCCGCGACTACCTGGCCGAAAGCGGGGTCGAGGCTGAGCTCTACGCGAAGGTCCCGGAGCGCGCGAACCTCGTCGCCCGCATTCCCGGCCGTGGCAAGGGCCCGCGCCTGGTGCTCCTCTCGCACACGGACACGGTGCTCGCGGACGCCGCCGAGTGGCAGCTCGACCCATGGTCGGGCGAGCTCAAGGACGGCGAAGTCTGGGGGCGGGGCGCGCTCGACATGAAGGGCCAGGTGGCGGCGAACGCGGTTGCGATCGCGTCGCTCGCTCGCGACGGCTTCGAGCCGACCGGCGACCTGATCTTCGCCGCCACCGCAGACGAGGAGGTCGGCGACGACTTCGGCCTCTCCTGGCTCTGCCGCGAGCATCCCGACGCCGTCCGCGCCGAGTATTGCGTCAACGAAGGCGCCGGCGACCGGATCGACTTCGGCGGCGGGCGCATCTTCTACCTCTGCTCCGCGGCCGAGAAGATGAGCTCCCCGTTCCATCTGCGCGTGCACGGCCGGAGCGGCCACGCCTCGATGCCGGGGATCGCCGACAACGCGCTCGTCAAGGCGGCGGCGCTGATCCTGCGCCTCGCGGAGTTTCGGCCGGAGCCGCGGCTGGAGCCGGAAGTGGCAAGCTTCCTGCGGCTGCTCGTCGGCCGTGAAGTCGGCGCCGACGAGGCCCTCGAGGTCGCCCGCGGCGTCCACCCGCTCGCCGGCGAGCTCGTGGAGCCGCTGCTCGGCATGACCCTCTCGCCGACGATCATCTCGGCCTCGCAAAAGCGAAACGTGATCCCGGCGCTCTGCCGGCTGATCTGTGACTGCCGGCTGTTGCCGGGCCAAACGCAGGACGAGGCAGAGAGCGTTCTTAGG
>WNGD01008311.1_pt1 | contig 11712 bp, 6 predicted proteins | sample 5400671 | NCBI WGS metagenome assembly WNGD01 (sample SAMN13153369, study PRJNA577476) | soil metagenome | isolation source: 40 cm soil or saprolite under grassland replicate 2 | place: USA:California | collected 2016-06-15
AGCTCGTTCTCGGTCTCGAACCGCTTCTTCTGGTTTTCGGTGAGCACCGAGTACGCGAGCGACAGCGTGTCCTTGGGCGTCATGACCTCGTCGGTGGAGGCGTTCACGATGTCGCCATCCACGCGGAGCTTGGGGCGCTCGCCCGCCACGAGGTGGAGGTCGGACGCGTCCTTCTCGATCATCTCCTCGAGGAGCGCGCGGAGGTTGACTGGCATTGCTTCCTCTCCTTATCCGGCAGCGGTTTCTTTGACGACTTCTTCCAGCGTGGTGACGCCCTTCTTGACCTTCACCATGCCGTCCATGCGCAGTGTCAACATGCCTTCCTTGACGGCAAGATCGCGCAGCTCTTCCGTGGAGGCGCCCTTCAGGATCTCGCGTCGCAGCGGGCTCGTCAGCGCCATGACTTCGTACAAGCCCTGCCGCCCGCGGTAGCCGGTGCCGGCACACGTGTCACATCCGGCGCCCTTGAAGAACGGGCCTTCCTTCTTGTCGATGGCGAAGGCGTGCATCTCCTCGGGCGAGTACTCGTGCTGCTGCTTGCACTCCTTACAGATGCGCCGCACCAGCCGCTGACCCACGACCAGATTCACCGCGCTCGCCACGTTGAACGGCTCGATGCCCATGTCCACCATGCGCGTGATGGTGGAGGGAGCATCGTTGGTGTGCAGCGTCGAGAGCACGAGGTGGCCCGTGAGCGCCGCCTTGATGGCGATCGAGCCGGTCTCGAGATCGCGGATCTCGCCGACCATGATGATGTTCGGGTCCTGCCGCAGGAACGCCTTGAGCGCCGCGGCGAACGTCATGCCGACTTCGTTCCGCACCAGCACCTGATTGATGCCGAGCAGATTGTACTCGACGGGATCCTCGGCCGTCATGATGTTCACGTCGATCTGGTTGATCCGCGACAGGGCCGAGTATAGCGTCGTCGTCTTGCCGGATCCTGTGGGGCCCGTTACCAGCACCATGCCGTAGGGATTCTCGATGGCCCGCAGCAGGTTCTCTTCGGCCTTGGCCTCGAACCCGAACGTCTTCAGGTCGAGTGTCAGGTTGCCCTTGTCAAGAATTCGCAGCACGATCTTTTCGCCGAACAGCACAGGGAGGGTCGACACGCGGAAGTCGATCACCTTGCTCCCCATTTTCAGCTTGATGCGCCCGTCCTGAGGTACGCGGCGCTCGGCGATGTTGAGCTGGACGCGGTAGCGCACCCGCATCTCGTGCTCGAACGGCTCGATGTGAATGTCGGAGGCGCCGCGCTTCACGGCGTCAGTCAGCAGCCCGTTGATCAGCTTCACCACGGGGGCGTCGTCGGCCAGGTCCTGTGCCTTGACGTCCTCATCTTCCTGATCCTCGACGACCTCGAGATCCTCGGCCGCCTCGACCGACTTGAGCAGCGTCTGCAGCTGGGCGTCCGACTGCTGGTAGTAGCGGTCGATGGCGTTGCGCAGCGTGTATTCCCCGGCGATGACCGGAAAAACGTCGCAACGGGTGATGAACTTGATGTCCTCGATCGCCGTCACGTTGTTGGGATCGGCGATGGCGACCGTGAGGGTTCTCCCCTCCCGTTTCAGGGGGAGAACCGTGTGCTTGCTGGCGATGTCGGGGGGGAGGAGTCTCAGGATCTTAGGGTCGACCTCGAACCGCGATAGGTCGACCGCCGGCATGCGGTACTGCCGGGCCAGCATCTTGCTGACCTCGGTCACCGAGCTTGTCCTGGGTAACCGCAACGCTCGCCGTATGCAACTCGTTGAATTTGAAGGGACTAAAATGGGAGTCGGGGGTACCCCGGTCAAGGCTGGACGACAAAAGGACGGATGGCGTCTAATAATTTGGCACCCACGCCGGGCACGCTGTCGAGCCGCGCGAGACTGCCAAATGGGCCGTGCTGGGTGCGCCACGCGACGATGCGCTGCGCGAGCGCAGGACCGACGCGAGGTAAGCGTGTGATTTCGCTCACGTCGGCGTTATCGAGGTCGATCTTTTCGCCGGGAAGCAGGGGTCGCGAGAGCTGGGCGGCGCGTCGCGCCGTTTCGCGCAGCGCGTTCGGACGGCTGGCCGACGAAGACTGGAGCTGCACGTCGCCAGGAGGAGAAGCAGGAGAAGGCGAGAGGAAGTAGCGAACGCCCGCGCCGGCTAGTGCCAGACAGGCGAGCATGAGAGCGGCACGCTTGTCGTCCATGCCACAAACATGACAAACCTACCGCCTACTGTCGTACCAAAGAAACGGCGACATCACCGACAATCTGCAGACTTTCAGCGCTGACTTTGTCGAGCGTATCCTCTGATCGTCGGTGAGCGTGTGCTTCACGCTCGGGATGAACTGGCGTTCATGCCCGCGCTCGGCCGCGACCCGCCACACGCGTTGTACGACCTCGGGCGCAAATGCGACCGACTGGCCTTCCTGGTAGATCTGCAGGTCCTTGTCGCCGACCATGTCGAACAGCACGGCGAACAGCGGTTGATAGCCGGGTGGCTGATGCGCGGCGAACCAGCGGGAGCCGATCAGCACGTCGTTCGTGTCGGCGAAATCGCCGTAGTCCTCGCCGTCCACGAACAGGAGATCGACACCGTGCGCCGGCGGCCGAGCCTTGAGCGCGTCCGCGACCCCCAAGAGCACCGCTACGCCGGACGCGCCGTCATTGGCGCCGGGCACGGGCATCCGCTGCTGGCCGAGATTCTCACTCTTGTCCGCCATCGGTCGCGTGTCCCAGTGCGCCAGAAACAGCACCCGTTCGGTCGCCTGTGGTTTGAACCGGGCGAAGAAGTTGCGCAGGTGCAGGACCTCGCCGCTGCGCAGGCGATGCGCAATGTCCTGCACGATCACCGTATCGGCCCGGGCGCCCAGCTCGGCCAGCAGCCAGTCGGCTTCCTGCTGGTGACCGGGCTTGTTAGGAATCCGCGGCCCGAATGACATCTGACGCTCGATATAGGTGAGCGCCGTCCGCCCGTTGAATTCGACCGCGGTCGAGCGGCTGCCATCTCCCGCACGCGCCTGGCACGCGGCGGGAAGTAAGATGAGGAGGATCGTGAAGGTTGGTGGAGGTAAGCTCATCGGATCTGCCCCACACTCGTCGACAATTGGACAAACGCCGTGATCACAAACTGCGCGATCTTGCGGTTGGTTTGCCGCTCTTCGTTCAGCACATAGGCCATTTGGAGTCCCGCGCTCATGTTGCTCGGTAGATCGGTGTCCATGGTAAGCTGGGCCTGTGACTGCCGGCTGTCCACATAAGGGACGCATGCTTCCTGCCCCGCGCGGCGCAGGCAGGTCGTGTTGTCAGCCACGGAATACCCAGCGGTGGTGCGGATGTTGGAACGCCAGCGCGGATTGATGCGTGGCGCCTTGAACGAGAAGGTGACCGTAGCGTTCTGCGTGTTGCGCGTGCTGCGAAACAGGTTTCCGGCACTGAGCCTGTCCGACGACGTCCGCGACAGATCGACGCTCGTAAGCACGCCGCCCACCCACGTCACAGACGCCGCTGGAGTAAACGCTTTCTCGACCGTGCTGTTGATCCCCGTAATCCCTGGCGTCGCAAAGGTCGGCTGCTCGTTCAGCGATAACGAACGGCGGTAGCCAAGGCGGGCATTGATGTTCGTCAGTATCCTCCCCACCAGCTCCCGAGAGGGTGAGACGGACCAGCTGATCGACCCGTTCGGCCAATCCCGCGTGCGCGTGCCAATCGGCACCTGCTCGTCGGTCCGCAGAGTCCAGACGATTCCGCGCGTCAACCGATAGGTGACATTGGCGCGCATGCCGAGGGGCAGGATCGCCGCCCCACCGGTCGAGAGAGTCCGGGTTTGTATCGCCGAGGTGGCGAGTAATCCGTTGACCTGCCGGAAGCCATCGAATCCACCCAGCGCCAGTTGATAGCCCGCATCCGGCGCGTCCGTCGCTCGGCTGAACGTCGACCCCTGCTGTTCGCTGTAGGTCACGTCTAGGCTCGTGATGCGACCGAGCCACGCCGCTAGCCCCGCGGAGTCGCCGAAGATCGCCTGCCCCAGGCGACGCGCATCGAGCTGCGCGCCGGTCTCGAACCGGCGCGCGTTGCTGAAGGCCGCCGGCACGCGAAACGCGCCGGTGGTATCGCCATCCGCACGTAACGGCTGGCGGGCGTTCGGGTCGCGCGTAAAACCGAACGACGATCCGACGGTGGCGCGCGGCCGGATCCACCCTCCCGCCACGCGCGGCGTGAGCGCGAGGGACGTCGCGAGCAGCCGCTGCGTCTCCACACCGATATCGCCGCCGAACAGCGAGGAGCGCTGCTGGCGAATCACTCGACCCATCGTCGTCGAGTCGCCGTAATCGCGCAGATCGCGGGTCGACACGGCGTCGACGCCGAGCTGGACGCCGCCGATGGGCGTGAGCTGCACGCCGCCGGAGTTCTGCCACAGGCGCGTTCGTGAGATCGCAGGCGGCGCCGTGTCGCCTGGCTGCGCGATCGGCACGAGAAACGTGAACCGCTCCGCATCGCTCCCGATCAGACCCGAACGGAAGTGGATCCGGGACGGATTGAGCCGCAGCGCGAGCCCCGCGACGTTGACCAGCGCGGCACCGGGCGACGCCGTGTAGTCGAGCGTAAAGACGTAGTTCGACGAGCTGGCGCGCGACAGCGATGTCCGCGCATCGCCACTCGCGTACGAGCCGGTCACCGACAGCGGATCGAGCAACCAGCGCCCCAGTCCACCGCTTGCGTGCCGCACCCGCCGCGCCGCGAACGCGTAACTCGACGCGCCGGTGTGCGGCGTGCGGAGACCCTGCAATGCATCGGCGCGAATGTCGGTGCCGCTCACGTAGAATGGCTCACTGCCGGCCAGCGTCCGCTGAAACGTCACCGGAATCGAGAGACCCCAGCGCTCGGGAAGAAAGCGGTCCATCCGCACCGTGCCGCTGAAGCTGGCGGCGTTGTCGGTCGAGTATGAGGGATCGTCCGTGAGCTGCCGGAATTGCCCGTCCCGGCGCGACAGGCTGAGCGCGAGATCGGCCACGTCGGCGGCGGCGAGCGCGATGTCGACGGCGCCGGCCGCGCCGGTCTGCTGAACGACGTCGCCGAGGCGGATGTCGTCAATCCACAACTCGGCCTGGTCGATGACGGAAACGGTCTGGACGCGCCACATCCCTGCCGCGATTTCCTGCACGCGCGCCAGGTTCGGCGGTGCGCTGCCGGGATCGCGGATGTGCGCGATGTACGGCCCGTCGCACATCACGAACGCGCTGTCGCGCCGCACGAGCGTGGAGTCAGGACAGCCGGAGTACACGTGCGCGCTGTCGCCCGATAGCCATGCCTGCTCGATGCGCGCGCGCAGCGCGAGCCAGCGCTCGAATTGGACCACGACCTGAGGCTCCCACGACGTCGTCTTCGCGGGCGTGTGATACATGTAGAAATTGTCCTGGTCCTTCCCTGCCTTGATGAAGAACTCGAGGTCTCCGTCCTCCCAACCCACGCCACGCCCGCGCGCCCAGACGCGCAGGGTGCGGTACTTGAGAAAGTTCTTGTCCCCTTCAGTCGTGAAGCGCAAATAGGCTTCGGCGCGCTCGCCCACGCCGAGTCCGCTGGCGAGCAGGCGCATCGAGTGCTCGTTGATTTCGGTCGCGCCGATCTGAAAGCTGGCATTCTTCTGGGCCGCTTCGTCCACGACGCCGGGCGGCGGCGTGTAGCCGAGGTCCTGGTTCTCCGTGCTGACGACCGAGGCCACGACCTCTCCGGCACCTGTGCCGAGCTCGCCGCCGATGCCCAGGATTGGGGTGTCGGCGCGCTTCACCCAGGTGCTGCCGACCAACCGCACGCGTGAGAGCGCGAACGGTAAGTCGACCTCGGACCCACTCGGCGCCGGCGCCACCACGGTAATCCGCAGTGACTGCACCTGCCGCAGAGTCGGGTTGCCGATCTGCAGGGTGTCGGTGCGAAACGGGATCCGGTAGAGACGCCACCCCGCACCATCCGTCTCCGTGCCGCCATTGCGGACGAAATAGCGGTCGTCCCCGATCGGAAACACGTAGCGCACGAAGCTCTCCGCAGTGCGGACGCCGCTCGTCGAGTCGAGCGCGAAGTCACCGTCCTGGTCTTCGGTGTCCACCGCGCCGTTGTGGCGCCCGCAGCGCGACCGAATATCGCCGAACACAAACGGGATGAATTGGCCGTTCCGCGTGGCCGAGCAGAGCGGCAGCGTATCCACCACCACGCCGCGAGTGGCGTCGACAATGCCGTCGACCACCCGGTCGGACAGGATTCCCTCGTCGTTCAGGGTGGCGCTCCACGTCTGGGTCCGCGGGTCGCGCTCGGAGTCGAGCCGGCCGGCGCCCGCACGTCGCACACCGCTATAGGTCGTATCGCCTGTCGGACTCACCGTGAACGAATCCGGCACGAATGCGAGCGCGTCCTCGAACACGCCGCCAAAGTCGAACAGCAGGGTGGTGCCGTTGGTGTGGGCGGTGCGCGGCGCGTCCTCCCACACCCAGAATTCCAAGAACTCGACGCGGGAGAGATCGACACCCGTGGCCGACAACACTTGCGTGATCGAACGCCAGCGCGGCCCGTTCTGCGACGGTCTCGTCCAGTTGGGAACGCCGGCCGGATTGGCGAGCCCCAGCACGCTGTCGGGCTTCAGCATCAGCCACAGCACGGGCTCGGCGACCTGTGCCTGGCCGGTGAAGCGCAATGTGGGATCGATCTGCTGCGGCAGGAATTGCCGTGGGACCAATTGATTGTTGCTCACCACGTAGGGCAGGCTCTGCCACGTGAGAAATGCGGCCTGGCTCGGATCGAACGCCGTGAATCCGAGCGGCTCGATGCCCCTCACGGACGTCGGGATGCTGCCCCAATGCCAGGTGTTGTCGGTGAGATTGATTGAGCGTGCCGCCGACCCTTCGAATTCCTCGAGATAGGCCTGGCCAAATCGATTCGGTGACGGCTTCGAGATGGCCAGCTCCCCGTTGATGCTGAGGGCCGACGGAACGGTCGTCCGGACGCCCGGGAGCGCGTTCATGAACCGCGTCATCCAGTCAGGTTGAAATCGCAGCTGCGTCGAGATGCCGCCGATGAAGCCCGCCGCCGGCTCGAACCCGAGTGGCGGCCGCGTAAACGTGCTTTGCTCGCGCTGGAAGATGCCGAGGAGGTTCAGCTGCCCGGTGGCTCCGAGATCGTAGCGAGCGGAAAGCCCGTACGTGGTGGTGGGCGCGAGCGAGAACGCGGCGCGTTCTTCGAATTGGGCGCGCACCTGGGCGCCCCCCGCCCCCGCCCCCGCACCAGCCAATCCCTGAAACAGCGCGTCGGGATTCTTGAATTGCACCTGGCCCGTCGTGTAATCGATGGCGTAGTCGGTCTCGCGCGTGAGCAGCCGGTTCCCCACGTAGATCCGCTCGCTGCCTTCCCGGATCTGGAAGCTGTTCAGCGACAGTATCGAACGGTCGGGCGACGAGGTTGCGGCGGCATGCAGACGCAGCGCGAAAACCGACGGCGGTCCTTGCGTGGAGAGGTAGGCGCGGGGCGTGCGATACAGCGAGTCGTTGCGCTCCGTCGCCGTGAGCTTGCTCGAGTCGGCGAAGGGCGCGAGGTGCGGAAACACGATGAAGAGATCCCGCACCGGATCTCCCTGATTGGGATCGCGGATCCGTGGAAACAGGCGATTGTACTGATCGAACTGGGTCGGATCGTTTGCCAGCGCCACGCCGAGCCGCTCGAGATAGGTATCGCCCCTCGCGCCGCGCTCCCGTTGGTTCACGCTGAGTGTCAGCGCGACACTGGTGCGATCGATCTCCCGTCCCCCGACGCGGTAGGCGTTGCGAATCTCGAAGCGGAACGACGGCGACGACGCGTTCACCGCCGGCTTCGGGTCGTACACGAGCCGGAGCGTGTCCACCACCGCGGTATCGCTGCGCGCGTCGACCGGGAATGTGCCGATCGAATCGAGCCGGCTCGCGGTGATGTAGGAGACGGCGAGGTAGTCGCTCTGGTCGAGCCGGTTGGCGAGCGCGAACCACGTCCCCGTCGGATCGACGTAGAAGTCCCTGCCCTCCTGCAACACCTCCCACTCGAACGGGCCCTCGCGCTGCGCACTGCAATCGATGGCGGTGATCCCGGGCCCACAGGCGACGGCACGGACGCCGCCCGCGTTCTGGTTGCCGCTCGACGTCGGCGCGATGGCGCGGCGGCGATACACGCGCAGGGCGCCGACGGTCAGGGAGTCGGGCCGCAAGAGTTGATCGAGCTGCAGGATATCGACGGCGGGATAGCCCGGGAGCGCGGCGGGATCGATGACGAAGAAGAATCGCCCCGCCTCGTAGTCGAGATCGCGTGCCTCGCGATCGAGCGGCTGGCTCGTCACGTCGCCGACCGTGTAGAACCGGTCCTTCACGATGTTGCCTTTTTGCTGCGCGACGATGCCGCGGAGCTCGAGGGGACCGATCTGCGCGATCGCCTGCACCCCGAAATTGTTCGCCGGGATCGCCGCCGTGATGAAGCGCGACGGCGGCGCCTGGAACGTCACATTGCCCGCTTCGACGCGGCGCAGGATCTCGTCCTCGAGCCCCTCGTACCAGACGTGCAGGTTGTTGTTGGCATCGAACTCCCGTTGGCTGTCGAAATCCACGTCGACGTGCAGCCGCTGGCCCACGATCCCGCCGGTGCGGATCGCATATTGCGGATTCGGCGTGATCGTCGGAAATCCGGCGCTGCATCCCGAGAACGTCGCCTGCTGCTCCTGTGACGTGCAGCGCAGGTTGCGGAACTGATCCGCTTTAAGTTCGAAGCGCAGGTTGAGGTTCATGCCCAGCTCAGCCGGCGGTGGAGGAGCTGGAGGTTGTGGAAGTTGTGGAGGTTGTGACGGCGGAGCGACAGCGACGAGCGATGGACCCGGACCGAACAGCGGCAGTCGTCGTGCCAGTACCTGCTCGACCCAGGCGCGCGCTACGAGCGCGGGCGGGACGCGCGCGCCTAATCGGCCGCCGGGCGCTAACGCGGGATTGCGCGGCGTGACGAGCGGCGGCACGCCGAACGTGTACACAGGAGCCTGCGCGTGAACCCGGGGTACGACGAGCGTGAGGGCGAGTCCAACTAGCTGGGCAAGACGCCGCATCCCTTGTAGAGACTTGGGGTTCCGAATATAATGGCGCGACCAACCGTGCGCATCCTCAGCCGTTACATCCTGCGGCAACATCTCCCTCCGCTCGGCTACGCGATCGCAGCCCTCACGTTCGCGATGCTGGTCAATCAGGTCGCGAAACAGTTCGGCAACTTCGTCGGCAAGGGCCTGCCGTGGGGCGCGATCTTCGAAGTCTTCGCGCTCTCCATTCCGTTCATCGTCGCGATGACGCTGCCCATGGCGGTGCTCGTGGCGGTGATGTACACGTTCAGCCATCTCGCCGCCGACAACGAAGTCACCGCGATGAAAGCGAACGGCATCAGCATCGGCCGGATCCTCGCGCCCGTCCTGGGCGGCGCCGCCGTGATGACCATGATCTCGCTGTTCTGGAATGACCAGGTCCTCCCGCGCTCCAATCACACGCTGCGGACGCTCCTCGTCGACATCCAGCGCAAGAAGCCGACGTTTCAGCTGAAGGAACAGGTGATCAACGAGGTCGTGCCCGGGCAATTCTTCCTCCGCGCCGCCCGCATCGACCCCGCCGCGAACACGCTGAACGATGTGACGATCTACGATCTGCAGGATCCCGACCGGCGCCGCATCATCATGGCTGATTCGGGACGGATGGCCTATACCGGCGGCGGCACCGACCTCTATCTGACGCTGCGCGACGGTGAGGTGCACGAGATCAAGCGCACCGATCCGGAGCACTTCAATCGCACGTTCTACACGGTCAATCGCATCAAGGTCGAAGGCGTCAGCAACACATTCGAGACGACGAAAAACGACGAGTTTCGCAGTGACCGCGAGATGGGTATCTGCGCCATGCAGGGCGTCGTCGCGCGCGCGCACCTGGATCTGGGGCACGTGCGGAGTGAGGCGATCAACTCCGTCGCCGGCGAGCTCCGCCGCGTCGCGCGCCTCGCACCGCTCCGGCCGGCGGTCGCGGATACGACCGCACCGTACCCGAGCCTGTACTGCAAAGCGCTGGGGGCGATCCAGCGTGTCCTGGGTGGCCCCCGTACCGCCCACGCCGCCGAGACTGGCACCACCGGGCTGCCGCCGGGTGTGGTCGCCCAGGAGGTGACGACGCCGGCGGCATACGCCCAGCGCCTGCGCGCGGCGCGGCAACGGGCGGCGATCTACGAGGTCGAGATTCAGAAGAAGCTCGCGATCTCCGCCGCCTGCATCATTTTCGCGCTGCTTGGCGTGCCGCTCGCCATTCGCTACCCGCGTGGCGGCGTCGGGCTCGTGATCGGCACCAGCCTGGCGGTCTTCTCGGTGTATTACGTCGGTCTCATTGGCGGTGAAGAACTCGGTGACCGGCTGATCGTCCCGCCCTTCTTCGCGATGTGGACCCCGAATCTCATTTTCCTGATCGTCTCGATTCCGCTGCTCTGGACGGCGCGGCACGCGGGGAGCACCGCGCACGGCGGCGACTGGGAGGAAGTGAAGGAGACGCTGTTCGGCTGGGTCGGGAAGCTCCGGAATGCGATTTAGTACCCTCGACCGCTACCTGCTCCGTGAATGGGGTGGCGTGCTCCTCATCACGCTGCTCGGCTTCCCGATCTTGGTCATCGTGATCGATCTGACCGACAAGCTCGACACCTATCTCGGCCGTGGCATCAAGCCCGCCGTCGTCGCACTGTCGTACGTCTTCGATTTTCCCGAAAAGATGTTTCTCATCCTGCCGGTTGCGGTGCTGTTTGCGACCGTGTTCACGGTCGGCTCGCTCGGCCGCCATTCAGAGCTCACCGCCGCGAAGGCTTCGGGGATCTCCTTCCACCGGCTCGTGCTCCCGCTGTTCGCCGCCGCGGGCGCGGCGTTCGTGGCGGGGCTGGTGCTGGCCGAGATCGCGCCGGTCTCGACCTCGCGGCGCCTCGAGATGCTGGGCGAAAAGGCGATTCGCTCCACCACCTCGCGCTACAACTTCGTGTACCGGGCGGATCGCGGCTGGGTGTACGCGATTCGCGCCCTCGAGCTCAAGACGCGGGAGATGACCGATCTGATGCTGGAGCGCGAGGGGACCGGCGCCGCCTATCCGACGATCGTCCTGGCGGCGCAGCGCGCGGTGTACAGTGACACCGGGGGGGGGCCCGCCGCGCGGCGCCCGCGCTGGACCCTGCACCGCGGGACATTGCGCTATCTCGCCGAAAATCAGCCTGGGGGCGAGACCGCCTTCGAGTTCGATTCGCTGCGTTCGCGCACGCTGCGGGAGCGTCCGGTGGACTTGCTCGCCGAGCCGAAGGCGCCCGACGAGATGCGCTACGGTGAGCTGCGGCGCTACATCGACGCGTTGACGCGCAGCGGCTCGAACGCGAAGAAGCTGCAAGTCGAGCTCGCGCTGAAGATCGCGATTCCGTTCATCTGTTTGCTGATCGCGCTGTTCGGCGCGCCGCTCGCGATTTCGACTCCGAAGAGCGGCGCGGCGTGGGGAGTCGCCGCCAGTCTCGCGACGACATTCATCGTGCTGCTGATGTTTCAGCTCGCCAAAGCGGTCGGCGCGGGCGGCGTGTTGCCGCCGATGCTCGCGGCGTGGACGCCGAATCTTCTCGTCGCGGCCTGTGCCGTGTATCTGCTCCGGAAAGCACCCACCTAGTCCTCACCCCCTGTCCCCCTCTCCATTCTGGAGAGGGG
>WNGD01008934.1_pt1 | contig 11711 bp, 8 predicted proteins | sample 5400671 | NCBI WGS metagenome assembly WNGD01 (sample SAMN13153369, study PRJNA577476) | soil metagenome | isolation source: 40 cm soil or saprolite under grassland replicate 2 | place: USA:California | collected 2016-06-15
TGCACCTCAATCACCGTTTTGTTCATCACGTTGACGGTACCCGTGCAGGCATGAAAAACAAGCGACGCGCTTTCAGCGCCTCTCTGATGCGAAAATTTCTCTGAAGCGAGCTTGCATGTTCGGCGTGCTGATTGAATATGCGTTTTGCGGTAGCAACCGCATAGGGAATCGAAATGAAAAGCGAGTGGGACGTTGAGTCCGCCATCGCCACTTATAATGTGGAAGGATGGGGCAACGGTTACTTTACAGTTAACAGCTCGGGCAACGTCGAATCGAAGCCGTTACAGGAAAACGGCGGTTCAATCGTTCTCCTCGAGGTTGTTAATGAAGCGCGCGCGCGAAACCTTGGGTTTCCGCTGGTAATCCGATTCCCGGATTTACTGCGGCACCGCGTCGAATCGGTTAATCGTGCCTTTCAGACAGCAATGACGGAGTTCGGTTATCGCAACGAATATCGCGGCGTTTTTCCGATTAAGGTCAATCAGTTGCGCGAAGTGATCGAAGAAATCATCGACGCAGGCGAGCAATTTCACTTTGGCCTCGAAGCGGGCAGCAAACCGGAACTGGTTGCCGCGCTCGCGATGCAAAAGAACCCTGAGAGCTTGATCATCTGCAACGGCTACAAAGATCCAGCTTTCATTCGCATTGCACTTCTCGGTCGAAAACTTGGCAAATCGGTCGTCATTGTTGCCGAAAAGCTGGAAGAGCTCGAGCAAACCATTCGCATTTCGAACGAGGTCGGCGTCGAACCGTTCATCGGTATTCGTGCTCGCTTGTATAGCAAAGGCTCTGGCAAATGGTCGCCGAGCGGCGGCGAAAATGCCAAATTCGGTCTCGACACAACCAGTCTCGTCGCCGCCAGTCAGATGTTGAAACAGGCGGGCCTGGCACATTGTCTAAAACTCTTCCATTTCCATGTTGGATCACAGGTGCCGGACATCTCCACGATTAAACGCGCGGTGCGCGAAGGGGCGCGCTATTACGCCAAGCTTTGCAAGCTCGGGCACCAGCTCGGCTATCTCGACGTGGGCGGCGGTCTTGGGGTTGATTACGACGGTTCACGCAGCGATTTCGACAGCTCTACCAATTATTCACTCCAGGAATACGCCAATGACGTTGTTTGGAACATCATGGACGTTTGCGATTCCGAGGGCGTGACGCATCCCACAATTGTTAGCGAAAGCGGACGCGCAATTGTCGCGCACCATTCGGTGCTCGTAGTGGAAGCGTTCAGTTCCATCGAGAAAACTGCGCCCAAGCTCAAAGTCGAAGCCGGCGAGACGGATCACAAACTCGTCGGCGAGATTCTCGACGTGAAGCAGCGTTTGAAGCGTGGGAATCGCCTTGAGAGCCTGCACGACATCCAACAGATCAAGGAGGAGGCGCAACACACGTTCGATCTCGGACTGCTCGATCTCGAATCGAAGGCGAAAATTGACACCGTTTATTGGCAGCTCGCGCATGAAATCGTTAACATGCATCGTGGGTTGCGCTACGTGCCGGACGAAGTGAAGGAGCTCGAAACTTCCCTCGCCGACCAGTACATCTGCAACTTTTCGGTGTTCCAGTCGCTGCTCGATCACTGGGCGCTCGGCCAATTGTTCCCGATCATGCCGATTCATCGCCTCACCACGCCGCCCGATCGCCATGGGACGATCGTGGATATCACGTGCGATTCGGACGGTAAAGTCTCGAAGTTCATCGACCTCCAGGACGTGAAGGAAACGCTGCCGCTTCATCACATCACACCCGGCGAAATCTATTATCTTGGCGTCTTTATGGTGGGTGCTTACCAGGATATTATGGGCGATCTGCACAATTTATTCGGCCGCGTCACGGAAGTACACGTTTTTCTTGATCCCGATGAAGAGTCGGGCTGGTACATCGAGGAAGTGATTGGGGGCAGCACCATCGGCGAAGTCCTTGCGATGACGCAGTGGGACAAAGTCGAGCTAATGCGGCTGCTTAAGTCACAGGTCGATGCCGCCATAAAAACCGACTTTCTGAAGCCGAGCGACGCGATGAAACTTCTCACCGACTACGAACGTCTGCTCCAGGAATACACTTATCTAAGCCTCAACGGCACTAAAGCGCCGCCACAACCCGGTAACTGGCTGCCACTGAGCTAAATTTCCTGGGGCGGCCGCATTGTACTTCGTTGCGGCGTGGAAAATATGCGACGATCGGAGATCGCTAGAATCATGTCCGCATTTGAATGTTTCGCCCCGAAAGCTAGCTCAGCCTTCGCTCCGTGGCGGGCGAACGCGCTCGAAGTTGAGCATTGCGAATCCTGACTGGCTTTCCACAACTTGTCATCCGAGCGAAGTCGAGGAATCTCTTAAGGTGACGCAGTTTTCTTCAACAGCGATTAAAGATGCATTGCAAAGCCCTGCTCCGATTGATGCGATACAGGTCCAGGGCTGGGTGCGAACTCGCCGCGATTCGAAAGATTTTTCATTCATCGAACTGAATGATGGCTCGTGTCTGCGTAACCTTCAGATCATCGCGAGAAACACGCTGCCGAATTATGCCGCGTTGCAAAGACTGACCACTGGTGCTTCCATTAGCGCGCGCGGTAGACATCGTCGGAACGGCCGATGACTCCTATCCGCTGCAGAAGAAGGGGCATACGCCTGAGTTTTTGCGCGAGATTGCGCATCTTCGTCCACGCTCGAATCTTTTTGGCTGCATCTTTCGGGTGCGGAGCCGGCTGGCATTCGCCATTCACCAATTTTTTCACGAGCGTGGTTTCGTTTACGTCCATACTCCAATCATCACGGGAAGCGATTGCGAAGGAGCAGGGGAACTATTTCGTGTCACAACAATTGACGACAAAAAGACGTCACGAACGACGGACGGCGAAATCGATTATGCGAAAGACTTCTTCGCGCGCCCAACTTATTTGACCGTTAGCGGCCAGCTCGAAGCCGAAGCGTTGGCGCTAGCGCTGTCTAAAGTTTACACCTTTGGTCCGACGTTCCGTGCCGAAAACTCGAACACTTCGCGGCACGCCAGCGAGTTCTGGATGATTGAGCCTGAGATGGCGTTTTGCGATTTGGACGGGAACATGGATCTCGCGGAAGAGTTAGTGAAATATTTGATCGTAGACATCCGCAAACACTGTCCCGAAGAGATGGAACTCTTCGCAAAGTTCGTGGACAAGGGATTGCTGGGGCGACTCGATTTCGTGGTCCATCGGCCATTTCAACGAATCACCTACAGCGATGCTGTCGATCTTCTAAAGAAGAGCGGAGAAAAATTCGAATTCCCCATCGACTACGGATTAAACCTGCAATCGGAACACGAACGGTGGCTGACGGAGAAACACTTCAAATGCCCGGTCACCGTTTTCAATTATCCGAAGGAGATCAAACCATTCTATATGCGTTTGAACGATGACGGGAAGACTGTGACAGCAATGGATTTGCTCGTGCCGGGAATCGGCGAAATCGTAGGCGGCAGCCAGCGCGAAGAGCGGCTCGAAGTGCTGGAGGAAAACATACGCCGACATCATCTCGATCCGGCCGACTACAAATGGTATCTGGATCTTCGGCGCTACGGCACGGTCCCACATTCCGGCTTCGGCCTCGGTTTCGAGCGGATGCTGATGTTCATCACAGGCGTGTCGAACATCCGCGATGTCATTCCCTTCGCACGAACCCCTGGCAGCGCCGAATTCTAAGTCGTTGGTGAATCGTTAACCAGAGTCTTCAAAACGAGCTCAGACAGACGGAATCGAAGCACGCTTGCCAGAGCCAATCATGCGTGTATATACACGTATGCGAGCTCCCGCAGGATCATTTGAAGCGTGCCAGACTTGCGCGTGTTCTGCTCTCCGCCGTGCTAGCCGCGCCGTTACACAGCACTATGAGAAGCATTTCCGCGGAAGCGGCCTGCGCGCCACGCAATTCACAATTTTGGCAACGCTCGCACAGACCGGTCCGCTCTCCATCTCCGACCTGTCGGACCAGCTTGGTCTTGACCGGACGACGCTGTCGCGAAATTTGCGCTTGATCGAAGATAGAGGCTGGATCACTGCGCTCGGGCACGACGATCAACGCGTCCGGAAGATGACCCTTACTTCCAAAGGGATGAAAAAGGCGTCGGCTGCCCTGGCGCTTTGGAGGCGAGCAGATGCGAGTGTTGAACCGATCTTGCGGCGGTTCGGCCTGCGGTCCCGTCCCATGGTGCGGGCCAACTAATTTTTTGCGATGAAAGATGCATATACACGAATAATTGAGAAAGATGGATGATTAAACGAAGCTGCCGCCGTCTCGCGCCGCGCAGCGTTGGCTCTGGCGCGCAGAAGGCGCCGACAGACTGCACGAATAAAAAATAATCAAAGAGAAAGGAATAGCTTATGAACATTGACCTTATCGGTTCTATTGAATTAACGGCCTCGGCCGCCATCGTGATTGTGGCTTTGTCGATCGGATTCGGTTCCAATGCGACAACGCGATTTCGCGCCGCTGTTGGTCTCAGCGCTTGGTTCGTTCTCGTCGTAATTTTGGCCGCAACGCGCGCCCTATATTATGAACATGGGCTGGGCGCGCCCGGCTTGGGCATTGCGGTCGCGCTGCCGATCGCGGTCCTCTGCATTGCTGTCGCGTGCGTAAAGTCGTTGCGCGAAGGTTTTCGTCGGGTGCCGTTGTGGTTGCTCGTGGGCGTGCAGACCGTTCGGGTGCTCGGGATCATGTTTGTCATTCTTTACTCAGCTGGCCGTTTGCCGGCGCCGTTCGCTCCGGTTGCAGGCTGGGGCGACATTTTTGTGGGAGTAACCGCTTTGCCCGTCGCATGGTTCGCGTACCGGCGACCAGGGAACACGCGGCCGCTTTTGTGGATTTGGAACCTTATCGGAACGGCCGATCTGATTGCCGCTGTGGGACTGGGAGTAATTTCTTCGCCAGGTCCGCAGCGTTTGATTTTCGCCGAACCCAGCTCAGCGATCATGACAACTTTGCCATGGCTCTTGATCCCCGGTTTTCTGGTACCGTTATTGTTCGCAGTTCACATCGGCGTTTTCATTCGCTTGGCGAAGCACAACGCCGGCTGACCTCTAATTTCTTATCGCTGATCCTTGGGGCCATTCGTCTAGCAACGGCGAAAAGTCAGAGCATATCAGCTCTGCGTTTCTCTTATCCTCGTGAACTCGAGTTTGGAACCCCAGCCTCTCGCAATGTCATGTGGTCACCAGAGACTTCGATTTGATAAACTGTGGTGGCAAACGGCGTCTCGATTTTAATTCGGTTATCGTCTCCGAAACTGTACCTGCCTGGGTCGCTTCCAATGAGGACAGACCCATTCTTAGAAAATTCCCAAACCGTTGCGCTTGAACTCCCCGACATGCGCCACTTACCAACAATGGTAGGATTCCCGCAGCCGGCCATTGCAGACACCAAAACTGCCAGAGCGACTATCCATAACCGGGGCTTATGCCGGGTAGAAAGCATGACAGACAAGATTCTCAATTGCGTATCCGTGATTGGCACGGGAATCGTGGCCGATTAGCTGATTACAAGGAACTCTTGGCGTGATCGCCCAGCTTCGCGCTTCGTCGCAAAAATAAATTACTTCGTCCTTTTCGACTCGCGCTTCGATTCCTTCGCTTCCGTGGGTTCCTTCGATTCTCTCTTGGATTCGCCGGGGCGATATTCTTCCTGTTCGGCGGCGGCGAAAGCTTTTTCCAGGCCGACCATGTCTTCGCCAGGCCGGAGGGTATCGAATGTCTCGGCTTCTTTGCGCAATTGTTCCTCGGTGTAGTTGGCAGCTTTGATCGAAAGCCCGATCCGGCGCTCGAGTTTGTCCACCTTGATGACGCGTGCTTCGACCTCCTGGCCGACCTTGAGCACGTCTTTCACTTTCGCAACGTGATCTTCACTTAATTGCGAGATGTGGACGAGGCCGTCGATGTCGTCCTGCAATTGTACGAACGCGCCAAAGCTGGCGAGCTTGGTTACTTTGCCCTTAACCAGGTCGCCGATCTTGTATTTCTGATCGATAGTCTTCCACGGATCTTCGGTCAACTGTTTGATCCCGAGGCTGATTCGCTGATTTACCTTGTCGATGTCGATGACAACAGCTTCGACTTCGTCGCCTTTCTTAAAAACCTCGCTCGGGTGATTAATCTTGCGGGTCCAGCTCAAGTCGGAGACGTGGATCATACCGTCGATTCCTTCCTCTAGTTCCGCGAACGCGCCGTACGCAGTCATGTTGCGAATCTTGCCTTTCACGCGGCTGCCGATCGTGAATTTCTTTTCGATCTCATCCCACGGATTCGGTTCGAGCTGGCGCAAGCCCAGCGAAATTTTCTGCTCTTCTTTGTTTACGCCGAGCACAACAGCTTCGACTTCCTGGCCAACGGTGAGAATATCGGATGGGCGCATGATCCGTTTCGTCCACGAAAGTTCGGAGACGTGAATGAGACCTTCCACCCCTTCCTCGATCTCAACAAATGCGCCGTAAGGAACGAGATTCGTGATTTTGCCTTTGATGCGCTGAGCAGCCGGGAAGCGTTCCTCAATCTGGTCCCACGGATTCTTCTGGGTCTGCTTGAGCCCTAACGAAACGCGCTCTTTTTCTTTATTGATGTCGAGCACGACGACTTCCAATTGCTGCCCGACCTTGAGCAACTCGCTGGGGTGTCCGAGGCGGCCCCAAGTCATATCGGTGATGTGGAGCAGGCCATCCATTCCATCGAGATCGATAAACGCGCCGAAATCGGTGAGATTTTTTACCGTGCCAATCACGCGATCACCGACGTTTACGCCTTCCATGAATTTCTGTCGCTTTTCGCTACGCTCCTGCTCGATGACTTCGCGCCGGCTAAGCACGACGTTTTTGCGGTCGTCGTTGAGCTTAACAATCTTAAAATCGTAAGTGTTGCCAACGAATTGCTGCAGATCTTTTGGTGGAACAACGTCGATCTGAGATGCAGGCAAAAACGCCTCGACGCCGATGTTCACCATCAGGCCGCCTTTCACCACTGATTTTACCTTGCCCTTGATCAGGCCATCGCCCTCGAAAACATGCACGATTTTGTTCCAGTTTTGGCGGTAAGCGGCTTTTTCCTTTGAGAGCACGACCATGCCTTCGTCGTTTTCCAGCCGCTCGAGCAATACGTCTACTTCGTCGCCCACTTCGAGCGAATCGACATCGTCAAATTCTGTTCTTGGAATGACACCCTCGGATTTGTATCCGATGTCGACCAATACTTCGCGCGGGCGAACTTCCAGTATGCGCCCCTTGACGATGCTTCCCTCGCGGAAGTCCGGCATCGGCTTCGACATCACATCCTGCATTTGCACCATAAAATAAAAGCCTCCTTCAGGCGCCCACTGTAGCGGCGGTCTATGGCCGCCGAAATTTCCACGCAACTGCAACCAGCGGAAACGAAGCGCCATAGTAGGCGTTTTCGGCAGGTTGGTCAACTTCTCGCGCCAAACTGTAGGGGACAGCCGTGTCGGCTGGCGGTTTCTTTTTGGTGCAGGCGGGACGCCTGTCACTAGAGCTGCTGAATTCTACGTTGGACATTGAGCGTTCGGCGTTTCCCACTTAGATTAGGAACCACATGTCGATCTTGCGTCTGGCGTCCGTATTCGTTCTGCTCGCAACGATACCGCTTCTTGCCGAACCATCACCTGCCGAACAAAAGGTCCTGGAGGCAACTAAATCGCAGGAGTTAAGCGTGGTGCATCTCTGGGCATCCTGGTGCTCGAATTGCCAGGCTGAATTGAAAAACGGCGGTTGGCTGAAAATAGTGAAAGATAATCCCCAAGTGCATTTTTATTTCGTTTCCGTCTGGAACGGCGGTGAGGACGGGCGCGTTTTGCTGAGAAAATTCGGCCTCGTCGATCAGCCAAACGTGACGATTCTTGCCGATCCAGGACCGCGCGGCAAAGATCACATCAAGCAGTTTGCCGGTCTGCCGCTTTCATGGATTCCAACAACCTGGGTTTATAAGGGCGGCGATCTCCGCTACGCGTTGAACTACGGCGAAGTCCGCTTTCCGGTCTTGCAACAATTTCTTGAGGACAGCCAGTCTGCATGGTCGCACAAAGGCGAGCCGAAGATCGAGTAGGCTTTTCAGAATGATTGAGACTTCTCCCGGGCCTTCCATTTTGCACAACAGGCCGCCAGCGATCCTCTCGCTTATAGGCGACACGCCCCTCGTCGAGATCACGCAGATCGACACCGGGCCTTGTCAGCTTTTCCTGAAACTGGAAAATCAAAATCCGGGAGGGTCGATTAAGGATAGGATCGCGCTCTCGATGATTGAAGCCGCAGAGCGCGAGGGAAAATTAGAACCGGGGGGCACGGTGATTGAAGCTACGGCAGGGAACACTGGGCTAGGTCTGGCGCTCGTCGCCGGCGCGAAGGGTTATCGCGTCCTCCTCGTCATTCCAGACAAGATGTCGCAGGAAAAAATTTCGCACGTGAAAGCACTCGGCGCCGAAGTGCGAATCACGCGTTCGGATGTGACGCGCGGTCACCCGGAATATTACCAGGACATGGCCGCCCGACTCGCCGAAGAAATTCCGGGTGGGTTTTATGTGAATCAATTCGGTAATCCGGCAAATCCCCTTGCGCACGAACGCACGACCGGACCGGAAATTTGGGAACAGATGCGGCATGATGTTGATGCGGTCGTGGTGGGGGTTGGTTCCGGCGGAACGCTGACCGGACTCGGCCATTTTTTCAACCGCGTCAAACCGCGGCGCGGCATTGAAATTATTCTTGCCGACCCGACCGGCTCTGTTCTTTACGAATATGTCAAGACCGGTAAACTGGTGGAAGCAGGGAGTTGGGCCGTGGAAGGTATCGGCGAGGATTTCATTCCTGAGATCGCGGACATGTCGCTGGTCACGAACGCATTCGAAATCGATGACGAGGAAAGCTTCGGAACCGCGCGCGAGCTATTACGGAAGGAAGGAATTTTTGGCGGCTCTTCCACCGGAACGCTCGTGGCTGGCGCGCTGCGTTATTGCCGGCAACAAACGAAACCGAAACGCGTCGTCAGCTTCGTTGTTGACACTGGGAACAAGTATCTTTCCAAGATGTACGACGATTTCTGGATGGCGGAGCAGGGTTTCATCCATCGTCCGCCGCACGGGGACTTGAGCGATCTGATTTCGCATCGTTACGAAGCCGGCGAAGTAATTTCGGTCGGGCAGACGGACACGTTGCTCACCGCATTCAAGCGCATGCGCGACGCAGATGTTTCGCAGCTGCCTGTGGTCGATCAACACGGACGCGCCGTTGGAATTCTTGATGAATCCGACGTGCTCGTGAAAGTGCACCGGGATCCTTCGCACTTTAATGATCCAGTGAAAAATGCGATGACCGATAAGCTCGAAACGCTCCCACCAACTGCAAAAATCAATGACCTGCTGAAGGTTTTCGATCGCGGTCGCGTCGCGATTGTAATGGATGACGACAAGTTCCTTGGGCTGATTACCAGGACCGACCTGCTCTCTTATTTGCGGCTGCACATGCCGAAGCAGTAGAACCGCAGGTTACGCGGATGACGCGGATAAAAGGGATGATCTTGCCTTGTCTTTTATTTTTATCCGCGAAATCCGCGCTATCCGCGGTTAGATTTTAGATCGACATGAAAAAGCAGCACGAGTTTGCGACGCGCGCGATCCACACCGGCCAGGAACCCGACCCTTCCACCGGCGCGATCATGACCCCGATCTACGCAACATCCACGTATGTGCAGAAGAGCCCAGGTAAGCATAAGGGCTACGATTACGCGCGTTCGATCAATCCAACGCGGCTTGCTTATGAGAAATGCATCGCCGATTTGGAAGGCGGCACACGCGGATTCGCATTCGCATCAGGTCTGGCCGCGATGGCAACTGCACTCGAAGTGCTGGAGAGTGGTTCACACATCGTCGCAAGCGACGATCTCTACGGCGGCACGTTTCGGTTGTTCGATAAAGTGCGGCGCCGTTCCGCCAATCTTGATTTCGCGTACGTCGATCTCACCGATGTAGAAGATTTCGAGCGCGCGATCAAACCGAACACACGCATGGTGTGGATCGAGACTCCAAGCAATCCACTGCTCAAGCTGATCGATCTGGAAGCGATCGCGAAGATTGCCCGCGAGCACAAGATTATCTCGGTCTGCGATAATACATTCGCGACTCCGTGGATTCAGCGGCCGATCAAAGCGGGCTTCGATCTGGTGATCCATTCCGCCACCAAATATCTGAATGGACATTCCGACTTGGTCGGCGGTGTCGCGGTGGTCGGCGAAAATAAGGAACTCGGTGATCAGGTTGCGTTTTTGCAAAATTCAATTGGCGCAATTGCGGGACCGTTTGAAAGCTTTCTGGTCATGCGCAGTCTGAAAACGCTTGCCCTTCGCATGGAACGACACTGCTCCAACGCGCTCGAAATTGCGCGCTGGCTGGAAGAACAACCGCAAGTGAAATCGGTCAGTTACCCGGGGCTAAAATCGCATCCACAACACGACCTCGCCCGACAGCAAATGCGCGGCTTTGGCGGCATGGTAACGATTGTTCTAAAGGCCGATCTCGCTGGGACGAAACGGTTTCTTGAGAACACCCATCTGTTTTCGCTGGCGGAAAGCCTGGGTGGTGTCGAGAGCCTCATCAATCATCCCGCTCTTATGACGCATGCGTCAGTTCCGAAGGAGCAACGTGAGGCGCTCGGCGTGACCGATTCGCTCGTCCGCCTGTCGGTTGGCGTAGAGGACGTCCGTGATTTAGTCGACGATCTGAAAACCGCGCTCGAAGCGATCTGAAAATGGCCGGGACGGATCGCCGAGCCGTCCGTTAACGTCGCGGCGCCCCCGGGGGGTCGAGCCCCTATCAAGCCGTTTCACAGAAACGCTCTACAATAGCTCGCGATTTCGTTTAAACTTTCACGCCAATGGGCAATACATTCGGCCAACTTTTTCGCGTTACGACGTTTGGCGAATCGCATGGCGGCGGTGTCGGTGTAGTGATCGATGGCTGCCCTCCGAACATCGACATCTCCGAAGTGGAAATTCAACGAGAGCTGAACCGCCGTCGCCCGGGTCAGAGCAAGATTACGACGCAACGCAAGGAAGAAGATCGTTGCAAGATTCTTTCTGGCGTGTTCGCAGGTAAAACGCTCGGCACACCTATCGCGGTTCTGGTGCACAACAAAGACGCTCGGCCGGAGGATTACCTTGAGATTGCAAGCAAATTTCGACCGTCACATGCCGATTTTACTTATGAGGCCAAGTATGGAATTCGGAACTGGCAGGGTGGCGGCCGCGCGTCGGCGCGCGAAACCATCGGACGGGTCGCGGCGGGCGCAGTCGCGAAAAAGATATTGTCGATTTTACACTCCGAGTTCGAGATCGTCGCCTACGTTGTGCAGATTCATGAGGTCATTGCGAAGATCAATCGTTCCGCTGTGAAGACGGAGGACGTCGAAAGGAACGCGGTTCGCTGTCCCGACACCGCAGTGGCGAAGAGGATGGAGGCGCTCATCGACCAAATTCACGACGAAGGCGATTCATTAGGTGGCGTGATTGAGTGTGTTGTCCGCGGTATTCCGCCCGGGCTGGGTGAACCGGTTTTTGATAAACTCGAGGCCGACCTCGCGAAAGCGATGTTGAGCTTGCCGGCAACCAAAGGATTTGAGATCGGCTCCGGGTTTACGGCGACGCGCATGCGCGGCTCGGAGCATAACGATCCATTTGAAATGCGCGGTGG
>WNGD01023270.1_pt1 | contig 11710 bp, 14 predicted proteins | sample 5400671 | NCBI WGS metagenome assembly WNGD01 (sample SAMN13153369, study PRJNA577476) | soil metagenome | isolation source: 40 cm soil or saprolite under grassland replicate 2 | place: USA:California | collected 2016-06-15
ATCGAGGTCGGGGTCGACGTGCCCAACGCCACCGTGATGCTCGTGGAGAACGCGGAGCGGTTCGGGCTGGCGCAGCTCCACCAGCTCCGCGGGCGCATCGGCCGAGGACCCGACGCCTCGTTCTGTGTGTTGTTCGACGAGTCCGACGCCTCGAACGTCGAGGCGAGGGCGCGGATCGACGCGATGGTGCGCACCACCGACGGGTTCGCGCTTGCCGATGAGGATCTCCGGCTGCGCGGAGAGGGAACGCTGTTCGACACGAAGCAGTCGGGCATGCCGGACCTCAAGCTCGCCCGGCTGGCCGAGGACCTGGATCTGGTCAAACGCGCTCGGGTCCGCGCCTTCGCCCAGCTGGAGGACGACCCGCAGCTCGTCGCGCACCCAACCTTGCTCGAAGAGCTCCGGCGACGGTTCGAACGATCGATCGAATGGCTCTTCCAATCCTGAGCGGATCGGCGAGCCGTCTGCCGCCGGGCGCGGCTGGCACCGGGTGGTCGAACCTCGAGGCACGGCGAGGCCGCCATCCGTGCGGGTGATCGCCGGGTCGGCTCGTGGGACGCGGCTCGGGCCGGTCCCGGCGGGGGTGCGTCCGCTCTCCGATCGAGCTCGTGAAGGCCTATTCGCGAGCCTCGGCTCCGACGTGCCGGACGCTCGATGCCTGGACCTGTTCGCGGGGACGGGTGCCGTCGGGATCGAGGCGCTTTCGCGCGGCGCCGTGTCCTGCACCTTCGTGGATGCCTCCCGGGAGGCGGCCGATGCCGTCCGTTCCAACCTCGAGCGGGCCCACCTGGCCGAGCGAGGGACCGTCCGGACCGCCGATGTGGCCGTCTACCTGCGGCGTCGGCGGGCGGACGAGCCACCGTACGAGCTCGTGTTCCTGGACCCGCCGTACGAGCTCGCGGAGCCCCCACTGAGCGCGTGTCTGGCGGCTCTCGACGCGGGATGGCTTGCGCCCGAGGGGTGGACGCTGCAACTTCGTTACGGAGACAGCCTCCTGACCCTGTACCGGGAGGATCGATGGGCTTGACCGCCCTGTGTCCGGGGACGTTCGACCCGGTGACCAATGGGCACCTGGACGTCGTCGGCCGAGCCGCACAACTGTTCGATTCCGTGATCGTCGGGGTCGTGGAGAACCCCTCCAAGACCCCGTTGTTCAGCGTCGACGAGCGTGTTCGCCTGTTGGAAGAGGCGGTGAGGGATCTCTCGAACGTCCGGGTAGGGTCGTTCCGAGGCCTCCTGGTGGACCATGCCCGGGCGCAAGGGGCCTCGGTCATCGTGAAGGGCTTGCGGGCGATCAGCGACTACGAATACGAGATCCAGATGGCACAGATGAATCAGCGGATCGGGGAGCTCGACACCCTGTTCATGGCCACGAGTCCGAAGTGGTCCTTCCTGTCGTCCTCGCTGGTCAAGGAGGTTGCGAGCTACGGCGGAGATGTCGAGGGGCTCGTCCCCGACCACGTGCGGAAGCTGCTGATCGACCGGTTGGCGGACGCCTGATGGATCTCTCCGCTCGTCTCCAGCAACTCGAGGAGCTCGTGCTCGAGGCGAAGTCGATGCCGTTGTCTTCCTCCGTCCTGGTGAGCCGGGAGGAGCTCCTTCAGATGATCTCGGAGATGCAGGAGAGCATCCCCGAAGAGATCAAGCAGGCTCGGTGGATCGTGAAGGATCGGGAGGATCTTTTGGGCAAGGCTCGGGCCGAGGGCGAGCGGATCGTCGAACAGGCGCATGAGGACCAACGCCGGATGGCGCTCAAGGAAGAGGTCGCGCGTCGTGCCGAAGCCGAGGCTCACGGCATCCTGGAGGACGCGCACGACCGGGCCGAAGCGATGCGACGCGAGGCAGAGGACTACGTCGATGCGAAGCTGGCGCAGTTCGAGATCGCACTCCGCAAGGTCCTGGAGGAAACGCAGTCGTCCGCACGGAGCGTCGCCAAGACCCTGGACCAGGTGGAGGTGGGGCGCGAGCGCCTGCGCGCGCCGGGCACCGCCGCCGATCAGGCGCTCGCGCCCCACGACGAACAGCCGCTCGAAACGGAGCTCTACGACGAGCACGGCGAGACGGACGAGGTGGGGAGGCTCTGATGCTTGCCGCGATCGACGTGCGTGACCTCATGGGGCGCCCGGGCGCCTCGCGCGAGGAACCCGTCGTCGGGACGGTCGAGGGTCTCGCGACGGAGCTGGCGCGGGTGCCGGAGGATGCCCCGATCCGCGCCGATCTCCTGCTGGAGTCCGTCGTGGAGGGCATCCTCGTTTCGGGCAACGTCGGTGGCCGCTGGAGCCTCCAGTGCGCCCGGTGTCTCGTGGAGTTCGACCAGCCGTTCCGCCTGGACCTCGACGAGCTGTTCGTGAGCCATCCAGGCGAGGACGAGGACGCGTACCAGCTCGGTCCGGAAGGGGAGCTGGACCCCGACCAGATGATCCGCGACGTGGTTGGCGTCGAGATGCCCTTCTCGCCGCTCTGCCGCTCGGACTGCCAAGGGCTCTGCGCGACGTGCGGCGGGAACCGAAACGAGGGGGAGTGTCCGGGCCACGCGGAGTTCGATCAGCGGTTCGCGGTGCTCGCCGACCTGTTCCCCGATCTCCCCAACCTCGACTGACGACGCGAGACAAGGAAGGAACCCACACCATGGCCGTCCCGAAGCAGAAGCAGAGCAAGACGCGGACCGCGAAACGCCGTGCCACCTGGAAGGGCGAAGCGCCGGCCTACAGCGCATGCCCGCAATGCAAACAACCGAAGCTTCCGCACCGCGTCTGCGCGAACTGCGGGTACTACGCCGGCCGTCAAGCGGTCGAGGTCGAGTAGCCGCGTGAGCGAGGCGACCGTCGGCCATCGGCTCGAGGCACTCGACCGCGCGCTCGGCATCTCCTTCCGCGACCCCGAGCTCCGCGAGGCTTCGCTCACCCACCGATCGTTCGCGTTCGAGCACGACCTGACGATCACGAACGAACGGCTCGAGTTCCTCGGGGATTCGGTGCTCGGCCTCGTCGTTACCGATCTCGCCTACCGGATGTACCCCGGGATGCCCGAGGGTGATCTGGCCAAGCTCCGCGCGGCGATCGTGAACATGACGGCGCTCGCCGACGTGGCACGGGACCTCGACCTGGGTGCCGTCATCCTGTTGGGCAAGGGCGAGGAGCAATCCGGCGGCCGGGACAAGGCGAGCATCCTCGCCGACGCCTTGGAAGCCGTGTTCGGTGCCGTCTACCTCGATCTGGGTCTCGATGCTGCTCGCGAGCTGATCGAGCGTCTGTTCGAGCCCCGGATGGAGGCGTACGTCCGGGGCGAAGGAGACCGCGACTACAAGACGATCCTCCAGGAGCTCGCGTCCCAGGAGCTCCATGCGCTCCCCGTGTACCAGATCCAAGATCGCGGTCCCGACCATCAGAAGGAGTTCACGGCGACCGTCGTGATCGCCGGGGAGACGCTGGGGACTGGCGTTGGGCGCTCGAAGAAGGAGGCGGAGCAACAGGCTGCGCGCGAGGCCCACGCACGCATCTCGGAGCGCCGCGCCGCCCGACCGATGGGGGGGAGCGCAGATGGAGCTTCCTGAGGTCGAGGTGATGCGACGCGATCTGGAGCGCGACGTCGTCGGGAAGAGGATCAAGGACGTGGAGGTCAAGGGATCCAAGAACGCGATGCGCGTGATCCGTCGCCACAAGACGCGGAAGGACTTCGCCTCGCGCTTGGCGGGCCACAAGGTCGTGAAGACCGAACGTCGCGGCAAGTACGTCCTGCTCTCGCTCGACGGCGGCGAGGTCTGGGTCGTGCATTTCGGGATGAGTGGCCGGTTCACCCGGGCGAACGGACGGATCGCGCTGGCACCGCACACGCACGTGATCGTCACGTTCCAGCAGGGTGGGGATCTCCGGTTCGTCGATCCCAGGACCTTCGGAGAGATGTTCGTGGCGTCGACGGACGAGCTGGGCAAGGTTAAGGAGCTTCAGCACATCGCGATCGATCCGCTGGATCAGGTGTTCACGTGGCCGACGTTCCAGTACCTGCTGGCCCAACGCGCCACGAAGATGAAGCAGCTCATGATGGACCAGAAGTTCATCAGCGGGCTCGGCAACATCTACTCCGACGAGGTCCTGTTCGCGGCCGGTATCCGCTACGACCGGATGAGCGATTCGCTCTCGTCCCAGGAGGTGCGTCGCCTCTATCGAGCGATCCAGGAGATCCTCCAGGACGCGATCAAGGCGCGCGGGACGACGCTCGAGGATGAGGCCTACCTGGACCTGTTCGGCAAGCCGGGGGAGTACCAGAACGAGCTCAAGGTCTACGGTCGGGAGGGACTGCCGTGCCGGCGCTGCCGCACGCCGATCCAGACCGTCAAGGTTCAGCAACGGACCAGCTATTTCTGCCCGCAGTGCCAGAGCTGAGGACCGCGGGATCCGGCATTGCGCGTTCTCGCACCCTGTCGTACGGTCGAGGCTCGTCCATCGGGCCAGGGAGGGATGAGACATGACGACACCCGAACAGAACATGGCCGCTTGCCGGGAGTTCAACGAGCGCGTCCTCAACGAAGGCGATGCCTCCTACGCGGAGAAGGTGCTGAGGGACGACTTCGTCGATCACTCACCGCCACCCGGCGGGGCCGGCGACAAGGCCTCGACCATCGCGATGTTCCAGCAGATGCACGAGCAGTTCCCGGATTCGAAGGCCGAGATCCTGGACATGATCGCGGCCGGCGACAAGGTCGCGATCCGCACGCGCGTCACCGGGACCGATACGAAAGGGTTCATGCCGGGGATGACACCGACGGGCAAGCCCTACACGATGGAGACGATCGACGTCGTGACGTTCGACCAAGACGGCATGAACACCGAGCACTACGGGATCGCCGACGTCGCGGGTGTCATGATGCAGCTCGGGTTGATGCCGGCCCCGGGTGGCTCCGCGTAGTTCAGACGATCTCGGCGCCGGCATCACGCATCCGCCGGAGCGCACGTTCGGCGTCGCCGTCGCGCAGGTCCACCGCGCGGATCCCGTCGGCCAGAACCTCCACGGCGAAGCCGAGCATCCGTGCGTCGCTCGTCGTTTCGACCACGCAATAGTCGGTGGCCAGGCCACACATCACGAGACGCTCGACCCCGCGCTCCCGGAGGAGGTGTTCGAGGAGCGTCGGGTACGTCTCCCCGCTCTGCGGGTCGCGCACGCTGAAGCCCGAGTACCCGTCTCGTCCATCGGATCCCTTGCGCACGACCTCGCCCTCCACGCGGAGATCCGGGTGGAAGGCGGCCCCCCAGGTGTCGTGCACGCAATGGACGGGCCAGATCCCGCCATCGACCGCGAAGTGCGGGGTGTGCTCCGGATGCCAATCCTGCGTGTAGGCGACGAAGGCCCGTCCCTGGAGGGCTTGCCGAAGCTCCGCGTTCGCGACCACCGGCACCTCCTGCCCGCCCGCGACGTACAGGCTTCCCTGAGGATCGGCGAAGTCGTTCTGGACATCGACGATCAGGAGCGCTGTTCGTTCGTCGTAGATCGGCACGGATCCTCCGGTGGAGCGATGCTACTTCCGCGTGGGAGCATCGTCGGGTGCGACGTGTGCGCGTGATCGTTTCGGGTCGCGTCCAGGGCGTGTTCTTCCGCACCGCTTGTGCCCGGGCGGCCCAGCAGCGGGGCGTTGCGGGCTGGATCCGCAACCGCGACGACGGGTGCGTCGAGGCCGTCTTCGAGGGCTCCCCGGCAGCGGTCGACGACCTGGTTGCGTGGTGTCGCTCCGGACCCAGCGGCGCCTCCGTCACCGGGTTGGAATCGTTCGAGGAGTCGCCGGTCGGCGAGCGCGGGTTCCGGATCGCGGGGTGATCGGGGTGTACGCGCCGCCTCCCACGCCATGAATCACACGCCTGTTAGCATCCGCGCGATGTTCTTGCGCCAGATCCAGATCCGCGGTTTCAAGAGCTTCGCGGACAAGACCGTCCTGGAGTTCGTCCCGGGCGTCTCCGTGATCGTCGGGCCCAACGGGTCCGGGAAATCGAACCTCGTCGACGCGATCAGCTGGGCGCTCGGCGAGCAGGGACCTCGCGCGCTGCGCGGCGGTCAGATGGCGGACGTCATCTTCGCCGGGACCCCATCCCGTCCGGCGCTGGGCATGGCCGAGGTCAAGCTCGTGATCGACAACGCCGCCGGCAAGATCCCGGTCCCGATGAGCGAGATCGAGATCGCGCGAACGATCTTCCGGAGCGGCCGCGAAGCACCGGCGTCGCAAGGAGCGGGCGGAGCGGAAGCTCGGCGGTCTGGACCAGGATCTGCTCCGCCTCTCGGACGTCCTCGCGGAGCTCCGGCGACAGCTCAAGCCGCTCCAGCAGCAGGCGGAGATGGCCAAGCGACACGAGACCCTCACGGCCGAAGCCGACCGGCTCTCGCGAACGCTCGCCGCCGCGAGGCTCCGCGCGCTGATCCGCGAGCAGGAGCGCCGCCGCGACGGCTGGGACCACGGTTTGGTCGAGCGCTCGCAGGCGCGCCAGCGCCTGGACGCGCTCGACGAGCAGGTGCTCGCGGCCGCCGACGCCCGGGCCGCCGCCACGGGCGCGCTCACCGGGTCCGAGCTGGTCCTCCGGGCCACCACGTTCGATCGTGACGCTGCCGAGCAGCGCTACCGCGAAGCCGTCGACCGCGAAGCGGCCGCGCGCACGCAGCTCGCATCCGAGGCCACCCGCACGGCCAGGTTGGATACGGTCACCAAGGAGGTCGCTCGGGTCGACGGCCTGCTCGCCGAGACGATCGCCGAGCTCGAGACGCAGGAAGCGGCGCTCGCCGCCGCGGAAGCGACGTACCGGGAGCAGGAGGATCATCGCCGCGAGGTCGAGGATCTCCGCCGCCGGATCGGCGAAGAGGCCGCCGGGCGACGCGCCGAGCGCGAGGCGCTCGAGCGATCGCTCGCGAGCGCCGAGCACGAGCGCGAGCGACTCGCGGAGGACCTCGCGGCGGTCCGCGAGCGGATCGCCACGATCGAAGCCGAGCGCGAGACCGTCGAGCGGGACATCGAGCAGATGGACGGCCAGTCCTCCCCGCTCGCGGAGCGTCGGGACCGGCTCGAGGACGAACGCCGGGGCCTCGCGGACAAGGTGCAGGAGCTCGAGGAGGCCCGGCGGGGCATGCAGGCGCGCAAGGACCTCCTCGACGCTCGGCGCACGGATATCGAAGAGACCCCCGGCTCCCGGTTCCTGCGGGACCACAAGGGTCGCGCCGTCGGACTGTTGAAGGACCTCGTTCGGATCGAACCGGGGCTCGAGCGGGCGCTCGTGGCCGCGCTCGGATCGCTCGCGGACGCGGTCGTGTACGAAGATGGGGCGCTCGCCCTGGAGGACGCCCACGAGGGCGGTGGGGCGATCCTCGCGATCGCCGCCGGCGGGCCCGTTCCCCTCGGGCGGTCCGGCGAGCGCCGACTCCTCAGCGTGGTCCACGCCGAACCGGCCGCGCGCGGGATCGTCAGCACGGTCCTTCGCGACGTGTATCTGGCCGACACCGTGGACGAGGCCGTCGCGATGCAACGCGAGCACGGCCAGTCGTCGTTCGTCACGCCCGACGGGATGCTGATCGGCCCCGCGGTGATCCACACCGCGCTGGAAGCGGATGCCCGGCTCCGTGAGATCAGGGCGGAGCTCCAGGTGCTCGCGCACGATCTGTCGGCGACGGAACAGCAGCTCCGTCCGCGTCGCGATCGACTCGGTGAGATCGGCGAGGAGGTCGCCTTCCTTCGGGAGCAGATCGACGCCGCAGACGCCGACATCACCTCCGCGGCCGAGCGTCTGACCTCGTTCGAGCGCGATCTCGGAGGGCTCCGGACCGAAGAGGAGCTGTTGCGACACCGGATCGCCGCGGTCGAAGACGGCGAAGCGGCATGGCGGGTGCGACTGTCGACGATCGCCCCCTCGGCGGCTGAGGACATGCCCGAGCTCCCCCCGCTGCCGCAGTCGCCGATCCAGATCCGTGGCCGCGCAGGATCCACACGCGATCCGTCAAGCGCTCGCGGAGGCCGAGGCCTCGCGGAGCGAGGCTGAGGAGGCCGCGCGCGCGGCCGAGGCCGCGTGCGCGGCCGCGAGCGAGACCCGTGACGCTGCGGCGGCCGAGGAACGCGAGGCGGCGGACGCGGAGGCGCTCGTCAACCGGTCGTGGCGAGAGGCCTCGACCGAGCTCGACCGGCTGCGCGAGAAGTACGAGGAGGACGATCGCTCACGCGGCGACATCGAGCGCCGGATCGCGGATGCCGAGCGGATGCTCCTCGAGGGCTTCGGGGTGGAACCGGCCGAGGCGCTCGACGAGCTGGGCGATGACGACACCGTGGAGGGCATCGCGAAGCGACAGGAGCTGGTGCAGCGGCGTCTCGGACTGCTGGGCCGGGTCAACCTCCTTGCCGTCGGCGAGCTCGGAGCGATGCAGGAGCGACACGACTTCATGCAGCGCGAGCTCGATGACGTTCGGGCCGCGCGGCGCGACCTCTTGGAGTTGATCGCCCAGGTCGACGGCGAGATCACCGAAACGTTCACCACGGCCTACCGCGATGTCGCGATGGAGTTCGAGCGGCTCGTCGCGGAGCTGTTCCCCGGCGGCGAGGGGCGCCTGGTCTTGACCGATCCGGCGAGCCCGCTCGAGTCGGGGATCGAGATCGAGGCGTCGCCCGGCCGCAAGCGCGTGAAGCGCATCTCATTGCTGTCGGGCGGCGAACGCTCGCTCACCGCCCTCGCGTTCCTGTTCGCGATCTTCACGGCCCGGCCGTCCCCCTTCTACCTGATGGATGAGGTCGAGCCGGCCCTCGATGACGTCAACCTCCACCGGTTCCTCCGCCTCGTGGGCGGGTTCGCGACAGACGCACAGGTCCTGATCGTCACGCACCAGAAGCGCACGATGGAGATCGCGGGCATGCTGTACGGGATCTCCCTGAACACCGACGGCACGACGAAGGTCGTCGCGCAGCGGATGGAGCCCGCCTCGACGGAGGCCACGGCCTTCCGGATGCCGCAGGCAGAACCCGTCCGCTAGCCTTCTCGCGCGATGTGGTACGTCCTCGTGTTCGGGCTCCTCGCCGTGCTGTTGGTGATCGCCGGCACGATGCGGATCGTGCGGCGCCGCCGGGCGGGCCTCGGTCACACGCGGGTCTACCCGGCCGCGCCGGAGCACCGCGCGCCGCAGCGACACGCCGAGGCACCGCCGGAAGCCGGCCCCTCGGGGGGTGCCTTCCACGGAGGCGGTCTCGGATCCACCCTGAAGAGCCTCTTCCATGGGGGTGCTACCGAAACGACGTGGCACGAGCTCGAGGAACTGTTGTTGAAAGCGGATGTCGGTCCCAAGGCGGCCTCGGACATGGTGCACCGTGTTCGGGCCGACCACCCCACAGGCGGCGATGTCATCGACACCGTCCGTGCCGAGATCCTCTCGATCCTGGGACCCGACCGACCCCTCACGCTCGATGGTCGGCTCTCGGTGATCCTCGTGGTCGGCGTCAACGGCTCGGGGAAGACGACCACGATCGGGAAGCTCGCGAAGCGGCTGGTCTCGGAAGGCCGGATCGTCACCGGCGCGCAGCTGATCGCCCAGGACCGGGGAGCGGATCCGGGCGCCGTCGCGTTCGATGCCGTCAAAGCCTCAGAGGCCCGTGGTGTCGACGTGTTGATCGTCGACACCGCGGGCCGCCTGCACACGAAGCAGCCGTTGATGGATGAGCTGTCGAAGATCGAACGCGTGATCAAGAAGGCCGGCGCCGCGGTGGACGAGACGTTCCTGGTGCTCGACGCCCAGACGGGGCAGAACGGGATCGCGCAGGCTCGCGCGTTCACCGACGCCGTTACGATCACCGGCGTGGTGCTGACGAAGACCGATGGCTCGGCGAAGGGCGGCATCGTGTTGGCGGTGCGCGAGGAGCTCGGCGTCCCGGTCCGGTTCGTCGGGGTGGGGGAACGGCCCGACGATCTCCGGCCCTTCGATGCCGGGGTGTTCGCTGACCGGCTGCTGTCGTCGGGTTGATCGCCATGGGGGCCAGGATCCTCCTCGTCGAGGATCACGCCACGATGCGCGAGGCGATGCGGATGGTGCTTGTCGAGGAAGGCTTCACCATCGATCAGGCTGCCGACGGACCTCGAGCCCTTGATCTGGTCGCGAGCGTCCGCCCCGACCTGGTCCTCCTCGATCTCAACATCCCCGGGATCTCGGGCTCCGATCTTCTCGCGACGCTGAAGTCGAGCGACGACACGTCCAACATCCCGGTGATCGTCGTGACGGCCGAGGAGGATGAGGGGCGCCGAGCGGCGATGCGGGCGGGTGCGGAGGACTACCTGACGAAGCCCTTCAGTCCGCGTGCGCTGGTGCAGACGGTCGAGCGGGTACTGGAAGGGTCCTCGCCGACGGGAGGGTGACCGTGAAGGTCGAGCCCTCGCCCTCTGCTGAGGTGACGTCGATCCACCCTCCCATCGCCTCGGTCAGCAGCTTCGAGATGTAAAGGCCCAATCCGAACCCCTCCGTGTGCGTGAGGCTGCTCTCCCGTTGGTGGAACCGCTCGAAGATCCGGCCGACCTCGGACTCCGGGACGCCCGGACCACGATCGACGACGTCGAACGCGACCGTCCCCTCAGCGGGTGTTCCCCAGCGGAGCACCACCGTTCCGCCGGGCGGCGAGAACTTGATGGCGTTGTGCACGAGGTTCGTGAGGACCTGGGTCAGCCGGTTGGGATCGGCCACCATCCGAACGGGAGCGTCGGTCCCTTCCTCGATCTGGACCCCTGCGCCGGTCTCGCCCAGCCCGCTCGTCACCTGTTCGAGCAGTTGTCGTACATCGAGCTCGGTCGGTTCCAGCGAGAGCTTGCCGGCCTCCACACGGGAAACCACCAGGAGATCCTCGACCAGATGGATCAGCCGATCCGTCTGCGTGAGCACGATCCCCAGGTACTCGTCACGCTGATCGACCGAGAGGTCGCTCCCGCGCCGCCGCAACATGTCGACGAATCCTCGGATCCCGGAAAGTGGCGTCCGCAGCTCGTGACTCGTGATCGCGACGAAGTCCGATTTCATCTCGTCGAGCTCGCGTAACCGTTGGACGGTTGCTTGCTGGTCGGCGCGGAGCCGCGCAGACTCGAGCACCAGGCCGAGCTGATCGGCGACGCCCCGGAGCAGCACACCGCGTTCCTCATCGGGTGCGCCGTCGTCATCCGACCGCTCGTGGATCGCTCCGACGATCTCTCCGCGGACGACCATCGGAACGACGGCGTCCGGGGGCGCGATCACCGGCGATCCTTCCGTCGCGGCCGCTGCGACCGGCGACGACGCCGGGAACAGCCGGTCGCCCCGGAGGTAGCCGGGATCTCCGTGGACGCCGTACGCAACGAATCCCACCTCGCCGGCCGACCCCCGGTCTCGCACGAGGATGCCGAGCGCATCGCACCCCAACTCCTTGGCGATCGCCTCCGCGGTGGGTTGCAGCGTGGGCGCCAGCCGATCCATGTCGGGCTCCGCGAGCGCGGCCGCATGGAACGCTGCGACCTCACCCCGGGCTTGCCCTTCCCTCGCCGCCGCTTGCTCGGCTCGCGCCGCGGCGGCCTCGGCATCGCGGGCCCGGCGTGCGGCCACCGCGGCCTCGCGGCGCGACAGCGACGCGAACGACCCCGCAACCGCTCCGACCACGAGTGCCATCCCGGCGCGGAACGCGATGGCCGGCGGGTGCGTCTTCATCGCCGCGGTTGCGACCGCTACCCCGATCTCGGGCAGCATTTGCCCG
>WNGD01006538.1_pt1 | contig 11709 bp, 11 predicted proteins | sample 5400671 | NCBI WGS metagenome assembly WNGD01 (sample SAMN13153369, study PRJNA577476) | soil metagenome | isolation source: 40 cm soil or saprolite under grassland replicate 2 | place: USA:California | collected 2016-06-15
GGTTGATTGTCGAAGGAAACCGAGCAACCGGCGCATTTCAGAAATGCAATATCAAATCGATGAAGGATGACGGCGTCAATGTCCATGTGATCGCGGCGTGCTCGACCGGGGTGATGGTTTCAGATGCGCAGTTCACCGTCAAGATCATTGGAGACAATCAAATCAAGCTCAGTTCGACTAATATGGAAGCTCCCCTCGTCCGTTGCGCGTGGTAAGGCAGGGTCGATCCTCCTGAAAACCAAGTTCTGGAATTGGTACCACTACGACATCATGCTGTGCCCCTTGGAATTCTGCTTGCGGCGCCTAGGCGGACGTGGAGCGGAAACACCGCAAGGACCGGATTTGACCCAAATGCGACATTACGGGCGCTATTCTTCGCCAAGGCAAAGTTAAGTATATCTTCTGGCCAGCGGTGGCTGGGGACGATGTACGGCTGCTGAACGCAAGGATGTGTGGACCAATTCGGTGAAGGCACGACGAATTTCGAGGTCATGCGCGAGTGGAACCGAGCCGAGCTGTATCGCAATACCATGGTCCTCTTCGCCGAACGGCTGACGGGACCGTGAGGTGAGACCCGGCGTCACGGGAATAGCAAGTTACGCCGCCGCGTCCTCGCCTCAGCTCGGTGAGAACGCCCGGTGCATCTCGTTGCCCTCGATTGCTGTCACGGGCGTCGGTGTCGTAGCGCGCATCGTTAACGCGGTGATCTACGGAGCGCTTGCAACCACGCGTGCGGCAGCTCTTGTTTTCGGGCTCTTCTTCACGCTGCCGGGTTCCACCGCCACAGATACGATCACCAGTACGAATCACAGTCGGATGCGCTCAGCACGTACAACAAGGCGGTAAGCGACTTCAAGTCGATCTTGCACCAGCGGTGGGTGCAGATCAATTCGAATCACCAGCTGCCGAACTTGCCGAGGCAAGCACTCTATCTTGCTCGCAACAAAATGATAAGCGCGTATAAAGATTTTACCGACGCGTTTCCGTCCAAAATCGGAAGACCCAATAAATTTGGAATTCCTCCAGCGTACTTCGATGCCCACAATGAGCCGCTTCTTGATGATTACACCAATCTCTTCAACATCATGGAGGCGCCACCCGTCAATGCGCAAAACTCAGATACTCCAGTTAAAGACGTTGTCGACCTGGGAACCGATATCGGACGAGCTAAGGGCCTCGATGCGGCTAATGCCGAAGTGGCAGGTCGTATCAGCTTGGGGCTTTTCTTCGCCGAGACAAACGGTAATCAAAACATAGGGAATGCGCGCTCGAATAGGTACAAGGGAAGTTTGCAAACGGGTGTGTCTGAAGATCAAAATGGCCAAAGGAAATGGGCAGCGATTAGACAGTCGATTACAGCCTTTGATCCTGCACTGAGCGCTCGCGACGACAAAGAAGAGGCGCGGGTCGGCAATTTAGATCATCGATTTAATCACTGGACCGCCGTGAGAGACGGACTCATGAGCACACATGCAGACCTTTTCTCGCAAATACTGGCGATCGTGAAAGTATTGCCAAATCCGATTGATCAGATGAAGCTGTTTGAGCTCATCCAAATCATTCCCAGTCCGACCAAGTCCGCTCTCAAATCAGGCAACTTGACCGAGTACTCAATTTCTGATGCGACGATACTGGGATATTTGCGCAACAATAGCATCTTCACCTTTGGGCAAGCTGACAGAGCAAAAACATCTGCGACCTTCCGCGAAATTCTTGATGCGATGTGGCTCTTCAATGGCAAATTTGAACGAGCGCTGTCCGAATTCAACGAGATCAAGGCTCGGCAAAAGGGCGATAATCAGTAATTGCCAACCCTGACCCAAGCCGGTCCCCACCACGCGTAAGACGCCCCTAGCGCGCGCACGTTTCAGGTGCCATGATTCGCCCACCATTTTCGGCAAAAAACGCTCTCTTAGGGAGACGATGACCTCATGTCATTCGGCCATGAACCCGAAGCCGGCCTAAGCACCTGCGGCTGTGGCCGGTGCGCGGTGTCGTTATCACGCCGGCAGATGCTCGCCGCGGCAGCGGGGGGAATGCTCGCGCTGCTGGGCGCTCGTTCGGCCACCGCGCAAACCGCCCTGTCGCCTGATGCGGCGCTAGCGCAACTGATGGACGGCAACGCCCGCTTCGTAAGTGGAGGCCTCACCTCTTTCGACGAGGATCTGGTCATCCTGAAACAGAAGACTGTGGCCAAGCAGGAGCCATTCGCCGCCGTGCTGTCCTGCGCCGACTCCCGCGTGCCGGTCGAACTCGTTTTCGACCAGAGCATCGGCCACATCTTTGTCAATCGGATCGCCGGCAACATCTGCACTTCCGAGGTGATCGCTAGCCTCGAATACGGTGCCGCGGTGCTCAGCGTGCCGGTCATTATGGTGCTTGGTCATGACGGTTGCGGCGCGGTTAAGGCCGGCATCGACGGCAAGCCCGTTCCCGGTCAGATCAGCGCCCTCTACGCGCCGCTGCGACCTGCGATCGAGCGGGCCGGGCCGGACCTGAGTGCGACCATCAAGGCCAACGCCCAGATCCAGGCGGATCTCCTGCGGAACGCCTCGCCGGTTATCGGTGCCTTGGTGGGGAACGACAAAATAAAGGTGGTCGCCGCCTACTACGATTTGGCCATTGGCAAGGTGACACTGCTCGGCTGACATGGCCACTTCCGCGTTTGGCACTTTCGAGACCTTCTGAGGCGACGCGCTAAGGTCCGGTCGGAATGCCAAGGCGGACATTTGAGCAGATATCGAAGAAGGACCGACTCTGACCCCAAGCCGACATCGCGGCTGTCGCCTCCCTCGATCACCTCGTCGGCGCGCAACAGAATCGACGGCGGGATCGTGAGCTCCAACGCCCTAGCGGTCTTCAGGTTGCGGAGAGCCGCGACGCTGCTCGACGCTGGGTACGCTGCTCCAAACCGGACATGGACCGGCTCAGGCGGTACCGGAGACTCACGTCAGCTCGTCGAGTAGTTCCTTCCCCTTCTTCAGATCGGCCGTGTCGAATCCCTCGGTGAACCAGCCGTAGACGGGCGCGAGCAGTTCGCGCGCTTCGCTTCGCCGCCCCTGTTCGCCCCATAATCGTGCGAGACTCGTCGCTGCGCGCAGCTCGTACGCCTTGGCCTGTTGCCTGCGCGCGATGTGTATTGCCGCCTCCAGCGCGTTTTGGCCCTCCTCAAGCCTGTTGAGACTGCACAGTGCGACGCCTTCGAGACGATAAAGTTCCGCCTCCCACTGCCGGTGGCCTGTCTCCTCTTTGGTGCTCAGCCCGTCTCTGGCCGCTGCAAGAGCTGCGTCATACTCGCCCTGCTGTATCAGCGCATCGGCCAATCTCGCCAATCCGTAGCAGCGCAATCGCGTCGAGCCTGCCTGCCCGGTAAGTCCCTCGCGCAAACAAACGACCGCTTCTGGGGACGCTCCTAGCGAGATCAGGGCGGCGCCCCGCAGGAGCCGCGGTTCCAGCGTAAAGCCAAGTCGTTGCTCGGCGGCGAGCGCCTCGGCCGACTCGAGCCGTTGCAGCGCCAATTCCGGCTCGCCGCGATCGAGGTGAAGCATCGAGTTGAACTGCAAGGCTTGTACAAAACTGAACGAGTGAGCGATACGCTCGGCCAATGCCAATGCATCACGGCCGAGCGCCAAGCCCTTCTCTGGATACCCCAGCATCCAATAGACCAGCGCACCTGCGTGGCGAGCACACGATCCTGGATCGTGGCCGCCATAGAGGTCGCGATGGAGGCGGTGCCGCTCGGGGTCATAAATCCGACGCCCCGCATCAGAATGCGCGCGCGCGGCCGCCGGCTCCCCGGAGTACAAATAGGTCGCCCAGGCGCTGTGGTGCGCTTGCAGAAGCAATTCGTCGTCCTCGTCGTCCGCGGCTAGTTGCTGGAGGCGGTTCGACAATTTGCGGCAGTCAAGGATTCTGCCGCCACCATTTGCCGATTGCCAAAGACCGAAAACCGCCATGAACAGCTGGTGCGAATCGCCTCGCTGCTCGGCCAGTTCTCGCGCGCGCGCATAGGCTTTGGACGCCTCGGGTGCCATGAACCCGTGGGCGGTGAACAGCGACAGGCCGCGGGCCAATTGCAGCTCGATCTCCTTTCCGTCCCGAGCCGGCCCTTCGGACAGTGCTTCGACTGTCGCGAGACCGCGCTCAAAATGACCGACTGCTTCGAGATGGGCCAATCGCGTTGCGGCATGTCGGCCGGCCTTCAGCCATTGATCGACGGCACGTTCGGTGTCGCCGGCGCCGGTCAGATGATGTGCCAAGAGTTCGGGCTGGCGCTCGACGAGATCGGCAAAATCCTGCTCCAGCACCGCCGCGACTCGAGCGTGCAGCTCCTGCCGTCTTCCACGTAGCAGCATGCCATAGGCGGCGTCCTGCACGAGCGCGTGCTTGAAGAGATAGGAGGAATGCGGAGGGGCGCCGCGGCAAAACAGCAATCCGGCATCGCTGAGCTGGACCAACGCGGCTTGTAGCTCGCTTGCATCACGCTGAGCCACCGGCTCGATCAGCTCATAGGCAAACTCGCGGCCGAGCACTGCCCCGATTTGGGCAACCGCCTTGGGCGCCGGCCCGAGTCGATCCAACCGAGCCATCAACGACGCCTGCAACGTCGCCGGGACCGCCAGCTCGGCAGGCAAGGTCGACGCCGTCACTTTGCCAACCGGGTCCCGGTGCACGGCGCTTTCCAGTACCGCCTTAGTCAGCTCCTCGACGAACAGCGGTATCCCGTCGGTGTGCTCGGCGATCTCCTTAGCGACCTCGGCGCTAAGGGTATTGCTGGCCAGCTCTTGGGCCAGCACCGCGCCATCGCGCTCGCCGAGCCGGTTGAGCGCCAAGCTGGTGACGTGGGAGCGACCCGCCCAGGGTGGCTGAAATTCCGGACGAAAGGTGATCGCCAGCAGCACCGGCAGTCGCCGCACGCGATCGACCGTCAGGTCAAGCAGCTCGCGCGAGGTTGGATCGATCCAGTGGGCATCCTCCAACACCATCAATACAGGCCGCTGCCGAGACTCGGCTTCGAGCTGGCTGAGAAAGGCGTCGAACAGCTTCTCTCGTTTGCGCTGCGGGCTAAGATTGAGGCCGGCAGCAGAACTCGGCAGAGACAACAGCTCGCTCAGCAGCGCGAAATCGTCATCCCGCGTGCCCGGCACGAGCAGCGTCCGGAGTTTGCCAAGCTTGGCTTCGACCGTGTCGTCGCGGGTAAATTCGGCAGCGCGTTCGAGCTGGATAATGAATGGGTGAAGCGCGCTGTCCTGGTAGTGCGGGGAGCAGAAATGGCGCAAGCGCATGTGGGGCTCGGTCCCGATCTGCTCGGAAAGCGCGGCCGTGAGCCGCGACTTGCCGATGCCAGGCTCGCCGGAAATCAGCACCACGCGCCCTTCCCCCCTCTTCGCCTGGTTCCAGCGGCGCAAGAGCAACTCGACTTCCTCGTCGCGTCCGATGAGGGGCGATCTCCCGGATCGCAGCGCCGCGAACCGGCTTACCTCGCCACTTTCTCCCAGCACCCGCCAAGCGTGTTGCGGTTCGACAAAGCCAGCGAGTTGTTTCGGTCCGAGGTCCTCCAGGTCGAACAGCTCACCGATCTGCTGTCGCGTGCTCGCGGCGATTACCAGACTGCAAGGTGCCGCAATCGTTTGCAGTCGCGCGGCGAGATTGGGCGTCTCGCCGACGATCGATTGCTCTTGCGCCGAGCCTTTGCCGATCAGATCGCCGACGATCACTGACCCGGTCGCGATCCCCACGCGCGCTTGGAGCTTGGCGGGGCAATCATCGAGGCCATCGACAGCGTCGATCGCGCGCAATCCGGCTCGGACCGCCCGCTCGGCATCGTCCTCATGAGCTCGCGGGTAGCCGAAATAAACCAGTACACCATCGCCCATGTACTTTGCGACAAAGCCGTCAAATCCGGTGACGACTTCGGTGACCGCGCGTTGATAGGCGCTGAGCACCTTGCGCAAATCCTCCGGATCGAACCGCCTCGACAGCGCGGTTGAGCCAACGAGATCGCAGAACATCACCGTCAGCTGTCGGCGTTCGACATCGGCCGGTACCGCTGCGTCTCGGGGCGTTGCCGGGACTGCGGCCGGCATTTCGGCATTGAGCGCCGCAATGGCGTCGAGCAACCGCCGGCGATGCCCAACCAAGGTGACCCCGAGTTCCTTCAGATCCTCTGCCGTCAAGCTCGGCAGCACCTTGGCGTCGATCGCATTATCGCGGAATGCGGGAGCGTATTGTTCAAGCCCCAGATTCCGCAGCCAGTCGGTGATCTCGATCGACATCGCCCGGCACTCAGCTCATCCACCGGGGCATCGGTGTGCTCCGGACTGATATTCTACACCGAGCAGCGAGAAGGTGAATGTCAATTGTGCTGGCGACCGCTGCCGGCGACCCGTCGCGGCGCCGTCCTCGGCGTCACGCTCGGGACTGTCTGCGCGAGTCGCGAGGTCGGGTTTTGGCACTTATGCGACCTTCCCCGACGGCAGACGAAAGGCCGGTATTAGCCCGAAACCGGACATCGCAGGGCTTCTATCGATTGAGCAATACGCGAAATGGCGCATTCGGCTGCGCAACCGGGCGCTGGTGATGGAGGAGCGCAAGCCGAAATGAAAAGAGCCCCGACCTTCGGAACGACGGCCAGGGCTCTAAGAGTAGCTCACGCAGTACCAGACTGACTATTTTGTTAGTCTAAACGGAAAGCGTTGTCGGACACTTAACACGACAAGGCCGCCCGGAATGACCCGAGCACCCCAACAAAAGAAGCAGCCCCGACAGTGCTGGCTATCGAGGCCGCTTCCGGTTTCATTGGGATTCCTGCGTCGGAATGATCCGGTCTTTCGATCGCGTCTCCATTTGCTACGGTCAGCCCTTGGCACCTAGGGAGCATGTTCGTGGTTAAGAGAACCTTAATCGGCCGCGGCTGCGGCGAGGTGATTGTGTGAGTTGATTGAGGCAACGCCGCAATAAAAGGCCGCCCGCATGGAGCGGCGCTGCTTGCCGGAGCCAGCATACCGCGAGCCCGAACAGAACGAGCGCCACGATTTGCGTCCTACTTTTCCTGTTGCTCGCGCAGTAACCGACGAATGCGGCTGCATTTCGGCCTGAGTAGACCCTCCGGATAGGAGGTACAGGACCGGCTGTCCAATCTTGGGCTCTTGAGGCACAAGCGGCATGGTGTGGTGCCCTAACTATCGGGCCAAGCTTAGCACGTTCCCCGGTTACGCAGGCTGACTCGCGCAGCAACCTTCGTGCCTTCCCGGGCCCCACGGCAGCGGCCGAGCATGATGGCCGTCGGCGGACTCCGTAGGCCCGTGCCGGGATATGTGGATAAGTCGATCCATGAGGTGCGTTGCCAAATTTCCGGGGCCGCATAGACCGCGGTTATCTCGGTTTCCCTTTGAGTGCCGTCGTGATCCCGGCAAACATTTTTCGTTCAGCTGCCGATAACCGGGTGCGCCTGGTCGATTTAGGTTTGGGCGCGCGCTCCGGCTTCTTTCTTTTCTGTGGATTGTTCGCCATGAATCATCGAGCTGTGATAAAGGTCACAGGTTGCGCGGTTTGGCATCCGGCAGAACGGTCCCGATCGACAGCAGGGGGCAACCTGTTGGGACCGGGACCGCCCGGCCGGGGAGTGGGCCTGAACAGAGACTCGCTTTCTCCCCGACCGCGGTATTGCGGGAGGGCTTTGTGGCGAGGGTGCGGCTTTGCAAACGTGCACACGGCTCTTTTGGCGAGCGGGAAATGTGAAAGGCCGCCTGAGCTCGAGCGGCCTTTGCGAATCCGACGCTTGGCTATCCTGCGCGGGCCCGACGAGTTGGCGCCGGGAGGTCGAGCACGTAAGGGCATTCCGGGAATCAAGTAGCTGAGGGCTCTTTATCAGTGGGCAAGAGTCGATTTTCGCCCGACGTGGCGTTTGCGCAACAAGGATAATGGCGCTAAATTGCCGGCTGATTCGGGTGGGGGGTGGCTATGTTGCTTCGGTATCGTTCAGGCTTCAGCTTGCGTCCGGGGGACTTATGCATAATGGGCGGCGGGGTAGCGTTGTTAGCGCTGGCCGTATTTGGCTTCTAGCCTATCTACAGAACGAATATTGCTGCGAAAAGCGCCGCAAGCAGAATGCCGGCGCCGAGGACTGACCAGTCCGCAACGGAGCCCCCGAGCAATCGGGCTTGTTTTTGAGAATCCATAACGAACACCTACTTATTCTTTGTGTGGTGCTTTCGTACCGGAAATTCACTAAGAAGAGATGTGACCGAGGTCACACGACACTGTGTAATCAGTGGCGCTGCCGCTGCTAAGTCCTGTGAGAAGAAACCTGCCGTTGTTGATCCCAGCTCGGACCGAGCGGGACGGGACGGTGCGGGACGAAGCTTATTTCTTTTGCCGTTTCGGGGTGCACCCTTTGGACGGATCTGCGAATGAGGCCCAACACTCAGCCCTCCGGGGATAACGCCGATCCGGCAACCACATCGAGCTTGCCGATCAGGTCGCCGAAGATGATCGCGCCATTAAGCGGCATCCGCAGCTTCTCATTTCTGTTTGAGGCCGCGTGCGCCAGCAATGCGGCAAATACCTCGCGACCGCGTGCCGTGAGCACAAGGCGCCCGGTCTTCCGCTCGTGCCCGAGCAGTCTTTGATGATCAGGTTCCACGCTGTCGCGCTGGTCAGCCCGGCTCGTGTCCAATCCGTCCCGCTGACGACGCAAAACAAGAGCAGCCGCTCCTCAACATTGAGCCGCTCTGCGAGGATCACCGGTGTCGGGTCGGCCAATTTCGTACTATCTTCGGCAGATCGGGGCAGATCGCGCCACATGGGTCACGGTCGCTGCGCGTCCGCCTACGTGCGCAGTTGGCAACAATCTCGTCAGTCCACGCCACTATCTTTTCGTCGTGGCCATACCGGGCGATTAGGTCAGCAACCCGGTATCGTCCCACGCGTTCGCATTTTGGGCACACGATCCGTAGCACGCCGAGCTTGCCGATCAGGTCGCCGAAAACGATCGCGTCGTCGCCGGGCATGTTGTCACTTCAGCGCAACACTGCCGGCCAAAAAACGCGCGATCGTTTCAATCCAGGTGGTTGTACACAGGCAGGGACTATCGCTTCACAGGGGCCCTGGTATGTTCCGGTTGCCCCTCTTGGGGGCGGTTTCCTCCCAGACTTGGGCCCTGGTTCGCCGGGGCTATTTTTTGCCCCAGCGCCCGCTATTTCGCAATTATCGTGTTAATCCTGGAGGCGGGGATACACCCTTCGAGGGGTTCGGAGCATTTGTGTTTCCTTGAGTACCCTGAGACCACCCGCTCGGAATCCCGCCTGGGACGGCAGTGCTCTTGTTCGAATTGGGATTTATAAAACCCTGATTTGTTGTCGTGAGTCCAGGCGGCGTGAACGGTGCTACTGCGCCACCAGCGCCTCCCCCGCCTCTGCCAGCGGCCTCCGCCTAAGCGGCGATCGCAAGCAACAATCCCGCGGCAGTGACTAAGGTGAGATAGGGCTTCCGCATATACGTCCTCCTTTATTGGTCTTGGTTACAGACGAGCCCATGCTGTGGGACGGATTGGAGGCCGCCAATGCGGCAACATTCGGCCAAACTCGTTGCGGAATTGCCGCGCGAATCGGGAAATTACGTCAAGTTTGCAGGACCTCGATCATCACACCACCTTCGGCAGGTCAGGGCAGATCGCGCGGATCGTCGGTGTTGCCTGCACGCTTGCGAGGACAGTCGGCAGTGATTCCATCATTCCAGTGAACAGCTTCTCTTGGCGCCCGTATTTCGCGATCAGCACGGCGAGCTTTATACTGACCAGATCGGCCGCACCTGGAGCACTCGACGCGAAGCACGTCGAGCTTGCCGATTAGACCGCCGAAGATGATCGCGCCGTCGCGGGGCATTGCCACCTCACTCGCTCACCTCGTCGGCGCGGGTGAGAAGCGAGGGCGAGATATTGAGGCCGGGCGCAACGCGGCCAAATACTTGGCGGCTCGCGCGTTGGACGCAGACCTGCTCTGCGGCATACCGTTCATCGTCCGCATCGGTTCGGAGATAGCCAAGGACTTGGTAATCCGGTTTCGTTCTCACTTGCGCCGGCGACGCCCCTAAGAGCTGCCGATGTATTATAAGCAGTGGATCGATCAACGAGAGGTAGCTGGTGATGCAGGAGGGTACCAGATGAATTCCCTTGCACGGGGTTGTTTCTCTGATTTCGAGTAATCCCCTCCCCAGGTGCCGACATAGCGCGCGCCCTTAACAAGGAAGATAGCGGCCGGCCGATGCCCACTTGATCAGGATGCCAGCCTGAAGGACTGCCTTGGTCAACTCCTCGCCCAATCACGGTTACTGTTTCGCGGCACTGTGCCAACGTGTCTTGCGTTTCGACCGTAATGATGGCCTGATTCCAGGGATATTCATCACGATCAATCTGGTCAAGCGCAATGAGGAGAGAGGAGACGCGGTTCACCGAGGATGTCCAGTCGGCCAGACGCTGATAGTTATCCACGAGCCAATTGAGTGCAGCCTGTACTGCAACAAAGGCTGCGGCCACCTGAGCCATTTCACCGAGAGGCATCCCTCCAGTGAGATATTTCGGCGTGCAAATGATCCAGGCGAACACCGGTGCGAATAAAAAGTTCACGTGTCCGACGAAAGTCGTGCGCATGAGCTGTCGACACAACTGTCGCCACTGCGCAATCAGTTGTGCAAAAGCCGATCCGAGAGCGCGGCGTTCCGCCGGTTCACCATTCGACAGTGCTGTGCCTTCACCGCTCTCACGCAAATGAGCTGCGACTGACCTCAACTCAGCTTCAGCTTGATTCTTTCCTTCGATCACATGCGTCAAGTGGCGGCCGATGATTACCATTGCCGCTGTGAATAAACCGGAATAGATGATAACAGCAATGACAAGATATCCAGGGAGCGTCCAGGTCACACCGAAGACGTCAAACACAAGGTCGCCTCCGATACTCCAGAGGATGCCAATAAAAGTGATGGCGGTGAGTAAAGAGGTGAGCAGTCCGAGACCGAGGTCAATGGGCGAGTCAGTCGCCACCCTTGCGTCCTCGGCAATTCGGTACTCGGGGTTTCGATGTTCTCCCCTCATGAATTTGAGACGGCGGTAACGACCATTCGTCAGCCAGTAATCGACCATGTGTTTGCTCAGCCACTCTCGCCATTTGCGCTGAACGGTCATCCGGCCCCAGACCGAAAGAATAGTAAGCACAGTGCTGGCAGTGGCAAGCGGCAAAAAAATCAGCGCTTCTGCCAACAGCGCCGTTCCATCCTTTTGCTCAAGCGCATTGAAAAAATCTCGATTCCAAAAATTCAGCCAGTACTGCACCACCAACTGCAGGACCACAACGCCGATCATCAGCGCAATCAAGGGCCAACTAACCCAGGCTGATGATCCTCGCCAAAATCCGTAGGCGCTTCGCCAAAACCGAGAGATGAGATACTTCTGTTCCGGAGCCCGGTAGGTTTTTCGACGCATGCCCATCCCCCAGAGAGGTTAATTTCGGTTATCACCCATTGATTCAGCCACCCCGCCGGCGGCGCATTCCAAGACCCTAATCAGCCGCAAATAAATGAATCGTAAACTGTCCGTTTCGTCCCCTGGTCCTAGGGCGGAGCCGTAATGATGAGAACGCGGAGCTGCTGAAGAAGAAGTAGGCCGTTGGGGCGGGAATTTGCCCGGGCAAAGATGGCGAAGGGTCAATGGCTATC
>WNGD01006966.1_pt1 | contig 11709 bp, 10 predicted proteins | sample 5400671 | NCBI WGS metagenome assembly WNGD01 (sample SAMN13153369, study PRJNA577476) | soil metagenome | isolation source: 40 cm soil or saprolite under grassland replicate 2 | place: USA:California | collected 2016-06-15
ACATGAAGTACACGACTTTGTTTGTCGTGTCCTGGCCTTCGAAGTGACTCATCAGCAGCATCCCGCCCACCTGTGCCATCGCCTCGATGATCAGCACGCCCGGCATGATCGGATGGCCCGGGAAGTGTCCCTGGAAGAACGGCTCGTTGATCGTGACGTTCTTGATCCCCACGATGCGCTTCTGTCCTTCCACTTCGACGATCCGGTCCACCAGCAGGAACGGATAGCGATGCGGCAAGTAATCCATGATCTTGCTGATGTCCATCGCCGGCATTCCGGTGCGCCTCCCTGCGCGAGCGAGCGCGCGCGCCAGTGCGATGTTGCCGCCATGGCTGGGCCGCGTCGCCACCACATGAGCCTGAATCCGGGCGCCGGTCAGCGCCAGGTCACCCACGATGTCCGCCGCCTTGTGTCGCACGAACTCGTCCGGCCAGCGCAGCTGCCCGCCATTCACCACCCCGCGATCGTCGAGCAGGATCGCATTTGCCGCCGACGCCCCTTTGATCAAGCCGCGCGCCTGCAGCTCGGCCACCTCGTGCGTGAACCCGAAGGTGCGCGCCGGCGCGAGCTCGATCGCGAAGCTCTCCGGCGTGACGTCGTAAGTGCCGGCCTGCCGCCCGATCAGCGGATGCGGCCATTCGATCGAAACCGTGAGCCGGAAGGTCTTCGCCGGCGCGACGACATAGGCCGCATCCTTGTCGGTCACGGTGAACGGTGCCGTGACGGTCAGCACGGCTGGCTCGCCGCCCACCGACGTGGGCTCCGCTTGCGCCAGCGCGTCGAAGTATGGCCGCACACTGCCGTCCAAAATCGGCGGCTCGGGACCGGTGAGCTCGATCGTCAGGTCGTCGATCACGTGCGCGGCGACGGCCGCGAGCAGATGTTCGACCGTGTGAATCGTCGCTGCGCCGTGCCCGATCGCCGTGCGGCGCTCGACGGCCTCGACCTCCGTGAGGCGCGCCGGGACCTCGGGCTTGCCCGGGAGATCGGTGCGCCGAAACACGATTCCCTGTCCCGCCGGCGCCGGCAGGAACGTCGCCTCCGTCGCGGCACCCGTGTGGAGTCCCGTGCCGCTCAGGGACGCGGGACGCGTGACCGAGCGCCTAGCGCTCTGTGTCGACAGGGGGAGTCTCGTGGGGGGGGGCCTCGGGGACCTCGGGGACCTCGGGGACCTCGGGAACCTCGGGTTTGGACTGCACGAGCGCTTCGAGCTCGTCGACGATCTTTGCGAGCCGGTACATCGTCGCCTGGGCACGCAAGAACTCGCGGTGCGCGCGCGCCGGAGTGCCGAACAGCGTTGCCTTGGCGGGGACGTTGGCGATGTGTCCGGACTGCACGAGCAGCCGCGCGCCGCGTCCGATCGTGAGATGATCCGAGATGCCCGACTGGCCGCCGATGATCACGTCATCCTCCACCTGGCAGCTGCCCGCGATGCCCGCCTGTGCCATGATCAGGCAGCGCGCGCCGATCCGCACGTTATGCGCGATGTGGACTAGGTTGTCGATCTTGGTGCCAGAGCCGATCACGGTATCGTCCACGCTGCCGCGATCGATGCAGGTGTTCGCTCCGATCTCGATATCGTCCCCGATCAAACAGCGGCCGACATGGGGAATTTTCCGGTGCGCCTCGCCGTCCTTGCCGGGGATGTACCCGAAGCCGTCGCTGCCCAGGACGGCGCCCGCGTGCACGATCACCCGCTTGCCGAGCGCGGTGCCCGCATAGAGCGTGACGCCGGGATAGAGCTCCGTGTCATCGCCTACGGCGACGCCGTCCCCGAGCACGCACGCCGCCCCGATGCGCACGTTGCGGCCGAGCTGTACCTCGTGCCCGATGACGGCATGCGGCCCGATCGCGATCGGCTCCTGCCACGTCGCGCCACGACCGAAGACCGCTGTCGGATGCACGCCCGCTTCCCAGACGGCCTGCGGATACAGCACGGGCAGCACCACCAGCAGCGCCGCATAGGGATCGGGAACGACGATGCGCGTTTCGGGACCGCCGTTCGTCCCTTCGAGCGCCGGCGCGACCAGCACCACCGACGCGCTCGTGCGCTCAAAGTAGGGGGCGTACCGGGGCGAGGCAAGAAAAGACAGATCGCCGGGACCCGCGCGCTCGAGCGGCGCGATCCCGGCGACCGTTACCGTGCCCGGCCCCACCAGTCGCCCACCGGTGAGCGCCGCGATTTCACTCGCCGCGAGCGGTCGCGTTCCCGCCGAATTCATCGGAGGGTGACGGACGCGCCGCCGCTACTGCGCCTGCGACAGGCGCTGCAGCACCCGCGGTGTGATGTTGAGCGCGGGGTCCAGCGCGGCAATGAATCCGCCCCCCGCGTCCGCATCGAGAATCAGCGAATAGTTCATCTCGGCGCGGATACCTTGCAGCACGGAGTTGATGCGCGCGCGGAGCGGGCCGAGCAGTTCCTGCTCCCGCTGCTGCAGGCGATCCTGCAGCTCGGTGCCGCGCTGCTCCATGCGTTGCTGCATCGCCTGGAGGTCTTTCTGCTTCGCCTGCCGGGCGGCGGGCGACAGGGCGATCGACGCCTGGTCGAGCGCCTGCACCGCGGAGTCGAGCTGCTGCTGCAGCCTCTGCACCTCCGTCTGGGACGCCGCCAGCTCCTTCCGGTACGTCGATTCGGCCGCCGCGTACCCGGGGGTCTTGCGGAGAATTTCCTGCGAGCTGATGAACGCGATCTTGGCGACCGGCGCCGCCGCGGCGCCCGCGGTCGACGACGGACCCTGCCCAAACAACGGACTGGGCGCCGTCACAAGCGCGATGACTGCGGCGACGGCGGCAAGTGAAACGAGCACGAGACGCTGCATAACGCAAAAACTCCCGATGTAGGGCGTGGGTGGGTGGTCTATGGCTTAGAAGAAATTGCCGAGCTTGAAGTGCAACTTCCAGCTGGGCGCGGGCCGCCCGAAGATATCGACCTTATCGAACCCGTAGGCGTAATCGATCCCCAGTGGTCCCAGCGGCGAGATCACGGCGGCGCCGATGCCGGCGCCCCGGAACAGGCGCGTGGGATCGTACTGCGCGGGTCGGGACCAGACGTTCCCGGCGTCGAAGAAGGCCGACAGGTACAGCATCTGCGACACGCGCATGCCGATCTCGCCCGTCATCGTGAAGAACGCCTTCCCGAAGGCGTTGGGGTTCGCGCCGTTATTGGCGGCGTTCGGATCGTACCCGAACGGCGTGATGGAGGCCTCGTCGTAGCCACGCAGCGGAATGAAGAACTGCGTACCGCCCAGCGTGAACAGCTGCTCGAAGAACGGCGAGTTGCCGAACACGAATCCAGACCGCGTCGACAAGCCGAGCACGAACTTCACGGGTGAGCTGGCGGGATTGCCGAGCGAGCCGATCGGGGCGTAGAAATGCCCCTCGGCGTCGAGGCGCTGGAAGTTCCCGGAACCGCCGAGGATCCCGCCGCTCTGGGACAGCCCGAACTGCACCATCGTCCCGGCCGTCGGGAACGGCAGGTCGATCCGGGTGTCGCGCAGCAGTGACGCCCCGATGGTCGAGCGCACGCAGTCGTTGCAGCGGAACGCGCTCGTGAACGCGGCATTCGTCGACGAGCCGGTGAAGCTCTGTTGATCGATGCCGTATGAGAGGTACAGCCGCGTGTAGTTGTCGCCGAATACCGGGAACCCGAGCTGCAGGCTCGCGCCGCGCCGCCGCAGCCGCCCGACGTCGGCGATCACGTACCGCACGCGCTGGTTATGCAGGTCGACGGTCGCCGAGATGCGCGACTCGTGCACGGCGGGATCGGTGAACGAGACGTCGAAATCGTTGATGTTCTTGCCGAACTGCCACTGGAAACGCCCACGCTTGCCCTGGCCGAACAGGTTGGGCTCATCGAGGCCGAGGAACCCGCCGACGCCCGTGCCCTGCCCCACCGACGCACCGAAGTTGATGTTCCCGGTGCGCTTCTCGGTCACGCGAAAGATGACGTCGATATCGCCCTGGTCATTGGCGGGCTTGGTATCGGGGAACGGCATCGGCTGATTGAAGAAGCCGAGGTTCGACACGCGCTGATACGACGCGATCAGCGCATCCTGCCGGAAGACGTCGCCCGGCACCATGACGATCGCTTCGCGGATCACGCGGTCGTGCGTGACGTCGTTGCCGCGGATCTCGACGTGATTGACGATCGCCGGCTGCCCCTCCGTGATCACCCACCGCAGATCCACCACGGGTTTGCCGTCGGGGGCCGTCCGCCGCATCTCGTCGTTCCGCACATTCACGTAGATGTAGCCGTTGTTGTAATAGAGCGTCTGCAGTTTCCGTGTCGCGTCCTGCCACATCTGGTCGTCGAAATAGGCGATGTGTCGCCGCCCACCGAGGCCCAGCAGGCCGGTGCGCTGCTCGCCCGCGAACGGATAGAAGGTCTGCAGCTCCTCGGTCGAAAAGCGCCGGTTGCCGACGATCTCGAACGATCCGATGCGGTACGGCTCGCCCTCGCTGACCCGCACGACCAGCGTGGCCTTGCCCGTCTGCTCGTTGACGACGAGCGTGTCGTCGAGCACCTGAAAGTCGACGAAGCCTTGTTTCCCGTAAAATGTCGGCAGCGTCTGCCGCAGGTCCTCGGCGATCTTGTCGTCGTTGTATTCGCCGGAGCGGAACCACCAGAATCCTTCCGGCCGCGACTTCATCTGCGCGGTGATCTCCGCGTCGGTGAAGTGCGTGTTGCCCTGAATATCCACCTGCGCGATCGCGACGCGGCGGCCTTCGTCGATGTCGAAGATCACGCGCACGGTGGAGGAATCGCGCTCATAGACGAACAGCGGCTTCGCGCGCTCGAGGTAGTAGCCCTGGGCGTGGTACAGCGAGTCGATGCGCGCGCGGGAGCGCGCGACACTCGCCATGTCGAGCGGCCGTCCCTCGGCCACCGTCACCTTGTCGCGCACGCTGTGCTCCGGCAGGCGCTGCACGCCGCGGATCGCCCACTTCACGAGCTGCGGCCGCTCATGCACGTGGATCACGAGCACGTTCTTGCCGCCAGCGGTCCGCGACTGGGTCATGACGACGTCGTCGAACTGGCTGCTCGTGTAGAGTGCCTGGATGGCGCGCTGGACGTCGCGATAGTTGAGCGCGCGGCCCGGCACGAGGCCGCTGATCTGGATGACCGTGACGGCGCTATTGCGCCGGTTCCCCACCACCGCGATCGAATCCGGGGCCGGCGGGGACGTCTGTGTCGCGCCGGGCGCTCCGGCCTGTGCAACGCACAGGCCCGGGGCGGCGGCGGCGAGACTCAAGAAGATGGAGAGAGTGAGCCGGCGGATCACGCCTTCGAGCCGGAGAGTGCCTTGAACGCCAGGCGCTCCTTGTCGGGAGCGACGTCCACTTCGATTTCGTCGCCCTTTGCGAAATCCCCGACGAGGATCTTCTCCGACAGCGGGTCCTCGACGTATTTCTGAATGGCGCGCTTGAGCGGCCGCGCGCCGAAGTGCTCATCGTAGCCGTGATCGACGAGGAAATCCGTCGCGCCTTGCGTCAGCCGCAGGGTGAGCTCTTCCTCGCCCAGCCGCTTCTGCACGTCGCGCGCCAGAATGCCGACGATCAAGGTGATGTGCTCGCGGTTCAACGAGTGGAACACGATCACGTCGTCCAGCCGGTTCAGGAATTCCGGATTGAATACCTTATTGACCTCTTCCTTGACCTTCTCGGACATGCGGTCGAACTCGCTCTTCGCGTCGGGTTGCCCGAAGCCGAGCGTCTTCCCCTTCACCACGTCGCGCGCGCCGACGTTCGACGTCATGATCACCACGGTATTCTTGAAGTCGATCACCCGGCCGTAATTGTCCGTCAGGTGACCTTCGTCGAGCACCTGCAGCAGGATGTTGAACACGTCGGGGTGCGCTTTCTCGATTTCGTCGAGCAGCACCACGGAGTACGGCTTGCGCCGCACGGCCTTGGTGAGCGTGCCGGAATCCTCGTACCCCACGTACCCGGGCGGCGCGCCGATCAGCCGGCTCACCGAGAATTTCTCCATGTACTCCGACATGTCGACGCGGATCAACGCGTTGGCATCGGCGAACAGGAACCGCGCCAGGGCGCGCGCCAGCTCGGTTTTGCCGACGCCGGTTGGTCCGCTGAAGATGAAGGAGCCGATCGGCCGCTTCGGATCCTTGAGGCCCGCCCGGCTGCGCCGGATCGCCCGCGAGATCACGTGAATGGCTTCGTCCTGGCCCACGACGCTCTGGTGCAGTTCGTCTTCCATGCGCAGCAGCCGGGCGGTCTCGGCTTCCTGGAGACGGGTCACCGGGATTCCCGTCCAGCGCGAGACGATGAAGGCAACGCCTTCTTCATCGATCGTGGGCCGGCGCGTCTGCCGCTCCCGCTCCCACTCTTCCTGCTTGCGGCGGATTTCAGCCTGCAATTCGCGCTCGGAGTCGCGTAGCGACGCGGCGCGCTCGAAGTTCTGGTCCCGGACCGCCGCCTCTTTGTCGCCGTTGATCCCTTCGAGCTTTTCCTTCAGCTCGGCGACCTCGGGCGGCGGTACCTGCGCCGCCAGCCGGGCGCGCGCGCCCGCTTCGTCGATCACGTCGATCGCTTTGTCGGGCAGGAAGCGGTCGGTGATGTACCGCTCCGACAGCTTCGCGGCTTCGACCAGCGTCTCATCGGGGATGACGACGCGGTGATGGTCCTCGTAGCGCTTCCGCAGCCCCTTGAGGATTTCGATCGTCTCCTCGACGGTCGGGGGATCGACGATCACCGTCTGGAAGCGGCGCTCCAGCGCGCCGTCCTTCTCGATGTATTTGCGGTACTCGTTCAGCGTCGACGCGCCGACGCACTGCAGCTCGCCGCGCGCCAGCGCCGGCTTCAGCATGTTGGACGCGTCGACCGCGCCCTCCGCCGCGCCGGCACCCACGAGGGTGTGCAGCTCGTCGATGAACAGAATGATGTTCTTGTTCTGCGCAATCTCGTTGATGACGGCCTTGAGCCGCTCCTCGAACTGGCCGCGGTACTTCGTGCCCGCGATCACCGCCGCCATGTCGAGCGACAGGACGCGGTGATCCTTGAGAGCGTCGGGGCACTGCCCGCTCGAAATCAGCTGGGCGAGCCCTTCCACGATGGCGGTCTTGCCGACGCCCGGCTCGCCGATCAGGACCGGATTGTTCTTCTTGCGCCGTGACAGGATTTCCATCACGCGCTCGATTTCCTTTTGGCGACCGATCGTCGGATCGAGCGATCCCTCGGCGGCGAGCTGCGTCAGGTCACGGCAGAAGTGGTCGAGCGCCGGGGTCTTCGACTTCTTTTCGCTCTTAGGCGGCGTGGGCTGCGCGCCGGTGCCGCCGCCGGCGGGCGTCGCGGGCATCTCGCTGCCGAGCAGTCGCAGCGTCTCGGCGCGCGCCTGCTCGAGGTTCACGCCCGCGTCGGTCAGCACCTGGGCGGCGATGCCTTTCTCTTCACGCAGCAGGCCGAGCAACAGGTGCTCGGTGCCCACGTAAGAGTGATTCAATTCCCGCGCCTCGCTCATCGCCAGCTCGAGCACCTTCTTAGCGCGCGACGTGTACGGGAGATCGGGACCGGCGGCCGCCGCCGCTTTCCCTTTCTTGACCGTCTCCTCGATCTTCTGCTGAATCTCTTCGAGATCGACGTTGAGATTGGTCAGGACCGCTGCGGCGACGCCCTCGCCCTCGCGGATCAAGCCGAGCAGGATGTGCTCGGTGCCGACGTACTCGTGATGCAAACGGGCCGCCTCTTCGCGGGCCATCTGCAGAACTTTCCGAACGCGATCCGTGAAATTGTACCCGTTCATCTAGTTCGAACTCACCTTTCGCCGTTCAGCTGGATTCTGCTTCGAGCAGGCGCCGTACAAACGCAGCGCGCACCGTCGGCAGCTCACGGTCGCCGGTCGACCGTCCATCCATTGCTGCCAGGTGCGCAGGTTGAGTGTAGATCAGCAGCTTGTTGAGCGTATATACCCCAGGCCCGGGAAGCAGATTCAGACCGACACCCAACCGCACTCCGCTCAACAGATTCATCGTCTCTTCAAACGACAACCGACGCGCGTGCTTCAGCAAGCCGTACGCACGCCAGGTCTTGTCTTCCACTTCCTCGGGCGCTGTCCTGAGCAGCACGTCCCGTGCCTGTTCTTCGTATTCGATAACCTGCCGCACGATTTTCCCGAGGTGATCGATCAGCTCGTCTTCAGTCTTCCCCAAGGTTGTTTGGTTGGACAGCTGGAAGAAATTGCCGACAACTTCACTGCCTTCCCCGTATAAGCCCCGAAAGGTCAATCCTACCTGCGACAGTCCTTGCAGAACTTTGTTGATTTCTTTGGTCAAAACAAGGCCCGGCAAATGGATAAGTACGCTGGCCCGGAGCCCTGTTCCTGCATTTGTTGGACAGGACGTAAGATAGCCAAATTCAGGATGAAAGGCGAAAGGAACGAGCCGGCCCAAATCGGCATCGACCGCTTCCACCGCGGCGTACGCGTCCTCTAAATCGAATCCCGACCACATGCCGTGCAGTCGCAAGTGGTCCTCTTCATTCACCATGACGCCCACCTGATCCTGGACGAGCAACGCCGCGCCCGGCCGGGGACGGGCCTCACGCTCGAGCCCCGCCAACTCCTTACTCACAAGATGCCGTTCGTGCAGCACTTGCCGCTCGGGCCGATCCATCTGATCCAGATGAAATGCGACCGCCGCCGCGAGCCGATCCGACGAGGCCGCGGCTTCGCTGATGCGCTCGAGCACCGCCGTCCGATCGGTGTCCTTCGCCCGCTGGCTGAAGGGCACGCCGCGCACGTTGCGGGCCAGGCGAATCCTGGTCGACAGGACGATCGTGGACTTGGGACCCGAGGCGTCCAGCCAGCGCATCCCGCCATCAGGAAGCAGCGACAGATCCATTATTCCAGCACCCGAATGCGGTCCCGCAGCTCGGCCGCCAGCTCGAAGTTTTCGCCCTCGACGGCGCGGCGCAGCTGTGCCTTAAGGTCGAGCAGACGACTGCGGGGATCATCGCCACCGCTATCGCCCGGCGCCTCATAGCGCTCGCCCACGTGCTGGCTCGAGCCGTGCAGCCGGCGCAGCAAATCGCGCAGGTGCGAGTCGAAGGAGACGTAGCACTGATCACAGCCCAGCCGCCCGGAATCGCGGAAGTCGCGCAGCGTGCTGCCGCAGGCCGGGCAGCGCAGCCCATCTCCCGCCGCCGGAACCAGGGCGCCGGCACCCCCGCCCTTAACCACTGCCCCCAGAAAGTTGCCGAGGGGACTCTTGAGCACCGCGCCGCCCGTTTCCACGCCTTTCTGCTGCGCGCACTGCTCGCACAAATGGAGCGTGACCTTCGAGTCGTGCTCCACCTGCGTCAGGTTGATGATGGCGTCGCGTTCCTTACAGTTATCGCAGAGCATCAGGGAATCGCATCGACCGAGCTCACCGACGTGAGCCGGCCGTCCTCCAGTAAGAGCACCCGATCCGCCCGCCCGGCGAGCTGACGGTTGTGTGTGACGACCACCACCGCCGTCTCGTACTCCCGGGCCAGCCGGAAAAACATCTCGTGCAACCGCTCGGCATTCGCATGGTCGAGATTGCCCGACGGCTCGTCGGCGAGCATCACACTCGGATCGTGCACCAGCGCCCGCGCGACCGCACAGCGTTGCTGCTCGCCGCCAGACAGCTCGGCAGGGCGATGGCTCATGCGACCCGCCAGGCCGACTTCCGACAATACCTCTTCGGCCCGCGAACGCGCTTTGCGCGGAGACACGCCGCCGATCAGCAGCGGCATCATGACATTCTCCAGAGCCGAAAACTCGCGCAAGAGATGATGAAACTGGAACACAAAGCCGAGCTTCCGGTTCCGCAGTTCCGCCGCGCCGCGCGCATCGAGATCGGCATAGCGCGAGCCATCCAGCCAGATGTCTCCCGTCGTCGGGCTGTCGAGCGCCCCCAGGAGATGCAGCAGCGTGCTCTTCCCTGCCCCCGACGCGCCGACGATGGCGACGAACTCCCCGCGCCGCACCTCGAAATCGATGCCGCGCAGGATCTCGAGCAGTTGGCCGTCGCCTCCTGCGAACACGCGCCGGATCGCCCGGCCCACCAGGAGCGCGTTCATTCGTACCGGATCGCCGTCACGGGATCGAGCCGGGCAGCCTGGACGCTCGGGTAGAGCGGCGCCAAGGTAGCGATCACCAGGCTCGCCGCGACGACGGCCACGGCGTCGAGGGGATTGACCAGCACGGGCAGGTGGTCGATGAAGTAAATCGACGGATCAATCGGGATCAGCTGGCCGCGGTTCACGAGCGACCCCACGATCAGCCCAAGCACGGCCCCGAGGAACGTCCCCGTCAACCCGATGAATACGCCCTGCGTGAGAAACACGCGGCGGATGCGGCCGCGCTGCATCCCCATCGCCACCAGGATGCCGATCTCGCGGGTCTTGTCGCGAACGACCATGGTCAGCGTGCCGACGACGTTGAACGCCGCGACAACGCAGATCAGAAACACGACCAGACCCATCGCGAGCTTCTCGAGCTTCAATGCCGAAAACAATGAGCGGTTCTGCAGCTGCCAGTCGAGTGCGCGATAGGGATACCCCAACCGGTCTTCGATTTGCTTGCTGTACAGACTCGCCGCCTCCGGGTGCGTGAGCCGCACTTCGAGTCCCGTCACCGCGGTCCCCAACGAGGCGAAATCCTGCGCCTTCTGTCGCGGCATGACGACATAGCTGTTGTCGTAATCGTACATCCCCGTCTCGAACAGGCCGGTGATCTCCTGCGGTTGAACTGAGACCCGGCGGGCGCCACCATGGTGACGACGTCGCCGACATCCGCCGACAGCTTGGTCGACAGCCGCGTGCCGATCGCGATCCCACCTTCCACGCCGGGTTTCGTGGTGTGGAAGGTGAGGTCGCCTCGCGTGAAGTAATGTGCGAGACTCGTCACGGCCCGTCTCCCGGTGTCCGGCTCGATGCCGACGACCGCGACCCCTTCGGCGTAGTCGTGCCCCGCCGAAATGAGTCCCTGGCTGAGGACGAAGGGGGCCGCGGCAACGACACCTTCGCTCCCGAGCACTTTCTTCAGTACGTCCCCCCAATCGTCGAGCCGCAAGCCCTCGCCATAGGTCAGCACGCGGAGGTGCGGATTGACGACAAGAATTTTTTCGCGCAGGTCGTTCTGCATTCCGTTCATCACGCCCAGCACGATCACGAGTGCCATCACGCCGATCGTGACGCGGCGATCACCGTGATCAGCGACAACAGCCGGGATGACCGGCGGCTCCGCAGATAGCGCATCGCCACGCGCAGGTCGAGCCGCGACGGCCAGTTGGTGGCGATCACGAAAATCGCCATCGCGGTGGCCGCAATTAGCAGGACCTTCAACACCGGCACGGCGATCGACATCACTCGGGCCTCAGCATCGGGAACAGAATCACGTCACGAATATTCGTCTGATCGGCGAGGATCATCGTCAGCCGGTCCACGCCGAGCCCCACGCCACCCGCGGGGGGCATGCCGTACTCCAGAGCCCGGAGAAAATCTTCGTCGAGCTGCTGCGCTTCGACGTCGCCGGCGGCGCGCAACGCCGCTTGCTGCTCGAAGCGGCGGCGCTGCTCGTCGGGGTCATTCAGCTCGCTGAACGCGTTGGCCAGCTCGCGGTGCTGCACGAACAACTCCCACCGCTCCACCTTGGTAGGATCACCGCGCTTCGGCTTGGCCAGTGGCGACAGGGAGACCGGGTAGTCGAAGAAGAAGGTTGGCTGCACG
>WNGD01015974.1_pt1 | contig 11709 bp, 10 predicted proteins | sample 5400671 | NCBI WGS metagenome assembly WNGD01 (sample SAMN13153369, study PRJNA577476) | soil metagenome | isolation source: 40 cm soil or saprolite under grassland replicate 2 | place: USA:California | collected 2016-06-15
CCGTCTCAACCGCGAGCGACGCGAGGTCGAGGCCAGCATGCAGAGCCAGGCCCTCGATGGCCTCGATGCAACCATCGCACCGGACCAATACACGCTTTGCGTCTACCGGCCGGAGTGGCACCAAGGGGTGGTCGGTATCGTCGCGTCGCGTCTGAAGGACCGCTTCCATCGCCCGACCATCGTCTTCGCACGCGCCAGCGACGGCACGCTGCGCGGGTCGGGCCGAGCCATCTCGGGATTTCACCTCCGTGACGCGCTGGACCTCATCGCCAAGCGCGCGCCGGGGACGATCGATCGCTTCGGAGGCCACGCCTTCGCGGCGGGGTTGACGCTTGCGGAAGCGGCGTTGCCCCGTTTTTCAGTGGAGTTCGAGCGCGTTGCGCGCGATTGGCTTTCGCCCGCGGCGCTGCTGCGCACACTCGAAACCGACGGCGACCTCGCCGATGCGGAGCTCACTCTCGGTCTCGCCCGGGACATTGGCGCCCAAGTGTGGGGGCAGGGCTTCCCGGCACCGCTTTTCGACGGCGAATTTGCTGTGCTGGAGCAAACGGTGGTCGGCGGCAAGCATCTGAGGCTTGCGCTCTCCGGATCGGGCGTGCGCTTGAATGCGATCGTGTTTAACGAGCCCGGCATCCTGCCGGCGCGGATTCGCGCCGCCTACCGTCCCGAGGTCAATAACTTCCAAGGCCTCGAATCGCTTCAGATCGTCATCGAATCCTGGCAACCCGTTTGATCCAAACATGTAAGTGTGCGCCCACACTCAACGTCGACGCGGCGCAGCAGGACGCATGGTCACGGAGGTGACCGACCTGCGAACGGCATTCCGGTTGGGCGCGTTTACAACACGCTAAGCTGATGTTTTTTAGGATTATTGTGATGGATGTAACATTTTTGGCTCCCTCGAGATTTTTATCGAATTGCCATATTGTGCGCCGCAATCAAAACGTGCAGAATCCGCTGCGGTGCAACAGGGGCAAAAACCCTGAACCGGCGGAAGGGATTCGAAAGGGGACGCATGGGGCTCAACGGCAACGGGGCAAACGGTCACGGTCTCAACGGGAACGGCTCGCACCGGCTTTCGGGCAAGGTCTCCATCATCACCGGCGGCGGTCAGGGCATCGGCCGGGCCACCGCAGTGAAGTTCGCCCAGGAAGGCGACAAGGTGGCGGTCTGCGATATAAATATGACGTCCGTGGCCGAGACCCTCGCGGAAATCCGCGACTTCGGCGGCGAGGCGCTCGGGTTCCAGGTCGACGTCACCGACAAGCAAAGCATCGCGCGGATGGTCGAGGGTGTGATGTTTGCGTGGCAACGCATCGATACCCTGGTTAACAACGCGGGCATCGTGCAGGACGCCCGGCTCTCCAAGATGACCGACGATCAGTTCGAGCGCGTCATCGACGTCAATCTCAAGGGCGTCTACAACTGCACCAAGGCCGTGGTCGACATCATGTTGCAGCAGAACTCGGGCTGCATCCTCAACGCGTCGTCGATCGTCGGCCTCTACGGGAATTTCGGGCAGACCAACTATGCCGCGACCAAGTTTGGCGTCATCGGCATGGTCAAGACCTGGGCGCGGGAGCTCGGCAGCAAGGGTATTCGCGCCAACGCGATCTGCCCCGGCTTCATCGCGACACAGATCCTCGACTCCATGCCAGAGAAAGTCCTGAAGTCGATCCGGGAGAAGGTCCCGATGGGGCGCCTCGGACGGCCCGAGGAAATCGCCAACACCTACGCCTGGCTCGCGTCCGACGAAGCGAGCTATATCAACGGCGCGGTAATAGAAGTCTCCGGCGGCGTCACGCTTTAGCAGGCTGGTGCATAGCCGCTGCGCAGGCCGTCTGCTTGGTTGTGCTTACTGGCCACTGAGTGCTCGGCGCTCGTCGTACTTCTTCGGTACTGTCTCGCGCCACGCTCCGGGTTCTCAAGTGAGGCATCCGGCTCTGCTCGGGACGCTCTGCATCACCCTGAGCGCGTAACAATAACGGCTTGAGCCGCGCGCTTCCGCACGGTAGGATTGACGCGCCGTGTACCGCTACGCTGCGCTTCTTGCTTTCCCCCTGGCCGCGATCCTGTTCGTCGCGCCCGCTTTCGCGCTTGATAAGGTCGATCCTTATATCTGCCCCACCCAAACCCAGGGCAGCGGGATCGATTGCTTCCTCGAGGCAGTGCCACAGACCTACACAATGTGCCGCCATATCAAGAGTATCGAGATCATCGAATTCGGGCTCGCCGGAGCGCAGGAAGGCGTCCACGGCGCGAAGACCGAATACTGCATCGACAAGCACAAGATCCTGATCGTCCGGCCGTATCAGGCCGCGCTGCGCGAAGCGGCGCGCAGCAAGGAGGAGGTCCAGGGCGTCCGGCAACTCTACGACGCGTGGCTCGACAGCCTTGCGAAGCTCGTGCCGGGACCCGACGAGACCGACGAGGGTTACAAGCAGCGTGTTGTTCGCCCCTACAGCGATTTCAACGAGCGGATCAAGGCCATCCGCGCGCTCGCTGAAGCCCCAACCAAGGCTGTGCCCGCAGCAACCAAAACCGCGCCCGCTTCCAAGCGCAAGAAGACGAACCCCTGAGCAACGCAGCGCTTCGAGCGCCGCTGCCGCGTGGCGGCGGCGTGGGCGAAAACCGCGATAACGCCAGCGTGCCGATCGATCTCGCCGGGGTATTCGGCCCGGAGGGTCCGCTCGCACGCGAGCTTCCTGCGTACCGCTTGCGTGCACAGCAGCTGGCGATGGCCGAAGCGGTCGCCCGCGCGATCCGCGAAGGCGGTCAACTCGTCGCCGAGGCCGGGACCGGAACCGGCAAGACCTTCGCGTATCTCATTCCCGCCCTGCTCTCGGGCGGCAAGGTCATCGTATCGACCGGGACCAAGACGCTCCAGGACCAGCTGTTCAGCCGCGATCTGCCGCTGGTCCGCGACGCGCTCAAGGTCCCGATCAGTGTCGCGCTGCTCAAGGGCCGGTCGAATTATGTCTGCCACTATCATCTCGAGCGTGCGCGGCTCCAGGACAGTTTCGCGTCGCGCGCCGACGTTCGTCATCTCAAGCGAATCGAGTCCTTCGCCCGCACCTCGGAGAGCGGGGACAAGGCCGAGCTCGCCGACGTGCCGGACAATGCCGGCATCTGGAGCCAGGTGACCTCGACTCGCGAGAACTGTCTCGGTGGCGAGTGCCCGCATCACGGCGAGTGCTTCGTCATGAAGGCCCGCCGGGACGCGTTGGCCGCGGACGTCGTCGTGATCAATCACCACCTGTTTTTCGCGGACGTGGTGCTCAAGGACGAGGGCCTTGCCGACTTGCTGCCCCGGTGCAACACGGTGATTCTCGACGAGGCGCACCAGCTGCCCGACACTGCAACGCTGTTCTTCGGCGAAGAGATCACCGCGGGCCAACTCGGAGAGCTCGCGCGCGACGCCGAGCTCGAGGGCCTCAAGTCCGCTCGTGACTACGCGCCGCTCCCCGACGCAGCGCAGGCTCTCGCCCAGGTGTTGCGTCGCGTGAAACTCGCGGCAGGAGACGCGCCGGGGAAACAGCCTCAAGCCGAAGCGTTGCGGCGTCCGGAGTTCGTCGCCGCGCTCGACGCGCTCGCCGACACGCTCGACGCGCTCGCCGACACGCTCGGACAGCAAGCGGAGCGCAGCGACGAGCTGTCGCACTGCGCGCAGCGTGCCACGGAGGCCGCCGGGCGGCTCCTGCGCTGGCGCGAGCGCGACGACCCGCAGTGGATTCGCTGGCTCGACGTCACGCCGCACGGCTGGCAGCTTCATGCCTCTCCGCTTTCGGTCGCAGGCATCTTCGCGCGGCAGATCGCGGACAGCGCGCGGTCGTGGATCTTCACCTCGGCCACGCTGGCGGTCAAAGGTGATTTCACTCTGTATCGGCGCGAGCTCGGGCTCACCGATGCCGCGACCGGCTACTGGGACAGCCCGTTCGATTACGCCCATCAGGCGCTGCTCTATCTGCCGCGTGAGCTGCCGCCGCCGAACAGCTTCGAGCACACCGACGCGGTCGTCGCAGCGGCGCTGCCGGTGCTCAGGGCGAGCGGCGGTCGCGCGTTTCTGCTGTTCACGACGCTGCGCGCGCTCGGCCGCGCCCGCGAGACGATCGCCGCGGCGCTCGCCCGCGAGGGTCTCGACTACCCGCTGTTGGTGCAGGGCGAAGGTTCGAGGAGCGAATTGCTTTCGCGCTTCCGCGTGCTCGGCAACGCGGTGCTGCTCGGCAGCCAGAGCTTCTGGGAGGGTGTGGACGTGCAGGGCGAGGCGCTGTCAGTGGTCGTGATCGACAAGCTGCCGTTCGCGCCGCCGGACGACCCGCTGCTCGCTGCGCGCCTGGCGCAGATCGAGCGCGAGGGCGGCAATCCCTTCCTCGATTACCAGCTGCCGCAGGCCGCGATCAGCCTCAAGCAGGGCGCCGGCCGCTTGATCCGGTCCGAGACGGATCGGGGCGTGCTGATGGTTTGCGACCGGCGTCTCAGGGACAAGCCGTACGGCCGGCGGATCCTGGAGGCGCTGCCACCGATGCGGCGAACGCGGGAGCTCGCCGACGTTCTCGAATTCTTGCGCGAGCCTTAGCGAAGCGCCACTAGCGGGGAAGCCAGCCCTTCGTCACCAGAATTTCCACCACGGCTTTTCGGTCGAAGCGTCTCCGGGCGGAAGCGAGGCGCCCTCCTTCGACCAGAAGTTCCACCACGGCTTTGCGCCCGCGGAGAAGTACTTGCCATTAGGGAAGGTTTCCTGCAGCACGCGCTGTGCGTCGTCGCGAAGTTGCGTCATCCCCAGCCTGTCGTAGCTCCTGACCAGGAGGATCAGCGCGTCCTCGTTCGAAGGTGTTTGCGGGTAGTTGGTGAGTGACGCCTGCGCGCGGTTCGCCGCCGCGACGTACGCGCCGCGCCGGTAATAGTAATCCGCGACATGCACTTCGTAGCTCGACAGCGCGTTGGTGAGATAGCGCATTCGGATTACGGAGTCGGCCGCATACTTGCTGTTGGGAAACAGCGTGACCAGCTCCTTGAACGCGCCGAACGATTCCTTGGTCATCTTCGGATCGCGCTCGGAGAGATCCTGCTCGACGACGTAACCGAACAACCCCTGGTCCTCGCGGAAGTTGACCAGGCCCTTCAGATAGTAGGCGTAGTCGACGTTCGGATGATTGGGGTAAGTGCGGATGAAGCGATCGCAGGCGGCCACTGCAGTCGCGGTTTCGCCGCCCCGGTAGCTGGCGTAGGCGCCTTCGAGTATCGCCTGCTGCGCGTAGCGGCCGTAGGGAAAACGGCCTTCCAGCGTGTCGAAGAGCTTCACCGCCCGCGTATAATTGCCGGTCGTCAACATTTCGTGCGCCTCCTGGTACAGGCGCTCTGCCGACCAGCCGGCCGTATCGTCCTTGACTTCGGGCAACAGACTGCAGGCGGCGACGCCCGCCGCGAACGCAATCACGACGACGGTCCGAACCCACAGCAGCGACGTTCTCCACATTGTTGCGACTCCGGTGGCAGCCGCGAATTATAACCCAGCCCTTTCAGTGCCCAGCCCGCTGCGCGAGCTCACGATCCCGCCGGCGCTAGCAGGATTGCGCCTCGACCAGGCGCTTGCGCGACTGCTGCCGGAGCACTCGCGCAGCCGCATCCGGATCTGGATCGACGCGGGTCGCGTCACTGTCGCCGGAGAAGCGGTGGCGGCGAAGCAGAAGCTCTTCGGCGGCGAGCGCGTCGTGGTCGCGCCGCTGCCCGATCCGCGCGCAAGCCCGTTCGCCGCGCAGCCGTTGCCGCTTTCCATCGTGTACGAGGACGAGGCGTTGATCGTCATCGACAAGCCCGCCGGTCTGGTCGTCCATCCTGGAAGCGGCCACTGGGACGGAACGCTCGCCAACGCTCTGCTGCACCACTGTCCGCAGCTCGCCGCGGTCGCCCGCGCCGGCATCGTTCATCGGCTGGACAAGGATACGAGCGGGCTGCTCGTCGTGGCCAAGACACCCACGGTGCAGACCGATCTCGTGCGCCAGCTCCAGGCGCGCACGGTGCGCCGCGAGTACCTTGCGCTCGCGCAAGGGGTCGTCGCGCGCGGAGGCCGCATCGATGCGCCGATCGCGCGACATCCGCGCAAGCGAACGTCGATGGCGGTCGTCGCGTCCGGCAAGCGTGCCGTGACGCACTTCGAAGTGCGCGAGCGCTTCGCGGCCTGTACGCTGCTCGCGTGCCGGCTCGAAACCGGGCGCACCCATCAGATCCGAGTGCATTTCGCCTCGTTGCATCATCCACTGGTCGGAGACCCGGCGTATGGCAGGCGCAGCAGCATCGCGTTCCATCGCCAGGCGCTGCACGCGTGGCGGCTCGGTCTTGCGCACCCGACAACGCGGCAGCCGGTCCACTGGGAGTCGCCGTTGCCTGCCGATTTCGCCTCGCTGCTCGAGCTTCTGCGGCGCACCCGATGACCCCCCCGCCCGCAGATCCGCTGACCGAGCGCCTCGCCGCAGAAGGGCTCGGCTGGATCGTTCCGGACTGGCCGGCGCCACCGTGCGTGCGCGCCCTGTCGACCACACGCTCGTCAACCGTGACGAACGGATTTGCTGATTTGCGACGTCGATGCGGTTCGCGTGCGATCACCGCGACCGCAAGCCGACGGCGCATTCACCCGCGGCGTCGATACGGTGTGCGCCGTCCAGACCGCGGATTGCCTGCCAGTGTTGTTCACCGACCGCAAAGGAAGCGTCGTCGCCGCCGCGCACGCCGGCTGGCGAGGACTCGCAGCGGGTGTGCTCGAGGCAACACTCTCGGCGATGCGTGCCGACCCCGCTGACGTCCTCGTCTGGATGGGCCCCGCGATCGGCCCGCGAGTCTACGAAGTCGGCGCCGACGTCTTCGCCGCGCATTGCGATGCCGATCCGGGCGCCGCTGCGTGCTTCGCGGTGCAACGCCCCGGCAAATGGCTCGCCGACCTGTACGCGCTGGCGCGGCGGCGGCTCGCCCGCGCGGGCGTGCGCACGATCCAAGGTGGAGGTCGCTGCACGTTCAGCGAAAGCGCGCTGTTCCACTCGTATCGCCGCGAAGGCTCTGCGGCAGGCCGCATGTGGACGCTGATCTGGATCGCGGCGAGTTAACGCTCATCGGGCCGCCCGCCGACATTGCAATTCAGTTTCACCTATAATCGCGACGGCTCGCGCCTCCCCATGCCAACACTCGCTGCGATCATCCTCGGATGCCTTGCCGGCGGTATGCTGGCACTCCTGCTCGCTGCCGGCACTCTCGCTGCCGGCGCACGGTGGATCGCCTGGTTGGTGAGTTTCGCGGTCGGCGCATTGCTCGGGGCGGTTTTTCTCGACTTGCTGCCCGAGGCGCTTGAGCACGGCAGCGTCGACCGCGTCATGACCACCATGCTCGTCGGGCTCCTTGCCTTCTTCCTGCTTGAGAAATTCGTCCTGTGGCGCCACGCACACGATGCGCCGTTCGACGAGGCTGACGCCGGTGCCCATCCCCTCCATGACCGCGCCGGGTTCGTCGGCAGGCCCGGGCTCATGATCGTGATCGGAAACTCGGTGCACAACCTCTGCGACGGCATCGCGATTGCGGCGAGCTTCATCGCCGACTACAAGCTCGGCGTCGCCACGACGCTCGCGATTGTCTCGCATGCGATCCCCCAGCAAGTCGGCGACTTCGCGGTCCTGCGGCACAGCGGTTACGGGCCGCGGCGCGCGTTTGCGATGAATGCGCTCACCGCCGCTGCCACGCTCGTCGGCGGATTGATCGGCTACGCCGCGCTTGCCAGCATGCAGCAGGTTCTGCCGACCGTGTTGGCGCTCGCCGCAGCCAGTCTTCTCTACGTCGCGGTCGCGGACCTGATCCCGGGATTGCACCGCCACGTGGCGCCGGAACATACCGTGCAGCAGGTGGCGCTCATCGGCGGCGGAATAGCGACGGTGGCGGTTCTCGGATTCCTTCTCGAACCCTGATCCGCGCGTCTGTGCCGTGCGCGGGGAGCCGCTACCCTCAACCCAAGCGATGAAAGCGCACGATCCCGCACACGATTGGTCCGATCTCGTCGAACAATGGCAGGCGCTCGGCCGACAATGGACAAGCTGGTGGATGAGCGGGGAAGCGAGCGCCGTGGTCGCGACGGGCTCGCCGCTGGACGCCGGCAACGCGGCGCTGGCGTTGCTGGCGCCGGCCGAGGCGTGGATCGATCCGGCGGCGGCGGCCGAGCTCACTGAGCGCTACAACCGCCGCTTCGAGTCGCTGTGGGAGCGCGCGATCGCTCGCACCGCGGGCGACCCCACGCCAGCGAACGCGGCGCCCGCCGAGGCTCGCGATCGTCGTTTCGGAGCCGGTGAATGGCGCGACGAACCCTATTTCGCCTGGCTCAAGGACGCCTACCTGCTCTACGCGGAGTACGTGCGCGAGATGGCGGAGCTCGCGCAGTGCGATCCTGCCGCCAAGCGGCGGATTCGCTTCCTCGCGCGGCAATACGCGGACGCGATCGCGCCGTCCAACTTCCTGGCGACCAACCCGGAAGCGCTCCGACGCGCCCTGGAATCCGGCGGAACGAGCATCGCACAGGGGCTCGCGAATCTGATCGGCGACGCGCAACGCGGACGGATCACCATGACCGACGAGTCCGCGTTCGAAGTCGGCCGCAACCTCGCGGTGACCCCTGGAAGCGTGGTGTTTCGCAACGACCTGATCGAGCTGATCCAGTACGCGTCGACGACCCCCGAGGTCTACAAGCTGCCGCTGCTCATCGTTCCGCCCTGCATCAACAAGTATTACATCCTAGATCTCGGGCCGGAGAATTCGTTCGTTCGCCACGCCGTCGCTTCGGGACACACCGTATTGATGATCTCGTGGCGCAACATTCCTTCGCAACTCGGGCATCTGACCTGGGATGACTACCTCGAGCAGGGCGTGTTCGCGGCGATCGACGCCGCCAGGGAAATCTCTGGCAGTCGAAACATCAATGCCCTGGGCTTCTGCGTGGGAGGCACGCTGCTCGCGTGCGCGCTGGCGGTGCTCGCCGCACGACGCGACCCGGTGGTCACCAGCGCGACATTGCTCACCGCCATGCTCGACTTCGCCGATCCCGGCGACATCGGCGTCTACGTCTCGCGTGAATCGCTCGCGGCGCGCGAGCCGATGCTGCTCTCGGGCGGTCGCGTCCACGGCAGCGAGCTGACGAGCGCGTTCGCGAGCCTGCGGCCCAACGAGCTGGTCTGGAACTACGTCGTGAGCAACTATCTCAAAGGCAGGACACCGCCGGCTTTCGACTTACTCTACTGGAACAGCGACTCGGCCAACCTGCCCGGGCCCATGTACGACTATTACCTGCGCAACATGTATCTCGACAATCGCCTGCGCCAACCCGGCGCGCTGACGATGTGCGGCGAAGCGGTCGACCTATCGCGCATCGCCCTGCCGACGTACGTCTATGCCTCGCGCGACGACCACATCGTTCCCTGGCGCACGGCGTATCGCACGGTTGAGCTGCTCGGTGGCGACGTCGGCTTCGTGCTCGGTGCGTCAGGGCATATCGCCGGTGTCGTCAATCCCCCGGAGAAGAAGAGGCGCAATTACTGGACCAACGAGCTCTTGACCGACGACCCGGACGACTGGCTCGCACGCGCGCAGTCGCATCCCGGCTCGTGGTGGCCGCACTGGGCGGCGTGGCTCGCCGAGCAGTCCGGCGCGCGTCGTCCGGCGCCACGACACCTGGGCAGCGCGCGGCATCGCCCGCTGGCGCCTGCGCCCGGCACTTATGTCCGCGAGCGGGTGTCGTAGCGCGAGACGTGGGGCAGTATCCAATTTTGCGGCGCCGTTGACATGCGCTACCATCGACCCCACTTCCCGTATTCGGGTGCGTTGTTCGACCGCGCCCGCGCTTCGATCCTCGACGGAGAACCCACATGACCGATATCGTCATCGCCGGTGCGGTGCGCACCGCGATCGGCAAATTTGGCGGCACCCTCGCCAAGACCCCCGCGCCCGAGCTCGGCGCCACGGTGATCCGGGCGCTGCTCGCCCGCGCTCATCTCAAGCCCGACCAGATCTCAGAGGCGCACGTGCTGCTCGGCTCGCGCGACGGGTTCCGGATGGGCGACGCCAAGCTCGTCGACAGCATGATCGTCGACGGGCTGTGGGACGTGTACAACCAGTATCACATGGGCATCACTGCGGAAAACGTCGCCAAGCAATACGACATCTCGCGCGCGCAACAGGACCAATTCGCGGTGGCGAGCCAGAACAAGGCCGAGGCCGCGCAGAAGGCAGGCAGGTTCGCCGACGAGATCGTCCCGGTGATGATCCCGCAACGCAAAGGCGATCCGGTCGCCTTCGCTGCCGACGAGTTCATCAAGACCGGGGCGACCCTCGAATCGGCGAGCGGTCTCAAGCCCGCGTTCGCCAAGGACGGCACGGTCACCGCGGCCAATGCTTCGGGCATCAACGATGGCGCCGCGGTGGTGCTGGTGATGAGCGCGGCGAGAGCACGCGAGCTGGACCTCAGGCCGCTGGCGAAGATCAAGGCATTCGCCTCCTCGGGGGTCGATCCATCGGTCATGGGCATGGGGCCTGTGCCGGCCTCGCGCCGGTGCCTCGAGAAAGCCGGCTGGAAGCCCGCCGACCTGGACCTGATGGAAATCAACGAGGCGTTCGCCGCGCAGGCCTGCGCGGTCAACAAGGAGATGGGCTGGGACACGAGCAGGATCAACGTCAATGGTGGCGCAATCGCGCTCGGCCATCCCATCGGCGCGTCGGGATGCCGCGTGCTGGTCACGCTCCTCTACGAGATGGCGCGGCGGGACGCGAGGAAGGGACTCGCATCGCTGTGCATCGGCGGGGGGATGGGCGTGGCTCTCGCCGTCGAGCGCTAACGCCTCATAACAACCACCGGCAGGTCGACATCAAGGAGGAGAGAATGGCGGAGAATAAGCACCGCATCGCACTCGTGACCGGGGGCATGGGCGGTTTAGGCGAGGCGATCTGTCTGAAGCTCGTCGCTCTGGGCTACACCGTCGTGACCACGCACTCGCCAGGCAACACCAAGGCGCAGGAATGGCTCGATGGAATGAAAAAGCAGGGATACGACTTCCACGCTTATCCTTGCAACGTCGTCGACTGGGATTCCTGCGTCGCCTGCGTCACCAACGTCACGACGGACGTGGGGCAGGTCGACGTGCTGGTGAACAACGCCGGCATCACGCGCGATATGACATTCAAGCGGATGGACAAGGCCAATTGGGATGCCGTGATCAGGACCAATCTCGACTCGTGTTTCAACATGACCAAACAGGTCTGCGATGGGATGGTCGAGCGTGGTTGGGGTCGCGTCATCAACATCTCGTCGGTCAACGGTCAGAAGGGCGCGTTCGGACAGGTCAACTACTCGGCGGCGAAGGCCGGCATGCATGGCTTCACCAAGGCGCTTGCTCTCGAAGTCGCGAAGAAGGGCGTCACCGTGAACACCATCTCCCCCGGCTATATCGGCACCAAGATGGTGATGGCGATTCCGCAGGAAGTACTCGACAGCAAGATCATTCCGCAAATCCCGGTGGGGCGCCTCGGCAAGCCCGACGAAATCGCAGGGCTCGTCGCCTATCTTGCCTCCGACGAGGCGGCGTTCGTCACCGGCGCCAACATCGCGATCAACGGCGGGCAGCATATGTTCTAATAGCCGGCGCGCTTGGGGAAGCGCGCCATCGCGGACAACGGCCGGCGTTGGTGCTT
>WNGD01005972.1_pt1 | contig 11707 bp, 11 predicted proteins | sample 5400671 | NCBI WGS metagenome assembly WNGD01 (sample SAMN13153369, study PRJNA577476) | soil metagenome | isolation source: 40 cm soil or saprolite under grassland replicate 2 | place: USA:California | collected 2016-06-15
ACGGCGTGTCGCTGACCGGCTCCGAGCGGGCCGGCACCGCAGTCGCCGAGACGGCCGGCCGCAACCTGAAGAAGGTCGTCCTTGAGCTTGGCGGCTCCGACCCGTACATCATCCTCGACACCGACGACGTCGAGGACGCAGCTAAGACGGCCTGGGTCACCCGGATGGAGAACGTCGGCCAGGCCTGCAACTCCAACAAGCGGATGATCGTCATGGACGACATCTACGACGACTTCGTGGCCGCCCTTGTCAAGCGTGCCACCGCGATGTCACCGCGCCAGCTGGGCGATGACTCCCCGCGCACCTACAGCCCGATGGTCTCCCGTAAGGCAGCGGAGAACCTCCTCGCCCAGGTGCAGGACGCGGTATCGAAGGGCGCCACGCTGCACGTCGGCGGCACGCTCGACGACGGTAAGGGCGCTTACTTCGCCCCGGCCGTGCTCACCGGCGTGACCCCGGAAATGCGGGCCTACCGCGAGGAGCTGTTCGGCCCGGTCGCCGTCGTCTACAAGGTCAGCACCGACGACGAGGCGGTCCAGCTCGCCAACGTGGTGGACTTCGGCCTTGGCGGCGCGGTCTGGTCGACCGACGAGGAGCGGGCAATCAAGGTCGCCGAGCAGTTGGAGGTCGGCATGGCCAACGTAAATACCCCGGCAGGCGAGGGCGCGGATCTGCCGTTCGGCGGCACCAAGCGCTCCGGCTTTGGCCGCGAGCTAGGCCCCCTGGGCATTGACGAATTCGTCAACAAGCGCCTCTTTTACGTCGAGAAGTAGCGCTTAACGAGTAACGCCCCAGTGTCGCCCCGGCAGGCCACTCCCGGTGGCCCGCGGTACGGGACCCGCTCGGCTCGCGTCCACGGCGCGTGCACACTGCGGCCGTGCTTCGTAACCGGTTTGTGCGGCGACTCGCGGAGCCTGGCCTTTCCCTTGTGCCGTGCCGGGCGTTTCCGGGCTTGGGACCGCGCGAGACGCCCCTTCGGTCAGGTGCCGGAGGCCATGTAGGCGGCCAAGACGTAGCTCGGGTGGCGGTCGAGATTCTTGCGGGCCCGGTCATGACGCATCGTCGTGCGTGGATCAGCGTGACGGGCAGCGATCTGGACGTCGCGCAAGTCCACGCCCGCGTCCAACATGGTCATGACGAAGGTGTGGCGGAGCATGTGCGGTGCGGCCTGGTAATTCGCACGCCGGCGGTCTGGGCGAGTCGGCGCAGGCGGCGGGTCGCCGCGTGACGGTCCATCCGGGCGCCGCGGCTGTTGAGCAGGATCGGCCCGCTGGTGCGGGTGCTGATCGCGCCGTCGATCGCCCGCCCGACCGCTGGAGGCAGTGGGACCCGGACCACCTTGGTGCCCTTGCCGCACACCCGCAGCACCCGGTGGCCGTGCTCTTCACCAAGATCGGTGATGTCAGCGCCAGTGGCCTCGAAAATCCGCAAGCCGAGCAGCCCCAGCATCGCCACCAGCGCGAAGTCGCACGGGTTGGATGAGTCCCGGGCCGCGGTAAGCAGGGCCTCGAACTGCAGATGGGTGAAACCGAGGGTCGGTGACTCCGCAGGAACCGATGGCCGGCGGACGTACTCGGCGGGCGAGTGCTCCAGCAAGCCGTCGATGACGCAGGTCCGGTAGAACCCGGCCGCGACTGAGAAGCGCCGCGACACCGTGGACGGCTTGAACCGGCGGACCTCCTGCATCCACCGGATATACAGCTCCAGGTGCTGGCGGCGCGCGGCCAGCGGCTCCACGCCACGCTCGGCACACCAGGCCAGGTAACAGCGCAGGTCGGATTCGGTGTGCTGGCGCGAGGAGCCCTTGAACCGGGCCAGGTAGGCAGCCGCTGCTAGCTGGAGCTGGTCAGTGGACGGCATGAGACGATCAGGGGGAAGGGACGCCAGTTCGGTGAAGTTCATCATGCCCAGACACTGAGCTCGCCTCAGGCCGCCGCCAGGTTGCGGAACATACCGTGTGCGGCAGTTGAGGACATTCTCCTCAAGCGCGCCGATGTATAAATCAGCCTGTCGCACAAAGCCGTGGGGAGGACAGGCTGGAAGTCCTGGAACACAGATACGGGGTGCGGGACTACGCGTTTGGTGATCTTGAGGTCTTGGCGGTCCGGGATGGGCCTTTGGACGGTTAGCGCTGCGCGCGGTGCCGGTGCAGCTTGCGCAGATTGTGCGCGGCGCAGGCGAGCAGCCATTCGCTTTGGCAGGCGGTGAGGCCGCGCCGGGACATCATGGTCATTTTCTGGCAGGTCTTGAGCTGCCCGAACACCGGTTCCACGGTGCGGGCCCGCATCCGGTAGTCCTCCCGGCCGCGGGGATGTTGCAGGCGCCGCCTGGCGCGGGCGGTGGCTGGGAACCGGTCCAGGTGCCGAGCCCGTTGGGGGGTGCGGATGCGGCGGCGGCCGGGGTCTTTGGCCAGCGGCGCGAGAAGCCGCAGGCCGTCGGCGTCGGCGCGGGCGAAGCTCTCCTCGCTGGCGTAACCGGAGTCGGCGAGCACGGTGCGCAGCTTTGGGTGGATGCCAGCCTCGGTCAGCTGCTGGCGGCAGGTGTCCAGCAGCGGATGCAGCAGGGTGCGGTCGACGGGATGCTGGGACAGCATCGTCCCGACGATGACCTGCTGCGCGGTCACCACGAGCTGCCCGTTGTAGCCGGCCACGTAGCCCTTCTGGTTGCGCATCACCCGCACGTCCGGGTCGGTGGTGTTCGCCCGCGGCTCGGTGTTGTTGTGGTTGGTGCGTGGCGGCTCATCACCAGGGCGGCGCCCGCCCCGTCTCCCGGCCGCCGCGGCCGCGTCCCAGGCTTCCTGCTTGGCCCGCTGCGCGTCGCGGCGGGCCTGGTCCTCGGCCACGAGCCGGTCCCGGGCGGCGGCCAGCCGCTCCCGCCGTCCGGCCCGGCGGGCCAGCGCCCGCGGCGTCGTCGGCGGGCTCTCGCCTTGCTGGGCGTCGCCGGCATCGGCTTTGGCCGCCTCGGCCAGGATCTTCCCGGTCTGCGGCAACGTCTTGTTCGCCTTCTGCGCGGCGTTGCCGGCCAGCTTCGTCCCATCCAGGCTCAGCGTGCCCAGCGCCACCATGCCCTCGGCCGCCAGCAGCCGCAGCACCTGACTGAACAGCCCGCCCAGCGCCGTCTGGTGCCGGGCCCGGAACCGGGCAATGGTCGCATGGTCCGGGCGCAGCCCGCCGGTGATCACCCGGTAGCCGACATCCCGCACGCACCGCTTTTCGATCACCCGGCTGGACCGCTCACCCTGGGAATAGGCGTAGAGCAACAACGCGACCATCATCTCCGGGTCGAACGCCGCCCGCCCGTGCCCATCGGCCCGGTACCGGCGGCGGAACTCGCCCAGATCCAAGGTGGCCACCGCGTCCAGCACCACGAACACCAGGTCGTCTTCGGGCAGCCACCCGCGCATATCCACCGGCGTCAGCAACGGCTGATCACGCTGCGGGAACAGGAAGTTCTGCGGCACACACCATGATCTCAAGCACCGGCCCGCCCCCACGAAGGCACGCCGTTTGTGCGACAGGCTGAAATATACGGCTGGCCGACCGTCCATTGCGCCCGCAGCCGGGACTGCTGAGAGCGGCCAACGGCACGAAGATCGCTCGATAACCGCGCGCCGACCCGCCGATCTGGACGGTCATGGAGCGTTCAGCCGGTCAGGTCATTTACCGCGCATAACTAGCTGTTCTGTCGCGGTGGGCGTGTGCGCGTGGTGGCGTGTTTCCTGGCCGTCCGGCAGGTTGCCTTGTAGTACCTGGCAGGGCGGTTCGTCGAGTCGATCGGCTGCCCGCAGCATCCCGGCTGTGGCCGGGAGCCACCGGATGATCTCATATCCGCCGGAGGAGGGGTTGGGTGTGCCGACCAGGGACGCGCAGGCCAGGTAGCGGGCGGCGCGGTGGAAGTCGAACAGGCCGGCGGCGGGGGCGCAGACTCGGCGTCGCCGGGACCAGCGCATTGTCAGCGGTGACGGGTTGCTACGGCAGTGAGCCGCCCTCCCTTCGTGATCAGCTCAATGTGATCCACCAGCACGTCACCGCGCAGATCAACGGTCAGGTGCTCCCCGTTCGCCCAGTAGTACTCGACGGACAGCAGCGCACCATGGTCTATGTGCCCGAACGTGAGATACCGGCCGCGGCCGTGGCAGGTTTCGGTCACCTCGATGGTGCGGTGTGGCCTGAACCGCCCGGCAAGATCGCCGGTGTGCTGGTGGTAGAACACCTCCCTGGCGTGAAGGAACGGCTTGCATGACAGGCCGGTCCCAGTGAATCCGTTGTCGGGGTAGTGCTGGCCGGCTGTGCCGCAGATGGCGATGTCCTCCGCCGCGACGTAAGCGCCGCCGGGGATGATCACCTTCTTGGTGTAGCCATCACGCAGGTGGTATTCGACCCGCCGCAGCTTCGAGCCGGCCGCGTACGGGTCGGTGATCACCATCGACGCGCTGCGGCCGCTGCCGCGTTCGGCGGCTTTCACGGCGTGGCCCCCGGTGCTAGGAGACGGTGAGGCCGACTGGCTGAAGATCACCACCGCACCGGCAGCAACGGCGGCCGCTGCCACCATCCCCGCCAGCGGCACCCATGTCCTCGCCCTCATCATCGCCTCCGGGCCGAACAGGGACTCTCGCACCGGCCGGGCCATCGGCAGGTCCACCGGCACCAGGCCTTGCCCAGCTGCGACATGAACGCCGCCGCTTCGAGGCCGGCCGGCTATCTCATGCCTCACCACCTAAACGATGGAGCCCGAGCCACCGTTCACAGCCGACCAGCCGCACACTTACTGCGCCGCGATGAGGCGCGTCATTGTCACCGGGCCTCACCTGGTGGGTCCGGCCTGAGCGAGCGGGAGCCAAGCCTTATCACGGCAGGCACGCGGTCGCCGATCCTCGCAGCGCGAGCGCGCTTGCACACCTGCCTCTGATGACGATCGCAAAGCGTGGTCGACTCGGAAATAGCACCTGCGTGCGTAGCCCTTACGGGCGGCTCCGCCGATCTCGTCGGAGCCTGCGCGCCGACGACGCATATCGGGGTGTTCTGGAGGCACCGCAAGCAGATAGGCCTACCGTGCCGTGACCCTTCGCCTGTTTCGTTGGTCAGGCCGGGGGGGAGGCCGTGGCATGGAGGCGGTCATAGCCGCGTCCCGGGCTGGGTCGTCGGAGCTAGCCGCCGACCCGGCGGGAAGGCCGGCGGCGGTCACGACCTGGCTGACCAGGTCTGGTTCGGGCGGCGCGGGCGACGGCCGGCGTCTCAGACGTAGTTGCTGTCGTTTGTGTCACCACAGGTACGGGATCAGCCGCCGTCGGACCTTCGCTCGGTAGGTTCGGTAGGCGCGCGATTGGGCGAGCAGCTTTTCCTCAGCGAGGGCGCGGCCGATGTTGCAGGTGCTGGCCAGGGCAAAGACCAGGATGTTGCGCAGCGACAGGCTCTGCAGCACGTATCCGGACTGGATCAGCAGGTAGGACGCGTAGATGGGGTGACGGACGACGGCGTAGGGGCCGCGGGTCTTCAAGCCGCGGCCGGCGGCCACGAATCCGAAGGACCGGCCCAGCGCCAGCAGCGAGGTGATGGCGATCACCAGGCCGACCAGTTGCAGGCCGAACCCGGTTTCCACGCCCCATGCCGGATGAGCGCCGCCGGGCCGCAGCAGCAGCCCACCGAAGGTCCCGCCGAAGGCCACCAGCCAGTTCCCGGCCCGCCAGCTGACGGCTTGGGGAGGCCGCCGGATCAGGAACGCGACGGCGACCAATATCTGCTCGATGACGAACAGGCCTCCGATGAGGCGGTGGGTGTGGAAGTAGAACTGCAGGCTGGCCCGGGCGAACAGCGCGGCGATGGCAGCCCCGGCCAGATTCACAGCGGTTCTGGTGAGCCGCCGGGCGCCGGGGGTAAGGGGCGGTCTCGTGAGCGTCTGCCGCATCGGCGTCCGCTGGAGATCCGCGCTGCGTAGATCTGACAGCCCGGCGGGCGCCTGCTCCGGGTGGTCAGCAGGCAAGCCGGGCTTCCGCGTCCGGCGGCGGCCGGATCCGGCCGGTTCTGGCCGGCAGCTCCTGCCTGGGTGGTGGGGGTGGTTGCGCATTCTGGTCCCGGCTGGCAGGTCGATGGATGGCGGCAGACACGGGAGGCGTGGATGGTTGCGTGAATACGCAAGGCCCCCGACGGCGCTTTGGGCTGCCTATTACCTTCACGGGCCGAAGCCGGGGCGGGTTCATCAATGCCGATGTGGCGGAGGTGTACGAAGATTCCGTGCTGGCATGGCCCGACAGCATTATCGCTGAGCCGACCGCGGCGAATACGAGACGGTCATGGCCGGAATGGGCCGGGTCGGCTGTGGCGCCGCTGCCGCAGTCCTGAGGTGTGCTGCGGTACTTGCCGCGGGATGCGGGGCTGGGCGATCGCCGGTGTCGGCGGCCTCCGCCTCGCTGCGCCAGCTCCACATCGATGAGCCGCAGCTGACCGCGGCCACAGGCCCGTCGAGCAGGCTGCCAGGACAATCCGCACCGACTTGGCCTACCACCTGCGCCGACGAGCTGAGCCCGAACGTACGGCGCCTGAACCGGCAGTCAGGGCTGAGCGTTTTATCTGGTATGGGAGGCACTGTCCGTTCTGGCCGGTCACGGTTCACCCAGGCCGGGCTTTGACATGGCAAGCGGCCGTCTGCTGTGCCCGAGGTGCGCTGGGCAGCTGGTGATGCGCGGGCGGTGCCTGACGGGCGCCTGGGACCACGAACAGCCGAGGGCCGACGCGTCTGCCGGAGGTGACCGCCAGCCCGGCGAGCGTGACGCGGCGGATGAGGCCCGGGCGCGCCACGATCATCATCCGCCTCGCGCACCATCACGACTGGGCAACTCGATGGCCGCCCTCGCGGGCGCCTTGTGAATGAGGGCGGCACTGGTGACGGGCGTGGGTGAATGCGCCTTGGTGCGCCAGGAACTGGGCGTGTACCTGCTGGGCGCGATCGGTCCCGCAGATCGTTCGATCGTCGGGCTGCATCTGGCCTCCTGCCCCCGCTGCCGGGAGGAACTGGCCAGCTTGGCAGGGTTGCCAGCTCTCCTGCGGAAGGTTCCCGTAGCCGACGCGGCCATGCTGGGCGGCGAATCTGCCGGAGATTATCTCCAAGACGGTCTCGCGCCGGAGGAGCCGCTGAACACGCTGCTCAACAGGGTTGCCCGGATGCGGCGCCACCGCCGATGGCACCTGACCGCAGCGGTGGCAGTCTTGATCGCCGCCACCGCCGCCTGGGTGCTGCCAGCGCTGCAACCCGCGTCACAGCCATTCACACCTGCCGCCGGCCAGTGGGCGGCCCTGGCCTGGGGATTCAATCGGCAGACGCGGGCTGGCGCGACGGTGCAATACTCCGCCCGGGCCTGGGGAACCGAGCTGGAGGTGCACGTCAGCGGCATCCCGGCTGGGACCACCTGCCAATTCTGGGTCACGAGCACGACTGGGCAGCACATTGCCACTGGGGCCTGGGCCATCGCAACCGGCCAGCAACACGCGTGGTACCCCGCCTCCGCCCCGGTCCCCCTCTCCAGCCTGCGTAGCTTCGAGGTCACCAGCGCAGGAAAGACCCTGGTGACCGTCCAGGCGCACCAGGCAATCGCCCTGCCACACACCCAAGGGGAACCCCGCTGAAACCTGAAACCGGGCCCTGGGTACCGGCAGTGAGCCCGGGGATCAGCCCTGCCCTGCCGATCTAGCTCAGCCGCATGTGAACAAGACCACCGCCGGTTACCTACGCGGGGGTGTGGGACCACTCCCTCGTGAATGGAGGAAGGCCATGCGCATCAGAGTCTCGCACCCGCGCGGCCCGGTTCGCCGGGTCCGAGGCCCGCGAGCGCCCGTATGACGCCGTCGCGCTTTTCGGCATGCTCGTTATCCAGCTGACCGGCCGGACCGCCGGAGACACAAGGCGACGCTATCCATCCTCTCCCCGGGCCCGATGCCTGGCCCGTCACCGACCCGGAGTCCTGATCGAAATTGGCCTCGCGCCGCCGCTTCAGCCGGGTGTCGATAATGGAATACCCATAGCCTCGGCTGGCCGTCCCTGCACGCCCCGCTCTGGCCGTTCCTTCACGCTTGGCCGCCGGGCTCGCGGGGCTCGCGGCGGCCGCCGGGGCACTGGCCATCGCGGAGGGGCCCAGGCGGTCCACCACGTACGCGGGCCGTTCGGCCGCCCGGGGCCGCCCTTACCCTGTCCTCTGGGGCTCGCCCTGATGGCGGCGGGCCTGGTGATCTGCCTGGGCCCGCGGCCTCGCCGGACTGCGGACCTCGCGCTACTTGCCGGATTCACGTCGTTCGCGCCGGTATGGGCCGCCTGGCAGAACGGGCCAACGCTCATCCCCAGCCTGGCGATGGCGCTTGGCGGGTTCACGTTCCCGCTCATCATTCACCTGGTGCTCGCCTACTCCGATGGCCGGGCCATCGGGGCTCACAGTGCGATCAGGCAACCGTCCCAGTACGCCTCGACCCGCGGGCGGCGCCTGCCGTGCAGCCCGATTTCCAGGACGTCGGGAAGCCTGCCTGACGGTGCCCGGAAGGAAATGTCCAGCCCGGCGGCTGGCGCCGGGCTGAAGCCAGACACACCCTGCGGCGGATCGGTGGCCGCGTGCATGTACGCCGGGGTTCCCTGGCAGCACATCCGCGGACGGGCGGCCCAGACCCACAGCCGCCCACCATGGGCGCGGATGAAATCTGCTGCCTTGGGGCTCACCTCGACCCTCACCAGCACACGATAACTCCGGGTGGCCCCCGATCCCAGGTGAGAATGACCCCGGTCGGCCAGGCGGCGCCGCTGTGGCCATGGGACGTGACGCGCTGCTGCCATGTTGCCTGTGCGCGCCTTCCCGCCGAGGCCGGCGCTGTTCGCCTGGGGAGCCGCAAGGGGGATGTGGATCACCGGGCGCCTGGCCCAGATGGCGGGTACGCAGCGCGAAAGCCCGGCGGATGTGGTTCATGGTGTTCTTCCCCTCTATCGGGCGGTGCCGACGGTTAGCACCCATCCATGCTTTGCGCAGGCGGCGGCCAGCCGCCCGTAGCGCGAGATGGTCTCGTATCCATCGGTGTACTGCGGCCTGCGGAGCTTGATGGCGAGATCCATATAGGAGGTGCCGACGGCGCGCAGGTCTGGCCATCGCGAGTCGGCGAACTCGGCCCGGATCCTTGGGTAGTTCCTGGCGGCAACCTGGTGCATGTCCGACACTGCGGTGCAGCCGGCGAGGCCGCTGTCCGGCGGCGCGCCCAGGCCGTAGCCCTCGGCTGCGAAGACGTCCATCTCCGCATTGCTGTAGCGGGCACTCGCGGGAAGGCGGTAGGCGAACCTTTGCTGTTGCTGCGCCTCGGCCCGCCTCATTTGCGCCAGTTCGGCCGGTCGCAGCGGTGCCAGTATCGGCGGCACCGCATTCGCGTTGCCCTGGTTGCCAGCGGCCGCGCTCACCGGCCCGGTGTCCGCCCTTGCACCCGGCGCCGGGGTACTGGTCTGAGCCGCCACGGCGACCGCCGCGCCCCCCAGCACCAGCGCCATCATCTTCTTGATCTGGCGATTGACAGACATCTGCGCCTCCCGGCTGCTCCCCGAACCCCCGGTGGGATCGGATTCACCACTCACCGTGCAGCCCGCCAGCCAATAGCTGGCTAGGGGCAGTAAGCCAGCGGTAAACGCGGCAGATCCGGCGGCATGCCTGGCCGGTCTTCCGAACTCGGGTACTCCGAGCAGGACACCGTGTCAACAGGGCGCACCGGCTGCCTCAATAGGCCACTTCCCTGCACGGAGAGGTGGGGTCTTTGCGGCTGACTACCAGGCCCGCCACCAGTGCGGCCCAGGTAGCTCGGGCAGTCGCGTACGGTACGGGGTACCGACCACGAAGCTCGGTATTGCTGGACTTGCAGCGCTGCCCAGCAAGCAGTTGGCACCTTGCCCGCATGTCGCCAGCAGCGGCCGAAAGCAACGGGCGCGCACAGTTGGCTCAGAAAGGAACCTGAGAGCTTGATCATGCCCGATGCGTCCCCGCGTGGATTATGCCGATATGGTGGACCGCACATCCTGCGTTAAGTGCGATGAGGGAGACTGCCGGCTGCCTGGACTCAACTGCCGTTGATCACCCTCCTCGCTGGCAGCGCATACGAGATTGGGTGATCTGCGCGCTTAAGCGCGACAATTCCCGAGTCCGTCTCCCGCCCGTAATCGGCGATCTGATTTCCTACCAGAACGATCGAAAGGCTGCACGACGATCGCCGGCAAGATCGAGAAAGCATGAGTGAGTATTCAAGTTCGTGTGCAGATATGCGCGCGGATGAAGCGCTTATTTCGGCAAGGTCGGAAGCTCGGTGCGGGGCTCGGGCCGGGGCGAGGTGGGTAGCGCCGTCCTGGGACTGTGATCAAGAGATGCTGCGCACGGCGGCGGCGACCGGGCTGTCGCCGCTGATCAGCTCAAGCGTCTGGTGGCTGGTACCGGGGTGGCCGAGCAGGGCAGCAATGACCGCAGCGACGTCGGCGCGGGGGACCGTGCCGCGCGGCACCGGCGGGGACGCGAGCCGGACCCGGCCGGCCGCAGGAGCGCTGGTCAGGCCGCCGGGGCGCAGGATGGTCCAGTCCAGGTCCCGGGAGCGCAGATCGGCCTCGGCGGCGGTCTTCGCCGTGATGTAGGCAGCCCAGACCTCATCAGCGCCGGGCCCCGGCGGGCTGCCAGCTCCCATCGAGGAGACCTGCACGAACCTGCGCACCCCGGCCCGCTCGGCGGCGCCGGCCATCAGCACGGAGGCAGCGCGGTCGACGGAGTCCTTACGGGGGACGCCACTGCCTGGGCCAGCACCGGCCGCAAATACCACCGCGTCTGCCCCGGACAACAGCACCGCGACATCATCGGCCGAGGCTGCCTCCAGATCGCAGACCACAGCTTCGGCGCCGGCCTGCCGCACATCGGCGACATGGGCCGGGTTCCTGATCAGCCCGACGGCCTGGTCACCGCGCCCGGTGAGCAGGCGCTCCAGCAGAAGCGCGATCTTCCCGTGGCCGCCCGCGATCACTACGCGCATGCCGCCAGCCTACTTATGCGGATCATGGGCAAAAGCCACGACCTCGCCAGCGGGCCATACCGCGATCGGCAGGGACCATATGGCCCATCGAAGGCGTAAACAGAACAACCGACCTGCAAGCGCCGTCATTGCGGCAAATGAGCGCGCTGGGTCAGGGCTGCGGTGGTGATGGGTGCCGGGGCTGGTAAATGGGGAATTCTTCGCCGTCTGGCAGGCGGATTGCCGCCAGCAGGCCCCAGCCCTGATCGGAGATGCCGCGTGCCACTTCGACGCCTCGGGCCCGCAATTCGGCGAGGGTGGTATGGATGTCGTCACACATCAGGTAAAGCTCATGGCGGCCGTCACCGTCAGCCGGATGAACGGCCAGCTCGGCGGGCGGCAGCGCGAAGATGAGCCAGCCGCCGCCCGCGTCGGCGGAGGGCAGGTTCAGCACGTCGGCGAAGAACGCACGCACTTTCCCGGCGTCCGGGGAGAAGACGATGGCGTGCATGCCAGTGATCATGCTTCGAGCCTAGCCGTCGCCCGGCGGCGATCAGAGCCTGAGCCGGGCGTCCGCGGTGGGGCCCGAGAAGCGAAAAGGAACCAGGCTCGCCGCTAGCTCGAGTCCGCTGCGCGGCGTGACCGGGCGCTTTCTGCTGCGTGGGCTGGGTCACCGCTACACGCAGGATCACGAACCGATCCCCCCGGGG
>WNGD01010733.1_pt1 | contig 11705 bp, 14 predicted proteins | sample 5400671 | NCBI WGS metagenome assembly WNGD01 (sample SAMN13153369, study PRJNA577476) | soil metagenome | isolation source: 40 cm soil or saprolite under grassland replicate 2 | place: USA:California | collected 2016-06-15
GGTGCCGTACCTCCTCACGGTGCACAACGGCAGCGACGCCTCCGACCTCGAGGACATCCTGTCCAGCGCCGCTGGCCCGCAGCAAGGGAGCCTGACCCTGGGCTCGGCCACCAACTGGTACATGGTGCTCGCCACCTTCTTGCCCGCGACGCCCCCGACCACAACCAGCACCACGACCACGACGCGTCCGACCACGACCACCACGACGACCACCACCTCGTCGAGCACCACGACGACCAGCCCGCCGGCGACCAGCACGACGACGACCGGCGGGCCGACCACCACGACGGTGGCGAGCACCACCACGACGACGTCGACGAGCAGCACCACCACGACGACGCTCGCCGCCTGCCTCCCGACCGGTTCCGCCTGCAGGACGAACGCCGACTGCTGCTCGACGATCTGCCGCAAGAAGGGCTCGACGAAGGTCTGCAGGTAGAACATCCGCACGGTGTTCATGATTCTGATGGAGAACACCGATTGGTCGAGCGTCAAGAACAGCGCGTCGGCCCCGTACATCAACCGCACGCTGCTGCCGATCGCCTCGCACGCGGAGCGGTACTACAACCCGCCCAACCTGCACTCGAGCCTACCCAACTACCTCTGGCTCGAGGCCGGAACGAACTTCGGCATCCTCGACAACAACCTCCCGGCGCAGAACCACCAGGGCACCAGCAACCACCTCGTCAATTTGCTCGAGGCGGCCGGGATCTCGTGGAAGGCCTACCAGGAGGACGAAGGCGCGGGCGCCTTCGACGGCACCGACTGCCCGTTCACCCACGAAGGCAACTTCTACGACGTCAACCACAACCCGTTCGTGTACTTCGACGACGTCACCGGAAACATGAACCCGAACGCGCCGCGCTGCCTCCAGCACGTTCGTCCCTACTCGGAGTTCCTGACCGACCTCGCCAACAACACGGTCGCGCGCTACAACTTCGTCACGCCGCACCTGTGCCACGACATGCACAACGCCTGCGCCCCCCTGAACGATCCCGTGCTGCAGGGCGACAGCTGGCTGTCGACGGAGGTGCCCAAGATCCTCGCCTCCCAGGCCTACCGCAACAACGGCGTGCTCTTCATCACCTGGGACGAGAGCGACAGCGTCGACGGCCCGATCGGCATGATCGTGCTCTCGCCCAAGGGCAAGGGCGCCGGGTACTCGAACACCATCGCCTATGACCACAGCTCGACGCTGCGCACCGTCCAGGAGATCTTCGGCGTGACCCCGCTGGGCGGCGCGGCGACCGCCACCGACTTGCGCGACCTGTTCGTCAGCTTCCCGTAGACAGCTCATCCAGGGTGAGGTGCGGCGCGGCAACGCGACCGGGTGTCCGAGCAGCGTCGTTACGGAAGGCCGCGGGGTGGTTCGACGCGATCGGGGCGGATACCGAATCCCCGAATCCCCATTCTCAGACACCTATCAGATCCCGTCGGATCCCTCGCGTCCGATCGGTCTCGTCAGCCCCATACCCGACGCTACGGACCTCACGCCGAGCTGCCCGGAGCACGAGCCAGCCGAGCGCGACGACGATCCAGAATCCAGAGATGGGCATGGCGACCGCGCCGACACCGCCCGTCGCGAGGAGTGTCCAGCCGACGAAACGGAGCAACACGACGTCCCGAACTTCGAGCGCCCGGCGTGTCACCAGGCCGATCAGGACGAGAATTGGCGTGTAGAGTATGAACCAGAACGCGGCTTCACGGTCGAAGTACGGGACGATCCCGCGCTCAAGGAGCTGCGGGTGGATGGCGTTCACGAAACCGTCCCGCGCGATGTCGGCCAGCGCCTCGTGAAAGACCGCGACGCCCACGAGGGCGTGACCGAGAGCGGTCGCGATGAAGAATAGCCCGAGCCAGCCGGCCCACGCGTGGCGGTTCGAAGACCCGTCCGACGGCAGAGGCCGACGACGAACGCGGCGGGCGCTCTGCACGCCCGCGAGCGCGGCGCCGCCCAGCACGACCGCGATCACCCACGCGCCGCCGTGCGCGAAGATCGACCCGTGGACCGTCCGCAACACGACGGCGAGGACGACGCCGAGGGCGAGCGCCCCGGCAGGCAGCTCGCTCCATGCGAGCCGCTGGCGGCCCGCGACGATCGCTCCGAAGGGCACCGTGGACGTCGCCTCGAGATATGCGGCGTAGGGCTCTCCGCGCTGTCGGAGCAACTTCCGATCCTGGTGCCACGCACCGGCGACGGCGACGACCGCGAGTCCACCCATCAGCACCGTGCCCACGAGTCGGGTCGCGAGCAGCGCGTGCCCCGCCCCGAGGAGCGCGACCCCGACGAACAATGCGTGCCGCGTCACGCGCTCGATGCCGCGGGGCGCTCGCACCGTCTTGTTGAAGAGCGCCATCGGCGAGCGCGGGTAGACGACCAGCGATGCGGCGATCAGCACGATCCCCACGACGACGACCGCCATGAGGGTCCACCGGAGCGCGGGCACCGCGCCGAGGGCGAGTCCCGGCGGTCCGTCGAACCGGTGCAGCGTGTAGTAGTGGACGAGCACCGAGAAGGACACGGCGGCGATGAGCGAGAAGAGGGCGACGAAGCCGCGTTCGCCGAGCCGAGAGACGAGCCCGACGCGCACCCGGCGGGTCGCGAGGCCGATGTGCGTGCCGCCGAAGACGAGCCAGAGCGCCGTCACGCCGAGCACCGATGCCATGATCGTCTCCTTTCAGCGGCGCTGACGCGACGGCGCCGCCGCCAGTGGAGTCACCTTCTTCAGGGCCTCGGGATCGAGCGGTTTTCCCTGCGCGAACGCGCCGAAGCCGGTGTCGATGGCGGAGAAGAAGAGCCGGAGAGCGCCGAGCCGTCCCGCGAGGAAGGGCGAGGCCTCGCGCCGGCCGCCCTCGGCGAGCGCGCGCTCCGCATCGGCGATCGTCGCCAGCACCTGTCGCACGCACCACCGGAACCGTCGCTCCATGATCTCCTGGAAGACCCGCCAGAAATTCGTCGCCGCCTCGTAGTGGTCCTTCCGGGACCCGGCGATGGGCACGCGCCGGACGAGATGCCACTCGACGAGACCGCGGATGTTGACCGAGATGTTGCTCTTGCTCTGCTCGAGCGCGGTCGCGATCTCGTCGAGCGCGAGCGGCCGCTCGTGGAGGTAGAGGAGCCCGAAGATGCGGCCGCCGAGCGGAGACAGGACGCCCGATGTCGCGGCCGCCGTGCCGATCCCATCGACGAAGATGCCGGTCGCCCGATCCATGGCCATGTTCTGAGCGTTTAGACAATTCTGAATGTTCAGTCAATACGGCCGACGACCACAGGCGTGCGCATTGCGTCACGGGGCATCCGCCCCGATCGCCTCCTACACCCCGCCCGCCCTCCGTCACGACGCAGCGCACAAGGGCGCAGCGGCGGGTCCGGCGAGGCCGCCGCAAGCCTGAAGGGGGCAGCCCCAGGGGCAAGTTTGGCTAGCATTGACCTCTGCGGTCGCCTCGGCCGCCCCCGCCCCCGCCCCCACCCCGCTCTCCTACTCCACGACTCAACGGAGCCCCGGAGCAACGGGGCGCGGAGCATTGAAGGGCATTTTTGATCTCAACGCGTGCCGCTGCGGGTGCCGGTGCCGAAGTAGGCAGTAGCACGAGTGTCGCGAGTCGCGAGCGTGTGCCGCTTCACGCTTTGAAGCGACGAACGCGGCAAGATGAGTCGGGAACAGCCGTCGACGGCTGAGCGCGCTTCGCGGCGCAGCCTCAGGCCGCGTTCGGCGGCTCGTCGTCCGGGTCTACGGGCGTGATCGCGAAGTGGGACAGGATCGCGTCTTCGCCCGGATGCGCCCCGAGCTGCTCGCCGCGATGCCGCCGTTGGAGGTGGGTCGCGAGCAGGGTGAGCACACTCAAGCTGATGCCGCCGACCAGCGCGACGGGCCGGCCGCAGTGGACGCAGGAGATGCGGAGCCGCGTCCTGGGCATCCGCGCACTTGCGAGCGGCGTGCCGAGCTCGGATGAGACGCTGACGGCAATGGACGCGGGACAGTCCGCGCCTGTCTCATGAACACTTGTTCCGGGTAGTAGGCGGGTAGGTCCCGCCGTTCACAGCGCCGGCCGCCAACCACCGGAGGGCGCTCGCGTCGCTCGCTGCGCCTCGGAAGTGGCGCTTTGCTTGTCAGACCCGCCGTTACTGTACGGTCCTCGACCGAGGGCGGGCCCCGCTGCGCGACTCACCGACCGCGAGCGCGAGGTCCTGCAGCACATCGCCGAGAGCAAGGTGAACAAGGAGATCGGGGCCGCGCTCTCGATCAGCGCCAACACCGTCGAGACGCACCGCAAACGCATCATGGAGAAGCTCGACCTGCACAAAACCGCTGGGCTGGTCCGCTTCGCGATGCGCAAGCGGATCGTCACCTGAAGGCCGAGGGCGGGCCCCGCTGCGCGAGTGAGCGTCAAGATTACGTCGCCGCGACTGACATCCTTGAACGATGCAGAGCTCGCCCCGCGTTCTCCGATGGCGCTCCGGTCAGAACTTCTCGGCCCTCGCGGGCGGCATGGGCATTGCTCCAACGTAGCGGAATTACATGACAAGGCGTACGTCACAGCCGCTGATCCTTCGTCTGCGCTTGCATGCGCTTCGTCACGGCCTTGCCGGCGATGGCACCGGTCCCAGCCGCGTGCGGGCCCGGTTTCGCATGGCAAGTGCAGAACCGAGCGGAACCTGGCCTGCGCAAGGGGTCGGAAGATGACAGCCTACAGACGCCGCGCCGCGGCGCCGGACGGATTCGACCGCATCGAGGAGCGAGATCGTGCGCGAGGCCAGATCGTGCCGCTGACGGGTCTCGCGCTCCTTGCCCTCCTCGCCCTGGTCGCCGTGGCCGCCGACACGGGCTACTTCTTCGATTACCGCCGCCGCATGCAGACGGGTGCCGACAACGCTGCCATGGCGGGCGCGGCACAGTTGCGGAGAGGTGCGAGCGACGGGCAAATCCAGACCGCGGCGCTCAGTGGCGCCGCTTCGGACGGGTTCAGCAACGGCGCGAACGATACCCAGGTCACGATCAATCACCCGCCGAACAGCGGCTACTACGCGGGCAATCCCAGGTTCGTCGAGGCCATCATCAGCCAGCCTCGGCCCACATTGTTCATGGGCATTCTCGGCGTGCAGCGCGCGAACGTGAGCACGCTCGCGGTCGCCGGCGCGCAACCCGGCACCAACTGTATCTACGCCCTCGACCCTACGGCCGCCAGTGCGTTCAACGTGAACGGCGGCGCTACCGTAACCGCGTCGTGCGGGATCGTCGACGATTCGAACAGCAGCAGCGCGATGAACAGCAGCGGGGGATCCTCCACCGTGACCGCCACGTCGATCGCGGTCGCCGGGAACGTTACGGGTTGCTGCTATTTCCCGACGCCGCAGACCGGTGTTCCTCCGGAGCCCGACCCGTTCGCCCAGCGCGCGGCTCCCGCGTTCTCGTCAGGTTGCGATTACACCAATTTCAAGGTCAACAGCGGTAGCCCGGAGACCCTCACGCCCGGCGTCTACTGCAACGGCATTACGGTCAATGCCGGCTCCGTCGTCACCTTCAGCCCCGGCCTCTACGTCCTCAACGGAGGAGGCCTCAGCGTGAACGGAAACGCCGTCCTGCACGGCACCGGGGTCACCTTCTACAACACCGGAAGCGAGTCCTACGCGTACAAGCCCGTGGCGTTCAGTGGTGGCGCCGTCGGAACGCTCTCCGCCCCGACGAGCGGCCCCATGGAGGCGATGCTCTTCTTCCAGGACAGGGCGATCGCGTCGAAGCAGACCAACACCATTTCGGGAAGCAGCACCCTCAGTCTCGCGGGCGCGCTCTACTTCCCGACCACGCCTCTCAACTTCTCCGGCAACAGCAGCGGCAACGCCGCCTACACCATCATCGTCGCATCGACCATCACCTTCACCGGGGCGAGCCGTCTCAATGCCGATTACGGTAGCCTCCAGAACGGCGACCCCATCATGAAGGTCGCCCTCGGCGAATGAAGTCCGAGGAAAAGCGCGTGCCTCACGCTGACCCACACGCCGAGCGGCGTCGAGGTGCGTCGGTCATGGAGCTCGCGGTGCTGCTCCCTCTCTTGCTCGTGCTCTTCATCGGCATCATCGATTTTGGCCGCGTCTTCTACAATGCCATGACGATTTCGCACGCTGCGCGTGCCGGCGTCCAGTACGGTGCGCAGGACAACATCAGGTCCGGCGACTTCGCCGGTATGCGGCAGGCGGCCCAGGGTGCCGCGGCCGATGTGGCCGGTGTGACGGTGACGGCGTGTCGGTATTGCCGGTGCGCAGATGGCACGGGCTCCTGCACGAACTGCGCCGACGGCAGCGATGGTTGCAGCACCGGCTCGGGTTGTCTCAACGATTGCCCCACCGGTGCGCCGCAAGTCTTCGTCCGCGTCACGGCGGACAAGGTCTTCACGACGCTCTTCCCCTATCCGGGGCTCCCGAGCACGGCCGACCTCAATCGACAAGCGATCATGCAGGTGCAGTAGAATGGAGAAGGGTATGGAAGGAAGAGACAACGCGCAGGGCCAAGCGCTGACGGAGCTGCCGATCGTCCTCGTGCTCTTCGTCGTCCTGACGTTCGGGATCGTGGACGCCGGCCGGCTGATCTATGCCTACAACGTGGTGTCCTCGAGCGCCAGAGAAGGAGTGCGCTACGCGGTCGTGCGCGGCGGCACGAGCGGGCGCGACGCAACCACGGCGGACATCACGGCTTACGTCCAGAGCAAAACCGTCGGGATACCGGTTAACGTCACGGCGACATGGAACCCCGACAATCAGCCCGGCAGCACCGTGGCGGTGACAGTGACGAGCGCCTTCGCCCCGATCGCCCCCTTCCCATTCGTTCCGAAGAGCATCAACCTCTCCAGCACTTCGAACATGGTGATCTCCCGCTGAGCACGCGCGGGATCGCGATCTCGTGGTCGACCCGCCGCGCCGGGCCGTGTTCACGGAGGGCGGTGGCGCGTGAGCCTACTCCCGTCCTACCGGACGTAGGGACGTAGGGCGGGGAACGCCGGGAGCCTCCCGGAGCACGGCTGGTGTCGGCCCCGCGGCTTCATTATCCTCCCCCCGTGCTCCACCGCCTGCCGTACGACGGCGCGATCGACGCCGACGGCCACATCCTCGAGCCGCCGGACCTGTGGGACCGCTACCTCGAGCCCGCCTATCGCGACCGCCCGCTCGGCGTGCGCAAGGGGCCCGACGGCCTCGAGTACCTGGAGATCGCGGGCAAGCCCTCGAAGATGGTGCGGAAGAACCTCCCCGCCGGTCTCGGGGCGATGGACCTGGTGGGCAACATCCCGCTTCCGCCCCGCGTGCCGACCGGCCTCAAGTACCTCGACAACGCGGGCCTCGGCGCCTGGGACGCGAAGGAGCGCCTCGAGCGGCTCGACAACGAGAACCTCGCCATCGGCATCCTCTATCCGACGCTCGGCGTCCTCTGGGAGGCCGAGTGCGAGGACCTGGAGCTGGCGGCGGCCTACACGCGCGCCTACAATCGCTGGATCGTCGACTTCTGCCGCGACTCGGGCGGCCGCCTGGTCCCGATCGCGCACATCTCCCTCGGCCTCCCCGCCGAGGCCGAGCGCGAACTCGAGCGGGCAGCGCGCGACGGCGTGAAGGGCATCTTCATCGCGCCCTTCGTGATGACGAAGAAGCCGCCGGGCCACCCCGACCACGATCGCGTCTTCCGCCTCGCCGAGGAGATCGGCGTCCCGATCGGCGTCCACCCCGCCTTCGAGCCCTTCTGGGCCGCGCCCGGGCGTTTCGGGCGCATGACCGACGCCTCGCTCAGCTTCCTGATCAACGTCACCGCGCCGGATGCCGTGCGCCACGCCTTCACCTCGTTCTTCCAGTTCGGCGTGTTCGACAAGTTCCCGCGCCTGAAGGTGGTCGTGCTCGAGTCGGGCGCGGGCTGGATCGGCTACTGGCTCGAGCGGATGGACGCGGTCTGTGCGTCGCCGCTCGGACGGAACGTGCCGCTCAGGGAGAAGCCGAGCTTCTACTTCCGCCGCCAGTGCTGGATCTCGTGCGACCCGGACGAGCGCTCGCTCGTGGGCGTGATCCCGCTGGTCGGCGAGCGGCGCTTCTTCTGGGCCTCGGACTTCCCGCACCCGGACCACGCGCCCGAGTACGTGAAGGAGCTGGGCGAGCTGGTCGAGCTCCTGCCGCCCTCCGCGCGCTGGCCGCTCCTCGGCGACAACGTGCGCGATGCGTACGGTCTCCCGCCGCGGCCGGAGGCGGGCGCCGGCCGGGCGGCGTGACCGCCGTCCCCGTCGCGCTCACCATCGCGGGCTCCGACCCGAGCGGCGGGGCGGGCATCCAGGCCGACCTCTGCACCTTCGCCGCCTTCGGCGTGCACGGCGCGAGCGTGCTGACCGCGCTCACGGCGCAGGACACGCGCGGCGTGCGGGCGATCGCGGAGGTCGCGCCGGCGTTCGTCGGCCAGCAGCTCGACGCCGTGCTCGACGACCTCCCGGTGCGCGCGGCGAAGACCGGCATGCTCCACCGCGCTCCGGTGATCGACGCCGTCATTGACCGTCTCCGCGCGCGGCCGGTGCCGCACCTGGTCGTCGACCCGGTGATGGTGGCGACCAGCGGCGACCCGCTGCTCGAGCCCGCGGGGATCGCCGCGCTCCGCGAGCGGCTCCTGCCCCTCGCGACGCTCGTCACGCCAAACCTGCGCGAGGCAGAGGTCCTGACCGGGCGCGCGGTCACGACCGTTCGGGAGATGCGCGAGGCGGCGCGGGCGCTGGTCGCGCGGGGCGCGCGCGCCGCGCTGGTGAAGGGCGGGCACCTCGCGGGCGATGCGGTCGACGTGCTCCACGACGGCCGCGGCTTCCGGGAGCTGCGCGCGCCCCGCCGCGAGGGCCGACGCCTCCACGGCACCGGCTGCGTGCTCTCGGCCGCGATCACGGCCGGCCTCGCGCTCGGGAACGACCTGGACGATGCGGTGGCGGAGGCCAAGCGCTACGTCACGCTCGCGATCGAGACGGCGCCCGAGATCGGCCACGCGCGCCTCCCCGGCCGCGGCTCGGGCCGGATGCCGATCGTGCCGAGATAGCCCTCGGTCAGCGCTGCTGATCGCCGCCTGGCTCCGGCACCAGCCGGAGCGTGAGCGGATGCGAGAAGTGGTGCACGATGAGGTCGCTCCAGTACTTGGCGGCCATCGCGTTCGCCACGGGCGCGGCGTGGTCGGACGCCGGCTCGGCGCGCACGCGCTCGAACTGCTGGCCGAGGATGCGGACGCCGACGTAGGGTGCGGCGACGTTCTTCTCGATCCGTCCCGCGGCGCGCGGGCCGAGCCGGACGTAGACCTGGTCGTCGATCACCACCACCCAGACGGAGAACCAGTGCGCGGCCTCCCCGGGGGCGATCGTCCGTAGCTCGAGGGTGTTCGCGCCGGCGTACGCGCGCGGTGTCCACTCGGCCGCCGCCGACGAGGCGGCGAGGAGCGCCAGGGCGAGTACGGCGGAAGAACCCCGGAGCGACATGCGGGGCCGATTATTCGAGAAGGCGGCGTCCGGTCAAGGCTCGCCGCGTTGACTCGGGCGCGCGTCCTTCGCTAGCCTGCCCCGCAATGCCAGGCGACGCGACGCGCTTCGCCGGCCGGGTCGCGGTGGTGACCGGCGCGGCGAGCGGCATCGGGAAGGCAACGGCCCTCCGCCTGGCGCGCGAGGGCGCCCGGGTCGCGGCGGTCGACCGGCACCTCGCCGGCGCCGAGGAGACGGCGGCCGCCATCCGCGCCGGCGGCGGCACGGCGCGCGCCTACGCCTGCGACGTCGCCGACAGCGCCGAGGTCGCGGCGGCAGCGCAGGCGACCCTGCGCGATGGCCCCGTCGACGTGCTCGCCAACGTGGCCGGCATCGGCGACGCCGTGGGGAGCGACATCACGGAGCTGGACGACGCGCGCTGGAACCACGTGCTGGCCGTCAACCTGAGCGGCGCCTTCTACTGGTGCCGCGCGCTCCTCCCCGGCATGGCCGAGCGCGGGCGCGGCGCGGTGGTGAACGTCTCCTCGCTTGCCGGGCGCTCGAAGAGCGCGAACGGCGGACCCGCCTACACCGCGAGCAAGGCGGGGCTCCTCGGCCTCACGCGCCACCTCGCCTTCGACTACGGCCCGCGCGGCGTGCGCGTGAACGCCATCTGCCCGGGCGGCGTCGACACGCCGCTCCTGCGCGCCGGCCGTGCCGCGGAGACATCCGAGGAGCGCTCCGTCCGCCTCGCGGCCTACGGCTACTTCATGCCCATCAAGCGCATCTCGACCCCCGACGAGCAGGCCGCCGCGATCGCCTTCCTCGCCTCGGACGAGGCGTCCTACGTGAACGGCGTCTCGCTCGACGTGAACGGCGGCCTCTTCATGGCCTGAAGGAGGACCGCGTGGCCCGCCTCCCCTACGTCGATCCCGCGACCGCCCCGGAGCACGTGCGCGAGCTCCTCGAGCGGCTGCCCGTCAAGCTCAACGTGTTCCGCATGATGGCGAACGCCGAGAGCGACTTCCGCCCGCTGGTCGGCCTCGGCACGGCCATCCTGGGACGCCAGAAGCTCTCGCCGAAGCTCCGCGAGCTCGCCATCCTGCGCGTCGCCGCCCTCTCCCCGGCGCGCTACGAGTGGGTGCAGCACGTGCCCATCGCGCAGGCGACGGGCGCCACGGCGGCGCAGGTCGGCGCCCTCGAGCGCGGCGACATCGCGGGCGACGCCTTCGATCCGCTCGAGCGGGCGGTGCTCCGCTTCACCACCGAGGTGGTGCGCGAGGTGCGCGCCTCCGAGCCGACCTTCGCCGAGCTGGCGCGGCGCCTCTCCGCGCAGGAGATCGTCGAGCTGATCGTCACCGTCGGCTACTACATGATGATCGCGCGCCTGCTCGAGACGACCGCGGTCGACCTCGACCCGCCGGCCGGCACGAAGGTGGTGGACGCGATCAGGTAATCGCCGCCGGCGCCGGTCAGCCAGCCGCAGGTGAGGGCGAAGAGGCGCACGCCTGGGCGTCCTTCAGCTCGACCAGCAGCTCGCGGAAGCGCGTCCCGCTCCGGTTGACGGCGCGCTCGGTCCCGCCCCGCGGCACGAAGAAGAGGTGGCCGGGCTCGACGGGGAAGCGGAGCGACTCGCCGTCCGGCCGGTCCGCGTCGATGCTCGCGCCCTCGAGGATGTAGAGCAGGTAGTCGAGCGTGTGACGGTGGAGGTCGGACGACTCGCCGGGCTCGAGCCGCATCTCCCAGACCTTCACGCGCTCGTTCTCGAACAGGAGCCGCGTGGCGACGTTGCCGAGCTCGGCGGCCTCGAGCATGTGGGCGCTCCTTTCGTGCGGGTTGCGTCGGCCCCGCATGGGCGGCGATACAGTAGCGCATGCGCGCGATCGTCGTCGACCGGTGGACGGAGCCCCGGGACCTGGGGGTACGCGAGGTGCCGGAGCCGGAGCTCGGACCCGGCACGCTCGCCGTCGAGGTGCGGGCGGCGGGCTGCAACTTCTTCGACATCCTCATGGTGCGCGGGCAGTACCAGGTGAAGCCACCCTTCCCGTTCATCCCGGGCGCCGAGCTGGCCGGCGTCGTGCGCGCCGTCGGCTCCGGCGTGGAGGGCTTCGCCGCGGGCGACCGCATCCTCGCCTCGGTGCCGCTCGGCGCCTTCGCGGAGCGCGCGGCCGTGCCGGCGCGCGGCGCGTGGCAGATGCCGGAGAGCATGTCGTTCGAGGAGGGCGCGTCCTTCCCGATCGTCTACCCGACCTCGT
>WNGD01007957.1_pt1 | contig 11704 bp, 12 predicted proteins | sample 5400671 | NCBI WGS metagenome assembly WNGD01 (sample SAMN13153369, study PRJNA577476) | soil metagenome | isolation source: 40 cm soil or saprolite under grassland replicate 2 | place: USA:California | collected 2016-06-15
CGTCATCGCCTTGTCGAGGTCTTCGGGCGTGACCCCGGCCTCGTCGAGCACGCGAACGCAGTCGTTCAGGAGCGGGATCAGGATGCGGTTGACGATGAAGCCCGGCGTGTCGTTGCAGTTGACCGGCTGCTTGCGGGCGCCCTCGGCCCACTCGTAGGCGGCGCGCACCGCTGCGTCGGAGCTCTGCGGCGCTCGCACGATCTCGACGAGCGGCAGCACGGGTGCGGGATTGAAGAAGTGCATGCCGACGACCCGCTCGGGTCGCGCGGTCGCCGCCGCGATCTCGGCGACCGAGAGCGCGGACGTGTTCGTAGCCAAGACCGCCTCGGGCCGCGTGACCCGGTCGAGCTCGGCGAAGACCTCACGCTTGAGCGGCAGCTCCTCGAGCACGGCCTCGATCACGAGGTCGCAGTCGGCGAGGTCGGCGAGCTCGGTCGTCAGAGTCAGGCGCCCCATGGCCGCGTCCTTTTCCACCTGGGCCAGACGCCCCTTCTCGACGGCGCGCGTCAGGTAATGGTCGATTGTGGCCCGGCCGCGTCCGGCGAGGTCGAGGCTGATCTCGCGCCCGATCGTCTCGTGGCCCGCCTGCACGCTCACCTGCGCGATGCCGGCCCCCATCGTGCCGAGCCCGACGACGCCAACCTTGCGGATCCGCTCAGCCATCAAGCGGACGATCTTGCCAGAGCGGCCTCGATCAGCCTACGCGCAGACTCGAACTGCTCCTGGCTGAGACGGATGTGCGAGTGCCGCCACAGACTCTGCGGAAAGACCCCGGCCGCCTCGACCGGCGGCGCGTCGTGCAGGTCCTCGACGACCGCGAGCGGCCGGATCGGGAAGCTCCACGCCCAGCGGCTGCGCGCAGAGTCGTGCTCCGGCTCACCCGTGACTTCGACGACGCCGAAGATCGCCTGCCAGACGGCGGCATAGAGAACCGCGTTTTCGCCCGGCTCGACCGATGGCCGCTTCGAGGACGAGTGCGCCCGGATCTCGGCCGGAACCACGTGACGATCTAGCGGCTTTTCGCCGCGGCCGCGGACGAGCAGCCAGGAGGCCACGCCAAACTAGACTAGCTCCATGGCCGTTACCGCCCAGGAGCGCAGGCTGCTGATCGGCGGCGACTGGATCGAGACCGGCGACTGGATCGACGTTGCCTCCCCCTACTCGCGCGAAACCGTCGGGCGCGTCGCCAAGGCAGGTGCGGACGAGACGCGGCGCGCGATCGACGCCGCCGAGGCGTCGATGCGCGAGCCGCTGCCGGCCCACAAGCGGGCCGAGATCCTCGTCCGCGTCGCGGGCTATCTCGGCCGCCGTCACGACGAAGTTGCGAAAAATATTTCGGACGAGGCGGGCAAGCCGATGAAGGCCGCTCGCGTCGAGGCGCGGCGCGCGATATCCACCTACACCTTCGCGGCCGTCGAGGCTCGCAAGCTGGCAGGCGAGATGGTGCCGATGGACGCCTCGCAGGCCGGCGAAGGGAAGCTCGCGTTCACGCTGCGGCGGCCGATCGGGGTGGTCGGGGCGATCTCGCCGTTCAACTTCCCGCTCAACCTGGTCGCCCACAAGCTGGCGCCGGCGCTTGCGGCGGGTTGCGCGGTCGTGCTCAAGCCGGCGAGCCAGACACCGCTCTCGGCCCTCCTGCTCGCCGAGCTGGAGACCGAGGCGGGCCTCCCGCCCGGCTGGGTGAACGTCCTCGTCGGGCCTGCCTCCGAGATCGGCGACGTCCTGATCGAAGACGAGCGCGTCAAGGCGCTCACCTTCACCGGCTCGGGAGCGGTCGGTTGGAAGCTGGCCGAGCGCGCCCCCAAGAAGCGAGTCAACCTCGAGCTCGGCAACGCAACGCCGGTGATCGTCACCGCGGACGCCGACATCGACGCGGCGGCCGAGGCGATGGCCGCAAATGCGTTTTCGTTTGCGGGCCAGAGCTGCATCTCCGTCCAGCGGATCTACGTCGAGACACCGGCATACGACCGCTTCGTCGAGCAGTTCCTCCCGAGGGTTGAGCAGCTGAAGCTGGGGGACCCGGCAGATGAGGAGACCGACGTGGGGCCGGTGATCGACGACGACGCGCGAGAGCGCATTCTCGACTGGATCGAAGAGGCCCGGACGAACGGCGCGCGCCTGCTCACCGGCGGCGAGCTCGATGGAGAGGTGATCCGGCCGACCGTGATCGCCGACCCTGCCCCCGAGCTCAAGGTCAGTTGCGAGGAGGTGTTCGGCCCGGTCTGCACCGTCAACTCGGTCGGCTCGCTCGACGAGGCGATCGGGCTCGCCAACGGCACCCGCTACGGGCTCCAGGCCGGAATCTTCACCAGCAAGCTCGAGACGGCGCTCCGCGCCGCTCAGGAACTCGAGTTCGGCGGCGTCACCGTCAACGAGGCGCCCACGTTTCGAGCCGACCAGATGCCCTACGGCGGCGTCAAGGATTCCGGCAATACGCGTGAAGGCCCCGCATACGCGGTTCGCGCGATGACCGAAGAACGGCTCGTCGTCGTCGATCTGTAGTTTCGGACCACCGCCCCCGGGAATGACCCGGCCATGTTGGCACTCGCACTCGTTCTGATCGTGGCCGCGATCGTGATGCTGTTCTTCTTCACCTACGCCGGGGTGGTCGTCGGAATCCTCGGGCTCGCGCTGCTCGTTGCGTTCCTCTTCGGCCTCGGCCGTGGCGCGGGTGGCACGCAGCCTCACCAGTTCTAGAACCGCCCGCTCACCTTGCTAAAGTCGGCGCCTGTGCCGCGGTTTCCCCTGCCTGGACGCCTTCGGCGGCAACGCGGTCAGAAGGAGCCCGATGCTGCGCCGCAGCGCCCGATTCGGCGCGCAAGCTCTCCCGGCGCCCTCCGGCGGGAGCGGCGGGCGATCCTGAAAGCGCGTGAGGAGCTGCTCCGCGATCTCGGCGGCCTGGCGATGGAGATGTACCGGCGAGAGCAGTTCCGCGAAGACCTGCTCAGCGAGCACGCGCGCGACATCGCCAACCTCGAGGCCCGCCTACACGAGCTCGACTCGATGCTCGCCGCCGCTGCGGCGGGGCGGCGGACGACGGCGAGCCGGTGCGAGTGCGGCGCCCCGATTATCTGGGGCTCCCATTTCTGCGCGAACTGCGGGCGCCCCGTCGGCGAGCAGGCGGTCGTCACGTGCACCCGGTGCGGCCACCCGCTGCCCGCCGACGCAGGCTTCTGCCCCAGTTGCGGCAAAGCCGCCGAGCCTGCGGCCAACGGCGACGGCGATCGAGAGGCTGTGATCGCGCCGGCCGAGGTCGGCGCGAATGGGGAAGGAACCCCGAAGCCCGATCGCTGGGAGGACTAGGCGGTGAGCGTCTCGCCTCCGGGGAGCGGCGAAGCTCCGGAAACTGCCGACGCGCCGCAGAGGATCGTCGCCGCGGAGCGCCCGGAATGTCCTCGCTGCGGAACGCCTCACGAACCCAACCAGGAGTACTGTCTCGAATGCGGCCTGCGGCTACCGGTCGAAGCGAGCGGCCTCCTCCCGAGACTGAGCCGGGCTTGGCGAAGCCGGCTCGGCTGGTATCCGGGCGACTGGGTCTGGCCTTCCCTGCTGGCTTTGCTGATCGCGGCGCTCGCGGGCATCGGCGCAGCGGCATTCGTCTCGCACGACGAGAAGCGCGCCGGATACGTGACCGCGACGAGTCCGTTCGAGCCGGTCACGTCGGCGATCACCGCAGCCGAGCACACCACGACGGCGCCGGGCGTCCCGACGCAGACGGGCACTCAACCCTCGCCGCCGCAGCAGACGCCTGCTCCTAACCAGGCGCTGAAGGAGTGGCCCGGGGGCCGTAGCGAATGGACGGTCGTGCTCCAGTCGCTGCCGACCACGAACGGGCGCGCCTTCGCCCTCGCGCAGGCGCGCGCCGCCGAGCACGGCGGCCTTCAGGACGTCGGCATCATCGACTCGTCAAAGTACTCGAGCCTCCATCCCGGCTACTACGTCCTCTTCAGCGGCGTCTACAGCTCTTTCGACGACGCGAACACGGGCGTTACGGAAGCGCGCTCGCACGGATATCCGCGCGCCTACCCGAAGCGAATCACGCGCTAGCGGGTGCCTTAGCGCGTTTGCTCACAAGAAAACTCCACGCGGACTATGTGACAGGTCGCGAACCGTTTAAGCTTTCACGCGTTCGGAGAACCTGACGCAGGGATTAATCGGTACTTAACAAAGCTTTGCGGGGGGTTAATAGGCTGGACGAGATACTGATTTCCGACGAGCGAATGGTGCAGATTCAGGCCTGTATGTATCAGTATTCGCGGGCGATCTATCGCTCGATCAAGGATCTCGTCGATCCATACGTCGACCCCGCGACCGGCATCGAATACCGCCGCCAAGTGCTGGACGCTTGCGAGCAGACGATGGAGCGTCTGGCGACTGACCCGCTGTACTTCGCGAAGCCCGAGCGCGCTCTCTTCCAGGACATCCGCCGCTACTTCCCGATCACCGCGCAGGCCCAGGTCGCGTGGGCGGTGAGCGAGGGAGTCACCGCGGCGTGCGCATTCATCGAATCGCAGATCGAAGCCGGCGCCTTCGACGGCGGCGTCTCCCGCTGCCGGGCGACGACCCGCAAGGGCAAGCCGTGCCAGCGGACGCCGCTACCCGATCGCGACTACTGCCCGTCGCACCAGCATCTCGAGACGCGCTCGCGCGTCGCGGCCTAGCGCAAGAGTTATCCACAGGCTTCACGCGGTAGTCTCGGGCGCGCGTGTCCCATGACACCGACAAGCTGATCAGGCAGCTCTCGCTCGTCGCCTTCCTGATGGCGGAGCGGCGGGCCGTCACCGCACGCGACATCAAAGGGAACGTCGAGGGGTATCAGGAGATGTCGGACGAGGCGTTCGCGCGCCGCTTCTACTCCGACCGGGCCGAGCTGATCGCTCTCGGCGTGCCGCTGCACTCCCAGCGGGACGAGTACACGGGCGAGGAGCTCTACACGATGCGCTCGGAGGCCTACTTCCTGCCGCAGCTCGATCTCAAGGACGACGAGCTGGCAGCGCTGCAGACGGCGCTCTACCTGCTGGAAGGCAAGTTCGCCTACGCGGAACCGCTGCGCCTCGCGTTGCAGAACCTGGCACTCGGCCGCCCCGGCTTCGCGGAGGCGCCCACGGACACGGCCCTGCGGGTGGAGGTGCTCGACCCCGAGTACTCGGCCGAGCTCGCGGGCCGGCTCGGGAAGCTCGAGGGCGCGATTTCGAAGCAGCGCACGGTCAAGTTCAACTACTGGTCGATCTCCCGAGACTCCGAGGAAGAGCGAGCGCTCAATCCATACGCGCTCTTCCAGGACAACGGTGCCTGGTACATCGTCGGCCAGGACCTGGTCCGCGAGGACATCCGTACGTTTCGAGTCTCGCGAATCCGCGGCGACATCCGCTTCGCAACCCGCCGCGAACGGGACTTCCGCGTGCCGGCGGACTTTGTCATCGAGCCCTACCGCGACCGGCCGCCTTGGCAGATCGGCGACCTGGTCGCCGAGGCCCGGATCGAGGTGGCCGACGACACCGCTTGGTGGGTCGAGCGGACGTACGGGGAGCACGGCCGGGTAGAAGACGGGGTCTTCGTCACCGAGTACTCGAATGCGGGCCAGCTCGCGTCGTGGATCGTCCGCCAGGACGGGCGCGCCTCGCCGATCGCGCCGCCCGAGCTGAGGCGCGAAGTGGCTCGCTCACTGCGGCTCGTCCGGGATCGCCACGAGGGGGCCCCGCCGAAGCTCGCGGCCGAGGCAAAACCGCGCGAGCGCGACGGGCTGGACCGCGTAGCCGGCCCCGTAGCGCCGGAGCGCTTCGCGGTGCTCCAGGCGCTGCTCGCCTACCTGCTCGATCGCTGCGGCGAGAGCAACGAGGCGATCGTCGAGGCCTCCGACCTGACCGAGCGCTTTCACATTCCACCCGACGAGCTCGAGGAACATCTCTCTCTGCTCAACCTCGTCAACTTCGGTGGCGGCTGCTACGCGATCTACGCCGAGCTGGCGAACGGGAAGGTGCGCGTGGACAAGGAGCTCTTCGGCGACACGTTCCGGGCTCCACCCCGGCTGACGCCGCTCGAGGCGCGCGCGATCCGGCTCGCGCTCGAGTTCGTCGGGCCGATGATCGCCGCCGACGCGCGGACGCCGCTCGATCGCGTCCGCAAGAAGCTGGAAGAGACGTTCGGGGAGTTCGATCTCGCGCAGACGCCCGAGCTGCACATCGGCGAGGACGAGGAGGGGCTCGTTGCGACGCTGACCCAGGGAATCCGGGAACGCCGCCTCGTCGAGCTCGACTACCTGAAGGAGGGCGAGGAGTCGACGTCCGAGCACCTGGTCGAGCCCTACTCGATGGAGCGTCGCCTGCCCTACTGGTACGTCCACACGTGGGACCGGACCCGTGCGGGCGAGCGCTCGTTTCGCCTCGACCGGATGCGAAGCGCCCGGCTGCTCGCCGAGGATTTCGAGCCGCGTGAGGGCTTCGAGCCGCGCGGGCTGGCCGACGCCCGGCCGGTTGAGATCTGGTATTCGCCCGAGGTCGCACGCTGGCGCCTCGAGCGCGGCAGCGCACGGCTGCTGAAGGACGGCTCGGCGATCGAGGAGGTCGCGGTCGGCGGCGAGGACTGGCTGGTCGGCGAGATTCTCTCGTTCCGCGGCGAGGCGGTCGTGCGGGAGCCGCTGGAACTGCGCGCGCGGATCGCCGAACGGGCACGCGAGCTGCAGGCCGAGCTGGGACTGACGCGCGTGCGCGTTCCCTCAGCCGGCTGACGGAACCGGCAACGTCAAGGTAAACGTGGCTCCGGCCTGAGGCCTGGACTCGAGCTCGAGCGCTCCGCCGTGCGCCACGGCGATCGAGCGCGCGATGAAGAGGCCGAGCCCGGTGCCGGGCTTGCCCGGCGAGCCGTCGCCGTGGCCTCGACCGAACTTCTCGAAGATCACGCCCTGCTGCTCCGGCGGGATGCCAGGCCCGCGGTCGGTGACCTCGATCCGCACTTGCGAGTCCTGGTGAAAAGCGCTGACCCTGACCTCCTCGCCGGCCGGAGAGAACTTGACCGCGTTGTCGAGCAGGTTCATCAGCACTTGCTGCAAGCGGTCGCGGTCGCCGCGCACAGTCGGGAGCTCACCGTGCACGTCCGCGACGACGGCGACCTCGTCCTGCGCAACTGACACGCCCGCCACCGAATCGCGCACGAGCGCGCCGAGGTCGACATCGGAAAAGCGGTAGGTGAAAGTGCCGGCCTCGATCCGGGAGGTGTCCAGCACGTCGCCGACGAGCGCCGCCAGGCGCTCGGTTTCGCTGCCGATCAGGGCGAGGAAGGACTCCCGCTGGTCGGGGTTGAGCTCGCGCCAGCGCTGCCTCAACGTTTGCGTGGACCCGACCACCGAGGCCATCGGCGCCCTCAGCTCGTGCGAGACGAGCGAGACGAAGTCGGCGCGCAGCGCCGAGAGGCGACGCAGCTCCTCGACGGTGCTGCGCTCGGCCTCGTAGGCGCGAATGTTCTGGACGGCGCTCGCGACCAGGCGCCCGAGCAGCCCGACGAGCTCGAGCTCCGGGCTCTTGAAGGCCCTCGCTTCCTTGCGGACGAGCGAGATCATCCCGACCGCTCTCGGCCCCTGCAGCAGCGGCGCGGCGATCCGGCAGCGGAGTCCGAGTTCGACGAACTCTCGCTCCTCCGGGTACCGCGCGTCAGTCATGTCTTCGCGATAGATGGGCTGGCCCGTCCTGAGCACGTCTGCGAGGAGCGTCTGGCCGACGGGTGCTCGCGATCCGCGCGTGAAGACGACGTCGGCGCCGATTCCGGCGACTGCCATCACCTGGGCGGTTCCCGCCTCCTCGAGGACGATCGCCATCCGGTCGAACGGGACGAGGCCGCGCAGCTCACGGATGAATGCTTCGAAGGCCTCGTCGAGGTCGAGCGACGAGCTGAGCGCTCGGGCGCACCGCGTCGCCGCCTCGAGCACGTCGGCTCGCCGACCCAGCTCGTCCCGGAGCAGCTCGGCCTCCGCGACCCGCGCCTGCGAGATCGCGGTCTCCCGGCCCAGCCGGTCGACGAGCCAGCCGACGATCATCCCCGTCAGGGTGAGCAGGCCCCAGGGGAAGACCACGTGATCGATCTGGTAGCCGTGTGGGGGGTTGTCGAACTTCGCCTCGCGAGACCATTCAGCGAGCGCGAGCAGCGGCGCGATCGCGAGCGGCATCAGCAGTCCGCCGCGGATTCCGAAGCGTACGGCGGCCTCGACGAGCACGACGACGAAGAGCTGGTTGACGGGCGAGCCGATCTCGTACTGGTAGATCAGGACGAACGCGGCGACGATGATGGTGTCGAGCGCCAGCCCCAGCAGACCGATACGCCGCGGCGCCCGCGCGAAGGCTCTCTCGTCGCTGAGCAGGTAGAACAGCACGCCGCCGAGCGCAAGGAGCGCGGTCGTCAACCAGGCGAGGCGCTCGTACCCGGACGGGTAGTCGGTGCTGAGGAGGCCGACTTCGACGATCGCGAAGGGCACGGCCGCGAGGCGGACCCAGGCGATCCAGCGCTCGGTCTCGAGAAGCCGCTCCACATGCGGCGTCACCGCGCAGCCACCTGCTCGTTTGCGAGCGCGATCCGGGCATTTCGCTGCAGGAAGCGGCCGTCGTTCCGCGGCACGTAGAGGCGGGCGTAGCGCTTGCGCAGCTCGGCCGGGTCGGACTCGAGCCAGTCGACGAGGTCGACGTGCGGCTCGGCGCCGGCCGGGAGCGATTGCCCGGCGCGCCGCTTCTCGATGCCGCGGTTCCAGGGGCAGACGTCCTGGCAGATGTCGCAGCCGTAGACGTGTACGCCGAGCGCTTCGCGGTACTCGTCAGGCGCCTCGTGCGGGGACTGCGTCCAGTAGGAAAGGCACTTTGTCGCGTCGAGCGTGCCCGGCTCGTCGAGCGCGCCCGTGGGGCAGGCTTCGATGCAGAGCGTGCAGGTGCCGCAGTCGACCCCGAGCGGCGGCGTCGTTTCCAGCTCGCGGTCGGTGACGAGCGTGCCGAGCACGACCCAGGAGCCGAAGCGGCGGGTGATCAGCAGCGTGTTCTTGCCGTAGAAGCCGACGCCCGAGCGCGCCGCCGCCTCTCGGTCGACGTGCTGGTTCTCGTCGACGAGCACGCGGTAGTCGCCCCCCAACCGCCGGCCGAGCTCGTCGAGCTTCTCGCGCAGCTCCGCGTAGGTGTCGTACCAGGTGTAGCGCGGCAGGCGTCCGTGGCCCGCCGGGCGCCCGGGTTCTTCCGCGTAGTAGCAGAGGGCCGCCGAGACGACCGTGCGCGCCTCTGGCAGCAGCTTCTCCGGATGGCACGAGACCTCCGGCTGCGCCATCGTGAAGCGCATGTCGGCGAAGAGGCCGCGGGCGCGCCGTTCGCGGATGTGGCTTTCGGTCTGCTCGTACGGCTCAGCGGGCGCCGCGCCGACCACGTCGAGGCCGACCTCGTGTGCGAGTCGCTCCAGCTCTACGGCGTTCATATGGAAGATTGTGCCCGCGTGAAGGCGATCAGGATTCACGAGGACGGCGGGCCCGACGTCCTGCGGTACGAGGATGCACCCGATCCTACGCCCGCAGAAGGCGAAGTCCTCGTCCGGTTGCGCGCGGCGGCGCTGAACCACATCGACCTCTGGCTCCGCAGCGGACAGCCGTCCGTGCCGAAGCCGCGCATCCTCGGCTCGGACGGGGCCGGGCGGCGTGTCGACACGGGCGAGCGGGTGGTGATCAACCCGGGGCTCGACGACGGGCGCCTGATCGTGGGCGAGCACATCGACGGTACCGACGCCGAGCTGATCGCCGTGCCCGAGGATTACGTCCACCCCATTCCGGACGAGCTCTCCTTCGAAGAGGCGGCCGCATTTCCGATGGTGTTCGAGACGGCGTACCGGATGTTGGTCACGAAGGCGCAGCTGCGCGAAGGCGAATGGGTCCTGGTCTGGGGGTGCTCGCAACCTCGTCGAGCGACGCGAAACTGGAGCGGGCCCGCGAGCTGGGCGCGGACGCGGTCGTTAACCACGCGAGCGGTGACGTCTCGGCGGCGCTCAAGGAGGCGACAGGCGGTGCCGGCGTCGACCTCGTCGTCGAGCATGTGGGCGAGGCGACCTGGAAGACGTCGCTCGCGGCGGTCCGGCCCGGCGGCCGCGTCGTCGTCTGCGGCGCCACCAGCGGGCCGAACCCGCCGGCGCAGCTCCATCGCGTCTGGTGGAAGCAGCTGACGATCTACGGCTCGACGATGGGGACGCGCGAGGACTTCGCGGGCGCATTCGAGCTCGTCAAGTCCGGCCGCGCACGCCCGGTGATCGACGAGGTCTTTCCGCTCGAGGAAACGCGGGCCGCACACGAGCGAATGGAGCGCGGGGAGCAATTCGGCAAGATCGTCCTCCGGATTCCGTAGTAGGAAACCGCGAGCCCGCCTCGATCGAGGCGGGCTCGTCACATTTGCCTACGGGTGGTACTGCTCATCGATCGAGCGGACGGTGTCGATCCGGACGCGAATCCAGAAGCGACGGCGCGGCGTCGTCGACCTGGCGAGCTTCGCGACCGTCATTCGGGTCGAGCAGGTCGCGTGGGTGAGGACGGTGACGTGCGCGGTCGCGGGGACGAGGAAGGTCAGCTGCTTGTGCGTCTCGTCCCGCGCGTAGGTGTCGTTGGGCACGTCGCCCGAGCCGGTGTCTTCGAGTGCAGCGCGGCTCGCCGTGACGCCGCTGAGAAGCCAGGCCGGGTCGAAGTGGAGCACGTACCGCTTGCCCTTGCGGGTAAGCGAGTCGATGTGCCCGTACAGCGACTGTTGACCAGCGGGAGTAGCACGCGGGAGCGTTGCGAACGTACAGCTCTGCTTGGCCGCCGGTACGGCCGCGGGGCGCGATGTGGCCGAGGCGGCCGAGACCATGACCACGACCGCGACGGCCGGAACGAGCATGATGAGCGATGACTTCATGACGATTCCTTTCGGTTGGGTTGCCACGAGCATCGACCGCCGCGGTCAAGCCGCGCCAAAGCGCCGGTAAAACTGCCGCCGGCTAGCCCGGCAAACGTTAGCGCCAGGCCAACGATTTCCGGTCTGCGCAGCGAACGATTCGCGGTCGGCGCACGGTCCACAGACCGGATTTAGCGCAAGCGACGCCTTAGCCGAAGCCAAGAATGAACTTCGCGTCCTCGGACATCTTCTCCGGCGACCATGGTGGATCCCAGGTCAGCTCGACCTCGACGTCCTCGACCTCGGGCATCGCGCGCGCGATCTGGTCGATGTTCTCCTGGATCATCGGCCCGACCGGGCAGCCCATCGAGGTGAGCGTGTGGATCACCTTCACCTTTGGACCCTCGACCTCGACGTCGTAGAGGAGGCCGAGCTCGACGATGTCCATCCCGAGCTCTGGGTCCTCGACGGCGCGGAGCGCCTCAACAACATCTTCCTTTGTCGGCACTGAAACCAGTTTATGGAACTGCGGAGCCCTTGTTCCGGAGCGGCGCGTGCAGCGGAGCCCGCGATCGAAGATCGCGGGGCGAAGTCTGCGCGGGTGGGGAATTCCGTGATGGATCGTTGCGGGCTAACTCAGCAGCCGCACTTCCTCGCGGCGCTCGCGCGCAAAGAAGTGAATCCCGTCGACAAACCGCACCCAGTTGCAGCGGGTGCACATCACGAGCGAGTGGGTCCGCGCCGAGTCGGCGAGGAAGCGGACGCCGCGGAGCAGGTCACCGTTCGAGACGCCGGTCGCCGCCACGATCACTTCGCCGGGCGACAGATCG
>WNGD01005978.1_pt1 | contig 11703 bp, 8 predicted proteins | sample 5400671 | NCBI WGS metagenome assembly WNGD01 (sample SAMN13153369, study PRJNA577476) | soil metagenome | isolation source: 40 cm soil or saprolite under grassland replicate 2 | place: USA:California | collected 2016-06-15
TTCAACGGCTCGCCGGCCGAGCAGACGCGGCGGAACTTCTGCGGGTAGCGCCTCCCCGCATCCGCGATCGCCATCATCGCTCGCATCGCGGTCGGCGTCGTGAACACGTTCGTCACGTCGCGGCGGCTCAGGAAGTCGAGTTGCCTGTGCGGGTCGAACCCCGCCTCGCGCCGGTAGACGCACTGCACCGCCCCAAGACGCCATGGACCCAGCAGCGGCGCGATCCCGGCCGCCCAGGCCCACTCGCCCATGCCGTGGAAGCGTTCGCCGTCCTCGACCTCGTGGCAGTAGACGAACTCTTCGTGCGCGAGTATGTAGCGGTGGGCGTGCACGATCCCCTTCGCAAGCCCCGTCGTCCCCGACGTGTAGTAGAGCTGCGCAGGATCGCCGGCCGAGGTGTCGCAGGTGACGAACTCGGTCGACGCCCCCGCAAGCGTGCCCTCATCCACTACGAGCAGTTGCGGGCTGAAATCGTCGAAGCGACTTGCGTTGGCGGCATCGGTGACGACGAGCTTGGCACCGGAGTCGGAGAGACGGTGACGGATCGAATCGTCACCGTAGAGCACCGACATCGAGAGCAGGATCGCGCCGAGCTTCCAGACGCCGAAGAAGATCGCGGCCGTCTCCGGCGTCGCCGGCAGGACTACCGCGACCCGGTCGCCGCGCTCGACGCCGTGCGCACGCAACACGTGGGCCGCCTGGTTCGCGAGATCCTGCAACTCCCCCCACGCCAACTCGCGATACGAGCCGTCGAAGCTCTCCCACATCATCGCGAGCTTCTCGCGCGGATGCTTGTCGCACACATCCGCAACAATGTTGTAGCGCGCCGGCACCTCCCACCGGTGAGCCGCGCAGACCTGCTCATACGAGGGCGAGCTCATGGATCGACGGAGCAAGCATGGCACCGCTCGTTTCGCGTTACAACCCGCCGCGAGCCCAGGCTTCTCGCTCGCCTGACGAGCAACGATGGCCGACGGCTTGGGATCTGACACTCAACATTTAGTCGACGTCGGCACCCCCCGCGCCGTGATGCAGGAGGTGCGGAAGAGGCTGATGGGCGTGGGCGCAGGCACAATCTCGGCATGAGGATCACCGACTCCTCAGGCCAACTCCTCTCGATCGTCTACCTGGCGATGAGTGACGAGGAAGCAAGAGAACTGATCGGAGCGTTGGAGGATCTCCAGCGCGCAGAGAAGGGTTGGCACGCGCATGTGAGCGATACGAGCGGCCGAGTCGAAGTCACTGTGTATCGCGAAGACGATCCGACTGCCCTGAGCTAGTAGGACGGCTCTTCCGGATTACCGGGCACTTGTCCACTCGCACGGATCTGCGAACAAGGCCGAGTTAAGGATCTCGACCTTAGGTTGGTGGGTTGTGTCCTAGATGCGGAATTCGAGGCCAGGCGACCCGAGCCGGCGTCGCAAAGCGTGCCAACGGGCTGGATCGATTGACCCCCCGGCAGAGCTGCGATATACCCCGCGTGACCTCGACGTCGGGAGCCTCATGTCCTCGATTCCCCCCTTGGCCCAGCGTACGTTCGGGCGCGTGTTGCCGCCCTGGTGGCTGTTCGTGATCACTGGCATCTCCTGGACCATCGTCGCGCTGATCGTTTTGCGCTTCGACTACACGTCCGTGAACGCCATCGCCATCCTCTTCGGCATCGTCGCGATCGCGGCGGGCATGTTCGAGATCGTGATGACCATGCTCGCCCAGGGCTGGTGGAAGCTGCTCTACGGAGTCCTGGCGGTCGCCTTCATCGCTACCGGAATCGTCTCCTTCATCCATCCCGGCGATACGTTCCTCGCGCTGGCGGCGGTGATGAGCTTCTTCCTCGTCTTCGCCGGGACGTTCGACATCATCACGGCGATCTCCGCGCGGCGTGAGGTCGACGTGTGGTGGCTGCAACTGATCGGAGGCATCATCCTGCTCGCGCTCGGATTCTGGGCGGCCGGCTACTACGGACGGAGCGCTGTCCTCCTCGTCGCGTGGGTGGCAGCCTTCGCGATCATTCGTGGCGTCACGAACATCGTGCTCGCCTTCCGCATCCGTGAGCTTCAGCACGCGGCGCCCGCTTAACGTCACCGCTGAGAATTACGAGGTCACCTCGGCTCCATGCAGATGCACGGGCAGATTCCTGAATCGTCCCGCGCAGCCGGCTAGGGGTTGGGCCGCGCTGCCGAATGAACCTCGAGGGGGCGAGCCCCTGCCGAGCGCCTGGCCGCAGTGCGTTCGGTTGCCGTCAGAGGACTCGCCCCCTCCAACACGACTCGCCTGGGTCGAAAGACCTGCGGTCGATTTGAAGGCGTGCTCATCACCCACGCTGCTTGACGTTTGCCGCGCGTCAAGCGCCGTCTAGTCGCTGCCGATGCTTGCCGGATGCGCCGCATTCTGCGACTGCTCGCCTGTGCTGTTGCAGGGATCGTCCTCGGGCTCACGCTGTACTCCGGGCTCGTCTACATCGGGCTCGCGCGCTCTCTACTTGCGCCGACTCTACGAGGGGACATCGCACTCGCACGCGGCGACCGTCCTGGCCTCCGCGTGCTGTTTGTCGGCAACAGCTTCACGTTCAAGAACTCCCTGCCGGCGCTCGTGCACGACCTCGCGGCCGCCGACCCCGGAGCAACACCGATCTATTCCGTCGAGTACGCCGCGCCTGGATGGAGCTTGCACCAGGCTGCCAAGGACGACGGACTGACGAAGCTCTTGCGCGAGGTCCATTGGGACGTCGTCGTGCTGCAGGAGAAGAGCTGGTTGCTCTCGTTTTCGGAGCAGCAGTGGCATCGCAGCACGTATCCATTCGCGCGCGACTTGCACGAGAAGATCTCCGCCGCCGGCGCGCGAACGCTCCTGTTCATGACCTGGGGCTACGTGCTGGGCGACCGGTGGAACGAACCGCACGACACGTACGCCGAGATGCAGTCGAGGCTGCCGCCGGCTACTCGAGGCTCGGCCTCGAGCTCGGGACCCAGGTCGCGCCCGTCGGCCTCGCCTGGGCGGAGGCGCTTGGGCGCGAGCCGGGTCTCGATCTTTGGGCGGACGACGGCAAGCATCCCGGCCGGAGCGGTTCGTACCTCGCTGCGTGCGTGTTCTACCTGGCGCTCACTGGACGTGATCCGGCTCGAAGCGGCTTCACAGCTGGCATCGAGCCTGGGCAAGCGCACTTCCTCCAGGAGGTGGCTGAGAACGTGCACCAGGCTGCAGTCAGGAACGGGCAGGGCTAGGTCTCCCTGCTGTTGACTCCTGTTGTCAAGACGCTGGGCCGGATCCTCAAGATCGAGTCGCATCCGGCCGATGGTGGCTGAGTGACTGCGCGCGCATCCACCGGCCGAAGGGCCGCGTTGGCGGCTCCTGCTTGGATCGACAAGTGGCTCGCGGCCTGCCACGACCTAGACGAGCTCGGACGCTCGCATCCGATGAGCGACGCCGTGATCGAGGAGATCGACGGTCGCATGATCCGAGTCGGCGACAAGTGGCTTGCGGACTTCGCTTCGTGCAACTACCTGGGCTTCGACCTGGAGCGCGAGATCATCGACGCCGTTCCGGCGTATCTCCAGAAGTGGGGGACCCACCCGAGCTGGTCGCGCCTGCTTGGCAGTCCGGTGCTGTACTCTCAGATCGAGGAACGCCTCGCTGAATTGGTCGGCACCGAGGATACCCTCGTCCTGCCGACGATCACGCTGATCCACATGTCGGTGATTCCTGTGCTCGCTGGTAGCGGCACGATCTACGTCGAATCTAGGGCGCACAAGACAATTTACGAAGGCTGCCAACTGGCCGGCGCCCGTGGCGCGACGCTCAAGAGGTTCCAGTTCGAGGACGCGGACGATCTGGAGCGGCTCCTCAAAGAGGGCGGCCCTTCGCCCCGGCTGATCTGCGTCGACGGCGTGAACAGCATGACCGGCAACGCGATCGACCTGCCGGCCTTCGCCCGGCTGGCGCGCGCCTATGACGCCCTCTTGTACGTCGACGACGCCCACGGGTTCGGCGTCATCGGCGAGCGAAGCGACGACGAGCTCAGCCCGTACGGCAACCGTGGGAACAGCATCGTCCGTTACACCGGCGAGACGTACGACAACATCGTGCTCGTCTCGGGGCTCTCGAAGGCCTACTCGTCGCTCGCAGCCTTCCTGACGTGCCCGCCGGAGCTGAAGCGCCTGCTGAAGACTGCCGCTCCTCCGTATCTCTATTCCGGCCCTTCGCCGATCGCCTCGCTCGCGACCGTCCTCGTCGGACTGGACGTGAACGAGCAGCGCGGTGACGCCATTCGGGCCGATCTCTGGCGCAAGACCGCGGCCGTGCTGAACAAGCTCGACCGCCTCGGCGTTCATACGCCGAACCGATCTGGCTTCCCGATCATCGAAGTGCCACTCGCGCGTCACGAGGACATCGACGCCGTCGGGCGGTTCCTCTTCGACAACGGCATCTACGTGACGCTCGCCGCCTATCCGCTCGTTCCGAGAAACGAAGTCGGGTTCCGCGTCCAGGTCACGGCCGCGAACAGCAACGCCGAGATCGAGCAATTGATCGACGTGCTCGGCCGGCTGGTGAACGTCTTCGACCTGCAGCCGGCGCGCACGACCGAGCGAGCCGCATGAAACGGCTTGCCCTCCTCAAGGCCACGCGCGAGCAGGTCTGGATCTGGTACCTGATCGGGAGCGGCGTTCTCACCGGCCTGTACCTCTTCACTCCGCAGTTGGCAGGAAACGGGCCGCTGATCAACGCGCTCGGGCTCTCCGGCGTCGTCGCGATCGTCGTCGGGATCCGGATGCACAAGCCGCGTGCACGCGCGGCCTGGTGGCTCTTCGCGGCCGGACAGTTCCTCTTCTTCAGCGGAGACCTCTACACGTACAGCTACCCCAAGCTGCTGGGCGCGGATGTCGGCTTCCCGTCGATCGGCGACGCGCTCTACCTCCTGGTCTATCCCGTTCTGATGGCGGGACTGTTCATCCTCATCAAGCGACGCAACCCGCGGCCCGACCGGACCGCGCTCATCGACGCGCTGATCCTCACGATTGGTATCGGTCTCCTCTCGTGGGTGTTCCTGATCGCCCCGAACATCCATCTGACGGGCCTGTCCGTGCTTGCGAACGCGGTGTCGGTCGCATATCCGCTCGGTGACGTTCTCTTGCTTGCCGCTGCAATCAGGCTCGCAGTCGATGCCGGCAAACGCACGCCGGCGTTCTGGTTCCTCGTCAGCAGCATCGTCTGCCTGCTGGCCACGGACTCGGCCTACAACTATGCGCTACTGAAGAACACCTACAACCACCAGCTGATCTACGACGCCGGCTGGATCCTGTACTACCTGCTCTGGGGGGCAGCGGCGTTGCACCCGTCGATGCGCTCGCTCGAAGAGGGTGCGCCGGAGTACGGGACGCGTCTGACCCCACTTCGGCTCACTCTGCTCGGCAGCGCCTGTTTGATCGCGCCGGGAATTCGGTTCGTCCAGGCGCTTGGCAACCCCGACGTGCTCGTTCTCATCATCGCCTCCGCTGTCCTCTTCTTGCTGGTCGTCGCGAGGATGGCCGGTCTCGTGCGCCAGGAGGCGCGCGTCGTTTCGCGCGAGCGTGCTCTACGCGGAGCGGGCGTCGACCTCGTAGCCGCAGCCGGTCACGAACAAGTCGCTGAGGCGGCCATCTCCGCGGTCCATCGGCTGCTCGCCGCCGAGCCGCCCGTGCGACTCGTCCTCGTATCGGAAGGCGTGGCGGTCGTCGAGGCCTCCTCTGACGGCGCCACCGGCGGTCGCGTCGGCGAGGGGACGTGCGAGTGGCTCCTGCAGGAGCGCTCGGCGTCGCTTCGGGTGCTGCACTCCGACCCGCCCCCTTACGTGCGCGGGGATCTAAGGCTCCCTGAAGGGAACACGACGATCGTCGCCCCTCTGACCGTTCGCAGCGAGGTCCGCGGCGCCATCGTCATTTCATCGCCGGTGAGCCTGACGCGCGATCTCATCGACGCGCTCGGCGCCGTCGCTACGCAGGTCTCGCTCGCGGTCGAAGGAGCATCACTGGCAGAGGATCTCCATCGACGCCAGAGTGAGGCCCGCTTCCGCTCCCTCGTTGCGCACTCCAGCGACCTGATCACGGTGTTGGACGCCGACGGGCTCATCACGTACCAGAGCCCATCGATCGAGCGTTTGCTCGGCTACCGGGTAGACGAGGTCGAAGGGACGCGATTCGACCGGCTGCTGAGCGAGACCGACCGGCCTTTGCTCGCGCAGCTGATCGCAGTCGACGGCTCGGGCGACGCCGAGGCGCACACGATCGAGTGCTCGGTCAGTCACAAGGACGGCGCGACGCTGAGGTTCGAGGTCCAGCACACCGACCTTCTCCACGACGAGCACGTCCGCGGCATCGTGCTCAACTGCCGCGACGTCAGCGAGCGCAAGGCCTTCGAGGAGCAGCTCGCCCATCAGGCTTTCCACGACCCGGTGACGAAGCTCGCGAACCGTGCTTTGTTCTCCGACCGCGTCGAGCACGCGCTCATGCGTACACAGCGGGGCGTGCACGAGATCGCCGTCATGTTCATCGACCTGGACGACTTCAAGACCGTGAACGACAGCCTTGGCCACGCGGCCGGGGACGAGGTCTTGCAGGAGGTCGGCCGCCGCCTGAAGATCGCCGTTCGCCCGGGCGACACGGTCGCGCGCTTCGGAGGAGACGAGTTCGCAGTCCTCCTCGATGGCGTGGCAGGCTCGTCGGACGCTGCCGATGCCGCGGCGCGAATCCTGCGAGCGCTCGACCTTCCCATCGAGATCGAGGGCAAGAACGTGTTTCCGCGGGCGAGCGTCGGGATCTGCCTGGTCGGCGAGGACCTCGAGACGCCCGAGGCGTCGGAGCTCCTGCGCAACGCCGACGTGGCGATGTACATGGCCAAGCGCGACAGCAAGGGCAGCTACCGCGTCTTCGAGCCGACGATGCACGAGCGCGTCGTCGAACGACTCGAGCTTCGATCGGATCTGCAGCACGCGCTGATCATGGATCAGCTCGAGTTGCACTACCAGCCGGTCGTGAGGCTCTCCGACCGCGAGATTCTCGGCGTCGAGGCGCTCGTGCGCTGGAACCATCCCACGCGCGGAACGATTCCGCCGATCCAGTTCATTCCGGTGGCCGAGGAGACGGGCCTGATCATCCCGATGGGCCGCTGGATCCTTGAAACGGCTTGCCGCGAAGGCGCTCGTCTGCAGAAGGTGTTCCCCAGGACTGAGTCGCTGACGATGAGTGTGAACCTCTCCGTCAGGCAGCTGCAGTCCGAAACGCTCGTGGCGGACGTGCGCCAGGCGCTCGAAGTGACGGGGCTGCCGGCGGCCGCGCTGGTCCTCGAGATCACCGAGTCGCTGATGCTCACCGACACCGAGTTCGCGATGATGCAGCTGCACGACCTCAAGGGGCTTGGTATCCGGCTCGCGATGGACGACTTCGGAACCGGTTACTCGTCACTCAGCTATTTGAGTCGATTCCCGGTCGACATCCTGAAGATGGACCGATCGTTCGTCGGGGCGGAGGAGAACAGCACCCTGACCTCGGCGATCATCGCGCTCGGCACGAGCCTCTCGCTCGAGGTCGTCGCGGAAGGAATCGAGCTTCCCGAACAGGCCAGCTCGCTCGAAGAGCTCGGGTGCGAGCTCGGGCAGGGATTTCTCTTCGCCCGTCCGATGAATTCGGACGCGTTGACGAAGTTCCTCACGGTTGCCGGCGCGTCGACTCAGGAAGACATCGAGTCGTCAGCAGCCTCCAATGCAGCATAGTCACGAGGCGCTCGACCGGCCGGGCGGGGTCGGTCGCGGCAATCTGCTGACGCCGCTGAAGCACCGCGACTTCCGAATTCTGTGGACGGGGATGACGATTTCGCTGATCGGCGACGGCGTCTTCCTCATCGCGATCGCGTGGGAGAGCTATTCCCTCTGGAACGCGCCCGCGGCATTGTCGATCGTGGGCATCGGCATGACGATTCCGACGATTGCGTTCCTACTCGTCGGTGGCGTCGTCAGCGACCGGCGCGACCGGCGAGTCGTCATGGCGTGGGCGGACGGTCTCCGCGCCGTTTCCGTCGCCGTCTTGGCGGCTCTCGTCCTGATGGGCGCACTCCGCTTCTGGGAGCTCGTGGTCCTCGTCGCGTTCTACGGAGTCGGTACCGCCTTCTTCACGCCGGCTTTCGACGCGATCCTGCCGGAGCTGCTGCCCAAGTCGGATCTGCCGGCGGCCAATGCGCTCGACCAGTTCGTCCGGCCCATAGCCATGAGGCTCGTGGGGCCGGTGGCAGGTGGAGCCCTTGTGGCCGCCTCGGCGGGTGTCGCCTTCGCGATCGATGCCGCCTCGTTCGCGGCCTGCCTCGTGGCCGTGCTGGCCATGCCGCGGCGTGACGGGCGTCGCGTCGAGATTCAGTCGTCCAACGTCGCTGCGCTCAAGGATGGCCTCCGCTTCGTTCGCCAGCGCGTGTGGCTGTGGGGCACGCTCCTCTCGGCGGCGATCGCCTACCTGGTGTTCCTCGGGCCAGTCGAGGTGCTGCTCCCCTACCTGGTGAAGAACGAACTGCACGCGTCCGCCGGCACGCTGGGCCTCGTATTGGCGGCCGGGGGTCTCGGGGCCGTCGGCGGCGCGGTGCTCATGGGCCACCGCGGCCATCCGCGCAGAGACGTGACCGTCATGTACATGACCTGGACGGTCGCGACGCTCGTGATCGCGGGGTACGGAATCGCCAACGCGACCTGGGAGTTGATGCTCGTCTGCCTCGTCTTCAACGCGCTCGAGGCGGCGGGCACGATCGTCTGGGCCACGATCAAGCAGCACCACGTTCCCGGCTCGATGCTGGGCCGGGTCTCGAGCCTCGACTGGCTGATCTCGATCGGGCTCCTGCCGCTCTCCTTTGCTCTCACGGCGCCGGTGGCGGCGGTCTTCGGTGCGCGGATGACGCTCGTCGGAGCAGCCGCGCTGGGTGGCGCCGTGACGCTCAGCGCGTTCTTCCTGCCGGGAATGCGGGCGATCGAGCGGACCGGCGGCCGCAGACAGGGCCCGTGGCGCGTTCCGGTGGATGTCACCGACTAACCTCCTCGCACGGCCCACACACACGAACACCGGCTAGCGACTGACCGCAGGGCGCTGACGATCGCGCTCCTGCTCGTCGTGCTCCTGATTGCGGCGGAGATCGTCGCCGGCACGGTCGGCCACTCGCTCGCGCTACTCGCTGACGCGGGCCACCTGCTCACCGACGCTGCGGCACTCGCCTTTGCGCTGTTCGCGTCGGCGATGGCCACGCGCCCCGCGGCCGGGCGCTGGACCTTCGGCTACTCACGGCTCGAGATCCTCGCCGCCCAGGCGAATGGGATCACCCTCGGCCTGATCGCCCTCTGGGTCGTCTGGTCGGCGGTGCACCGACTCGTCGATCCGAGCGACGTGCGCGGCGGGCTCGTGCTCGTAGTCGCCCTCGGCGGTGTTGTGGCGAGCGTCGCCGCGAGCCTGGTACTGGCGCGGGCCAGCCGCGAGAGCCTCAACGTCCGTGGCGCGTTCTTGCACGTCCTGACCGATGTCGCGGCATTCGGAGCCGCGGCGCTCGCCGGCGGGCTCATCCTGGTGACAGGGTGGGACCGCTTCGACCCGATCGCGAGCCTCGCAGTGGCCGCGCTCATGCTCTGGTCGAGCGTGCAGCTTCTCCGTGAGTCGACGCTCATCTTTCTCGAGCAGGCACCCAGGGACGCCGATCCCGAAGAGATCGGGCGCGCGCTCGTGGCCGAGCAGGACGTTGTCGAGGTGCACGATCTGCATGTGTGGACGGTGACGAGCGGCTTTCCTGCGCTCTCCGCCCACGTCCTGGTGACGCCCGGCGCGGACTGCCACGCCGCCCGCCGCCGGCTCGAGCTGATGCTGGCGGAGCGTTTCGGCCTGACGCATACGACGCTTCAGGTCGAGCATGTCGAGCCCGCGAGCACGACTGTCGAGCTGGGCGAAGCGGTTGCGCGCCGCGGTCCGCTCGGCCGTTAGGCTCTCGCGGTGCCCAGCCTGGAAGGAAAGTCGGTGGTCGTCACCGGCGCGTCCAGCGGCATAGGCGCGGCGACCGCGCTCGTCCTCGCTCAGGAAGGAGCCCGCGTCGTCGGCGGTGCGCGCCGCGTCGAGCGAATCCAGCCGCCGGTGGAGCCTCTGGAGCTGAACGTGACCGATCCGAGCAGTTGCGAACGCTTTGTGAACGCAGCAATCGAAGAACTGGCCGCCGTTGACATTCTCGTCAACGCTGCCGGCCTCGCGCTCGGGCGCGATCTCTTCGACGAAAGCACGGAAGACGACGAGCGCACGGTGCTCGAGACAAACGTGAACGGCCTGATCCGCATGACCCGGCTCTTCCTGCCGCACATCCGCGACGGCGGGCACATCGTCAACATCGGCTCGATCGCGGGCAGGCAGGCGTACGAGAAGGCGGCGGTCTACGTGGCCTCGAAGTTCGCGGTGCGCGGCTTCACGTACGCGTTGCGCGAGGACCTACTCGGCCGGCCGATCCACATCACGACCGTCGACGCCGGCCTCGTCGAGTCGGAGTTCTCACGCGTCCGCTTCCGAGGTGACACGGACGCGGCCCACAAGGTCTACGAGGGCGTCGACGCGATGACACCCGAGGATATTGCCGACTGCATTCGGTTTGCGGTGACCCGCCCGCCGCACATGAATGTGGACGAGATCGTCGTCAAGGCCCTTGCGCAGTCCTCCGGTGGGCGCATAGTTCGTACTGAGACCTGATGCCCGGACAGCTGCGAATCCTCGAAGGCGCGACCTTCTGCATCTGCGATGAGGTCGGCGACCTCCATCACCAGGGCGAAGGGCTCTTCTCCGATGACACGCGCTATCTCTCGCGCTTCAAGCTGACGATCAACGGCCATCGTCCGCTCCTGCTCTCCTCGGACAAGATCGAATACTTCTCCGCGGCGTTCTTCATGCGCAACCCACTCTCGGGCGGCCTGGACCAGGACGTGCTGTCGATCCGTCGCGAGCGCTTCGTCGGCGAGGGGATGCAGGATTCTTTCGCCGTCCAGAACCAGGGCATGAAGCCGCTCGAGTTCGATCTCGAGCTCGAGGTCGGCACCGACTTCGCGGACATCTTCGCGGTGAAGGACTACGACTTCGCGCTCGGAGACCCGCTGCGTGCGAAGCCGCTGCCGGACCCGAGGCCGAACGAGTACGACGAGGAGCGCAACCAGTTCCTGATCTCGGACAACGGCGACGCGCCGGTGAAGACCCAGGTGATCTTCTCCCAGCGCGGGGAGGTGGACGGCTCCACCGTGAAGTTCCGGCTCGCTCTGCAACCCCGGGAGAGGTGGAACCTGGACGTGGAAGTCATTCCGCTTCCGGACGGCGAGCTCGTCACGCCTCGGTTCGCGCAGCGTCGTTTCGGCGAAGAGGTTGGTCGGGTCCGCGACTCCCTTGCCGCCTGGCAGTTGCGTGTGCCTCAGTTGCGGACGAGCTGGGATGCGCTGGGCCATTCGTTCGGGCAGTCGGTGTCGGACCTCGCGTCGCTGAGGATGCAGTCGGACGGTTCCGGAATCGGAAAGCTTCCCGGTGCCGGCGTGCCGTGGTTCATGACTGTCTTCGGCCGCGACACGATCATCACGTGCCTCCAGACACTCGTCTTCGGTCCCGAGCTGGCCCGTACGGCGCTCGGGGTGCTCGCCGAGCTCCAGGCGAACGAGGACGATCCGACGATCGATGCGGAGCCCGGCAAGATCGT
>WNGD01005979.1_pt1 | contig 11702 bp, 11 predicted proteins | sample 5400671 | NCBI WGS metagenome assembly WNGD01 (sample SAMN13153369, study PRJNA577476) | soil metagenome | isolation source: 40 cm soil or saprolite under grassland replicate 2 | place: USA:California | collected 2016-06-15
TCCCACCGACTCCGGCTATCGCTTCTACGCGGACTCGTTGCTCGCCTCGGGGCGCCGGCTCGAGGCCCCGCTCGGCCCCGGCCTCGATCTGACGCAAATGCGTCGCGAGGTGGATGAGGCGATGCGCGACACCACCTCCGAGCTCTCGCGGATCACCGACCTGCTCGCAGTCGCGACGGCTCCACCCGCCGGCACCGCTCGCATCCATCGCGTCGAGGTGCTGCTACTGCAGCCGCGCGTGGCGATGGTCGTCGCGATCGCCTCAAACGGCGCGGTCACGAAGCGCGTGTTCACCTTCGAGGCGCCGGTGGACCCCGGGCTCGTCGAGTGGGCGTCGAGCTACCTGAACGAGCGGCTGGCCGGGCTCGGCCTCGGGGCGCGAATGATCGCCGACCGCCTCGCCGACCCCGAGCTGGACGCGGCCGAGGCGGCGTTCATCGGCGAGATCGAGGAATCGTTCACCGGGCTCGAGGAGCGCGCCGAGGCGGACCTCTACGTGGAGGGGGCGGCTCGTCTGCTCTCCGAGGACCATGCCGGCGACCTGCCGCACGTGGACGCGCTGATGCGCGCGTTGGAGCGCCGCGCCGGCCTGCTCGGCATCCTGCGCTCGGCGCTCGAGGAGCGCTCCGTGTTCCTCTGGATCGGCGACGAGAACCCGGCTCCGGAGTTGCGCTCGGTGAGCGTCGTCGGGGCCAACTACGGGCTCGGCTACAGGAACCTGGGCACGGTCGGCGTCGTCGGGCCGCTGCGTATGGACTACGCCACGGCAATCGCCTCGGTGCGCGACGCGGCCGGGCAGCTGTCCCGCTTCTTCGAGACGGTCTACGAGCGCTAGATGGGCGACCCGGCAACCGCGCACACCCGGATGACGCGCATGGCGCGGCGCATCTCTGCGCACCGCCTTCGGCGGTCACCGGCACCTTCGGTGCCTGACGCTCGTATGCTGGGAGCACACTTCGCGCCCTGCGTCCTCGATCTTGGCCACGCGCGCTCCCGCGCGCACGCGGCCACCGGGTCGACCATCTGATGAAGCGGGACTACTACGAGGTCCTCGGCGTGGACCGAGGAGCCGGCGACGCGGAGATCAAGAAGGCCTTCCGCAGGTTGGCACGCGAGCTGCATCCGGACGTCAACAAGCACGACCCGGAGGCCGAGGAGAAGTTCAAGGAGGCCGCCGAGGCTTACGAGGTCCTCTCCGACCGCGACCGCCGCGACACCTATGACACCTTCGGCCACGAGGGCCTGCGCTCCGGCGGCTGGGCCCCGCGCGGCGACGCCTTCGGGAGCTTCGAGGACGTGCTTTCGGCGTTCTTCGGGCGCGGCGATCCGTTGTTCAGCGAGCTGTTCGGATTCGGCCGGCCCGGGCCGGCGAGCGGCGGCGACATCGCGGCGCAAGTCGAGGTGAGTCTCGAGGAGGTGGTCACCGGAGCCTCTCGCGAGGTGTCGTTCGAGGCGGTCTCGACCTGTGAGCGCTGCCGGGGCAACGGCGCCGAGCCTGGAACGCCAATTCGCGCCTGCGAGACCTGCGGCGGCAGCGGCGAGCTGCGCGAGGTGACCCGGGTCGCCTTCGGTCAGGTGGTGCGAACCGGCGCCTGCCCCACTTGCGGTGGTCAGGGCCGGGTGCCCGAGGCGCCGTGCGAGGAGTGCGGAGGCGAGGGGCGCACCGTCCGCATGCGTACCTGGGAGGTCGAGGTCCCGCCGGGGATCGAGTCCGGCCAGCGGATCCTCATCTCCGGCGTCGGGCACGCAGGCGAGGCCGGGGGGCGGTCCGGAGACCTCTACGTCGAGGCGCTTGTCGCCGAGGACGAGCGTTTTGAGCGTCACGGCCAGGATCTGGTTACGGTCGTCGAGCTGCCCGCGACTCGAGCGATGCTCGGCGGCCCGGCGACCGTCCCGACCCTCGACGGCGAGCGCGAGATCCAGATCCCTGCCGGGGCCCAGCCCGGCGAGCACGTCGTCGTGCGGGGCATGGGGCTGCCATCGCTGCGCGGCGCGGCGCGCGGAGACCAGCACGTGGTGCTCGACGTCCACGTGCCCGCCGACCTGAGCAAGGAGCAGCGACGGCTTGCCGAGCAGCTCGACGAGTCCCTTGGCTCCGCAAGCTCGCGAGGCGACGGAGGCTCGCGTTCACGCCGCCGCGCCCGCGCCAGGCGCGGCAGGTGATCCGGCTCGCCGTTCGCTGCCGCCCGGAGCTCGCCGAGCGGGTGCTCGCCGAGCTGGTAGAGCTGGCCCCGGGAGGGGTCGAGGAGAACCAGGGCGGTGATTGGGTGGAGTACGCGATCTACGGCGCCCCCGGCGAGCTGCCGGCGCTGCCGGATCTCGAGGCGATCGCCGGCGAGGGGCTGGTCGACGTCACCTCGGCCGAGATACCCGACGACTGGGCGGACCGCTGGCAGGACTTCCACCGACCGCTGCTCGTCGGCGGGCGGCTGTGGGTGCGCCCCTCGTGGGAGGCCCCGCGCGAGGGAACGATCGACATCGTGGTGGACCCCGGCCAGGCGTTCGGCACCGGCGCCCACCCGACTACCAGGATGTGCCTGGAGCTGCTGCTGGACCTGGCCGATGCGGGGAGTGCGCACGGCCCCCTCGCCGACTGGGGTACCGGCTCGGGCGTGCTTGCGATCGCCGCGGCGAAGCTCGGCTTCGGCCCGATCGTGGCTTGCGACCACGAGCCGGCGGCGCTCGATGCGGCCGGCGCAAACGCCCGTGCCAACGCGGTCGAGCTCGAGCTGCGGCGCGCGAACCTTCGCGAGCACCCGCCGCCCCCGGCGCCGACGGTCGTCGCCAACCTGACGACGCCGATCTTGCGCGAGATCGCCCGACGACTCGAGCGAGCGCCTCAGCGGCTGATCTGTTCCGGGCTCCTGGCCACGGAGGCCGGGGACGCCCGCGATGCGTTCGCCAGGCACGGCCTGACCGAGCGGCTGAGGCGCACCCAGGGCGATTGGATTGCAATTTCCTTCGCCGCGGGGTCGACGGCCTGACCGCCGCCGGCGGCGGGACAATCGTGAGATGAGCGCCCAGCGTGCCTCGCTGCCGATCGCCGTCTTCGACTCGGGGATCGGCGGGCTCACGGTTCTCCACGAACTGCTCGTCTCGCTGCCCGCCGAAAGCTATCTCTACCTGGGTGACACCGCCGGATTCCCCTACGGCACCAAGTCCCTGGACTGGCTCCGGCCTCGGATCGGCCGGTCGACGCGGTTCCTGCTCGACCGAGGCTCCAAGCTGCTGGTGGTGGCGTGCAACTCGGCGACCTCGGCGGGCGGGGACGTCGTTCGGGAGGTCGCGCAGGAGCACGGGGTGGAGGTGCTGACCGTGGTGGACCCCGAGGCCGAGATCGCGGCGGCGATCAGTGAAAGCGGGCGCGTCGGGGTTCTCGCGACGCCGACCACGGTGCAGGGGGGCGCTTACCGTCGCGCTCTCGACGCGCAGGGACGGGAGCTTCAGGTGACCGAGGTGGCCGCACCCGACCTCGCCCCGATCATCCAGAACGGCTTCCCGTTCGATCAGCGCGTGATGGACACCGTGCGCTCCTACTGCGCGCCGCTGCAGCGTGCCGACGTCGACACGCTGATTCTCGGCTGCACTCACTACCCGCTCGTTGCTCCGATGCTGCAGCGGATGCTCGGCCGCGACGTCCGCCTGGTCACCGCCGGCCACGCCGTGGCCGCGGCCGCCCAGCGGGCGCTGGAGACACGGGGCCTGGAGACGGAGAACGACACCGAGGGCGAGTACCGCTTCCTCTGCACCGGCCACGTGGATGCGTTCCGCGAGCTGGGTACCCGCTTCCTGCAGATGCCGCTCGGTGAGGTCGAGCAGGTGGAGCTGAGGCCCTGACGGCCCCCGCGCTCGGGCTGGGGGCGAGAGCTGACCCGCAGGGCGGCCCTCACCCCACCCTCCAGGTGGGCCGAATTTCACCGGCTATGGGCAGATTATTCGGCCCAGCTCCAGAGCAGACCGCCTGGGCATCTAGGGATCACCCATCCAGCCCGGCCACGGTCGCCCCGGAGGACCGCGGCTACCCTGTAGTCGTGAGCATCCTCGAGCAAATCCAAGCGGATACCCGCGAGGCGATGAAGGCCGGCGAGCGCGATCGGGTCGGCGCGCTGCGCATGCTTGCAAGCGCTCTCTTGCAGGAGGCGAAGCTCGGCAAGGACGACGAGGTGGGGGTGCTCCAGCGGGAGCGCAAGAAGCGGCTCGAGGCGGCGGAGGCGTTCCGCCGGGGAGGTAGCGAGGATCGAGCGGCCACGGAGGAGTCCGAGGCGGAGCTGATCGAGGTCTACCTGCCGGACCAGCTCTCCGACGAGGAGCTGGACGAGCTGGTGAGCGCCGCGATCGAGGAGGCCGGCGCATCTGGGCCGAGCGAGATGGGCAAGGTGATGTCCTTGGTGATGCCGCGCGTCCAGGGGCGGGCCGACGGCAAGCGGGTCAGCGGGGCGGTCCGGGAGCGCCTCGGCGGGTAGCGGGATCGGAAAGGTCTTTGGCGCGCAGGCAGCTCACGCTGGACAATACGATCGCCGCCGAGCTGGCGGGATCCGAGGACGCCGTGCTGCGCGAGCTCGAAGGCAGGATCGGTTGCGATCTGCATCTGCGCGGCAACGTGCTGACGCTCGACGGGGAAGAGGGGGAGGTTCGGGACGCTGCGGCGGTGGTCGAGGAGCTGGTGGACCTGATCGAGCGCGGACACGAGCTGGCGCCGGCGACGATCGACACCGTCGCCGGTGCGATGGACGCGAGCCAGCGACCGGCGGAGATCCTCGACGACGTGATCTGGCGCCACCGCAGCATCAAGGTCGCTCCGAGGACCGTCAACCAGAAGCGCTACGTGGACTCGATCCGCGAGCACACCGTGACCTTCGGAATTGGCCCCGCGGGAACGGGGAAGACCTTCCTCGCGGTGGCGATGGCGGTGGCGGCGCTCGACGCGCGGGAGGTGAGCCGCATCATCCTCACCCGCCCCGCGGTGGAGGCCGGGGAGCGCCTCGGATTCCTACCCGGGGACATTCAGGCCAAGGTGGATCCCTACCTGCGGCCGCTGTTCGACGCCCTCTACGACATGCTCGACCCTGAGCGGGTCAGCACCTACTTCGACCGCGGGATCATCGAGGTCGCGCCGCTCGCATTCATGCGCGGCCGCACCCTCAACGACTCGTTCGTGATTCTCGACGAGGCGCAGAACACGAGCCCCGAGCAAATGAAGATGTTCCTGACCCGACTCGGCTTCGGCTCGAAGATGGTGGTCACCGGCGACATCACCCAGATCGACCTGCCGCGCGACCAGCGCTCGGGGCTGGTGGTGATCGGGGAGATCCTCTCGCAGGTCGCCGACATCTCCTTCGTGCGGTTCGGCGCCGAGGACGTCGTCCGCCACCAGCTCGTGCAGAGGATCGTCGCCGCCTACGGCGACTACGAGCGGGAGAGCCACCAAGAGGATTGACCCCGGTGCCCGTGGACCTGGCGGACGTCCCGGGGGAGCTGCGTCTGGCGGCCGAGGCCGCCCTGCGCGCAGTGGGAGTCGTTGAGGGGCACCTTTCCGTTGAGCTGGTCGCCCCGGGCCGGATCCGCGACCTGAACCGCGAGCACCTCGGGCACGACGAGCCCACGGACGTCCTCTCGTTTCCCATCGACCGGGCGGACCGAGTCGCGGGCCCCCGCGAACTCGGAGACGTCGTCATCTGCCCCGAGCATGCCACCGACCTCGACCGGGCGACGGTGCACGGCGTCCTCCACCTCTGCGGATACGACCACGAGGTCGACCGCGGCGAGATGCTGAAGTTGCAGGCGGAGGTGATGCGGTCGATGGGACGGAGCGAGCGGTAAGCGATCCATATACAGCGGGGGTGTCGACGCGAGCGGGCTTCGTTGGCCTCGCGGGTCGGCCCAACGTCGGCAAGTCGACGCTTGTGAACGCGATCGTCGGCGCCAAGGTGGCGATCGTCTCCGATCGTCCACAGACCACCCGCCGCGCGATTCGCGGCATCGCCACACAGCCGCCCGCCGGTTGGCAGATGGTTCTGGTCGACCTGCCGGGCGTGCAGCGGCCGCGCGACGCGCTTACCGAGCGGATGCAGCGCCGCGTCGAGAGGGAGCTGGTCGACGCCGACGCCGCGCTGCTGGTCGTCGATGGACACCAGGGGATTGGCCCCGGCGACAGGTTCATCGCCAAGGCGCTCCTGGGGGCGAAGCACGGGACGGCGGTGGTCTGCGCAGTCAACAAGTGCGACCGCCTTGGCACTCCGCAGACCGCTGCCGCGCTGGTCGCCGCGGCAGAGCTGGAAGCCGTGGACGAGGTATTTCCGGTCAGCGCGCGGACGGGAACGGGCTTGGAGCCGCTGATCGCCCGGCTCGCCTCGCTGCTCCCAACGGGGCCGTTCCTCTACTCGCCGGAGGACCAGTCGGACCTCCCGAGCGAGGTCCATCTGGCCGAGCTGGTCCGCGAGCAGGTGCTTCGCCGCACGCGCGAGGAGATCCCGCACGCCGTGGAGGTGCAGGTCGACGAGATCCAGGTGCGCGACGATGGCCTCGTCGAGGTGCACGCTCAGGTCTGGGTCGAGACGCAGTCCCAGAAGGGGATCCTGGTCGGCAAGGGGGGCCGGATGGTGCGCGAGATCGGCACTGCGGCGCGAAAGGAGCTCGAGCGCGACCTCGGCGCCCACGTCTTCCTGGATCTCCAGGTCAAGGTCCGCGAGCACTGGCGCCGCGATGACGCCCTGCTCGATCGGATCGGCATCGAATAGCCGCGCCTGCGCACCGAACCCGCAAATTGCGGTCTGTGCGAAGCGATGCTAGGTAAGCGAGGTCAGCAAATCTCCCATTCGGCCGATAAAGGTCACAGAGTTTGAAGCGGTCGGAAGAGTCACGGGTGGATCCGGATCAAGCACGGACTAGCGAGAGTCGCAACTCGCTCGGTAGTCGACCGATGGAACGGCCGCTCGAGCACGGTGGACGCGCGAGAAGGCTGGCGCCGTTCGTGATCGTCGCGGTCGCCGCGTTCGTGGCCGTGCTGATCGTCAGCACGCGGTCGAAAGATGGCCAGGTGATCGCCGCCGGGCTGCTCGTGCCGCCACTGATCGCCTCGGTGTACCTGGTGCCCTGGTGGAAGCTTCCGGCCTGGGCGCAGGCGGCGCCGCCACTCATCTACTTCGCCATCGTCGCGCTCCTGCGTGACGCCGCGGGCGCCGACACGTCGATCTTCACGGCGCTCGTGCTCTTGCCCGTGTTCTGGTTTGCGCTCTACGGGACGCGCACCCAGCTGCTCGCGTCGCTGGCGGGGCTGTTTCTGACGCTTGCCGCGCCCGCGGTGATCGCCGGCGCTCCCGACTACCCGCCGCGCGCCGAGCTGGTCCGCGCCTTCCTGTGGCTGATGATCGCGGGCGCCGTGGGCCTCACGGTCCATCGTTTGGTGCTCGAGGTCCGTGCTCGCTTCGTCGAATACCGATCGGTCCTGGAGACCGCCCACGAATCGTTCATCTCGGCCCGGGCCGATGGCCGGATCGTCGACTGGAACCAGCAGGCCGAGCGGGACTTCGGCTGGTTGCGCCACGAGGTGATCGGGCGCGAGCTCGTCGACACCGTCATCCCGCCGAGGTTCCGGGACGTCTATCGCGAGGGCTTCAATGACCTCCTGCGCACGGGCGAGCACACGCTCCTCGGCCGGCGGTTCGAGATGCTGGCCATGCATCGCGACGGCACCGAGTTCCCGGTCGAGATCGCGCTCTCGGCACTGCGCACGGACGGTGGCTACCGGCTCAACGCCTTCCTCCACGATATCTCCGAGCGCCACGAGTCAGACCGCGCGCTGCGCGAGGCCGAGGAGCGGTTCCGGCGCGCCTTCGACGACAGCGCGACCGGGATGGCGATCGTCAGCCCGGAGGGTGAGTGGCTGCAGGTGAACCAGGCGCTCGCCGACCTGACCGGATACTCCAAGGAGGACCTCGCGGGGATGTCCTTCGCGGATATCACGCACCCGGACGATCTCGACACCGACCTCAAGGCCCTCCGTCACCTGGTCGATGGCGAGCGACGGCGATACGTGACCGAGAAGCGCTATCTCCGCGCCGACGGTGAGGTGATCTGGATCTCGCTCAGCGTCTCGCCGGTGCGCGATGAGGATCGGGGCACCCTCTATCTGATCTCCCAGATGCAGGACGTTACGGAGCGCAAGCGGACCGAGGCGAAGCTTGCTCATCAGGCCATGCACGACCCGCTCACCGGGCTGCCCAATCGCACCCTGTTCACCGATCGGCTGATGCTCGCCAAGGCGCGCCTGAGGCGTGGCGGCTCGCTCGCTGTGCTGTTCTGCGACGTCGACCACTTCAAGGTCGTCAACGACAGCTTCGGGCACGAGGCGGGCGATCGCCTCCTGATCGAGGTCGCGCACCGCCTGCGCTCGATGCTGCGACCCAGCGACACGGTGTCGAGGTTCGGTGGCGATGAGTTCGCGCTGCTCTGCGAGGAAGTCGACTCGGAGGCCGTGGAGCAGATCGCCGAGCGGCTCGAAGAAGCCTTCTCGGCGCCCTTCCTGATCGACGGCCACGAGGCCCCTGTCAGTGCCAGCACCGGGATCGTCCTGACCACGGATCCCGACGTCGATCCCGACCAGCTGGTGAGCGACGCGGACCTCGCCATGTACGCGGCGAAGCAGGGTGGCCGGGCGCGCCACGCGCTCTACGATGAGGAGATGCGCGCCCCGCTATCGGCCTTCACGTCGCCCCGTCACCCCCCGCGCGGATCGACGCGCTCTCGCATGGGCCCGACCTCCCGTTCGTAAACTCCTCCAAATGGAGCACTCATCGCCGCCGCCGGCGGTCCACTTCGACGAGCACGGCCTGGTGCCGTGCGTGATGCAGGACTGGCGCACGGGTGAGGTGCTGACGCTTGCCTACATGAACGACGAGGCGCTGCGGCGCACCCGGGAGACGGGGGAGGTTCACTTCTACAGCCGCTCGCGGGATGAGATCTGGCACAAGGGCCAGACCTCGGGCAACGTGCAGCGCGTGCGCCAGATCCGCTACGACTGCGATGGCGACGCGCTCGTTGCCTTGGTCGACCCCGCGGGTCCCGCCTGTCACACGGGCCAGCGGTCCTGCTTCTACCGCGACCTCGAGGGCAGCGCGGACCCGGCTCCCGAGGCGTCGCCGGCCGACGGGGAGCCCGCCCCCGCCACCTACGAGGCGCTGCCCGCGCTCGAGCGCACGCTGCTCGACCGCCGGCAACTCCGGCCGGATGGCTCGTACACCGTCGAGCTGCTCGAGGATCCGCCGCGGATCGCGAACAAGGTACGCGAGGAGGCCGAGGAGGTGGCCCAAGCCGCCGGCTCGGAGTCCGAGGAGCGGGTCGCCGAGGAGGCTGCCGACGTTGTCTACCACCTGCACGTGCTCCTGGTCTCGCGCGGGATCTCGATCGCCGCGGTGCTGGAGATGCTGAATGGCCGCCGCAGTTGAGCGTTACGGCCCCGAACCCCGGGCCCATGGCTGTAAGCGCTGAGGCCGAGCTCGACCTCGACCCCAGCATCGAGCGGGCACGCGAGCTGGCTCGCGAGGGCAACGCAATCCCGGTTCGGATGTCGTTCGTCGACGATTGCGAGACGCCCGTCTCCGCGTTCCTGAAGCTGCGCATGGAGGGCCCCTGCTTCCTGCTCGAGTCCGCCGAGCAGGGACGCCTCGGCCGCTACTCGTTCCTCGGCTTCAGCCCTCGCGCGGTGTTGCGCTGGCAGGACGGCGTGCTCAGCGAGTGGCCGGGCGATGCGACCGCGGGAGCCGGGCCGCGAGCCCGTCATCACGCCCCGGACCCGTACGCCGCGGTCAGCGAGTACCTCGGGCGTTACCGGTTGGCGCCGCTCGACGACCTTCCGCCGTTCGCGGGTGGGGCGGTGGGGTTCTTCGGCTACGACCTCGTTCGCACGGTCGAGCCGCTGGGCGAGCCGAACCCGGACCCGATCGGGCTCCCGGACATGGCGCTGATGGTGAGCGACGTGCTGGTCGTCTTCGACCACCTGCGCCATGAGCTCACCCTGATGGCCTACGCGTTGGTGGATGAGGAGTCGGACGTGGACGCGGCCTACGCGCGGGCGGCGGGGACGATCGCGGACCTGCGTGAGCGCCTCCGCGGTCCGGTGCCGGTGGCGCCGCCGCGAGCTCGTCCTGCCGGCGACCCCGCGGCCTCCGCAGGCGCAGCCGAGGAGCTCGCAGGCCCTGGCTTCAGGTCGAACATGACGCGCGAGCAGTTCGAGGCCAACGTGCGGCGGATCGTCGAGTACATCCATGCCGGCGATGCCTTCCAGGTGGTGCCGTCGCAGCGCTTCTCGGCGCCCTCGCCGGTCGAGGCGTTCTCGATCTACCGCGGCCTGCGCACGATCAACCCGTCGCCGTACATGTACTTCCTCGATTTCGGCGACTTCCAGCTCGCCGGCGCCTCACCCGAGCCGCTCGTCAAGGTCACCGGGCGCCGGGTCGAGACGCGGCCGATCGCCGGCACCTACCCGCGTGGGGCGAGCGAGGAGGAGGATCGCCGCCGGGCCGACGAGCTCCTGGGCGACCCCAAGGAGCGCGCCGAGCACGTGATGCTGGTCGACCTGGGGCGCAACGACCTGGGCCGGGTCTGCGAGTACGGGTCGGTGGAGGTGGACGAGCTGATGGTCGTCGAGACCTACTCGCACGTGCTTCACATCGTCAGCCAGGTCTCGGGCCAGCTTCGCCCCGAGGTCACTGCGATGGACGCGCTGCGCGCGGTGCTCCCGGCCGGGACGCTGTCGGGGGCGCCGAAGGTCCGGGCGATGCAGATCATCGACGAGCTCGAGCCCCACAAGCGCGGCTCCTACGGCGGCGCGATCGGGTATGTGGGCTTCACCGGCGATCTCGACACGGCGATCCACATCCGCACCGTGGTGGTCAAGGACGGCTTGGTCCACGTGCAGGCCGGTGGCGGCACGGTGGCGGACGCGAAACCGGACTACGAGTACGAAGAGAGTGTCAACAAGGCCAAGGCCGTCTTTCAGGCCGTGGAGCTCGCGGTTGGCCAACCGGAATGGCCCTAGGCCATGCGCGTGTTGGTGATCGACAACTACGACAGCTTCACCTACAACCTGGTGCAGTACCTGGGCGAGCTGGGGGCGGAGCTGGACGTGGTCCGAAACGACAAGGCCACGGTTGCGGAGTTGCTGGATCGACGTCCCGATCGGCTGGTGATCTCGCCGGGGCCGTGCACCCCGGGCGACGCCGGCATCTCGATCGAGGCGGCGCGGGACTTCCCCCAAGCCGGCGTTCCGACGCTGGGCGTATGCCTCGGTCACCAGTCGATGGTCGAGGCGTTCGGCGGCCGCACGATCCGCGGCGAGCCCATCCACGGCAAGGACGCCGAGATCGAGCACGACGGCAAGGGAATCCTGCGCGGCCTGGACAGCCCCCTGCGCGCCGGCCGCTACCACTCACTGGTCGCCGACCCCGACCTTCCCGCGGAGCTGGAGCTGAGCGCCACGCTGGGAGACGTCGTCATGGGCGTCCGCCACCGCCAGCTGCCGGCGGAGGGCGTGCAGTTTCACCCCGAGTCCGTGCTCACGCCCCACGGAAAGGACATACTCCGCAACTTCCTCGAACCCTAGGCCCGCCGCCTCAGACCTTGCCCAACGACATCCTCACCCGCGCGCTCGACGCCGTCTGCTCCGGCACCCACCTGACCGCCGACCACGCCTCGGCGGTGCTCGA
>WNGD01006330.1_pt1 | contig 11702 bp, 13 predicted proteins | sample 5400671 | NCBI WGS metagenome assembly WNGD01 (sample SAMN13153369, study PRJNA577476) | soil metagenome | isolation source: 40 cm soil or saprolite under grassland replicate 2 | place: USA:California | collected 2016-06-15
AGACCTTGGCGACGATCGCGTCGGCGCGTGTCAGGTCTCCGAAGATCCGCGTTTCGTCGCCCTCTAACCAAAGCCCCTGGTACGGCGGCTGGAACGTTCCGTGGATCAGTCGGTACGGCTCGGGGACGAACGCCTGGATCTCGCGCTCGCGCTTGACGATCAGCCCGAGCGTGGGCGTCTGCACGCGGCCGAGCGAGACGACGCCGCCAACCCATGCGCGGCCTCGAATCGTCGCCGCACGCGTCGCGTTCATGCCGACGAGCCAGTCGGCCTCGGAGCGAGAGCGAGCGGCATCCTCCAGAGACTGCATCTGGGTGCCCGGGCGGAGCTTCTCGAATCCTTCGCGGATCGCCTGCTTGGTCATCGAGGAGATCCACAGTCGCTCGACGGGCTTTGGGGCCTTCAGGCTCGTTGCGGAGCTGCCGAAGACCGACTCGTACACATAGGCGAAGATGAGCTCGCCCTCACGGCCGGCGTCACAGGCATTGATGATCTTGTCGATGTCCTCGCGCTTCAGCAGCGTCTCGATCAGCTTCAACTGCTTCTTCGACTTCGCGTCGCGGGGCACGAGCTTGAAGCCGTTCGGCGGGACGATCGGCAGGTCGGCCATCTTCCACTTCTTCCATTTCTCGTCGTACTCCTCGGGCTCGGCGAGCTGGACGAGATGGCCGACGGCCCAGGTGATCACGTAGTCGTCGGACTCGAGGAAGACCGCCTCGTCGCGCGTCGTCCGGGTCTTGGCCGTCGACTTCGCGGCCTCGACGACCTCTTCGTTCGTCGCCTCGTCGGCCTTCTTCTTGCCCCGCTTCGGCTTGATGTCGTCGAGCTTCCGCCGCTGGAAGGGTCCTTCAAGCGCACCCGCGAGATCGCGGCCGACGGAGGGCTTCTCTGCAATGACAAGGGTCTTGGGCATCCAAAACACCATAGCGTCCCTCAGAATGGGCGCCGGGCCGGGGATACTTGGCCGGGTGCGGCCCAGTCTCCTCTATTCCCTCGCCGCCGCCTTCTCCTGGCCGGTGGTGCGCTGGCTGTACCGATTGCGTGCCGAGGGTGAGGAGAACCTCCCCGCCGAGGGCGGTTACGTCCTCGCGGCCAACCACATCTCGAACCTCGATCCCTGGCCCCTCGGGCTCCCTCTGTGGCCGAGGCGGTTTCTTCGCTTCATGGCGAAATCGGAGCTCTACTGGTGGCCCTTGGGCTGGGTAATCACGGCCGGCGGCGGTTTCCCCGTACGGCGTGGCGAGCATGACCTCGAGGCTATGAACACCGCGATCGACCTCGCGCGCGAGGGAAACGTGGTGGCGATGTTCCCGCACGGCACGCGGCAGCGGAAAGGGCTCGTGAAGAGGTACCAGCCCAAAGCGCACACGGGCGCCGCTCGCATTGCGCTCGAGGCCGGCGTGCCACTCGTGCCGGCGGCGATCGCGGGGACAGACCGGCTCTCGAAGCTCGCGCCGCTCCGCGTGCGCTACGGCAGGCCGATCCCGCTTGACGACCTGAAGGACGAGGATCCTTCCGAGGCGGCCCGCGAGGCGACGGACCGGCTGATGGCGGAGATCGACCGCCTGTCGGAGGGGCTATGACGAAGTCGTTCGCCTGTGGCTCACTCCAGTGAGGGTTTCCCCCGACGCCCCTTCCCTCGCTCCTCGGCCGGAGACCGGCCGATGAGCGGGCCGCTCCTCGTGATCGACGGCGATTCCCTCGCCCACCGTGCATACCACGCGCTGCCGAAGTCGATGCGGCGGGCCGAGGGCAAGCCGAGCAACGCGCTCGTCGGGTTCTCGAACTTCCTCATACGCCTGTGGCAGGCCGAGGCGCCGCGCGCCGCTATCGTCGGCTGGGACACGCTCTTCGTGCCCACGTACCGGCACGAACTCTTCGCCGGGTACCAGAGTGGGCGCGAGTTCGATGACGAACTACTCGAGCAGCTCGACCTTCTTCCGGAGCTCGTGCGTTCGTTCGGCTTCGTCGCTGCGAAGGGCGAGGGCTACGAGGCCGACGACTTCCTCGCGGCCGCCGTCGCGCAAGAGGAGAAGGACAGAGGCATCGCTGTCGTGGTCACATCCGATCGTGACTCGTTCCAGCTCGCGAGCGAGCGGACGACGATTCTCCAACCGACCCGCGGCGTGAGCGAGCTCAGTCGTGTGGGGCCGGCGGAGGTGCGGGAGCGCTACGGCGTCGACCCGGGGCAGGTACCGGACTTCATCGCGTTGCGCGGCGACCCGTCGGACAAGCTCCCCGGCGCGCGCGGCGTCGGCCCGAAGACGGCGGCGAACCTCCTGGCGCAGTACGGGACGCTCGAGGCGATGCTCGAGGACGGCCGCTTCGAAGCGCAGGCGGAGGAACTCCGGATGTACCGTCGAATGGCAACGCTAGACGCCTCCGCCCCCCTACCTCCCCTCGTAGATCAGACCCCTAACTGGGTGGAGGCGTCTTCCTTCGTGCGGCAGCTGGGCATGAACGCTCAGGCCGACAGGATCGCCGCGCAGGCCGCGTAGGAGCCGTCCGCCGATCGACGTCCTGACTCACCCGGCCCTCGCGCAGCTCCACCCCACGTTTGGTCATCCGGACTCGCCCGAACGGCTCGATGTCCTACTAGCGGCGTTCCCTGAGGCGCGCGAAGGGCGGGCTGCGGAACGCACTGCAGTCGAACGTGTACACGCGCCCGACTACCTGGACATGCTGGAGGCCCTGACAGAACCGGGCTTGCTCGACGCCGATACGGTCGCCTCGGAGACGAGCTGGACCGCGGCGCTGCTGGCCGCAGGGATCGCAATCGACGCTGCCGAGACTGCCGGTTTTGGCCTGGTGCGGCCGCCGGGCCATCACGCTCGGCCGGGAACCGCGATGGGCTTCTGCCTCGTCAACAACGTCGCCGTCGCTGCCCGGCACATGCAGGCCGTGCATGGCGTCGACCGAGTGGCGATCGTCGACTACGACGTCCACCACGGCAACGGCACGCAGGAGATTTTCTGGGAGGACGACACGGTTCTGTTCGTCTCGCTGCATCAGTGGCCGTTCTACCCGGGCAGCGGCGGTCCGACCGAACAGAACGAGACGACCGTGAACGTTCCGTTGAGCGCCGGCTCCGGTGACGAGGATTACCTCCTGGCGTTCGACGAGGTGGTCGCCCCGGCGGTCGAGCAGTTCGGCCCCGATCTAGTCCTGGTCTCGGCCGGCTTCGACGCTCACGAAGAGGACCCGCTTGCCCAGATGCGCGTCACCGCGGACGGCTTTCGCGAGCTCAGCAGCCGCTGCGCAGCGCTTGCTCCCCGCGTCGCTGCGGTGCTCGAGGGTGGCTACAACATCGCGACGCTGCCGGGCCTGGTCGCTGCGGCCTTGGCAGGGTTCTCCGAAAAGACGACGGCCGGCTGAAAGCCGGCCGTCGAAGTCGTTCGCCACTGGTCGTTCTCCACGTTCGCTCCGTCCCGGGGAGCGTGCAGATCTGCTCGAAGTATCGGCAGCGAGCCCTTTGGAAGCATCGCCCGGCCCGGGGGAAGGCACTCACCCACGATGGGTGACTGGCTCAGCCGCGGGCGACGGAAAGAGCCTCGAGGGCTTCCCGGCGCGAGGAGACGCCGAGCTTTCGCAACAGGCTCTTCACGTGCGAGCGCACGGTGTGTTCGGAGATGAACAGCCGCTTTGCGATCTCGTCGGTGGCGAGATGGTCGTCGAGGAGCAACAGCACCTCGAGCTCCCGCGCCGACAGCGCAGCAGCAATCGAATCGGGCACACCCGAGCTCCGCCCGCCGCCCTCACGCACCTGCTCGAGCAGCCGGCGCGCCACGGCTCCTGAGAGCGCGGCTTCCCCCTGCGCCACGCCGCGGAGGAAATCCACGATCCGCTCCGGCGGTTCGCTCTTCAGCAGGTAGCCGGCCGCACCGCCGCGAATTGCGCCGAGCAGGTTCTCCTCCGTTCCGGAGGCGGTGAGGACGACGACCTCGCAGTGCGGAGCAGCCTCGCGCAATCGCGGCAGCGCGCTCAAGCCGTCGAGGCCGGGCATCGAGAGGTCGAGCAGGATCAGGTCGGGCTCTAGCCGAGCGGCCGCCTCGATCGCCTCCTCGCCGTCGGAAGCCACCCCGACCACGTCGAAGCCGTGCTGCGCCAGGAGCCCGGCCAGGGCCGAGCGGGTGAGGGGGTGGTCGTCGACGAGAAGGATTCGCTCAGCCATCAGGGTTTCAAGGCTTATCGGCGGACTGCTATCTGCCGACAAGAGTGAACATGAGACAAGACAGCAGAGACGACTTCCAGGCCTGGCTGTGGGGAGAGATCCTTCTGTTCGGCCTGCTCGGCTCCTCGCTCGCGCTCTTCGTCTCCAACCACCAGCTCCAGACCAATTTCTCCCTGCCGCAGCTCGGCCTCGTGCTGCAGACGGTCATGGCGTTCGCAGGCGGGATCATCGCCCTTCTGGCCGGGATCCGGTTTGCGGTCGAGGGCCGACGCCTCGACCTCTTCCTCTGCACCGGTTTCCTCATCGCCTCGGTATCCATCGTCGCCTTCGCGATTGCACCGGTCCTCGACGGCCAGCCCGTCCACCGGGCGGAGGCCTGGGCGGGCGTCGCCGGCCGCCTGCTCGCCTGGACGCTCATCGCGGCAGCGCCGTTCGTGCCGGGGCGTTCGGGACCGCGAGCACTCGCGAACACCGTGGTCGCCGCGTGTGTCGTTCTCGTCCTCGGTTGGCTCGCGCTGCGCTCCTCGAGCGCCGTTCTCCCCGGGATAGATCCGCGCTCCGAGACTCCCGGCGTGCTGACGGGCACGCTGGCCGCTCAGGCACTCCTGAATCTCCTGGCGGTCGTCGGATTCGGGAAACGCTTCTTCGAGCGGCGCGAGGACCTCGACCGCTGGCTCGCGCTGGGCTCGACCTTGATGCTGTTCGCGTCGCTGCACTACGTGTTCACGCCTGTGCTCGCGGCGGGCTCCGTCTCGCGCGGCGACGCGCTGCGGCTACTTGCGTACGGACTGCTGCTCGCGGGTGCGTGGCGCGCGATCAGCTACGCGGAGTTCGGGCGCGCGGTCGCCGAGGAGCGCGCACGGGTCGCACGCGAGATCCACGACGGGCTCGCGCAATACCTCTTCGCCGTCTCGACGCATGCTTCGATGTTGCAGAACGGAGCGCCGCAGGAGGAGACGATCGCAAAGCTCCGAGAGGCCGCGAACGCGGCGCAGCAAGAGGCGCGTTTCGCCATCCTTGCGCTTTCCACCGCAGCAGGAAACGCGCCGTTCGACGCTGCCCTGAGCCGTTACATCGAGTTTCTGACTGCCGATGGGCAACTCGAGGTCGACCTCGAGATCGACTCCGACGTCAGATTGGCGCCGGACGAGCAGATCGAGGTTTTCCGCATCGTGCAGGAGGGCCTAGCCAACGTCCGCAAGCACGCGAACGCGACGCGCGCGGAGGTCGTGATCGGTATGCGCGACTACGAGCGCTTCGTGCTCGTCCGTGACAACGGCGAAGGCTTCGACGGCGAATCGCCGGCGGCAGGGCAGGGCCTCAAGAATATTCGCGCGCGCACGAAGACGATCGAGGGTGGATTCACGCTCACCTCGAAGCCCGGTCTCGGCACCGCGCTCGAAGTCGTCTTGCGCACCTAATCCGTACGCTTCCGCGCGTGAGGGATCCGGTTGTGCTGTGCGCAGATGCTGTCGCCGGCTGGCATTCCGCGTGGCTCGCGGCGCTCGGGCTTCGGTCTGCCGCCGACAGCGACGCGTGGCGCGCGCTGGACCAGGCCCCACACATCTACTTCAGCGCGATCACGCTTCGTCCCGACACGCCGGCGAAGGCGGTCTCCGATGCAGCCGGAGCCGTATGCGACTCGTGGCAGAACGTCGACCTCGAACGGTTCGGCTTCCGCGACTGGCGACACGAGCCGTGGTTTCTCTGCGCACCGTCAGGACCGTCCGGCGACGAGATGCCGGCGGAGCTCGAGATCGTACGAGTCGCGACTGCGCAGGAGGTGCAAGAGCTCGAGGCGGTGAGTGTGGGTGGGTTCGGGAACGAGGACGACACGATCGAGCCCGGCACGATTCATCCGCCCGGGATCCTCGACGAGTCGCGCATGGTCTTGTGGCTCGGACGAGTCGAGGGCAAACCGGTCGGCGCGGCGATGAGTTACCGCACCGACGAGGCCGTCGGCATCTTCGGCGTCACGACGATCGCGTCCGCGAGGCGTCGCGGGTACGGCAGCGCCCTCACGCGTGCGGCCATGCTGGTCGACAGCGGGCTCCCCTCGATCCTCGCACCAAGCCCCGAAGGAGAAGGTGTCTACCGGCGGCTCGGCTTCGAGCACGTCGGCGAACTGCGGATCTGGAGCCGCCACACCTAACTGGGCTACCTCATGATCGAAATGAGGCGCTCTTCCTCGGCGCCGCCCTTGACCATGATCGTGCGGACGTTGCCGACACCTTTGACGTAGTACTTGTGCTCGATCACGCCCCGCTCGAGCGGCGTCCACTCGCTCGTCTCCAGTGCGTGGTCGAAGCTGCCGTACGGAACCGTGACCGACGCGTCCGTGCCGAGGACCTTTGCCATATCTTCGGCGTGGCCCGCGTAGTACTCCTGGCGATAGAGATCACCGGCGGACGGATCGGCTTTCATCACGATGCCGGGCTTCCCACCGTCGACGCCGGTCTCCCATGAGCCGTCGCTGCGAACCCACTTACCGTTGACGTAGTCCGACGAGTCCTCGCCCAGGTACCAGACGTTGCCGTGCTTGTCCTGCGCGTACCAGTCGAAGGTCTTCTCTTCGGGCTTGCCGTCGACGAGCACTTGGTCGAGGACGACTGTCGCCCGGATGCCGGCTATCTCCTTCGTCTTGTGCGTCACGAAAACCGAGACTCGGCGCGCTTGACCCTCCTGCGTTCCGCGATAGAGAAACGTCGTACCGGGTTGGAGCGGGAAGTACCTGTTGTCGATCGCGGCGACGAAGTCGCCGGGGGGCGGCAGGACCGGGATCGGCGTCGCCCCTTTCGTGCTCGGCGAAGAAGCCCGATGCGCCGCGAGCGCGACCAGCACGACGACGAGAGCGACCCCGGCAGCAAGTCCGATGACGATCCGTCTCGGCACGTTCCCTCCTCCTTTGACCAGCCCAAGCTACGAGGCTGAATTGAGAGGCCAATGAGAGCCGCCGCAGTCACTTTCATCCGTCTCTCATCGAATGGAAACCCAGCAAAGCGGGGTTTGTCGGTAGCAGGCCAGGTGTTCGCGTTCGTGGAGATCCTCACCCGTTTGACAGTGCTAGCTGGCCCGTTTAGTGTCAACTGCCACCTAGGGGAGGGAACCAAGGTTCAGGCTTTGGTGGCATTTGGGGAGCCGGGTGGGATCCGAGCGGTTTCGCACGCCGCGACCATTGCCACGCGGTAGAGGGTTCTCTCCCTGCCCGAGGAGCACGCTTCGGCGGGTCGATGAAGTGCTCTCACCGCCGAGGTCCCGTCTCCACAGCCCCGCTTTCGCGGGGCATCTCACGAGGTGAAAGGAGGCAAGATGCACATCCGGACAAAGCGACTCTTGGGGCTCGGCGCTGCCCTCACGCTTGGCGCCGTGGTCGTGATATTCGCGACCTTCGCCTCAGCCAAGTCTGGCAGCGCCCAGCACGTTCGCTGGGACATCGTCAGCGTGTCGCCCATTCCGATCGCTCCACCGCCGCCCGTTACCTTCAACCCCGGCGGTGTGGCGACTGCCCTAACCCCTGAAGGCGTAACGATCACGCTCACGGGGTCCGGGACCTTCATTGCGCCCGCGGGCGGAAACGGGGGCTCGAACGCCGTGACCGGTGGCGGCACCTGGTCGATCTCGGGGGGAGGGGGAAGCGGCACCTACGAGGTCAAGGAGCTGGTTGCCTGGGAGTTCGCCACTCCCCAGCCGCTCCTCATAGGGGGCTTTCCGGTCACCGACAATACCGGTGATACAACGGAGAGAACCAACGGCGTTGCTGTTCTGAGGATCGAGTTCTCGGACGGGAAATCGGGCGTTCTGACCGTGGGTTGTCACGGACCGGGGGCGCCGGCCGGGATCTTCGAGGGCATTGCGACAACGAAGGGATTCACGACGTATTACAACGTCCCGGCTCCGCCGGCCAACGCCAACACGGGCCGCACGCTGTTCCATGTTCGCTCATAGGCCATGAAGCGGCTACTCATACTTCTCCTCCTCGTCGTGATCCTCGTGCCGTCGCACGCGGTCGCGGCGGGCTCGGTCCAAGTCAACGGCGGCGGGCGGGGTACGGTCGATGGCGGCGTCACTCCCTTCTCGCAGTTCGGGTTTGGCGTCTCGATTGCCACTGGGGGCTCGGCGCAAGGGCACTTCACGTGCCTCATGGCGGGTTCCTCGGTCTTCGCGGGCTTCGAGCCCTTGATGAAGGTCGACGGCGAGGTCAGGTCGGGTTCTGCGAGCCTAGCCGCGGGCACGGCCGCGTTTTCCGGCTCGGGCACGCTGAACCTCGGTCCTTCGAGGAGGATGCCGGCGGTGTTTCACGTCGAGGTGACGGAAGGTGGGCCGGGCGTCGGCACCTTCAGGCTGACGGTGACCACACCCGATTTTCCGCTGCCGACCGAGACAGTGCTGCACGGTCGAATCACAATCCACTGAAAGGCGAGGAACGAAAGGAGTGCGCCCGCCGCTGTCGGCGGCGGGCGCACAGGCACCTCCGCCCCTAACGGCGGCGTAGGGAAGAGGAATGATCGAGCCAATCGAGGTCTCGTTGCAGGACGGTGCGCAGGGCGAAGGCGTTCGTGCCGCCGGCTTGAGCAGGAGGGCGCTGCTCGGACGCGCCGCCGCGTCCGCCGTCGGCTTGTTCGCGATCGGAGCCACACGGAGCTCACCGGCCTCGGCGGTCGCGTGGCCCGGCGCTTCCGAATACGACGCGGAGGTGCCCACCACGTGGTTCGACCTTGCGCTCGGACTCGTGCGGACGACGCCGGGCTTCAGCCCACCTGTCGCAGCGCGGGCGTTCGGGTATGCGGGTGTCGCGCTCTACGAGGCGGTCGCGCCGGGGACCAGCAAGCGCCGCAGCTTCGCAGGTGTCCTCAACGGACTCACGCGTGCGCCTGGCCCGTCCGACGGCGCCTACCACTGGCCGACGGTCGCGAATGGCGCGCTCGCGACGATCCTGCGCCTGCTCTTCCCCACGACACCGAGCGGCAACATCGCGGCGATCGATGAACTGGAGCGTCGCTTTGCCGGGAAGGCGCAGGCGGCGCTTCCATTCGGGATCTACAAGCGCTCGGTGGCACGCGGTGACGAGGTGGCGCGCCACGTCTTCGACTGGTCGACGACCGACGGCGGTCACGAGGCGTTCCGCAACAACTTCCCGGGCTACACGCCCCCGAGCGGGCCCGGTCTGTGGGTGCCCACGCCACCAGGCCTGCTCCCCGCGCTGCAGCCTTACTGGGGCGGCAACCGGCCGTTCGTACCGGGCTCCAGCGAGCCGTGCGCGCCCGGTCCGCCCCCTTACTTCTCGGAGAGCGTGGGTTCAGCGTTCTACGCCGAAGCCCGCGAGTGCTACGGCGTGACGAGCGGCCTGTCGCCTGAACAGAAGGCGATCGCTCGGTTCTGGTCTGATGATCCAGGTCAGACCGCTACACCTCCTGGACACTCGGTGTCGATCCTCACTCAGGTGGCGCGCGAGCTCAACCTCACCCTCGACCGCGCCGCCGAGGCGTACGCGAAGGTGGGAGTCGCGGTTGCCGATTCGTTCGTCGCTTGCTGGCGGACGAAGTACCAGTACAACCTCCTTCGTCCGGTGACCTACATCCGCAGCGTCATCGACCCGAGTTGGACGTCACTTCTGGTCACGCCTCCGTTTCCGGAATACACCTCTGGCCACTCGGTCCAGACAGCAGCGGCGGCGCACGTCCTCACGAGCCTGTTCGGCCAACTCGCCTTCTTGGACCACACTCATGACGCACAAGGGCTACCCCCACGGGCCTTCAGCTCGTTCGCGGCCGCCGCGGAAGAGGCCGCCGTCTCCAGGCTGTACGGCGGAATCCACTTCCGCGCCGCGATCGAGCGCGGCCTCGAGCAGGGAGCTTGCATCGGCGAGCAGGTGGCCGCGCTCGACTGACGTACGCAGCCGGCGGTGCGAGCTCGCGCCCGTGCGCAGACGCAAGTCTCTACTAGTTCGCTGATGTCCTTTCTCTCATGGCAGACCCGGCCCCGTGACACGGCGATCGCCGCGCGGAGTCTTGACGAAGACCTGCCAGTTGTACAGCGCATAGAACATCGTTCGATCGGCGCCGATGCGTCGCGCATATCGAACAACGGCATCGACGTAGGCGCTTGACGGGTTGTAGTGGTGCAGCGCGTTTCGCAGATTTTGTGGTGCGCCTGAACCGTGGAGGTAGTTGGCTGCGCCGAGGATCGCGTCGTGCGCGTCTTGGACATTTCCGCCGAGCCCGTATCGGCGCCAGGTCGCAGGCATGAATTGCATCGGGCCCTGCGCGCCGGCCGCGCTCGCGCTGCGTAACTTGCCGAACTTCGTCTCCACGAAGTTCACGGCTGCGAGCACGTTCCAGGGCACGCCGAACCTACGCTGAGCCTCCCGGTAGTAGCTCAGCAGCTCTGATGCCGGGCGTGGGTGGCCAACCTTGATTGCGTGGACGCCGATCGGAGGCGTCAGCCGATACAGCTCACGCTGCGCAATGAGAAGATCTCGGCTGATCTTCGCGAGATCTTTCGGCACCAGCGCGAGCGTGCGCGTCGCGAGACGCGCGTCGCGCGTGAGCAATCTGTAGATCCGCTGCTGGTAGAGAGCCTGCAACACCACAGGCTGCGGCGCATCGATGCTCTTTGGGTTCCAGTAACCGATCGCCTGTTCGAGATCCGCCGTTGTCTGAACGAGCGTGCGGGCCAGGGGCTCAGGCTCCGTCGGGATCGGTGCGTTGACGCCCGGCGGCGCCGCAGCGGCGCTGCCGACCACAACTAGCGCGCATAGAGAAGCCCGCCGAAGCGGGCTCAAGGCGTCGACTCGGCGACGCCGCACAGAGGCCGTGCGGGCTCTGTCCGTGCGGCCGTCCGCAGTGCAGCCGCTGGGTGCGCTCCGCAGACGAAATAGAGAAGCCCGCGCAAGGCGCGGGCTTCTCATTAGCAGGCCTGTAAGCCGGATTCTGTTTGTGGTGACCATCCCTCTATGCAGCAACCCGGTCCCTCGGCGGGCCGCCTGCTGGCGGGACCTGTTTGCCTTGCACCGGACGGGGTTTGGCTAGCCGCCGTGTCGCCACGACGCTGGTGGGCTCTTACCCCACCTTTTCACCCTTACCTTCAGCGTCTCCGGAGAATCGCTGCAGGCGGTCTCCTTTCTGTGCCACTTTCCGTCGGCTTTCGCCGCCTGGGTCGCCCCAGCGGCACTCCGGACAGGTGATCATCCCGCCCGCGTGCAGCACGAATTCGCCGCATACCAGGCACTCCATGCTGGCGCCGCGGAGCAGCGCCTGGAGCTCCTGCTCGAGAGCCCGGTGGAGAGGTGCGACCGAGCTCACAACGAGCGAAACACTCCCGTAACGCGGCCCAGAATCTGGACGTGCTGCGCGTAGATCGGCTCGAGCGAGTCGTTCTCGGGCTGGAGCCGCACGCGCCCGTTCTCGCGGAAGAAGCGCTTGACCGTGGCCTCGTCGGCCGACTCGTCGTCCCCGGCGAGGGCCACGACGATCTCCCCGTTGCGCGCGTCCTGCGCCCGCTGCACGACAACGAGGTCGCCGTCGAGGATGCC
>WNGD01008700.1_pt1 | contig 11702 bp, 11 predicted proteins | sample 5400671 | NCBI WGS metagenome assembly WNGD01 (sample SAMN13153369, study PRJNA577476) | soil metagenome | isolation source: 40 cm soil or saprolite under grassland replicate 2 | place: USA:California | collected 2016-06-15
GGAGCAGGTAGGAGGAAAAGGTGCTTCGCTTGCACGGCTGGCGGCAGTCGACTTGCCTGTCCCTCCTGGGTTTCACATCACTACAGCTGCCTATCGCTATTTTGTGACAGAGAATGGGCTACAGGAGCAGATACTGGCGACGGTCTCCGCCGTCACTGCCGAGCAGCCCACCTCGCTCGAAGAGGCATCCAGGAAGATTGGCCGAATGTTTACACACGGAAGCATGCCCGCTGAGATTGCCACGGCAATTCGCCAGGCATATGTTGCCCTGGGCGGGGATGATCTATCCGTGGCTGTGCGCTCCTCGGCCACCGCTGAGGACCTGCCGGACCTGTCCTTTGCCGGTCAGCAGGAGACCTATCTCAACATGCGCGGCGAAGCGATGGTACTCGATGCCATCAAACGTTGCTGGGCGTCGCTGTGGACTGCGCGAGCGATTGGCTATCGCGCACGAGCTGGCATCGCGCACGAGGAGGTAAGCCTGGCGGTGGTGGTGCAGGAACTCGTTCTGGCTGATGCAGCCGGTATTCTCTTCACCGCCAATCCGTTGACTGGCGAACGCGACCAGGTGATGATCAACGCCGCCTGGGGACTGGGTGAGGCCATTGTGAGTGGGCAGGTCACTCCTGATACTGTCGTGGTTGACAGGGCAAGTGGGACGATTATTGCACAGCAGATCAGAGAGAAGGAAGTGATGACAGTGTGCAGTCCCGAAGGCACGAGTGAAGAACCGGTTCCTGTAGGCAAGCGCACGAGCGTAGTGCTTACAGCTGTGCAAGCGGCTCAACTGGCGCGCATCGGTGTGCGAATTGAGGAACTCTATGGTCAGCCAATGGATATCGAGTGGACTCTCTCCCATAATCGGTTCTTCATCGTGCAGGCCCGCCCGATCACCGCATTGTCCAAAACCGCCGGATCACAGGTGACACGACCACCAGAGTGGAAACTTCCCAAACCCAAAGGGAAGTACATACGTGCAAGCGTCATAGAGTTACTGCCAGACCCGCTCTCACCGCTCTTCGCCACACTGGGACTCCCAGCCTGGAACAGAGCGATGCATCGATTTGCGCTGGCAGAAGGCATGGGTAATTTCGTAGGTGATATGCTCACCACGATGAACGGCTATGCATTCTATGATTTGCGCTACAGGACATTTCTGATGAAGCCCAAGGTCTTGACAACAGTCGTTCCTCGCCTCATGTACACTGCACAGCAGCGCTGGGAACAAGAGGCTCGCCCGGCCTATCAAGCTGTTGTGGAGCGCTGGGAGGCGGTGAAGCTATCAAGGGCATCCGCTGCCGAGTTACTTGTCGGGACGCGGGAAATTCTCAATGCGGCAGCGAGCTATTACCTCACCATTCAGAGTGGCATCCTGCCAGCAGCGTACCTGACTGAGACCAGTTTCACCATTGTCTATGAGAAGCTTTTGAAGCGTCGCGCCGACCCATCGGCCCTTACCTTTATGCTGGGCTATGACAGTGCCCCGATACGGGCAGAGGAATCGCTCTTCGATCTGGCACAGTGGACACGCGCTCAGGATGATTTGAGCACCGTGTTGCAAAACATGTCGGGAGCACAATTTGCCTCAGCCTATCAGACTGCTCATGTAGATGGCATAGACGAAACACTCTGGTCAGCGTTCTGCCAGTACTTTACGGCTCACCTAGCCCAATTTGGACATGCCATCTACGATCTCGACTTTTTCAAGCCGGTACCCGCAGATGATCCAGTGGCACTGCTAGGAACACTCAAGTTTTTCCTGAGCGGCAATGCGCCGGATCCGCATGCACGACAGGCAGCTTCAAAGAAAGCGCGCGAGCAGGCAATGCAAACGATGCTAAACCGGCTCCGAGGCCCTTCCCGCTCGCTATTCCGTCGCCTTATAGGGATGGCTCAACGTTTCGCCCCGTTACGCGAGGACGGGCTGGCTGATGTGGGCCTGGGCTGGCCTGGGCTGCGGAGGATGTTGCGTGAAATAGGGCAGCGCCTGGTCACTCACAATGCAATCACCATTCCGGACGACGTGTTCTGGCTGACGCAGGACGAATTGCTGGAGGCCGTAATCGCTCTTGATGGAGGGCGACCTCCGGAGAACTATCATACGTCGGTCAGCGAGAGGCGCACAACCTGGGAGGGCGAACGAATGCTCACGCCGCCAATGGCCTTACCGCTCAAAGGTGGAACTCGCTTTTTAGGGATGAACTTCAGCAGTATGTTGCCCGCCCGTACTGGTCAGCCAGCAGGGGATGTGCTGAAAGGAATTGCAGCCAGCCCTGGACATGTCACTGGCATAGCGCGAGTCATTCATAGCGCTGATGAGTTCGCACAGATGCGACAAGGGGATATCCTGGTAGCCAGGATCACGACGCCCGCCTGGACGCCACTCTTAGCTCTGGCCGCGGGGGTAGTTACTGATGTGGGCGGCCCACTCAGCCATAGTTCGATTGTAGCCCGTGAGTATCATATTCCGGCTGTTCTTGGCACAGGTGTCGCAACTGAGTGGCTTCATACTGGTCAGAATGTCACTATGGATGGTGATGCGGGAACCGTGACGCTCTCCCGTTGACGAGATACTTTTCCTCTCAACATTCTTTTCTAAAAACCTATACTTGTAAGCCACCACAGTAGAGCGCGTACTGCTGCATCAAGCAGTGCCAGCTCAAGAAGGGCAAGCGAAGTTGGTACTGCCCGGCGGTGAATGCGAGGACGCGCTGATGAAAGGGGACGTCGTAGGCGATGATGGTGTGCCTCCGCTTGAAGATGCGCGACAGTTCGGGCCAGATGTCAGGGAAAGTGGGCACCGCCTGCACATCTGGATCGGTCAAACCGTGGATGGTCGTCGCTTCCGGGTCGATGAGGTACTGGGGGCGCAGCAGGGTATGCAGGAGTACCTCGCTGTTGGGGCGAAGCACTGCCAGTTCGATGACCTCGGCCCACGAGTGGAGGCCCGTCGTCGCCGTGGCGAGGAGCACCCAGTCATCGGCCTGCATCAGGTCGTATGCCCATCGGCACACCGCTTTGCGCTGTCTGAGCCACTCCTGCTCGAAGCGGCAGGAATCGCAGCAGAGCGAGGTGAAATGCTTCCAGTCTTCATCGCTCTCCGGCCGCCAGCCGCACCACTGGCACCAGACTGGCCCGCTTCCCCACCAGGCCTTGAGACGCGCCGCCACGTTGAAGCGGGGCAGCTTGGGCAGCTCGAGCGGAGTCGCCTTGCGTACATCGAAAAGCCAGAGCCAGTGCGGCTCTTTCAGCCGGAAGTAACACGCATCGGGCGGACCAGCGGCCTGGAGGTGGCGACGGTGGAGCTCCGGTTCGGATACCAGGTACGAAGGGAGATCGTCGACGCGATAGCAAGGAACCCCAGGACAGGCCAATCGCGGGGGGTTCTTCCACGTCCACTGGCACACGGTACAGCGATAACGCCTCCCTTCCCATTCGAGGTTGTGCTTTCTTTTGCGTGGTTTGCTTGCCATACTCGTCACTCCTGTTCCGTTTGCTGCCCGTGAGTGGTGGCTGCCTGAGATGAGCATCTCACCGTGTAGACCCGCTTCCTTGAGATCGAGATGCAGGCAGAAAGACCTGTACTCGTTCAAGAAACGCGATGCCAGGTGCGTGGCCTGGCCTTCCACACGGTGGGAATGGTCGTCGCCGTCCCGTTCTCCCGACGGACAACCGATGAGGCAGCCCTCCAACGAGAGGGCTTCGGTACGAACTCAGGAAACCAGCGCCTCCAACCAGTCGGCCAGATCCACCAGGCGCATGCGCTGCGGGGTCTCGGAACGGTCAAAGGGATTACAGACGGTCATCCGGCGTAGTTCGACCGTGTCGTCGTAGAGGCCGTACAAGAGGTCCAGAAACCGTTCCAGGTCCTCGAAGGTATAGCCTGCCGGACACGGACCATAGGTCTTGATCAAGCGTTTGCGTTTGGCTGGCGTCATCCCATGCTCTCGCTTCATCCAGCTCATGAACGTTGAAGGCAGTCCTCCATCCTGTGTCTGGATACACCATTCTCGTCTCTCTGGGGATCAAACAAACTCCTGATTCACTTCAGGTTGGAGGACTGCTCTCCGCTCCAACAGAAAAAAAGTTCGTCAAGTTTGCTGTCAGTGGTCACCCACACCGATGCGAGCACTGGCCCCTAGAGGGGCGTGGAGTGCTCTCACACCCGTTCCTGGGCATGCCAGGTGGGATAGCGGGAGAACCCGCGCAGGTGGATGATGCTGACGGTGTCTGTCCTCCTTTCACTCACTGATGCACTCTTCTTGATACAATGGTGCTCAGCCGGCCTTGCCGGTCCCGCCATACGTTCACTGTAGCGCATTTGTGCGGCCAAAAATCGTCGCCAGGCGACAGCTTTTTCCGCGAAAGGCCACACTTTTTTCTTCGCTTCAGGGGGGTGAAATGTGCGGGAAAGTGAATCGCGTGCGGCTCCAGGAGCGGTGGGAAAGGGATCGAAATGCAGATGAACAGGTGTGTATTGGGAAATAGATACGTATCAATTCGCCGCAGCGCTGCTCTTCCGTGTGGTGCTCCTACGAAATGGGTTGAAGAGCAGCGCTGCTGTTGGAGCAGCAACCATCCTCACCTGGAATGATGCACGGAGTCACCAGAAAGGGCGACTGCTGTGAACATGCTGCTCGCCGATACCAGGGAATCTCCACAGGGGAATGCGTGAGTGCATGAGGATGGAAGCTGCACCGTTGCTCTCGACGTGAGCGTCACAGGCGGATGTCTGACAACGCTGGCGATTCCCATATAATGTCAAACACAAGGGGTGAAGCTGTTTGACAAGTTCACCAGGGTCTCCGCTTCTTGTCTGACAGGTGTTTCGGGGAAGGTCTTCTGCTTGCAGACCTCACCGGAGAACGTGTGCGAGGCGCCACCTGCGTGTGATCCTAGAAGACGGCATGCACACTCAACTCCAAGGGGCAGGGATAATCGCCTTTGCCCACGTCTTTCACCAGCGCTTGTGCCCGTGCGAGCAGGTCCTGGTTGTTCTTCGCGAGGTGATAGTGCTGGCCAGCGTAGAGCATGACTTGCACACCCCCCAGCAAGCCTTTGCGAATGATCACGGTCTGAGGCCGGAGGTCCTGACTCTGTAGCGGTTGTATCATGCTCGTGGCATCTCCTTCTCTTCTTTTTGTGTTCCCTGGTCTTTGGGAAGGATGCATGTTCACCTAGAAGACGCGAATCGTGAGAAATCTCTTCATGGTCTTCCAACGGTTTGCTCCTTCTTATTATGCCAGCTTCTTGGTCATGTCGGCCACTCTCAGGGATGTCTCTCGACCGCAGGGCAGCTTGCTGGGCAGAAGTGGTTTTCTTCAACGGGTTGTGGTGTTCCTTGGTGAAGACGCCTTTCCCAATAGGTGCCGACCTTCTCCCGGAGCAGTCGCGAATCATCGAAGCCGTCTACCACCTGCTGCTGGACGAGGGTTCCCCGCTGCCATGCTTGTTCGATACGGTGTCTGACAGGATAGGAAATGCCGCCTTTATAGTTTTTGATTTCGACGTAGAAGAGGCCTCCCTGGGCATAGATGAGTTGGATGTCTGATGGGGAAGAAAAGGCAAGAACCATGCACGGTATGGATGCAGAGTCATGCTGGTTTTCCCTTACATTCTGGTTAACGGAAGTTTCAGAGAACCAATCACCAAGAAAGTCCCTTCTTGCTCAACCACCAACTGATACCTTTGCTGGTGTGGTTCTCCTAATACATGGAACGCTTCATAGGCTTGCTGAAGCTCCTGCCAGAACAGCGCCGAGCCGTACACCTCCCCACGCCACGTGGCTTCTCCCTGCTGCTTCTGTAAGCGCACCAGGGACTTGCTCTTTGGCTCAACGACGAGGATCGTGTGCATCTCCGACGCGGTGCCGCGCCGCACGTGCTTGCGTTTGCTGATCTGACAGTCAGGAATACGCCATTGCAGAAACCACCGGAACGCTGGATCAAAGAGCGCGTCTGGAAAGACAGGGTCATTCTCCAGCACAAACGTCGTCTGACACGCTTGTTGCAACAGACTCGCCAAGTTCGCTTGAGGCACGCTGATCGCTTCCGTCTCAAGCGGCATGAAATGCAAGGGCTCTGACAGGAAATGCCCGCTCACGCTCTCGGCGGTTTTCTCCACCACCACGAAACCGCTGGCCAGTGGCCCCTGCAAATCCATCACCAGCCTTCCGCCGATGTCTAATTGCTCCACCCAAGCCATGGGAAGCGTCGCAGCGCTGGCGGTGGCAATGATCCGATCATAGGGAGCGCCTGACGGCCATCCCACTACCCCATCTCCGACAACGACCGTCACTCCCGGCCCAATCACCTGTTCAAGCGTGTGCCTGGCTTGCGCAGCCAGCACTGCATCCCGTTCGATGGTCACCACCTGCTCAGGTGTATGTGTGAGCGTCGCGAGCAGGGCGGCGTTATACCCTGATCCGGTGCCTATTTCGAGCACACGCTGGCTCGGCTGCACGTCGAGCGCTTCCAGCATTGTTGCCATGATCGAAGGAAGCGAGCTGGAACTGACGGGCCAGCTCCGTTCATCGATTTTGGTGACGAGGCTGGCATTGCGATACACGGCTGCCAGATAGTCTTCTCTCGGCATCTCGTGTGCTGAGACGAGCTTCCATGCCATCGTGCGGCTGGTTGTCTCCTGCTCATAAAAGTACGGAACGAAGGCCTCGCGCGGAATGCTCAAGAACGCCTGCTCGAGTGCAGGTGAACGCACCGCGTCGATCTGGAGTAGGGAATCCACCAATTGCTGGCGCTGGTGCGCAGCGAGTTCATCCTGTGTGGAGTGAGAAAAGCGGCGTGCTGTATTCATAAGCAATAGTCCTTAGGAGAGGTGAGTAAATCGGCCATCGCCTCCTTGACCGGGAAGCGATCGAGGAGGTGGGTCTGCAACCAGTAAAACTGTCCATTGGGGTTCAGATCGAGAAACGCATAGTCGCCTTCAGGCGTCAGGAGGAAGTCCATCGAGGAGAATTGCAGTTGAAACAGGCGGACAAGCGCCAGCGCCTTGGCTGCAACGTCCCCTGGAAGGATGTGGATCGCGTAGGTGAGATCTTCATACTGTTGCTAAAACTGTAAACTATCCTATGCAGGATTGAGCTATCCGCAGAGTCTGAGAAAAACAAACTTCTTCTGAGACGATTGAAGGAACGCCGAACCAAACCAACCAGGATAGTAACAGATCTTTCCCGAAACAATCGGGCGGGCATGGGAACCCGTCGGTGGCAACAGCAACACCGCGCCCATTCCGGTATACGAAACGGGCTTGACCAGGGGGTCATAAATCGAGCAGGAGCGCGCTCTGCCCATGTGTTTCATTTGCATCAAGTAGGCAACGCCCAGGCGCGCAATGTTGACTGACGCGCCATAATCCCTATCGCCATTGTAGTGGCAGTTCTCGCAAAACATCCATCGTCCCCACTTCACCGCTTCTTTGCGATCAGATGGCGAGCGATACGTGTTAGCAGATGCCCCGCATCGCGGGCAGGTATGACTCGTCCCACGGGGCTGCTCCGTATGGAATCGCAGACCAATGAGATGGCACTTGTATCGTAAAAGACGCCAGATTTCCCCGCGTATGGTTGAGTTGTTGCGGTAGTTGCGCCACCGCCCACGCACGCCCTTGCCCCGTCCCGTCGATTTGAGTGTTTTTAAGGATTCCATCGACAGGAGCGAGCAGCCATGCACCTGACACAACAAGAGCAAAACATTACTGGCAAGATGAGCGAGCGCGCGATTGCGCTGTTCATATTTGCGCCAACAGCGATCGATCTCCCGTCGGTAAAGCGCCATTCGCTGGGCGTACCATGCTCGTTTGGGGTCATCAGGGAGCAACGCATCTCGAAGCTCGTCGTAGCTGGCTACCTTCTTCTTGAGTTCGTCAATTTGTCGGCGGGTGCGGGCTTGTCTCCCATCAAACCCGCCCGTATTGAGGAACAATGGTCTACCCACTTGGCTCCCGTTTTCATCGATGGCAGTTGCCGTGAGTAATGAATGCACTCCCCAGTCTGCTCCGAGCACCCGCTCGACGCTCTCCCAGGCAGGCAGCTCCACTTTCTCCATCTCGATGATGAAATCCAGCACTGCGAATCGCTCCCCATCCGCTCGATACTCTTCGCGCAGGGTGGGAGCCATCAGATCCCCAGCATCCAGGCGTTCTTTGAAACAATCCGGTAAAGGAATGATGGTGTCTGCTTTGCGCCAGCGCCAGATTCCCGCTGCGTCTGGACAGCGGAACCGAAACCGTGCTCTCCCGGCCTCCAGGTCAAAAGCCAGACGATAGGCCTGACCTTTTTCGCGTCCGTCGTCGCCTGCATACGTGAGCATACCTACTTTAAGCAGCGGGACAGGTTGCAGTTCCTCATACGTTTTCGGGAAGCGATCATATTGGAAGTAGTAGTTGCAGGCTTGTTCGACGACATTTTGCAGTGCGACAAAGCTCGTCTCATCCTCTTCCAGGCTCTTCTGCAAGGTGGTAATGGCTTCCTTGATCGCAGGACGGTTCTTGCCTGCGGGGTGCTGCTCTGTTTTGGGGCGAATGAAGCCATCAGTGAGAATGGGCAAGACCAGCTCAAAGGCTTTCTTCCGTTCCGCCTGCTGGCGTAAAATTCTCCCAACTACTTCGCTTTCACAACGCCATTGACGACCACCATGCGGGGATGGGCTTCCGATGTATTTTCCCACCTGTTTCCAAGCAGGTCCACCACGCTCACTGCCAAACTCATCGAGAGAGGACCAGAGGAGGGCGAGGGCCTGATTGACCACCGCTCGGCTGGCATCGAGTAACCGCAGAGCGTCGGCCTGGGCCTCATCTGGCAAACGCACATCGTAGGTTAAGGGCTGGTGAGTACGGCTATCGCGCATATTCCTTCCTTCAACGAACATTTGTCCTCATGAAAGGGAGTATAGCAGGAAAAACGCCTGCGAGCAAGTCTCTATGACGCATTGAGACCCTTACGGATAGCTGAGGATAATAGAGGATAGTTGTAGCTTTTTGGCAACTGTCTACAACCCTTGCCGAAAATCGAGCCTGGTGCGTTCGCTGTGCTGCGAATGAATCTCAGCGGCAAATACCTGACGTCCGATCACCACGACGCGCACATCAAGGCGCTTTGGGAGATATTCTTGGAAGAGCTGAGTGGTAGCGCGCACCCCCTCTAACGAGGCAAGATGGCCTGTCAGTGCGATCCGTCAGTTATCTCGACTTCTCGCCCTTTTCATGCTCGTTATACGTCATTGATATATAAATATCGAAGCGGCAAAGACTGAGTTTTCCCCGCACTGTTTGTAGCTTCGCTCTCGCGTTGTCGCTTTTCTTGTATAGCCTGGATAATCCATACTGTCACGTTTGGGCTTACTGATCGGATATATTCAAGATCAGCCTTTGGAACGAGAACGTTTCTGAGTTGACAAATAACGTAAACTATCCTATACCTATAGCTAAGTTGTGTGGGAGATATGAGTCAAGCAAAGCCCTCTACGAAAGGAAAGCAGATGAAACGTTTCATACAAGAGAGATGGCCGTGGCTTGAGGAAGTGCGGGGGATGCGGTTGCAATTGCTAGACATCCTCAGCAATGCTGATCTGGCGTTCAGCCCTGGCGGACAGAATATAACGTTGGGCGCGTTGTTGCGCAAGATGGGAGACCTTGAGCATTCATACATTCAGTCGTTGAAAACCGGTGTGCGAGATTTGTCCTACCACAACACGGAAGCAGGGTTGGAGAGTGATATCACTCGTCTCAAGGCATGGTTTCAAGCACTGGACGACGAGATGCTCGATACGATCTCTGCTTTCTCGAATGAAGATTTGACCAAGCGTGTTGATCGAGGCGGATTTCACTCGACAGTTGAACGGGAAGTCGATCACTATGGAGAAGCGATCTTGATTTTCTTTGGCAAGGCTACCATCTATCTCAAGGCGATGAACAAACCAGTACCGGAGTCTATTGAGAACACGATTGGGTAAAGAACACCTATTTGGGGAGAATGACCTCATGGATGAAGATTGGCAATTTTTGACTATCCCCGCAACAAATACCCAATGAAGAAAACACAGGGGTAGTTATCGAGTGGTCAACTTTTCGGCTAACATTTTGAGAGCACACTAGGGGTGGCTCTATCACGTCTCATAGTTGGTGAGAAGCCCAACCTGTTCGCGTCGCACAAATATTTCTTTCCGTTGTATTGCTGAGGCTAGTAAGCTCAATAACTCTCCCCTCACACCCTAGAGTAATTTCCTCAGCTTTGCTGCTTCACAAAAACGGCCTAAATTCCACTCCGATCAAAACAGGCAGAGAGGAAAGCCCATAAGAGAATACAGGTTGGTTGTGAACGTCTGCTACGTTCTTGATTGCAATCGAGATAATCAGTCAATGACGTAGTAAAAAGGTTCTCTGAAGCTACATTGTATACGTTCTGGACTCCCTAAAAATCAGGTCGAGATAACGTCAGGATCGCACTGACAGGCGAGATGTTCCGGCAGCACACGGCTGGTGTAAATGAAGCGTCTTTCTTCCTCCTCAATCGCCCCTCTGGAGACCGCCTTGAGGACCACCTGTCCCTGGCACAACTCATAAAAGGCGCGGGCCGCGCCAGGGTCATTGGTCAGCAGGGTGCGTGGTGTGCGCAGTCCAAGCTGTTGCGCGGCCGCCAGTTGCAGGGGCTTCAGTTCCGCCCTGCGAATACTGTGCAACCGACTGACCCAGAGCGTCTGCTGCAAGGCAAGGCTCTCCAGGACCCCGATGATGCCACGGTTGGCCTCTTCCTCGAGAAAGCTTCTTTCACCAGGCGAATATGCCGCTGGTGCTTTGTACTGTTTGGGTCGACGCCACCAGATGCTCGCCAGCGAGTCCAGAGGAACGTGCTGCTTCTGGTAGCTGATGCTCCCGGACCACCCATCCTGACGGCCATCAAGCGTTGCTTGCAAGGCCACCTCTTCAGGAAAATCAGCGAGGTTGAAGCAGACCACGCCCCAGCCTCTGGCGCGAATGGCTTCCGCGACTGGTGGCAGATGCGGATCAGGTGACCGGGTTAAAATGAGTACGTTTCTCATATCTGCACGCTTTTGTTTCCATCGGCTCCGTGGGGGTAACCTTTCATCCCTGAGCCTGCTCACGAATCGACATCCTCATCCTCTTCAGAATCGGTTTTCACGATCCCATCCAGGCTGGTTTGCGTTTCCGTTTCAGCACCCCCTGTCTGATCTCCCTCACGAGTGGGGACGGTTTTCTGTGCAAACAGCAAACTAAATGGGACAGAGAGAGAACCAGCAGGAACAGCGCGTTCCGCAGGTGTTTCCATAAGAGGCTCCTTTCGTCATTCACGCAGTCACCCGGTACGGTGACCTATCACAGGTACGCTTGTCCCACCTCTCTCACGATTGACCTGTTTCCATTGTACGATACACGTTCCCAAGAAGGTAGAGGTAGAACAGAGATCCCTTCCCGATCTCCAAACCGGCGAGCTTTTGGATAGAGAACGCCCTTAGACAGGCGTACGTTTTTGCCTCATTGGTCTCATGTACTCGCTTGATTGTCCACAAAGCGCTCATACCCCTGCACAGCTTTCGTTGCATCCCCTATTGCCTTGTTCTGGCTTGGCGCGGTGATCCGCTGAAGGTGATTGAAGGGCATCTTCTGCCTCAGAGCGTCTTTCCAGGCATGTTCCTTGCTCATGGAGCGAAACCACACGCTGTATAAGC
>WNGD01013399.1_pt1 | contig 11702 bp, 11 predicted proteins | sample 5400671 | NCBI WGS metagenome assembly WNGD01 (sample SAMN13153369, study PRJNA577476) | soil metagenome | isolation source: 40 cm soil or saprolite under grassland replicate 2 | place: USA:California | collected 2016-06-15
CGGTTGTCTCGGTCACCGCCGCGACGACCCATGCCGCGAACCACGGCACGGGGATTGCCCGGCTCACGCCCGTCCAGCGGCATGCGATCAAGGCCGCCGGCGAGTGGCACCGTGGCTGCCCCGTCTGGATGTCGCAGCTGCGCGTGCTCAGCTACCGCTACTACGGCTTCGACAAGCAGACGCACATCGGCCAGATCGTCGTCAACGAGAGGGTGGCGCACCCGCTGGCCACGGTCTTCGGGAAGCTCTACCGCATGCGCTTCCCCATCCGGGACGGCGCCTTCGCGTCGACCTACGGCCCGCACCCGGATCAGAGCGGTGACGTGACCGCCTCCTTCGAGTGCCGCGTTGCGGCGGCGTCGCCGTGCAGCAGCAGCGCCACCACGCATCACTGGTCGATGCACGCGTACGGCGAGGCCGTCGATATCGACCCGCGCGAGAACCCGTATGTCGGGTGCGGCATGACGCGCGACAAGACTGCGCGCTCGTACCGGAACCGGTCGTGGCACCGGCCGGGAATGGTGACGCCGGCCGTCCGTGCAGCGTTCGCCTCGATCGGCTGGGGCTGGGGAGGTTCGTGGTTCGGCTCGACGAAGGACTACATGCACTTCTCCGTCAACGGCCATTAGGAGCTCGGTGAAGAAGATCCTGCTCGGCGCGGCGCTCGTCGCGGCGGTTCTCGTGCCCGCCGCGTCCGCTCACCGCGCACATCCCGTGAAGCTCGCGCTCGTTCCGCTGCCGAAGTCGGCGATCGGCCCGGCGGCGGGCTCGTTCTCGCTCGCCCACGACTCCGGCCGTGTCTCGAATGCGAGTGCCGCGGCCCACACGCCCGACGCGACGCCGAAGACGTTCAAGAAGCTCGGCCGCCTGACCGGCTACGCGCTCGAGTACGGCAACGCCTTCACCGGCGCGGCGGGCGTCACCGACGTGCGCACGAGCATCGAGCAGTACAAGACTGCCGGCGACGCGAGGCGTGCCCTCGCCTTCTGGAAGAAGGAGGACGCCAAGCTCGGCAAGCTCGACAATCCCGGCTTCTCGGTCACGAACGTCCCCGTGCAGGTGCCGGCTCCGGCGGCAGGAACGAGCCACTTCGCTTACCTCACGAGCTACAGCGCGTCGAACATCGTCCCCGTCTCGGGCATCGACGAGCAGATCGCCGACGGCCGCTACATCCTGGACGTCATCGTCACGGCCGGCACCGCGTCCCTTGCCGAGACGCTGGCGCCGCAGCTCGCCGGGAAGCTCGACGCGCGGTTCCGGCTCGCGCGCAAAGGGCGCCTGCACGCGAAACCCGTGAAGCTGCCGACGCAGAAGGCAGGGCGGCCGCCAGGCGGGCCGGATCTCTCGGTGCTCGCGCTCCGCAAGTCCGACCTGGTCGGCAAGGCGACCGTGAGCAAGGGATACCTCATCGACCCGGCGGCGATCTCGGACTACAGCGTCTTCATGCTTCCGGCGGGTCAGTTCGACGCGCTCGACCAGGAGATCGAGTGGTATCCGGCCGCGAACGAGGCGAGCTTCTTCGCGGACTACGAGAACGCCGCTGTGCTCACGCAGGCCGGCACGACGGCGCTCGACCTGAGCGGCCTCGGCGACGGTGCGCAGGGAAGCGTCACCGCCGGCTCTTCCTTCGGTCAGGGCCAGGTGTTCTTCTCCTCGGGCCACCTCGCCGAGTTCATCTTCATGGGCAGTGAGGGCTCGGTCGACAGCGCCGACGTCACGAGCGTCGCGCAGGCAGCCGCGAACCGGATCGACGCGGCCGGGCTCGGTAGTTAGGGTCCGCAGCATGGTGAGGAGGGGTGCGCTGGTCGCCGCGTTCGTTGCGGCGGTTCTCCTGCCGGTCGCGGCCGCCTCCGGCGCTTCGCAGCTCAAGCTCGCGCTTCTGCCGCTGCCGAGGGCAGCGCTCGGCCAGGACGGACACGCCCTGTCTCTCGCGCCCGACTCCGGCAGCGACTCCAATGCGCACTCGGCGAGCCATGCGATCGGCAACGTGACCGCGGCGCAGCTCAAGCGTCTCGGCCGCATCTCGGGCTACCTGCTCGACTACGGAACGCCGTTCAGCGACTCGCCGGGCGTGAGCGAGATCGAGACCGAGGTGGAGCACTATCGCACGGCGGCGGCGGCCCACACCGGCCTCGGCTTCTGGCGCAAGCAGGAGCTCGACGTCCGTCCCCTGAAAGCGCTCGGCCTCCACGTCACCTTCAAGAAGGTCGCGCTGGCGCACGTTCCACAGCCTCACTGGGCGTATCTCAGCACCGGCAGGATCAACGGGCTCAAACCCGTCTATGCCGTCGATGCCGAGATGGTCGAAGGCCCCTACCTGCTGGACGTCTCGATCGCCGCGGGCTCGCCGGCGGCCGCGCAGCGACTCGTTCCTGTCATCGCGCACAAGCTCGACCGACGGTTTCACCTCGCGCAGCAGGGCCGCCTGCAGGCGCAACCCGTCAAGCTGCCGCGAGGTAAGCCCGGCCCCCCGGCGCACGGGGCAAAGCCGGGTCGGGCCGTGCTCACCCGAGCCGACCTCGGTAGTCCCGCAACGATTCGGCAGGCGGGCTACGTGAGCTCGAGAAGCGCGTTCGACGAGTACTCGATCTCTGCGTACGACCTTGCAATGGCCCCGGCCGGCTCCTACGACGAGCTCGCGCAGGAGGTCTCGGTCGCCGGAAGCGCTCTCGAGGTGAAGTACTTCGCCGTACTGGCCGTCGGCGCGTTCACGCACGCTGCCGGTGGCGCGGCTACCGCGACACCGGTCAACCTCAACGGAGTCGGCGACAACGCCTTCGGCGAGCTCCTCGAGATCTCTACCGGCAGCAACTCCGCGTCCGAGGCGATCCTCGTGCTCTCGCGCGGGAAGTACCTCAACTTCGTCATCGCAGCGGCTGCCGCGAAGCTCTCGACGGCCGACGTGCAGAGCCTGGCGCACAAAGCCGCGCACCGTCTGAACGTCGCGCTCGCCGGCTAGGTAGGGACTCAGGCGCCGACGACCTGGACGAGCCAGCGCCGGTCGCGCTCGCGGTCGAGCTCGATGAAGAGGACGCGCTGCCACGTCCCGAGCTGGAGCTCGCCGTCGCGCACGGGCACCGACTCGCCGGCGGTGCCGAGCAGCATCGCCATGCAGTGCGAGTGGCCGTTGCCCTGATCCATGTCCTCGGGGCAGATGTTCTCGGTGCGCCGGTCCCAGTCGTCGTGCGCGTAGTACGAGTCGTTCGGCACGAGCCGGCGGAGCAGGTCGCAGAAGTCCTCGAGGAAGCCCGTCTCCATCTCGTTCACGCGCACACAGCAGGTCGTGTGCGGGGAGTAGATGCAGGCGATTCCGTCGACGACGCCGCTCTCCCGCACGGCGGTCTGCACGTCCTCGGTGATGTCGTTGACGGTGAGGCCGCCGGTGGTGCGGAGGCGTGTCTCGTGCTGGAAGACCTTCATCGTCGTGGCCATTCTGCGGGAATCCTTACCCGGCGCGACCGCCGAAGTGCCACACCCTCAGTGGATCCTGCGGGAGCCGCGGTCGCTTCAGCTGCGTCGCCCCACGGCGGTGACTGACTGGTCAGTCGAAAAACAGCGTGTTTGCAGGGGCTTCCCGCGGGACATAACCCAGCCTCTGCTGCGGCACACCTTGATCGGGTTGTGTGAATCCTTCTCGGGAGGACGACTTCTATGAGACGTCTGCTCTTGCTGGCCGTGCTGGTCGGTGCTGCCGTGTTCGCAGCGCCGGGCGCGACCGCGAAGACCAAGCCTCCGGCGCCCGCGCCGGGTGGCGCAAAGGCTCCGTCGTTCGGCGGCGACATCGTGTTGCCGGGCGGGCAGGGAGCCGAGCCCTCGCTGGCGATCGACACGTCGCCGACCGCGAGCCGGGGTGACATCTACGCCGCCGCCATCGGCGATTCCAACGGGCCGCTCGAGTGGCATTCCTACGACGGCGGCAAGACGTGGTCGCAGCCGGTGCCGTTCGATCTGAACGGCCCGTTGCGAGGCGGCGACCAGGACATCGCGGTGAACACGAACGGGGACCTGCTCGCGACCGACCTCGACGTCAGTTGGGCCTCCGTCCAGATCTCAACGGATCAGGGGAAGACGTTCGACGACGGCACGCAGACGGCGTTCGAGGACGATCGCCCGTGGATCACGGCCGCGGGGCAGAACGTCTACGTCGCGTACCACGATTTCGTGGCGGAGGATCCCGTCGTCTGCACGTCGCACGACGGTGGCAACACGTTCCCGATCTGCAGCCAGACCTTCGGCGCAAACCCGGCAGTGACGAACTGCGCCGAGAACACCGTCCCGGCGCGGGCGCTGGCGGTCGACCCGACGAACTTCTCACTCAACTTCCTCTACTCGTGCTCGACCGCGGCCGAGAACCTCCAGCATCCGCCGTACGGGCCGCTCCACGACTACTACCTCGCGCAGTCGACGGACGGCGGCCTGACCTGGACGACGCATCCCGTCTTCCAGGCGGACACCTCGAACGGCAAAGCCCCGAACTACGCGAACATCTTCGGCACGCTGGCGATCGACTCGGCGGGCAACTACTACTCGCTCTTCGCCGGGACCGCCGACGACAACAACGCCGACACGAACCCGTATCACGTCTACCTCGTGGTCTCGAGCGACCACGGGCAGACGTGGAGCAAGCCGATCCAGGTCGACCACGACGCGAACGGCGCAGGCACGCACGTGCTCCCGCATCTGGCCGTGACCGCCCCTGGGAACGTGGATGTCGTCTGGTACGGCACGACCGCCACCGGCGAGCCGAACGGCGTCTGCGGGACGATCGTCTCCCAGTCGCCGTGCACCGACTCGAGCGGCAAGCCCGACGGCTTCCCGCCGTACACCGACCCGAAAGCGCCTGCCTGGAACGTCTACCTGGCGCAGTCGACGAACGCGCTCTCGGCGTCTCCGACGTTCAAGCAGGTCGTCGCGAACCCGACGCCGACCCACTACGGGGAGATCTGCTCGAACGGGATCGTGTGCGGTTCGTCCGACCGCTCCCTCCTCGACTACATCAGCGTCGCCGTCGACTGTACGGGCCTCGCGCACATCGTGTACGGCGGCAACACGAAGACGCAGGAGGCAGCCGGCGAGACGTTCGTCCACGTCGCGAATCAGGCCGGCGGCAACGCCCTCGTCCCGCCCGCGGCCTGCGCGACGCCGGTGCCCTGAACCGACCCTACGTGGGAGCGGCACGCGCCGCTCCCACGTGACTCACCTCGACCTGTAGCAGCCCGACCGAACGGCGTCCCTCGTTTCAGGGATTGTGCGACACAGGCGCCGGGTCATATGCTGCGGGGCCAAGCACATCAACACTGCGGCGCAACATCTGAAGGAGGAATCGTGCGTAGACAGATGTTCGCACTCGCAGCCGTGGCGGTACTCGCGCTTGTCCTGTTGGCTCTCCCGGCAGGTGCGGCCAGCGGGAACAACCCGAAGGCAAGCATCCAGTCGGGTAACGCATTCTGCGGGGCAAACGAGTCGACGTTCCCGGTGATCGGTTTCACGAACTACCACCGCGTCGGCAACACCGTCAGCGTTCAGTACCACCTGAAGAAGGCGATCCCCAACTCGACCTATGTCGTCGAGCTGTGGGGTGACTCCTGCTCCTTCTTCGGCGTCGTCACTACTGTCAAGACCAATAGCAACGGCGTCGCCAACGGGAATGGGTCGGTCACAGTCCCTGCGAGTTCGACGCGATTCTTCGCCACCGGATTGGGGCCAAACGGCTACAACGACACTCCAGCCGTCACGCTCAACCCGTAACAAGCGGCAACGAATCAGGGGGAGTTGGACGGGCCGAACGGGTCGTCCAGCTCCTCCCTTCCGCGCAGGTCCGTCGAGGCTATCAGTGAAAAGTCCGATGCTTTTCCGGACGCCGGGTGGGAGAGTAGGTTCCGCGGGCGTCGGGTTCTTTCGAAGATCGACGGCTGCAGAAGAAGGCCCGGCGCCCGCGGCCGTTAGTGCCGGCGCGGAAAGCCCGAGAGGGAGGTTTGCTTCGCTGTGTCTGTTGCCTCGACCCGCTTGCGCGAGCGTCGGATGAACGCGCTCAGGCAGGCGAATCAGGTTCGAGGACTGCGGGCGAAACTCAAACAGGATCTGCGTGAGGGCACGGTCCGGCTCGAGCAGATCCTCGCCACCGGTGCGTACTATCTCGCCAGCGCCGAGGTGTTCGACCTGCTCGTCGCGGTACCGAAGATCGGCCCGGTCAAGGCGGCCCACCTCCTCACCATCGCCCGCATCAGCCCGTCCAAGACGGTCGCCGGGCTCTCCGCGCGGCAGCGCGCCCGCCTTATCGAGCTGCTGAGCCGCTAGCTCGGCCTTCGTCGAGCTCGTCCCGTCGGCCGTGTAGAGCCGGTGCCTTTTGCGTACGGACGCTAAGGGCGGCCCGTTTATGCCGCAGACTCGATCTTGTCGGCGAGCGCTCGAGCCCAGGCCGGGTAATCAGCTTCGTCGCGATGCGCCGCACTGCCAGAATCACCGCGCATCGCGCCCATCAGGGCTACGTCGAGGTTCAGACTGAGCGCGTGCCAGCCGCCGCACCAGACCAGCCATTCCCTGCCCCGACGCTGTATGACCACGTCACGACCGTCGGGCGTCGATGAGTGCCACTCCCCATCCATGAAAGACGGGGTCAAGAAAACGAGGCTTGCCCCCAAGGGTATTGATTGACCGATCAGTCAGAGTCCAAACCCGCCCGCGAGCCTTGGCCCGTCCTGAAGGGGTCTTCACAGTCCAGCGCTCGATACGGAAGGCTACGCCGCCCGGACGCGGCTGCCTGACCGTTTGGGACACCGCGGGTCCGAGGCGCTGCGAACCTCGAACGGTCGACTGCTAGGCCCGAAGAGGGTTACGGGCTAAGAAGGGAGCGGCGGCGCGGGTCCGCGTCGTGAGTGAGGGGGAGAAAGGGTGTCCGTGCAATGAGGCGTAAAGTTGCAGCACTCCTGTTTGCTGGCTTGGTGGCCCTGGCTGCCGCCAGTCCAGTTCTGGCGAGTCAGCCCCCGGGTCAACTCGGCTACGAGGGTCAGCCCGGCAACCAAGGCGGCGGGGGTAATCATCCGGGTTGCTCGGGTTATGAGGGACAGCCAGGAAACCAGGGCTGCTAACGATCTCGGTCGTACGCGGGCCGGGTGACGAACCCGGCCGCGTACGAACGATCAGTTCCCGCAACACCTCGACCGTCATCTCGTTTCCCGGCGCACACGCTCGCCCCAGCGACAGGAACGGGGCCACCGTCCCGAGCCGACCGTGCCAGCGGACCCAGGCTCGACATCCTGATCGCGCGTCAGTCAATCCGCTGTTTCCAGCGCTTTCTGAGTGGGCCCGCCTGGATTCGAACCAGGGACCAACGGATTATGAGTCCGCTGCTCTAACCAGCTGAGCTACGGGCCCCGCGTTAGGTCGAGCGTATCGCCCGGCGCAGCGAGAGCCACAACACGAGCGGGACGGCGAGCGGTAGCAACCACCACACGGCCACGCTCGTCGTCGCGAGGGCGGCGGTCGCGCCGATCGCGATCACGACGAGAACCGCGACCAGCCAGTCGTCGCCGACCACGAAGTCCCACCAGAACCGGCCGAAGCGGCTCAGCCAGGTCACGCCCGCGCCTCCGCGGCGCGCAGCTGCGTGCGCCGCTCGCGCCGCAGCAGCCGCACGAGGACGAACGACGAGAGACCGACGAAGCCGAGCACGCCGAGGATCGCCGCGTCCGAGCCGGGCCAATCCGCCCCGGCACCCTCGACCGACCAGAAGACCCCGAACGTCGTCAGCATCAGGCCGACCGCGAACTTCATCGCGTTCTCGGGGACCCGGGCGAGCGGCGCGCGCACCGCGACGCCGACTCCCGCGACGAGCAGGAGCGCGGCGGCGGCTCCGGCCGCCGCGAGCGGGATCGAGCCCTGCGCGCTGCCGAAGGTGAGGACGATGAACACGACCTCCAACCCCTCGAGCAGCACGCCCTTGAAGGCGAGCGTGAACCCGTACCAGTCGACTCCCGCGCGCTCGACATGCTCCGCGCCCCGCGCCTCGGCGAGCTCCTGCGCGAAGATCGCGTCCTCGTCGTGGAGCGCCTTGTAGCCGCTCGCGCGCAGAATCGCCTTGCGCAGCCACTGCAGGCCGAAGATGAGCAGGAGCGCGCCGACGACGAGCCGCAGCCCGTTGAGGGGGATCTTGGTCAGCGCAGGCCCGAGCACCGCGGCGACGACGGCCAGCACGAGCGTCGCTGCTCCGAGCCCCGCGAGGGAGGAACGCCAGCCGCGCGCGAGCCCGGCGGCGAGAACGATCGTCAACGCCTCCACGAACTCGACGCCGCTCGCAAGGAACGCAGAGAGGAAGAGAAAGGTGTCGCCGGTATTCATCAAAGGCCCCAGTGATCCCGGGGTTGAGGGTAGCCGGGCGCGCCGTCGGCGCTCGCGGCGGCGGTTGCGACGTCGGCCGGGTACGTCCGCAGGCCCTTGAACAGCAGCCACGAGCTCGCGCCGAGCGGCAGGATCATGATCACGAACGTCCACTGGAGTCCCGAGCGGCCGCCGCCGAACACGTGGTCCGAGACGGCGCCGAAGAGCAGAGGAGCGAGCGCCATGGCGAGCGAGCGCAGCAACGTCCGCACCGCCTCGGCGCGGCCCCAGAGGAGCGGCGGCATGATGTCGAGCCGCGCCGCGTCGAGAGGCGGGTTCTGCACGCCGAGGAAGAACGCCGCCGCGACGAGATAGGGCACGGCGGTCACCGCGCTACGCGTGAAGATCGCCGGCACGAACAGGATCGCCGTGGCCGCCGCCGCGACGGCCGGCGTCCACACACGGGCGTTCAGCACTCCCCGCTTGAGCAGCCGATCGCCGAGTGCGCCGCCGGTCAGGACGCCGGCCAGCGACCCGACCCCGATCACGAGCAGGAGAGAGCTCGCCAGCGCCTGGTCGATCCCGTACTGCTCCTTCGAGAACTCCAGGCCGAAGGTCTGCAGGCCGGCGAGGAAGTAGTAGCCGCACGCGCTCGCGGCGATGAGGATGAGGTTGGTGCGCACGCGCAGCACGTAGCGGGTGGCGCGCACGAGGTTCATGCGGCGCGCCGTGCCGGGGTCGACGACGAGCTCGGGGTCGGGGACGAGGCCGTGCTCCCGCGCCAGCCGCTGCGCGTCGGTCGTCTGCGGATCCTCGTGCGCCTGGGCCATCAGCTCGGCCGGGGGCGGCCCCTTGTCGGAGGCGAGCACGCCCTTGCCGCCGCGCTCCGGCTCGCGCAGACGCCACACGACGAGTGCGAGCACGAACGCCGGCAGCGCGAGGATGACGAAGGCGGCCCTCCACGAGAGCGCGGCGACGTTGCCCGTCACCGCGAAGCCGATGCCGGCGCCGACGTACTCGCCGGCGAGGATGACACCGTAGATCCGCCCGCGCTCCCAGCTCCCGAACCAGTCACCGACGAGCGAGGCGACCATCGGGCCGGCCGAGGCCGTGACAGCGCCGAGGAACAGTCGCGTCCACAGCAGCTCTGTGAAGTTCGAGGCGGTTGCGCTCCAGAGCATCGCGGCACCCCAGGTGACGATCGTCACCCCGAGGATGCGCGTGCGCGTGACCCGGTCGGCCAGGACGCCGAAGGGCAGCGAGGCAAACGCGCCGACGAGGGAGCTGACCGCGACGAGCAGGCCGATGTCGGTGTTCGTGATGTGCAGGCCCGACCGGAGCTCGCTCGCCGAGGCGCCGACGGTCGCGGCGTCGGCCCCGCTCAGCCCGAGGATCGCGGCGAGGACGATGATGACGCGGGTGCGCTCCGCACCTCCGAGTGCGACCGTGAGACGCCGCGCGGCACCGCTCGCCGCCGCCGAGCCCAGGGCCGCGGCATCGGTGAGGACGCGTTGGGTGCGCGATTCCTCGGTGCTCACGCCCTCATGGTGGCAGGCGCATCCGTAGGACGGCCGCAATCGCGATCGCGGCAGTGAGGATGTACGGGTGACGCTCGGCTTCTTGCTCTCCACGCACACGATCGACGGGTGGCTCGAGTCCTACGGCTACCTCGTCGTCTTCCTGCTCGTGATGCTGGAGAGCATCGGCCTGCCCATGCCGGGGGAGACCGCCCTCATCGCGGCTGCGCTCTACGCCGGCTCGACGCACAAGCTCGAGATCTGGTGGGTGATCGCCGTTGCGATCGCCGGCGCGATCATCGGCGACAACATCGGCTTCTCGCTCGGCCGCTACGGCGGGGCCAGGCTGCTGCTTCGGCACGGGCACCGGATCGGCCTGCACGAGGGGCGACTCAAGATCGGGATCTGGCTGTTCCGCCGCCACGGCGGCAAGGTCGTCTTCTGGGGCCGGTTCATCTCGGTCCTCCGCACGTACGCGGCATTCCTCGCCGGCACGAACAAGATGGCCTGGTCTCGCTTCCTCGTCTTCAACGCCGCCGGAGCGATCGTCTGGGCGACGCTCTACGGCGTCGCGTACTACGTGTTCGGCAGCGTCCTGACGGAACTGAGCACGGCGATCAACGTCACGCTCGGCGTCGTGGGCGTCCTTGTCGTGGTGGCGTTCGTCGTCTGGTCGAAGCGCAAGGAGCACGAGCTGCTCGAGCGGGCGGAGCGGGAGGTGGGGGGCTCGGTCGCGGTGGAGCTCGGTCAGGACGAGCCCGCCGCGTAAGCTGGTTGCATGTTCCTGTTCACGAAGAAGGCCGAGCTGGTGACGCCCGAGGATGCGTTGCCCGGCCGCGAGACCCCGCTGCAGGTGCCCGAGCGGCACGAGGTGCTCGGGACGCCGCTCCAGCCGCCGTTCCCGGAGGGCCTGGAGCAGCTCGTCGTCGGGATGGGCTGCTTCTGGGGCGCCGAGCGCGTGTTCTGGCAGGCCGACGGCGTCTACACGACCGCGGTCGGCTACGCCGGGGGTTACACGCCGAATCCGACCTACGAGGAGGTCTGCAGCGGCCGTACCGGCCACACCGAGGCCGTGCTCGCCGTCTTCGACCCGGCCGTCCTCCCGCTCGACGGGGTCCTCCGGCTGTTCTGGGAGGGGCACGATCCGACGCAGGGGCAGCGGCAGGGGAACGACGTCGGTACGCAGTACCGCTCGGCGGTGTACTGGGCGGGCGACGCGCAGCGGGCGGCGGCCGAGTCCTCACGCGCCATGTTCCAGGCGGAGCTCACGCGCGCCGGCTACGGCGAGATCACCACGGAGATCGCAGAGGCGGGGCCGTTCTACTACGCGGAGTCGTACCACCAGCAGTACCTCGCCAAGAACCCGAACGGCTACTGCGGGCTCGGCGGCACCGGGGTCTCCTGTCCGGTCGGGCTACCTGCGTCGTAGTTCCGGCCCGAAACTGGCGGCGACCAAACGTCGTCCTGACGGCTGATTTGACACGGCTGCAGCGGCGATGTTGAGTCAGGGGATTCCCTTGCATGTAGCGGGGGGCCAGAAGGAGGGAAAATGAAGCGTTTCCTGATGCTCGTGGCGGTCGCGGCTGTCGCTGGGGCCATGTATGTGGCCGCCTCGCCGGCGAGTCAGCAGTCGAGGGGACCGACGCTGAAGCAGTTCAACGCGCTGAAAAAGCAGGTGGCGGCACTGAGCAAGCAGGTAAAGACGATCGTCAAGCCCGAGGCGGACATCTCCGCCGCCTACATTTTGACGTGTCTCTCATCCGTCAGCGGCGGCACCCTCACTGTCCACGCCATGCCTGTATCACAGCGCGGCAGCAGCACCTCGGGCTATCTGTTCGGCACCTCCCTCAGCTCGACACCCACGACGGC
>WNGD01007180.1_pt1 | contig 11701 bp, 9 predicted proteins | sample 5400671 | NCBI WGS metagenome assembly WNGD01 (sample SAMN13153369, study PRJNA577476) | soil metagenome | isolation source: 40 cm soil or saprolite under grassland replicate 2 | place: USA:California | collected 2016-06-15
GCTACCTGCAGGCACGCTTCCGCCTGGCCCAGATGGACCTGGCGCGGCGGCTGGCCGAGGGACGCCTCTCCGAAATTATGGGACCTGGGATGCTTTCATCCGATCAGTTCCAGCTGATGCTGGGCACGGATCGCGCAGCGCAGCTCGACTGGCAGACGATTCCGGTGGGCAGCCCCGTCCGACAGGCGCTGCAAGACTATGCGCAGGGCGTGAACGCGCGCATCCAGGAGGAAGAGCAGAGCGAGGCGCTGCCCTTCGTGTTCAAGCTGCTGAACTACCGGCCCCAACCCTGGACACCAATCGACACCCTGGTCATCCCGGTTTGGGGACTCATGGAGAGTGAATTCACAACCGTGCCGCTCGACTACACGCTGCTGGTGCAAGCGCTGGGCTACCAGCGCACCATGCAGTGGTTCCCGGTGCTGCCGCCCGACGTGCAGCACCCCTACGACACGGGACCGTATCAGCAGCAAGAGGGCCTCAGGCCGCTGCCCTCGCAACTGAGCCTGAGCCAGGACGCGCTGCAGACGATCGCCAGCCTGGAGCAATACATCCGAGCGCGGCCTCGTGTCATGGGCCGCGCATGGGGGAGCAACAACTGGGCGGTCAATGGACCCAAAACGGCCTCGGGCAAGGCCTTGATGGCAGGCGATACGCACACGCAGCTGTTCTTGCCGTCCATCTATTTCCCGTTGGATGCCAGCTCGCCGGACTACTCCTTCAGCGGCGTGAGCAGTGTCGGCACCCCGTTCATACCATCCCCGTCAAAGGCCAGGTACCCGTGCGCCAGGAGGTCTACCTGACGGTGCATGGACCCATCTTTCCGGCAGATCAGGGCATCCCAGGCGAGACCATCTCGGTGGACTGGATGGGTGCGCTGCCCTCAACGGATGCTGAGGCAGTGTTCAACCTGCTCAAGGCCACGAACTTCAGCCAGTTCCACTCAGCGCTGCGCCTGTGGACCGCCCCCACGCAGAACTTTGTCTATGCCGACGACCAGGGCCATATCGGCATGATCGCGGCGGGCTACTATCCGGTCGTCAAAGCTGGCGCGCCCTGGCTGCCCCTGCCGGGTACAGGTGAGGCGGACATTGGAGGCCTCATCCCGTATGCTGCGGTGCCACAGGTCTACGACCCGCCCGACCACCTGGTCTTCAGCGCCAACCAGCGACCGGTGGGCAATAACTACCCCTACTATCTCGGCACGACCTGGGACCTCTTCGATAATGGCTACCGGGCCGACGAGATCTACGCTGAACTCAAAAGCCTCCGGCAGCTGACTATGCAGGACATGGAGCGCATGCAGAGCAGCACGCACGATTACCTGGCGGGCTTGATCGTGCCGGAACTCCTGGGGACCCTGCACACCGCCTCGCTCAGTGGCGAGGAGCAGCAGGCGGAGGCGCTCTTAGTCCCCCCTGTGGAATTAAGTTGTGCCTCGAAGTTGATAGTCCCACTTTCATATTCAAGCCATTAAACTCTTCTTTAGGCCCATAGTGTCTCCCGAAAACTTTCTGAGTTACGGAATTAAGTTGTCCATTCAAGGGAAACATGCAACTTACGCCATTGAGGTGACAATTAACCAGCATTACCTCTCAAAAAGGAGTTTGATCGGAGAGAAAAATCATTGTGCCGAAAATCCTGAATTTTTGAACGGATGGCCCAAGTAGTGAGCACAACGGCTCGCCATATACACTTGTGATGCATGCACATGGCGAGCCGTCCCGGACCTTTTCATACGAGAGAGTTATGTTACTTTGGCCATTCCCAGCCAAAGTAATTGGGGTCATTGTGCGGAGCTATGCGCTCGATGTGTACGAGGGTAGAATTGTCGTACAATGTCGTTAGCATATAGCCGCGACCAAGGCCGAGAGCGATATGACCACTTCCGTCGCTGGATTCCAACTTGTTCCAGACTACAAAAGAGCCGAAAGGCGCGTTGGTGTCGTTTGGGTGCGTGCTGCTGTCGTTGTCACCATACCACCATTGGTAGGCAGCTGCCGAGTCGCCGGTAGGGCCACCATGCAGGGCCACCTGCTGCCCGTAGTGGTAGGCATTGTAGACGAATGCCAAGCAGTAGTGAGCATAGTCAACAGCGATAACGTTGCCAGAGCTGTACACACATTTACCTGGAGTCATACAAGCCAATGCCCAGCGAATCGCTCCCCAATGGCGGAAATCGATCTTCACTGCGTGATCCATACCAGGTGCCCATAGCAGGCTTCCGCCTAGGAAATCCTGGCGTACAACCCCTGTCACACCTACGCCAGCGTCGTGTTCATCGTTGAGCGGACAGCCAAGCGAACCAGGAGCGCCGCCTTGGTCGAACCAGCCCCACAACATGCCGTTGCGGACGATGTGAGTTCCATAGGTGTAAGAGACGATAACCCAATCATATGGTCCACCTTTGAAGTCCTGTACGTTGCAGTTGCCCCAAAAGTGCGGTTGGTTCTGTGGGTAGCCGACGTCAACACCGTTGATATTAGTATGGGGGATTGGTGCTGATGCCGTCGTAACGCTGCTACAAGCGGGAACGCCAGAGACAACGACATTCGGCTGATTATTGCCAGTGTCAACGAAGTGATCGTTAACAAGGCCTTCTCCGATGCCATAACCCACGACAACTTTGGCCTTGTACCACAACGGGTTGTTGAAGTATGGTGGCACAGTACCCCCACGGACGTAGCATTCAAGCTCAATCTGATCACCGTTGTAGACGCCGTGCTGAGGTATAGGGATCGGCGTGTTCCAATCAGGGGCCGACCGCCAGTAGATGCCCCCAGCGGCGTTGACAACTTGACGAACGATGGATGCAGCCGAAGCTGACGGGGCTGATGAAGCGTTGACACTGACCACAGCCAGCAACACTATTGTGAGCGTCACGATAACGGACGCTGCGGTGCGATGCCGCTTAGGTGCCAACAAATTAGCTGCCATGTTTCACCTCTTTCTTTTCGATGTGTTTTTATATGCCTTTTGTTCCTCTTCCTCCTGAACTTTCGGAAAAAGTCAGAATGGGATGGAGAAGAGATTCCCAGAAAAAAGTCCTACGAGGATAACGGGAGAATGTTAGTGAATAGGCTACATAAAAGCGTAGTGGTTTAGGCTTTTAGCCTCATATTGCTCTTCCCATCCTCTAATTTGGAAAGATTTGCGAACGACTTCTTGCTTGAGCTAATGTGCTATATTATTATGTACCTCCCGATACCTTGTTACTGGTAATTGTACCGATCAAGGGTGTGAGAACTGGTGCGGCGTTGTGCGCTTTTGTGAGGAACTTCTATGGCTAATTTGAAATTATTTCGAGAACAAGTCGATTTCTACTTATTCCAGGCAGGAATCGAATCCAAGGAAAGAAACGTTGATGAAAGACGAGGAATGACCCAAGCAGAGCTGGCTGATGCTTGTGGACTTAATCGCGCGGAATTGAACAGGAAACTGAATGGGAAATCACCTATATCCTCAATACTAGTGAAGAATATTGTTATAGCATTGGCTAAGCGCTATGGTATCACGACAAAGAGTCAGGCAAAGGAATTGCTCACCCTCATGAATGTTCCTGATTTCAGCCCTGCAGACTGGAATGCTCTTCCATTGAACCTGCTTGAAGAGGATACCAGTGTTAACGATAGCCGGATATCGGTCAATGACACCGGCATTCCTCGCCTTTTCGATCACTTTTGCGGTCGCGATGATCTGTTCAAAAAGCTCAAAGATCAGTTGTGCGGCAGCAAAATAACAAGGTCAATAGCCCTCTATGGTAAGCCAGGTGTTGGAAAAACAGCAATTGCAATGGCCATTGCAAATGACCCCAGAGTGCAGCAGTATTTCCACGGCGGTATTCTCTGGGCAGGGCTAGGAACCAATCCAGATATAGAAAGTATACAGCGTCGCTGGCGTAATTTGCTCCATATACAAGACATCGAAGCAGAGACCATGCAGATGGTGATAGGTAGTCAACCAGTGCTCCTGGTCCTTGATGATGTATGTAACATAAACCATGTAGCATTTTTTTTTCAGCTTGGCAATTACAATCCTTCCTGTAGATACTTGATTACGACAATTTCCCAGTCTCTTGCTGATAAGATCTCAGAAAACCACTCTTTTGAAATCCCTGAACTCACGGCAGAACAGGGATTGGAATTACTTCTGCATCTGGCACCAAATATAGTCCCAGCCGAGAAAGAAGAAGCAAATACCCTGATTGAAGTGGTTGGTGGTCTTCCGCTTGCAATCTGGTTGATGGGGATGCATCTTGAAAGCGAAGCAAATCGCAACCAGCCCCGCCGCATACAAGATGCCCTTACACTGCTTCAGGATTATGAAGAAAGATTACAACTTGAGAGGCTCTCGTCTGATCTGAAAGAATTTCCCAGCCTTAAGGGAAGCGCCATTTCACTCGAAACTGTAATAGGAGTCAGGTATGAGGCGTTAGATGTGAACTCACAGCAGATGCTAAGGGCACTTTCTATTTTTCCCCCGAAGCCCAATACCTTCTCTGAAGATGCTGCATCAGCAGTTGCTGCAACGTCAGGTAAGACATTTCGTGACCACCTTGTCGATGCAGGACTTGTGGAAGATGTAGGAGGTGATCGTTATACACTGCACCAAACCATTCGTGACTTTGCTCTTTGGAAGCTTAGCAAGAAACAAGGCGAAGAACAGGCAGCCAATGAACGACTCGCTCATTTCTTCGCAGAGTATGTGAAGACACGCGAAGTCCAAAGCTTTGACGAAGCTAACATTAACCAGGCGCTCACATGGGCACGTGACCACGAGCAGAATGAACTTTATTTAGCCATCGCCTCCGGCATGCAATACTTTTGGCGGGACCATTGGCGTGTAGCGGAAAGCATGGAACATCTCCACAAGGGTTTCTTAACCGCAACTGCAACGTACAAGGAAACAAAAGATTCGAAAAGCCTTCAGAGCATGATGGAGGTAGCTTGTAACTATGGGTCTACTCTGCTCGTAGCCAATCGCCTTAATGAAACGAAGGAAGTCTTCGAGACAATTCTTGAGATTGCCCGTGGTGAAACGTCAGATCGACTCAGTGAAGGGATAGCACTCTTTAATTTGGGTGTCGTTGCTCTCCAGCAGGGGAAAATAAATGATGCCAGGGTTAAATTTGGAGAAAGTCTTGCCATACGCAAGGAAGAGCAGTATCAGGATGAATGGGCGTTAGATTTTATCACTTTTTGCCGCATTGCACAAAAGTGGAGCCAAATGGAGATACTGAAGGACCATTTCGAGCGGGCAATTGAGATTGATCGTGATCGTGCAGTAAATAACCGACGTGGTGAGGGTGTCGATTTTTTTTCATTAGGAAATATAGCTCTTATTCAGAAAAAATATGAAGAGGCTGCGAGCAACTACCAAAAGTGCCTGGATATCGTCGACGAGTTTCAGGAGAAGGTTAAAGAGGGTATGGCTCCTGCCAGATGGCGTGAGACTATTCTGCTCTCCAGGGGTACTGTGCTCAGCCAGTTATGTGAGACGTCTTTGTTCCTGGGCAACGTCGACATAGCCAAAGATTATCGCAAACAAAGTATGCAGATAACTCAAGAATTACAACATCGGAGACATTACGCTGGGCACCTCTTGTACTATGGTCATCTTTCTTTAGCAAACGAACAAAAAGAAGAAGCTAGCCGCTATTATCAAAAGGCACTAGAGGCTGCTCAAGAGGTGCAAGACCAAGCAATCGTAGCAGAGGCTCACTATTATCTTGGGAAACTGGCTGAACTTGATGGGGACTTGGATCAAGCTGAAGGTTTTCATCGGAAGAGTTTGGAATTAAGCGAAGCGATTCAAAGTGCGCCACTCGTTGCAAAATCGCATTTACGATTAGGGTATCTTCTCCTCAAACGGGATAAGAATCAGGAAGAAGGGTGCTCAATGATTTCAAAAGCAATCCAGTGGTATACCGATATGGGATTAAAAGAAGACGAGATAACTCAAGAAATAGCCAAGTAGTACCTCTTAATGTGTAATGAGTCAGGAGCTTGAAGTGTTAACATGAACCACATAATGATAATGCGTCAGGCTGTTATATGAGAATATTTAAAAAGAAGTAGAGGAGAACATAATAACTCTAAGAAATAGCGGAGAAAGATGCAGTCTGACGGGTCTCAAAGTCGGTAGGGCTGCATTTTTATATTTACATTCGTGCTTCGCCAAGCAAATGGATAGTTTTACCCTATATGCTAAAAGTAATAGGATACTCAGTGTTACGGTATATACTCGCGGGTTAAATACTCATGACACCTTGTTTCTTAACTGTTCGGCCTGACGAAGGCCCTGTAGTACGATAGCTGCGTGAAAATTAATGTCCTCACACGAGTTATGGCCCATCCCTTCTATTCCCAGCGTACTTACTCGTTGCCCAAACTCGCTGTGTTCTAGCTCGCCTGCGACTCTTTGCATGACATAATGAGGTGTTAATTCACTGGCAGTTCCCCATGCAATGACGGCTCGCAACTCAGGTTGTAGCCTGAGCGCATCCAATACTCGTTGAGCAATACCCTGGCCTGTCAGGTACCTAGCTATCGCCACATTAGTAGGATCAAAGTAACCGAGCGCATATCGTATAAACCCATGATTGGATAACTGTCTAGCCTCTAGGAGTACGTCACTGTTCGAAGCCTTCACATTTGCTTCCAACGTCGAAGTTGTCTTCGCAAAACGAAGAGCTAGGGATAGTAAAGAGCGACGTTCAGCTGTAATTGATTCAATAAATACACCATTACGCACGCAAATATCGAAATCACTTGCTCTGGCACTGGCCGTGGCTGCCTTGTCAGCACCGAGCGAATAGCCGACGTGTTCTACCTCGGTTATGCCCAGTCTGCCTAGATAGCGAAGCACTGGTTCAACGGCTGGCGATAAATTACCTCTTGCAACCTCATGCCGTGCGGTAGCGCCTAGTTTGTTAAATGGGCTGCTCAGAGACGAAGGGTTCCCAGTTAAAATCAGCTGTTTGGTAGGATCAGCAGCAGCAAGACGTAGTCCTCGGACTATTAGGTTTGGATCAATCGGGGTGGCCATACCTGGCCAATAAACTCTTGCCTCGGTCTCGATGAAATCATTCCCTTTTGGGATTATTCTCAGGATCTGAAAAGCGTTATGTTCGTCTGTCCCCGGAATAATATCTGGTTCGTCGGCAATTCCGTATGTATCGGCAAGCGCTCCAAAGCTTATTCTACTTTGATCTTGATCGTGTGCGGCTCTAACTACAGCTTCGATGACTTGTTCATCAAAAGCTTGGTAACTTTCTAACCACTTCTGGATATTCACGATATATCATTATATCATAAAGTTGCCTTTTAGCAACACACTATTTGTCATATAAGGTTCCACCAACTATCGGGTGCTAAGTTGACTCACGGAAATAACGTGAGCTTATGAGAGAGAAGATTGTGATCGAATGGTATAGTTCCACTCTCCATGAAAGGCATCGCGGACTAGATTGAGTGCCGCAAGTTCCTCGTCAGTCACCTTGAGGCCGGTTGGATAGATGTTGCTATCCTTGAGTGCCGTGACGGTCAACCCCTGTTGGGTACTGGTATGAGAAATCAGTTCCAGGACGACCTCCAAAGAGGTAAGGGGTTTGGCGCGCCAGTTGATAGAAATGAAGGAAAAGAGTCGATGCTCAATCTTGTTCCACTTGCTAGTGGCCGGTGGATAATGCGCAACCGTGATGCTGAGATGTTCTTCATTGGCCAGTTCCTGGAGCTTTTTCTTCCAGAGGCGGTTTCTGGCACCGTTGGAGCCGCCCCCATCTGCGGTGATGAGCACGTGGTTCTTGCCGGGATAAAGCTCTTTGCCTGACTGCTGCCACCAGCGCCGGATGCTCTCCACAGCAAACTCTGCGGTGTCATGGTCGATGCCTACGAGGACCTCGCCGCGATTATGTACCAGATCATAGACTCCATACGGGATGGCCTTACCGTCTGCCAAAGAAAGAAAGTCATACACATTGACCACCGTGTCTTCTCCTCCTGCTTGCCATTCACGCCCATTGTTCTTAAAATTTCCCAGCAACTCTTTTTTCTTGCAATCCACCGAAATGATCGGATTGCCTTGCTCTTCGAATGCCTGGCACTGCTCTTTGATATGGACAAATTGCCCATCTCGACCAGGATGCGAGGTCCCTTCGATGTTTTTCTTGTTTGACCGCAACGAATAGCCCAGGGTTTGTAAGACTCGCCTGATGGTACTCTCGCCCACTTGATGCCCTAATGCTTGCAGCCCCTGCTTCAAGTGCGCCATGCTCTTGGTGGTCCATTTGATCAGACTCATCGGGTCACCTTTGGGCTCGAGCAGTCCCTCCAGATCGGTGATCAAGGTTTCGTCCTGGCTCTCTTTCTTTTTCCTGCCTCCACCCTGCTTTCGCTGTCGAGCTCCCGGCGCATAGCGATCTTCCCCCTCAATCTCTTCTAGCCCACGGCGAACCGTATTCTTGGAGACTCCTGCATCCTGAGCCACTTCCAGAATACTTCCCCGTTCCTGCGCTTCTAGCGCCAGAAACTGTCTCCACTGTTTCTCGTTCAGGATGGCTCGCATCTGCTGGTATCTGCTTTTTCGATCAACTTGCATCATACCTCAGAGTATGTCATATCTTTTCTCTGAGGTCAACTTATTTCCGTGAGTTCCCTTAGAGAGCTGGAATGGGAACATGGATGCCAGCTCGCCCGCGGCCTCACTCTGGTGGACCTTCTGGACGCACTACGTAGCGGATACCTTCGAACCCTGGTGGAAAGCTTTTCACGTCTCGGTCACCGCTCATCCTGAGCTGGCGATCCAGCCTTACCAGCCGTCGCTGCAAGAAGATGTCGAGGCCTGGACCTTGCATGATCCGCACAACGCCGCGTTCTCGTTGCCTGACGGCACCAAACGGGATGCGAGCGCGGTGATGAAAGAGGCGTTTCACGAGAGCGTCGGCGAGCTGAGCAGGACCCTGGGCAACGATCCCACGCAGTGGCAGTGGGGCAAGCTGCACACGCGCGAAATTTACTCGCAGCTGGGACCCGAACCGTTGAGCTACGGCCCGCGAGCCAGCGGCGGCGATGATTGGACGCCGAACGCGGCCGCGGTTAATGTCCTGAAGAGCTTAACTGATCCAACGCTCAGGCCTTCCGAGCACGGGCCAGGCTGGCGCATGATCGTGGACTGGGGCAGCGGACAGGCTGAGACCGTCTATCCGGGCGGCCTGGACGAGAATCCGGCCTCGCCCTGGTATGAGAATGAAATTGCGGCCTGGTGGACTGGACACTACTATCCCATGATCGATGGATCGGTGGCCCAGAGGCAGCCGGGCAGTGTGACCTGGCGACTGAGCAACTAGGAGGAACTGGGCACAGCCTTTAACGATCCCGTGCTGGGGCAGGACCCGCAGCCGGCAACCATGCAAAACTATGTGCAGACAGCAAGTGACAACGGGGGGGTCCATATTAATTCTGGCATCCCCAACCACGCCTTCTATCTCGTCGCCACACAAATAGGTGGATACGCGTGGCAGAAAGCCGGGCTCATCTGGTACAATACACTGCATGACCCAGCACTGCAGCAAAACTCCGACTTCCAGTCATTTGCTCAATTGACGGCAAATAATGCCGACCAACTCTTTGGTCAGGGGAGTGCTGAAGGACAGGCTGTCAGAGCTGCCTGGAATGAGGTGGGAATCACACTTACCTAAGCGAGGAGGTCTTCCATGCGGATACAGTTGAAAATCGAGGGTGGCCTGGCTTACTTTCCTGGCTTGAGCAAACCAATCACGATAGACGGTAATGCCTTGCCGCCTCAGGAAGCTGACAAATTGAAGCAATTACTGGATGCGGCACACTTTTTCGATCTGCCACCAGTGCTGAATGCACCTGCGCCTGGCGCGGCTGATTACTATCGGTATACCATCACCATCGATGATGACAGCAAACATCACACGGTGCAGATGACTGATCCCATTGGAGAACCCAACCTTCAGGCCTTACTCACCTACTTGAAGACCCGCAGGTAGACCCTCAGGTAGCCTCGCACTCGACCGAGCTAGATGAGGTAGGACCAGGATTCGTGCAAAAATAGCTCATATTGTATGGCCTGAAGTTGCTCCCTCTTTTCCTACATGCTCTGGTCGCCTTCCTCTTTCGAGGGGTAGGGTAAGCCTCTCAGGGGTAGGTATTTTGTGAAACGGGCAGGGAAGCGGATTCGCCTCGTAGGGGCGGGGGTGGCAGGGATGATGGGTGAGGACCCTTGGGTCGCCCTGCGTCCTGTTCCCCTGCTGCTTGGCCCCTGCCCCCCATGGGCGACGCAAGCGTCCCCACTCCACTCCTCACCTCTCCCGCCCCTACGAATGTGACAATCCGCCCCAACGATCGTGACGATCTGCCCCAAAAAACCTACTGTTGAAATGAGACATATTGATCCTCCAAAAAAGAGGCCGCTATCGTCTTTCTGTAGAAGGAGACTACGGCATCGAGAAATCTGGGCCAACTGTGCCGATTGCAAAAGCTTCACTTTCTGGGACGGTGCGCCGCCCCATCAATAGCGTCTCATTCCCTGGCCTTCCTGTTATAGATGCGCAATTTCTAAGAATGGGGCAAGACACTGGAGGTGTCAAATGATCTACTATCGAGTGGCCTTGCGGAGCGGCCAAACCACCACATGGCGTTGGAAGTCAAGTCTGCTCACCTCACTTCATTCTGTGATGGGCTTGCTGAACATGTACCGTGGTATGCCCAGGGAGCACATCCGTGTGTTTCTGTCTTCCTCGGTAGAACAGATGGATGATATGCTCAGCCGAGCCAACCAGGGCTTGCTCTCAACTGCAATCACTGTGGATCAGCTCTGGGACAAGAACTGTATGAGTTGGATCGAGGTGAGGCGCCTGGAGGTAGAGCTCGGTGCGGGTGGCGATCATGATCAACTCTACAACTGGAGTTTGCCCTCCTCAGGATCGCAAGTGCTCGCCTGGACGAAGTTGCTTGCCAGGCGAGAGCGTGGAGTTCTATCATATGCCCATGATCATCCACGTAGGCCACTTGCTTGGTAGCACCCCATACCCAGGCGTAGCCAGTAAGAGGTTTCTGGTGGAGCAGAGGAGCTCCAGTGAGTGCCGTTAAGTCGACCCATTGCCATGGGCTGCCCCTGGCCACAAATAGTTCTATCACATGCCCCTGATCATCCACATAGGCCACTTGCTTTGTCTGCCCATTGGGCCAGTCGTAGCCAGCAAGGGCTGGACCACCGGGTGGAGGAGCTCCAGTGAGCACCGTTAAGTCAACCCATCGCCACGGGCTGCCCCTGGCCACAAACAGTTCTATTATGTGGCTCTTCTGATCTCTATAGGCCACTTGCTTCGTCCCCCCCGCTGACCACGCATAGCCAGCAAGGGCTGAATCACCGAGTGGAGGAGCTCCAGTGAGCGTCGTTAAGTCAACCCATTGCCACGGGCTGCCCCTGGCCACAAACAGTTCTATCACATGCCCCTGATCATCCACATAGGCCACTTGCTTTGTCTGTCCATTGGGCCAGTCGTAGCCAGCAAGGGCTGGACCACCGGGTGGAGGAGCTCCAGTGAGCGTCGTTAAGTCGACCCATTGCCATGGGCTGCCCCTGGCCACAAACAGTTCTATCACATGCCCCTGATCATCCACATAGGCCACTTGCTTTGTCTGCCCATTGGGCCAGTCGTAGCCAGCAAGGG
>WNGD01005985.1_pt1 | contig 11699 bp, 14 predicted proteins | sample 5400671 | NCBI WGS metagenome assembly WNGD01 (sample SAMN13153369, study PRJNA577476) | soil metagenome | isolation source: 40 cm soil or saprolite under grassland replicate 2 | place: USA:California | collected 2016-06-15
ACGGCTCGCCCAGCCGCATCCTGATGCTCACCGCGGCCACCGACGTCGAGGAGCGGGTCGACGGGCTGGAGCTGGGCGCCGATGACTACCTCGGCAAGCCGTTCGCCTTCGGGGAGCTGATCGCGCGCATCCGCGCCCTGGGGCGGCGCGGACTCGGCTCGCCCGCGGTCGTGCAGCGGGGTGACCTGGTGGTCGATCGCGCGCGGCACCGCGCCAGCCGCGCCGGCATCCCGCTGACCTTGACCCGCAAGGAGTTCGGCGTGCTGGAGTGCCTGGCAGGAGCGGACGGCGCTGCGGTCAGCGCCGAGGAGCTGCTTGAGCACGTGTGGGACGCACACGCTGACCCGTTCAGCAACACAGTTGCGGTGACCGTCGGGCGGTTGCGGCGCAAGCTCGGCGACCCGCCGCTGATCGAGACCGTCGCCGGCGTCGGCTACCGGCTGTGAGAAGGCACCTCAGCGCCCGGTCACGGCTGACGCTGCTCTACGCGTCGCTGTTCGCCCTCGGCGGGGCCGCGCTGGTATTGATCACCTACGTGCTGGTCGCGGACACCTTGCACCCCACGGTCACCCCCACGATCCCGCGGGGGATCCAGCAAGCTCTCGAGCGGTGCCTCCAGGCGGCGCAGAAAGGTGCCCCCGGGGTCATGCAGAAGTGCGCCGCGGTGTATGCCAGCGGCGTCCAGGCCGGCGCCGCGGCGCAGCGCAGCACGACGCTCACCCACCTACTGACCTACTCGCTGCTCAGTCTGGCCGGCGTTACACTGCTCGTCGCGGCCGCGGGCTGGATCGTCGCCGGACGCATCCTGCGGCCGGTGCACCGGCTCACCGCAGCTGCCCGCGCGGCCAGCGAGCAGAACCTGTCCCAGCGCATCGCCCTGCAGGGCCCGCGCGACGAGCTGCGTGAACTCGCCGACACCTTCGACACGATGCTCGAACGGCTCGACCGCGCCTTCACCAGCCAGCGGCAGTTCATCGCCAACGCCAGCCACGAGCTTCGCACGCCGCTGACCGTCATGCGCACCGCGATGGACGTCGTCCTCGCCAAGCCGGGGCCGACGCGCGAGGAGCTGGTGTCGATGGCCGCCGACGTCCGCCAGGCCGTCGATCACTCCGAGCGGCTCATCGAGGCACTGCTGGTACTCGCGCGCAACGATCAGGCGCGCGCCCTCACCGACCCGCTGGATCTAGCCGCCGTCGCCGAGGACGCACTCGAGGGACGCACCGCCAACGGCATCACGACGACCGCCACGCTCGGCGAAGCCCCGGTGACCGGCGACGGAGTGCTACTCGAACGGCTCGTCAACAACCTGCTCGACAACGCCGAGCGCTACAACATCGCGGGCGGCACCGTCGCGATCTCGACGACCGCCCACGACGCGACATCCGTTCTGCGCGTAGTCAACACCGGAGCGGTGGTCCCCGCCGACATGGTCGAACGCCTGTTCCTGCCGTTCACCCGGCTCGACGACCGCACCCGCCACGACGGTTTCGGTCTCGGCCTCGCCCTGGTGTCGTCCATCGCCACCGTCCATAACGGAACCGTGCACGCCACGGCAGTCTCCACCGGGGGCCTCGACGTCACCGTCCGCCTCCCGCGACGCCACAACGCCGTCACCCCAGCGTCGCCTGCCACCTGAACACCTGCGTCCCGCCACCTTCGCCGCCCAGGCCCGGGCGGCATTCCCAGAGTGCTCTTGCCCGAGCCGCTCTCTCCCATCAGCGCCCACATCGCCAGCGTCTTTGCCGTCCACACCAACCTTCAGCAGGTTGCACCTCATCAAGTTCCCGGCGGTCGACCACGCTCGCTCACGGTTCCCGGCAGCAGAAGAGGCCGCGCATATCGCCCATGGACGGACATCACCGAACTCGCGCGCGAACCGGCGTCATGTTGATCTTCCCGCGTGACGCGGTCGCGTCGGCGTTCACTACGCGTAGCTAGCCGCGAGTCCGGCGGGATCCGTCGGTATGGGCGACCCTCGGGCGCGGACAGAACTATGCATCTGCGCATAGCGGGCGGCGATCCCTTTCGGCGCGTACATCTTGTGCCCGACCACGGTCAGCAGGTCAGCCCCCAGGGCGGTGACGTCGATGCCGGTCTTGCCGACGGCCTGGGCGGCGTCGACGTGGACCACGGCGCCGTGCGCGTGCGCGGCTGCCGCGATCTGGGTGACCGGCTGAATTGTCCCGGTCTCGTTGTTGGCCAGCATCACCGACGCCACCGCCGGACCGCGCGCGCGGGCCGGGCGGGCCAGAGCGTCTGCCACCGCCTCCGGGCTGACCAATCCGGACGAGTCCACGGGCAGCCGGGTCACCCGGCCGCCATGCCATCGCTCCAGGGCATCGCAGCAGGCCAGCACTGCGAGGTGCTCGGTGACCTGGGTGATGACTCGCGGCGTGCCGCCCGGCGCTACCCGCAGGCCGGCCAGGACCGCGCCGCGGATCGCCAGCTGGTCGGCCTCGGAGCCGGACCCGGTGAATATGATCTCGCCCGCGGCGGCGCCGATCAGCCCCGCGACCTGCTCACGTGCCCGGGCCACTGCCTGCCGGGGCTGCTCGCCGTAGGCGTGGCCGCTGGACGGGTTGCCGAACCACTGGTCCCAGTACGGCCACGCCGCCTCGGCCACCCGCGCGTCGACCGGCGTCGTGGCGTTGTAGTCCAGGTAGACCGGCTCTTCACGCCACCCGGCCGGCCGTCACCAGCCGTGCCCGCATGTACGCGCTCCATAACAAGAGTCCTCCGCTGTTAGCTGGGAACCGCGGCTGTCCTGCAGAGCAGCCGTGTTAGTGAAGAGGCGAGGGATGCTCGGATTCCAGCCTGGCCGCCCGGACCGGATGAGCAGAGCTGACAGCCGGCACCGCGACGCGCCCATCGGACGCCGATGACCTCGATCGAACCGGCTTCGCTGATCACATCCCTGCCCGGCGGTGACTGGCCGGCGCACAGCAGGCCCGGGCGGGGCGGCGCCGCCGTGCAAGAGCTGCTGACCAGGCGCGGAGGAGACCAGGGAGGCGACAACGGCGAGCATCGCTCACGCTGCCGGGAAGCCTGCAGTTCCGGGCTCAAGCGGCAGCCGCAGCGCCCGGGCGGCGAACGAGATCGCGTGGTACCAGCCGCACAGCAGTACCCCCTCCAGCGCTCCGTCCTCGCCGGTGGCTGCGACCAGGTCGTCCCATTGCTCATCGGCCAGGTCGGACTGCGCATGCAGCGCGTCGACGGCTCGCAGGACGGCGCGGTCTGCGGCCGTATCCCAGCACGGGTCGCCGCCGTTTCCGTGTACCAGCGAGCGGACCTGCGCGCCGGTCAGGTTCGCTTTCGCGGCACAGACGCTGATGTGGATCGCCCACTCGTACTCGGCACCGCACAGAGCCGTGGTTCGGTCGATGACCAACTCGCGGTGACGCAGTGACAACGCGGACCGCCGGGACAGGTAGTAGCTGCCCCAGCCGTGGATCGCCCGGGCGCGCTCCGGCCGACGCGCGAACATGCGGAACAGCATGATCGGCGGGCCGAGCGCCTCCAGTGCCGCCGTGGTCGCCTCATCGTACGGGGGCGCCACAGGGGCCATCCGCGGATCATGCTTCGATTTTCGAGGCATGCGCGTTACGCTAGCATGGTTGCTTCGATAAGCAAAGCTTTCCTGGTGAAGGAGAGGCTCGTGCCACCACGCAAGCCCACGCCATTGCCCGGTCGCCCCGTTCGCGGCTCGCGGACCGGCCGCCCGATCATGGCATTGCTCGACCTGCTCGGACGGCGATGGGCGCTGCGGGTGCTGTGGGAGCTACGCGACGAGCCGTCTCCGACATTCCGCGAACTGCAGGAACGCTGCGGTGCAGTCTCGTCGAGCGTCTTGGCCGACCGGCTTCGCGAGCTCGACGAGGCCGCGATCGTCACTCGCAATGATCGCGGCTACATCCTCACCGCAGCGGGCGCCGACCTGCTCGGACGCCTTCTCCCGCTTGACGACTGGGCCTCCCGCTGGGCGCCTTCGCAGACTGCGTCTGCTCGTCCGTCCGATAATTCTCTGGTCTCGGGGCATTCCGGCCCGAACGCAAGGTGACTGAGCCAGCAGATGACGGATGTATCGGCGTTTGTCTATGAGTCGTTCCCTGCGGCGAGCTTCGGGGGAAACATCGCTGGCGTCGTCCTGCTTGAGCACCCGGCTTCCCAGTCATGGATGCAGGGTGTGGCCGCCGACCTGGGCGCACCGACAACCGGGTTCGTGGATCTTCCCTCGGCCCGGCAGGGCTGCGCGGAAGTCCGGTTCTTCACCCCGCGACAAGAGATCGACGCCTGTGGGCACGTCACGGTCGCCATTGCCACCGCACTTGCAGAGACAGGCACGTGGGATCCAGGCAAAGCCGCCGTGCAGGCGGCCGGCGGCTCGTACGATCTGCTGCTGCGCCATGACGACCACGGAGTCATCGTCGAGATGCGCCAGCAACTGCAACACTTCGAACCTCTCGATCCCGCCCCGAACCTCGTTTCGATCCTCGGGCCTACCACAAGACCGGACGAACGCTGCCCGGTCGCTCTGGCCAGCACGGGGCTCCGGCACATGCTCGTGCCAGTCCACGAAGTGGCGGCACTCGCGCAGCTGCCGATGATCGCTTCAGACATCGCCGCAGCCAGCCACCGGTTCAAAGTCGACACGATCGGTGTCTGGGCGTTCGATGCTGGTGATCAGCCCGAGGTACGTGTCCGCATGCGGGACCTGTGCGCGGCCATCGGCGCCGTCGAGGAGCCGGCCAGCGGCACGACCTCCGGCGCCCTCGCCCTCGCCCTCGCCAACGCCAAAGTGCTCACCCCACAACGTCCGCGACTCGCGGTGACCATGGGTGTCGAAATGGGCCGCCCGAGCCTGCTATTCGTCCATGTCGACTTCGACGGATCGCGGCCCTCCGCCGCTCGCTTGCTAGGACGCTCCCGTCTCGTCTTGGCCGGGCGCATCCTCCTCTCGGTGACCTGAGCCAGCTGTCCGCAACCACACGCACAGACCTTCGCGATCACAGCCGGCAGGTGAGGCCACGACCTGTACACCGTGCTCCGGGTATACCGTGCTCCGGCGACGTTCACCACCATCAGCAAGCTCACCGCCGGGCTCCGAACCCCTTGACCGTGATCTTGTCCGGCGAGGTTCGGCGCCAATCAGGAGAACTGCTCAGAGTCGTCCTTAGCAGGGCCAAGAGTGGTCGATCTCGTCACTTCGGGGCGGCGCCAGCCTGGCTCGCTCCAGCGCTGCCGCGCACCGGCGGAGGGACTGGACCGCAGGTGTTCCCTGGAGATCCCGGTCAGGACAGGATGAGAGAGGGCGGCACGATCGATGATCTTCACAATCAGGCATCTTGTCGCCCGCTTACGGCGCTTCGATGAGCACGCTGTGAAAGTCATCCCTGAGGGTGGGCGACGTACTTGCCGTCGCCGCGGCCCTCGGCGAGCAACTGGTGGACCGCGGGTACCTCCGCGAGCGAACCGACCTCGGTGATCGCGATATCCAGTCGGCCTTGGGTGATCAGGTCGAGGACCCGGCGCAGGCCAGAAGAGGCGCGGTGCGGCGCCGTGGCCCACAGACGCCTGATGCTGAAGCCGCCGATCGCGAGATTGCCGCCGATCAGCCGCCCGGTCGATGGCAGCGGAACCTGCTCCCCGCCACCCGCGTTGCCGAACAGCACGATCCGGCCGCCGGGCGCGGTGACCGCCAGATCAGTCTCTACGATCCGCGGTGAGCCGTGAGCGCTCAGCCAGCCACACGAGGTCAGTTCCGGCCCGCGAGGGCGCGGGCCCGCTGGCCCTGCATGCTGGGCCGACGAGACGGCAACGGCGGTCTTCGTCCGGCGGGCGCGACGGACGTCCACTTGACCACCGGGCGCATGCAAGAACACCAGATCCCGGAGGCAACGATCAGGCCCGATGGCCGTGGCGCGATGGTCGTGTTCGTCGCGCACCTGAACATGCCGGGAGAGGTTCAGCACGTTCATCACGAGGATGCCTGCGGCGCGGGCTTCCTTCCGCCTGCTCCCGCAACCGGCGGGTTCACGCGGCCGGCATCCCTGGCCGGACGGCTAGCGGGATCGCCTGGCACAATCGGCTGGCACGCGGGCACCACACAGGGACGCGAAAGGGCCCCGCCCAAGCGCTGCCATTGTGGGCAGCATCCCGCCCAGGATGTCCAGGCGGAAGGGACAGCCGCCGGAATGTTCACCGTCAGCTCCGACAAGCTCAGGCTGTTCCTGCACGGTCACCATCTGGTTCGGCGGCCAGCTCACGCCGGCCGCGCTGGTAGCCGTACTGCGCCGCCCCGGAACCCAGGTGACGCGTGCTGCAACCGCCGGTTCAACCAGACCGCCTGGCCCGCCTTCGCGCCTGCTAGCCACCGGCATCAGGAACATCGCCGCCGAGCAGGACAAGATCACCGGAAGCTACCGGACGACAGTGATCGCCAAGCTCGTAGCGGTACTGGCGCCGGGTGTCACGGCCTCCTTGCACGCCCGCTCGCGCAGCACCGCAGGGCTTGCGGTCTTCGGCGCCCTCACCGGCGCCAGCGCGCCGGCCGCCCTGTTTCTCGCCATACTGCGCGCAGGCTGAGTCCAAGTAGCCAGGCGGCGCCCCGTGGGCTGCTTGTGACTGTCACCCGACGCTCGGTCAGTCCCGGGAGCAGCCTCGCGAGAATGGCCGCTTCGCTGATCTCGGGCTGCCTGGTCGCGGTAAGCAGCGTTACTCCCTGGCCCGACGCGAGCTCGCGCAGGTGCGCCAGCGCGCCGGCACGTTCGGGCTCTGCCAGTTCCGCCTGGTAGCGGCGGCCGAATTCCTCGAAGCGCTCCATGGCCGAAGGCTGCCGCCGGCGCTCGCCCGAAGACAAAGCGGACACGCGCATCTCGAATCCGTACGCACCGATCTCGGGTGGCGGCGGGCTACTCGGCCGGGGTATCGACCGGTCCTAGTCTGCCGTCGAGCAGCGCCTGGCCGAGTTCCGCCCAGTTGACGCGGTCCGCCGAGCCCACCCTGCGCAGCATCGAGAAGACGTGCCTGGATGGCGTGGCTGCGTCTTCTTCCCGGTCGAGGACTTCATGCCATGTTGCGCGGATGGCGTCAGCTGCGTCGCCGGAACCGGGCTGGCCCTCCGGTTTCCCGCTATTGCGGATGGTGGCAAAGCGCAACGCCACCAGGCCGCGAAGGCTCGCGTCCTCCTGCAGTATTTCGCTGAGCGCCCGGGTCTCCCGGTTGCCCCAGCCGCCGTAACTGTCGGCAGTCATCTGACGTCTCCTTCACTGATGACGACCATTCTGGCTCAGGCCCGACAGCGTTATCGGCGGACGGCAGGACGCAGCACCCGGCCGATGCGAGGTTGCCGGTGCTGCATACCGCGGGCCAGCCGCCGTAGCCCGCCACATCCGCCAGGCGTCGCCGTCGAGGTGACCCTGCCGGGAACCGCCTGCTGGCAGGTCCGTTAGCTGCTGAGGAACCCGAGCAGGACCCGGCCGATCGCCGGCGTAGGCCCGGAGCAGGCCGTGCGGCGCGCCCCCTATCCCGGCGTAGCGCGCAAGCGGCAAGAACTTGCGGAACGGCCGGGCCCGGAGTCGATCAGCAAGATGCGGTCCTGCGTGCCGTGCACAATCGGCCCCGGCGTCCACTGGGCCGTCAGCCAAGTCCTATGAGCCTACGCGCAGAATAAGCGTCCTGGGCGACCGTAGGCGTCGTAGCGGTTCCCCTTACGGGCCGAGGATGACCGGCAGTTCGGACAGGCCGCGCAGTACCAGTCCGTCGCCGTGGCCCCAGCGCAAAGCCGACCGTGGGACGGCCAGCCGCATGTTGGGGAAGCGGCCGTGCAGGGTGGTGAAGGCGATCATGCCTTCGAGCCGGGCCAGCCGGGCACCCAGGCAGTGGTGGATGCCGTGGCCGAAGGCCAGGTGGCTGGTGTCCGCCCGGGTGATGTCGAGGGTTTCCGGGCTGCCGTACCGGTCCGGGTCCCGGTTGGCTGCGGCCAGCGAGATGATCACCTGGGCGAAGGCAGGGATGACGGTGCCGCCGAGGGTGACGTCTTGCGTGGTGTATCTGAACGTCGAGTGCGGGACCGGTGCGTCCCATCGCAGGATTTCCTCGATCGCGTGCGGTACTAGGGCCGGGCCGGCGACGAGTGCGTCGCGCTGTTCGGGGTGCAGCAGCAGGGCGACCGTTCCGTTGCCGATCAGGCTGGTTGTCGTGTCGTGCCCGGCGACCACCAGCTGGAAGATCGTGGAGAGCATCTCCTGCTCGGACAGCGCGCCGTCCTGATCGGCCGCGCGTACCAGGTCGGTGATGAGATCCTCGCCCGGGCCGGCCCGCTTGCGGGCGAGCAAATCGGTCAGGTACCGCACGATGTGCGCCGAGGCCGCCACGGCCTCGGCCGGTGGCTCGGGCGCCGACGACGGTGCGAGCAGCGTGGTGAACCAGCTCCCGAGCTGGTCCCGGTCTGGTTCCGGGACACCGAGCAGCTCGCAGATCACGGTGAACGGCAGCGGGAAGGCGAATCCTTTGACCAGGTCGACGGCAGTGTCGCCGCGCGCCTGGAGGTCGTCCAGCAGCCGGTCGACGATCGCCTGGACACGCGGCTCAAGGGCCGCGATCCGCGGCCGGCTGAATGCAGCCGAGGCCAGCCGGCGCAGCCGGGTGTGGTCGGGCGGGTCAGCGCTGAGCATGTGCCGGGCGAAAGCGGGACCGGGCAGGCCCTCGGCGACCACCGCCCCGTCACGGGCGAGTGCGGCGTGCATGTCCTTGGACAGGCAGGCGTGGTTGAGAGCGGCCTTCGCCTCCTCGTGGCCGGCGATCAGCCACGCGCGGTGTCCGTCGGCCAGCGTGACCTCGTGCACCGGACCGTCCGCCTGGACCTGCGCGAACAGCGGGTACGGGTCATTTCGGTCGTAGTCGCCCCACGCGTCGAGTGCCAGATTGCGCATATCGACCGCCCTAGATCTGGCGGAAGCCTGAGCAGAGCAGATCGATGGTGGCCAGCCGACCATCGTCGATCTTGCAGATCGAGGTCTGTGTACAGGCCCATCGGGTGCCGCGTTGCGCCAGGTCTAGCCGGTAGTGGATCAGCAGCCGGTCGGCCACCGCCTCGCCTGCCGACTCCACCAGGTCGACGGTGTCCATGTCGGCGAACCATCCGCCGAAGCGGGCGACGACGGCATCGCGGCCGTGTTCCTCGATCGGGCCGCCGGGCAGCAACGCCCGCAGCCGGACGGTGTCGGTGACCGCAGCGGCTAGCTGGATGCTGTCCCGGCCGGCCACGGCGGCGGCGATCGCCTTGGCGTGGGGATGCTCGTTCATGATGCGCTCCTTTCGCGGCGTCCGGCCAGTGCGCCGAGGTGGCCGGCGAGGTGCGTGGTCAGCTCGGCGGCGTCGTCCGCTGCCCCATCTATCAGGCTCGACTTGCGGCGGCGCAGGAAAGGCATGCCGATCAGGTACAGGCCTGGGCAGGCCGTCACACCGCCGTCGTGGACGATCCGGCCCCGGCGGTCGAGCACCGGGACGTCGAGCCAGAGCTGCGGCACGGCCTGGGTGCCGAACATCTCCGAGGGCGGACCGAGATCGAGCTGCTCCTGCCGTCGGCGGTCTTCGTCGATGCCGAGGCGGCCCTGGAGGGCGCCCACCGGGCAGAGTCCAGCATCGCGCAGGGACAGTGGGCGCAGGCATGGGGTCCGGCCGGGATCGCCTATCACATCGCCACCAGGCCATTCCTCACCGGGCTGGAGGCGCCCTGGATCGACGAGTGGCGGCGCCGGCTGGAGGAGGTCCGGCTGCGCGGGCTGGAGTGCTTTGCCGCCGCCGGCCTCGGCCTTGGCGGCCCGGCGCTGGCGCAGGCCGAGGAACGCGCCAGGATGCTGACCGAGCTTGCGCCCTATCGCGAGACCGGGCACCGCCTCCTCATGGAAGCGCTCGCGCGGCGCGGCAACGTCGCCGAAGCGCTTCGCGCCTACGAGAAGCTACGAGTCCTGCTCCGAGAGGAGCTCGGGATCGCGCCCAGCCCCACCATGCAAGGCGTCCACCGACAACTGCTGGAGAGCGCCGGCAGCTAGAGCTGCTCGGCCTGCGCGAGGATGTCCTCGCGCGTCACGTTGCCAACTAGCTCGGGGTGCAAGACGCCCATATGGCCTTGCGCGTTCCCCCAGAGCTCGTCGTCGTCGTCGCCCTGGATGACATACCCGCACGTGCAAATGATCCTCAGCGCCATCGCCAACCTCCTGGTCAACCCGCTGCCATCTTCACGCCCGGTCGCTGAGGGGCGCAAACACGGCACAGCAATCTCGCTGACTTGCCGGAGAGCTAATGGTCTCGCCAGTTGAGCCGATCAGGGCCCGGACGGCAGCGGAGATGCGGCAGAAACCCGAGCGCGATCAGGCGCGCCGGCAGCGCTGCCCTCGGCCGGCACGCGGCGGTATCTGCCTCGGCCGGCGGGACAGTCTTCTTCAGGCGCCGGCGTTACTCTCGGCGCCCGGCCGCCGGCCTCAAATTCGCAGCGGGTGGCAATGGGGCCACGGGTAGCGGGAAGTTGTTTGCGGGAGTGGTCTCGGTTAGCGCTAGCTCGTCGGCTTGATGTGTTCAGTGAGATCCGCGAGGAGCTGGTCAGTGACAGTCTCCTCATAGACGGCTCGTCCGGTCTCGCGCATCGTCTCGCGCAGCTCGGGGTCCCAGGGGGTCGGCAGGGGATCTCCGGTGAGCGGGACGTAGGGGGCATCTGTTTTGGCCCCGGCCCGGTAGTCGGTGGCGTTCATCAGCCAGGCCTGGGCGCTGTGACGGTTGATGACGTCCGTCGCGATGGCGACGCCGGGCCAGTCGAAGTCGCCGTGATACCAGAGTTGGCCGCCTGCCTCTGTGGCCAGCCGGGCCAGCCGGTGGAACGCCGTGGAGGGGCGGCCCTCCGTGCAGATGACCGGCGGGCTGGCCGAGCCGAGTTCCTCGCAGGCGCGCCTGAGGACGGCGGGATTCTCGCAGACGAATATCCGGGGAAGACGGAGCCGGATCGGGTGGGTGGCGAGCTGGTGCAGCGTCACCTGGAACGGGGTGCCGTAGCGGGCCGCGCCGGTCAGCCACTCGGCCAGGCCAGAGCCCTGCGCCGTGACGTTGAGGACAAGCACCCGGCTGGCCAGGTCGTCGACTATGACGCCGGAAAGGTCCCACAGCTCTCGGCGCTCCGCGGCCGAAGCTGGCCGGCTGACGCTGGCTCGCAGGGCCAGGGCGCGCAACATCAATGTGGCCAGGGTCGTGCCATGGTTCAGCGCCTTCGTGTCGCCGGTGAGCTGAGCGGCGAGCGCGGGCAGGGCGATCGGCGCGGCGGTCGCTGGCCGGGCTTCGAGGTACTCAAGAACGCGGACGGCCTGTCCAAGCACCGTAGCCCCCAGCGCGGGCGCGTCGTCTTGATTAGCCAGCCGCGTGAACGTGCCGTCCCGCCGCTGATCGTCGAGCCACGCGCGGTACCACGGGCAAGACTCGTTCAACGGGCTGGCCTCGGAGTTCGCGATCAAAGCGGCGCGGGCGGCGGCCAGGGACGCGGCCCGGGCGGGCCGGTTGCGCAGCGGGCCGCCGAGGGCGGCCAGGACGGCTTCCAGACCGAGCCCCGTGCCGCGGCGGACCGCGGCATCGAGATCGGCGAGAGGCACGCTCAGGCGTTTAGTCCCGGACGGCTGGTGGACGCCTGTGATGCCGATGATCGCCTTCCGCTC
>WNGD01005988.1_pt1 | contig 11696 bp, 13 predicted proteins | sample 5400671 | NCBI WGS metagenome assembly WNGD01 (sample SAMN13153369, study PRJNA577476) | soil metagenome | isolation source: 40 cm soil or saprolite under grassland replicate 2 | place: USA:California | collected 2016-06-15
CAGACCGTCTTGCACAACTCGCTCGAGACGCACCAGGCCGTCTGCCGGTGGGAGGGCGACGTGCTCGAGGTCTACATCTCGACGCAGTACATCTGGGGCGTGCGCGAGGCCGTCGCCTCCCAGTTCGGGCTGCCGCCGGACAAGGTGCGCGTCGTCTGCGAGTACATGGGCGGCGGCTTCGGCTCGAAGAACGGCCCGGACGAGTACACGTTCATCGCCGCGGAGCTCGCAAAGCGCACGGGGCGTCCGGTCCGCTGCGCGCTCACGCGGCGCGAGGAGAACCTCGCCGCGGGCAACCGCAACGCGACGATCCAGCGGTTGCGGGCCGGCGCCCGCTCCGACGGGACGATCGTCGCGCTCGGCGGCGAGTTCGTGAACTCCGTCGGCTGGTCCGGCTGGACGGCCGGCACGGACGGGCCGATGAAGATGCTCTACGCGTGCGACAACGTCCGCACGACGCTCTACGGCGCGAAGCTGAACACGCCGCCGATGAAGGCGTTCCGGGCGCCCGGGTACGTCGAGGGCACGTTCGGGCTCGAGTGCCTGCTCGACGAGCTGGCCGCGAAGCTCGACCTCGACCCGCTCGAGCTGCGGCGGCGGAACTACGCGCACGCGAGCGACGAGCGGCCGTACTCCTCGAAGAACCTGATGGAGTGCTACCGGCGCGCCGCGGCGCACTGGGAGCGCCGCGCAGAGGTGCGCGCCCGCTCGGACGAGACCTGGCGCTACGGCGTCGGGCTCGCGAGCCAGATCTGGTACGGCGGCGGCGGTCCGCCCTCCTATGCATGGACGCGCGTCGGCTCGGACGGCCGCGTCCAGGTCGTGACGGCGATGCAGGACATCGGCACCGGCACGCGGACAGCGATGGCGATGATCGCGGCCGAGGAGCTCGGGATCCCGGTCGAGCGCGTCGAGGTCGCGCTCGGCGACTCGGCGCGCGGCCCGTTCGCATCGCTCTCGGCCGGCTCCTCGACCACGCCGTCGATGGGCCCGGCCGTGCGCGCCGCCGCGGCCGACGTGAAGCGGCAGATCATCGAGATCGCGGCGCAGCGCCACCACCTCGAGGAGCGCGTGCTCGACATCCGCGACGGCAAGGTCGTCTCGGCCGACGGCAACCTCTCGTCCCCGATCGAGGAGGTCGTCGGCCTGCTCGAGTCGGGCCAGATCCTCGGCAAGGGCGGCCGCGGCCCCAACCCGACCGGGATGCAGGTGCTGACCTTCGGCTGCCAGGTCGCCGAGGTGGCCGTCGACGTCGAGACCGGCGAAGTGCGCGTGCTGCGCGTCGCGGCGATCCACGACGTCGGCCGCGTGATCAGCCCCGTCCAGGCCTCGAGCCAGGTCGAGGGCGGGATCATCCAGGGGATCGGCCACACGCTCTCCGAGGCGCGCGTGCTCGATCCGGAGACGGGCACCGTGCTGACGCAGACGCTCGACTCCTACCGGATGCCGACGATCGCCGACGTGCCCGAGATCGTCACGGACCTACTCGACATCCCGGACGAGCACCTGACGAACCTCGGCTCGAAGGGCCTCGGCGAGCCGCCGATCGTCCCGACCGCCGCGGCGATCGCGAATGCGATCCGCGACGCGACCGGGGCGGACGTCCGCTCGCTGCCGATCACGCGCGAGGAGATGTTGCGGGCGCTCCGCGAGGCCGACGAGAAGGCCGAGGAGGGAAAGCGAGAGCGCGTCTCCGCGTGACCCCAAATAACACTTTGTTACAAGGGTTCAGATGGAACTGCTGAGGCCGGGGTCGCCCGAGGAGGCAGTGGCCGCGCTCGGGAACGGCTCAGTCCCGCTGGCCGGCGGCACCGACCTCGTCCCGTTGCTGCGCGACCGGCTCGTCCGGGCGGACACGCTCGTCCAGCTGCGCGGCGTCGTCCCGCGAGGAGTTACATCTACATCTACATCCACCTCCATCGGTGCCTGTACAACCCTCGCCGAGCTGGAGGTCGACCCGGAGCTCCCGGACGCGTTGCGCGAGGCCTGCCGGCTCGCCGCCTCGCCGCAGCTGCGGTCGATGGGGACGGTCGGCGGCAACCTGCTCCAGGCGACGCGCTGCTGGTACTGGCGGCTCGGCTATCCGTGCTACCTGCACGGCGGCGATCGCTGCCACGCCCGGGAGGGCGAGCACGGCGAGCACGCGATCTTCGGCAACGAGCTCTGCGCCTCGGCGCACCCTTCCGACGTGGCCGCCGCGCTCCTGGCGCTCGGGACGACGCTGCGGACGACCGCCCGGGAGCTCCCGCTCGCGGAGCTCTACCGGCTGCCGACCGCGGACGATCCGCGCACGACGACCCTCGCCGCGGACGAGCTCATCCTCGAGCTCGACGTGCCGATACCGGACGCGAGCGTGTACCTGAAGGCGATGGACCGGAAGCGGTGGGCGTTCCCGATCGTCGGGGTTGCCGTCGCACGATTCGGCGAGGAGATTCGTCTCGCCCTCGCCGGGGTAGCTCCGGTCCCCTGGACGCTCGGCTCGATCACCGATCTCGACGACGCCACGCCGCTTCCCGGCACCGCCTACAAGCTGCCGATCGCCCGCGCGCTCGTCCGCCGCGGGATGGATTCGGTCTCCGCGCGTTAGCATCCCGCCTTCTCCGCATGCGTTTCCGACTCGTCGCGCTCCTCCTCCTCGCGGCGCTTTCAGGCGTGGGCGCAGCGTGGGGCGGCAGCGAGGCAGGCAAGCAGGCGGCGCCGCTCGTCCCGCGGATCCCCGCGCTGCCGACGCGCAACGCGACGACGTGGAATGCGTGTCCGATCCCGACGCGCTTCCGTCCGGCGTTCGAGCGCGCCGCGAACGACACCGGCTTCCAGCTCTCGATGCTCGTGGCGGTGGCCGAGGTGGAGTCGCACTTCCAGCCGACCGCGCGCTCCGAGGCTGACGCACGTGGGCTCCTGCAGGTGCTTCCGGCGACGGCGGCCTCACTGAAGCTCGACCCGAACGACCCGGAGTCGAACGTGCTCGCAGGTGCGCGCTACCTCAAGCTGCTGGTCGACCGCTATCACTCGACGGACGCCGCGCTCGCCGCCTACAACGCCGGCCCAACGGCGGTCGACCGCGCCGGCGGTGTGGCGCCGAGCAGCGAGACGCTCACATACGTCGCGAACGTCCAGTCGCGATGGCGCGCGCTCGCCGGCTGCCGGTAGTCGCGGCCGCCCTGCTTCTCGCCCTGTGCGGCGGAAGCGGGAGCGCCTCGACGGCTGCCGCAGCCGCGCCCCGCGGGGGCTCCACCGGCTGCGCGCGACTCGCGCCGCCGCCGCCGAAGCGTCCGGTCGACCTGAAGCCGCCCCGAACCCGGCTCAATCCCGCGAAGCGCTACGTCGCGACCGTGACGACGAACTGCGGCAGCTTCTCGTTCGTCCTCGACGTACGCCATTCGCCGCGCACTGCCGCTTCGTTTGCAGCGCTCGCGAAGTCCCGCTACTTCGACGGGACGATCTTCCACCGCATCGTGCCCGGGTTCGTGATCCAGGGAGGCGATCCGACCCAGAGCGGTGGCGGCGGCCCCGGCTACATGACGATCGACCCACCGCCCGCCACGACGCGCTACAGCCGCGGCGTCGTGGCGATGGCGAAGACCGCGACCGATCCGCGCGGCGCCGCCGGCAGCCAGTTCTTCGTCGTCACCGCGGCGGACGCGCAGCTCCCGCCCGACTACGCGGTACTCGGCCGGATCACGAGCGGCCTCAAGGTCGTGCTGAAGATCGGCCGGCTCGGCGATCCGGCGACCGAGAAGCCCACGCAGCCGGTCGTGATCCGAAAGCTGCGCGTCGCCGTGTCGTGATCGCGGCCGTCGTCCTCGCCGCCGGCGAGGCGAGCCGGTTCGGGTCGCCGAAGCAGCGGCTGCTGCTGCCCGAGGTGCTGCGCCGTGTGCGGGCGAGCTCGGTCGACGACGTCGTCGTCGTCCTCGGCGCGTACGAGGTCGAGACGGACGCACGCGTCGTCCAGTGCCCGGACTGGAGGCTCGGCCAGGGGGCCTCGCTCCGCTGCGGCCTCGCGGCGCTACCGCAGGAAGCCGAGGCCGCGGTCGTCGTGCTCGCAGACGGGCCCGACCTCGACCCGCGGGCGATCGACCGCGTCGTCGGCTCCTGGCGCGGCGAGCCGGTGGTTGCCGCGAGTTACGGCGGCGTCCGCCTCCACCCCGTTCTGCTCGCCCGGGACGTGTGGGCCCGGATTCCCGACGAGGGGGCGCGGTCGCTCGATGCGGTCGAGATCCCCTGCGACGACCTCGCCCCTCCTGGGGACGTGGATTTTGCCGATGAGCTACCGGAAAGGTTGAAACTGTTGGACGACGAATCCTGAGAGTCCGATGGAAGCTGTCACCCTCTCCCCGCCGCAGACCGACGAGTCGCCGCTCGCGCGGGCCCGCCTGCATCGCAAGCTGACGGTCGAGGAGGCTGCACGGAGGGCCGGAATCTCGGACGAAGAGGTGCGCTGGCTCGAGGAGGGGCGCGTCTACCGGTTCCCCTCGCCCGACCACGCCTTGATCGCCACGATCCTGTACGCGACGGCGCTCGGCCTCGACCACGACGAGGCGCTCGCGCTCGCCGGCCGCCCGGTGCGGCCGAGGCCGTTGCGCGTCAATCCGTGGGCGCGGCTGGGCGTGCTCGTCGCGCTGGCGCTCGCGGCGGGATCGATCGTGGCCGCAATCGAGCTCGCGGGCGGCCACCAGCGCGCGCCACAGACGGTCACGCGCGCCGCGGGGCCGGCGCTCCCGGCGCCGTGGACGATCAAGGTTGTCGTCCTGAACGGCAGCGGCGACATCAACTACACCCGCCGCGTCGCGAGCCGCATCGGCGCGCTCGGGTATGCGATCGCGCATGTCGGCCGCGCCAACCGCTTCGACTACCGGCAGACGAGCGTCTACTTCCCGCCGGGCGGTGAAGAGATCGCGCTGCGCCTGGCGAAGACCCTCGGTGCCACGACCTCGCCGCTACCGGGCGGGACGGACCCACGCCGCCTCGTCGTCATCGTCGGCCCGCAGCGCGGGCCGGGCGGGTAGATCCAGCACGCCGGCCGGTCAGTACAGCGGCGTGCGCAGATCCGCGAGCTTCTGCTTCAGCGCTGCCGGCATCGGCTCGCTGACGGCCACGCGGACGTACTGGCGTAGCCGTGCCTCGAAGCGGTAGCGCTTCGCGCACCACTCACAATCTGCGAGATGCGCCTCCGCCTCCGCCTGCTCCGAGGCGGAGAGCACGCGGTCCATGAACGGCTGCATCATTCGCTCGCAGTGTTCGCACGGGGTCTCCATCATGTCCCTTCTCCCAGCGTCGTCTCGGCGAGCTCCCGCTTGAGGATCCGGCGGCCGCGGTGCAGCCGCGACATCACGGTTCCGATCGGGATGTCGAGGATGTTGGCCGCGTCCTGATAGCTGAAGTCACCGATGTCCACGAGCACGATCACGTCGCGAAAGTCGTGGGGCACCGCCGACAGGGCGGTGACGATGTCGTCCTGCGAAAGCCGTTCGACGACGCGCTCTTCCTCGGTCGCGCCGTCGTTCGACTCCTCGAGCCTGTTGTAGAGGAAGTAATCGCCCTCCTCCAGGGGCTGCATCTCGGGCGCGCGCTGGCGGCGGCGGCCACGGTCGATGTTGAGGTTCGTGAGGATGCGCAGCAGCCATGCGCGCAGGTTCGTGCCGGGCGTGAACGAGCGCCAGCTGCGGAACGCCCGCGCGTAGGTTTCCTGGACGAGGTCCTCGGCTTCCTCGCGAGAGCCGGTGAGGTGGCGGGCGACGCGGTAGACCTGGTCGGCGAGCGCGAGCGCGTCCTCCTCGAAGCGAACGCGGTCGCGCGCCTCCGTCGCGAGCCGGAGGGCATTCGTCCCGTTCTCGGGCTCGCTCATCGCGGCCACACTACCAGCCATCTCTTGGGGTTCGAACGTGCCCAAAAGGGCAGCTATTCCGCATGAACGAGAACGATCTGTACAACGACCTGCTCACGCCAACGACCAGACCAGGTCAGACCAATGGTCTGTACAGGTGCTCGCGACCGCGCTAGACGACCTGCAACTCGTGGAAGCCGGCCTTCGCCAGCGCACGGACGATCGCGCCGCGGCTCGTCCGCTCCTCATCCCACGAGAGCACGAGCCGTCCCATCAGGTTCGCGTTCGCATACTCGAGGCCGTCGTGCCCGCGCAGCGCGCCGGCAAGGCGGCCGATGCACTTCTCGCAGCGAATCCCGTTGACCTGGAGCGTCTCCGTCTGGACGGCCACGAGCCTCAGCCTAGCGTCCGGTCGACGAGATCTGCGGCAGCCGCCTCCGGGCCGAGCTCGAGCTGCCGCGCGGCCTCAGGCTGCGGCGGCTCTTCCCCGAGCAGCTCGGTGGCGAGGACGCGCGCCGCGACGAGACCGTCTCCGCGAGGATCGATCAGCTCGGCGTCGAGACCCTTGCGCGCAGCGGCCCACCGGTTCTGGGCGTAGTCGCCGCGACGCGCCGGATCGGGCTCGACGGGCGGCGCGGTCTCGACGAGCTCGCGGACGAGCCGGACGAGCAGCGCAGTCCGCTCGAGCGAGGTCGGCTGGTCAGGCATCCGGATCTCGAGCGTGCCGAACCGCGGGTGCGGCCGGATGTCCCACCAGACCCGCGTGTAGTCCTTGAGCACGCCGATCGCGACGAGCCGCTCGATCCACTCCTCCCAGCCCTCGTACGTCCCGAACGCGGGCGGCGCACCCGAGCGCGGGAGCTCGGCCAGGATCGGCGCCCGGTTCGACCACATCCCGGTCGCGAACCCGGACACGAACGGCGAGTTCGCGGAGAGTGCGAGCACGACGGGGAGCCACGGCAGCACCGCCTCGAGCCGCGCGTAGCACTCGGCGGCGCTTCCGACCCCGACGTGGACGTGGAGCCCGTTGACGCCCTGCAGCCGGGCTGCATAGCCGACCGTCCGGACCATCGAGAGGTAGCGCTCTTCCTGGACGACCGGCAGATCCTCCGGCCGCGCCGTCGGATGCGCGCCCGCGGCGGCGATGCACAGGCCGTTCGCCTGCGCGATCTCCCCGGCCGCGTGGCGCAGCTCCGCGAGCGCCTCGACCGCCTCGTCCACGGTGGCGCAGACGCCGGTCGTGAGCTCGACGACCGAGGCGTGCAGCTCCGTCTTCAGCGTCCCGGGAAGGCTCAGGCCCTCCGCGCCGCGCAGGAGAACGTCCACCGCCGCGACCGGCTCGTAGGTCTCGGCGTCGAGGATCATCATCTCCTCCTCGACCCCGACCGAGAACGGCGTCGACTCGCCGAAGTGCCGGTCGATCACTCTTTTCGCACGCCGTGAACCGGCCGTCCCGCCGCCTCCCAAGCGTAGTACGACGCGCTCGGGCCGAACGACCGCTCGTAGCCGACGACGCGCGGGTTCCGCCCGACTTCCTTGGCGCGCTGCGCGTGCCAGAGGAGGTTCGGGTCGTCGCGCTCCTCCCAGACGAGGATCAGGTGCGCGGCCGTCATGAAGTCGGCGACGAAGCTGCAGCCCGAGGCCGGGCACGGGAACGGATCCGTCCGCACGCAGAACCAGCCGGACCGGTCGGCGTCGCCCTCGTCGGCCCACAGCTCCTCGTCCTCGTCGAGCCACTCCTCGACGGCGAACTCGATGCGTCCGCGCTCCGGCTGCTCCATCGGGCCAAGGCTAACGCGGCCGGCCCGCCTCTCGGCGGGCCGACGGTCTCACGGAGGGAATCAGGTCGGGGGCGCCGGGCAGGCGGTCGGCGCCCCCGACTCACGCTCCCAGCAGCCGCGCTGGCCGGCGGCTTGCTGGAAGCTGGCCCCCAGGGGTGCGGGGCCAGTTCGGACGGCTAGCACTGGGGAGAGAGGGGCTGCCGTCCAAGCTTCACGTCCAGTTGGATTTTCTTCGTATCGCGATAGACATCGAGCTTCAGGGTGTCCCCCGGTCGCTTGGTGCCGATGATCGAGCGGAGCCTGTCCGCCGACGCGACGCTGACGCCGTCGGCGTTGACGATCACGTCGCCGCCGAGCGGCCAGCTCTCGCCGGCGACCACGACGTTGTTCGTCGCCGCGTGCAGGCCCGCGCTCGCGGCGCCGCTCGAGCTGCAGACCTTGCCGACGAGCAGGCCGTGCCTGACCGGCAGGTGGAAGAGCCGCGCGATCTCCGGGGTGACAGCCTTGGCCTCGACGCCGAGGAACGCGTGCTCGACATGGCCGCTCTTGATCAGCTGGGCGGCGACCTGCTTGACCGTGTTGATCGGGATCGCGAACCCGATGCCGACGTTCCCCTCGCCGCCGGCGGTCTGGATCTGCGCGTTGACGCCGACCACTTGGCCGCGCGCGTTGAGCAGCGGGCCGCCCGAGTTGCCGTGGTTCAGCGCCGCGTCGGTCTGGATGACGTGGTCGATCGTGAACCCGTTGGGCGCCGTGATCGGACGCTGCAGCGCACTCACGATCCCGGAGGTGATAGAGCGGTCGAGTCCGAACGGGTTGCCGATCGCGACGACCGAGTCGCCGACCCGAACCGCGTCCGAGTTGCCGAGCTCGAGTGGCGTGAGCGCGCGGGAGCGCGCGTCGACCTGGAGCACTGCGATGTCGCTCGACGGATCGACGCCGACGATCTTCGCGGGCAGGCTCTCGTTGTCCGAGAAGCTGACGCGAACGGACTTCGCGCCCGCGACGACGTGCTCGTTCGTGACGATGTGGCCCGCCTTGTCGATCACGAAGCCCGAGCCCAGAGCCTGCTCCGTCTGCTGCTGCGGCGGGCCGAACGGCGCGCCGAAGAACGGATCCGTGAGCTGCTGCCGGACGACCGAGGTCGACGTGACCTGGACGACGCCCGGCGCCGCGCGGACGTAGATCTGGTGAATCGTCAGCGGTTGCGTGGCCGAGCGCAGGCTCGCCTCCTCGGCGCCCTGAGCCGAGACGCTCAGGACCTCGCGGACGGTCGACGTCTTGCCGCCGAAGCCGCCGAGGCTCGCGGCGACGCCGAGCGCGATCGCCGCGCCCGCCGCGGCGGCGCCGGCGAAGCCGAGCGCGCGCCCGAGATCGCTCCGGTTGACCCGCATGGCCTCCTTCTACCAATGCGGTGTTCAACGCCGGTTGCGGCGGATTAAGCGCTGGTTAAGCGTTTTCCCACGGCGGCCGGGGGAAAAGCGAGCAGCATGTCGCCGGAGGAGCGCGTCGCCGAGAACGAGATGCGCTTCCGGCAGGCGAACGAACGGATCCTCGCCAAGGCGGTCGACCTCGGTGTCGAGCAGCAGGCGTTGCCCTTCCTCTGCGAGTGCAGCGACGCGCGCTGCACGACCGTCCTCCGGCTCACGCTCGGTGAGTACAGGGACGTCCGGAGCAGCGCGTCACGCTTCTTGATCTTGCCCGGCCACGACACCGAAGAGCTGGAGGCCGGCTCGGCCGTCACGGTCCAGGACGGCGACCGCTATCACGTGATCGAGAAGTGCGGCACGGGCGGCGACCCGGCGGCGACCACCGCCTAGGCGCCGCTTGCCGGCGCCGCCCCAGAATGCGCGGCTCCGCCGCGCATTCGTCCGAAACGACCGGTCGACACGCTCGAATAGCGACCCGCGCTCCTAGCGAATCAGCAGCGCGAGCGCGGTCCCGATCGCGGCCGTCCCGAAGGCGAGCCACGCGACGTACTCGCCGATGACGCCGTGGTGAACGGTCTTGAGACCGGCCACGACCGGGCCCAGGAGCGGGACGACCGGCAGCCGTAGCCGCTCGCGGTAGAGACCGAGCGCGGCGAGCGCGAGCGCCCCGAGCACTGAGACGACGCCGTACAGCAGGGACGCAGCGGAGACGTGCAGCGTCGGAACGGCCTCGGGCGGCGGCCTGACGCCGCGCAGCGTCTCGGCCGCGACCGCCTGCGGATGCTCGATGAGCGCCGCGTGTTGAACGGCGAGGTTCGCGATCCGGGGAGCGAACGCGAGCCCGACGCCCGCGATGAGCAGCGCCAGCGCCGGCAGCAGCATCAATGCGCTGGGACGGTTCGGCCCCTCGTCGTCCTCTCCCTCCTGCTCGCCGCGCGGCGGCTCGACGAGGAGCGGATCGTCCTTTGCACCGAGGCCGAGGAAGATCCGCCCGAAGGCTCGCAAGAGCGCTGCGGCGGGAATGAGGCATGCGAGGATCAGGACGGGCTCGAGCCAGACGAAGCCGAGGCCCGCGGCCGACTGCATCACGAGCGCCTTCGACAGGAAGGGGCCGAACGGAGGAAGCGCCGCGGTCGCGAGCCCGCCGACGCAGAAGACGACGCCGGCGACCGGCAGCCGCCGGCCTCGTCCGCGCAGGTCGAGCTCGTTGGTGGTTCTGAGCCGGTAGGCGATGTATCCCGCGACGAGGAACAGGGAGCCGCGCACGAGCCCGTCGGCGGCCATGTACACGCTCGCGCCGCCGAGCCCGCGCGGCGTCAGCAGCCCGACGCCGATCACCCCGATCCCGATGTGGCTCACGGTGACGAACGCGAGCATCCGCTTCAGGCCGGCCTGCAGGAACGCCATCACGCCGCCGAGGAGCGCGGTCGCGACGCCGACCGTCAGGAGGACGCCGCGGACCGATGCCGCGCCGTGACTGTCGAGCGTGCCGGAGAAGACGTCCCAGTGCACCCGCGCGACGGCGTGCACGCCGAGGTCGCACATCACGCCCGAGAAGACGACACCGACCGGCGCGGGCGCGACCGCATACGCGTCCGAGAGCCAGAAATGGAACGGCACCGCGCCCGCCTTGATCAGGAAGCCGACGGCGATCATCGCGAACCCGACCACGACCACGCCGTTCGGCTGCTCGTGCCGGAGCGACTCGCCCACCTGCTGCAGGTTGAGCGCGCCCGTGCGGCCGTACAGCAGCGCGATCCCGATCATGATCATGAACGCGGCGATCGTGTTCGTGACGCCGAAGGTGATCGCTCCCTGCAGGACGCTCGGCTGCTCGATCCGGTAGCTGGCGAGGCCGAAGCCGCAGATGCTCATCAGCTCGAAGAAGACGAACATGTTGAAGAGGTCGCCCGAGAGGGCGAAGCCGACCATCGCAGCGAGGAAGACGAGCATCAGGACGTGGAAGTACGGCGGCACCGCATCCTCGAAGTAGCCGAACGAGAAGACGAGGGCCGCGGTCATCAAGGTTCCGGCGACGGCCGCGGTGCCAGCGGCAAGCGGCTCGACATGGAACGACACGCCGAGCGCGATCCCATGGCGCGGATGCCAGCCGCCGAACCAGTAGTCGATCACGCCGTGGGACGACTTGACGATCAGCAGGACGGCGACGACGGTCACGGCGGCCGCCACGAGCCCCGCGATCATGTTGTCGACGCGGGCCGGGATGTGCTGCCCGAACGCACCGAGGACAGCGGCCGCGAGGAGCGGGACCGCCACGGTGAGCGGCACGAGGGAGCTCAATGCTCCTCCCGCTTCAGCTTGTCCGGGTCGGTCTTGCCCGAGTGCTTCCAGATCTCGATCGCGAGCGCGAGCAGGAGCGCCGTCACCGTGACGCTGACGACGATGTCCGTCAGCGTGAGCGCCTGGACGACCGGATCGACCGCGGGCGCCCCGAGCGGGTAGTCCTTGAAGATCGGCGCCGAGGCGCCCTTGCGGTATCCGACCGCGAGAAAGAGGACGTAGGTCGCCGACTGCATCACGGTCAGGCAGACGACGAGGTGCACGAGGTGGCGGCTGGTGACGACGCCGTAGAGGCCGACCAGAAAGAGCCAGCCGGCCAGGGCGTACGGCAAATAGCTCACGCCGACGGATCCATCAGCT
>WNGD01005995.1_pt1 | contig 11693 bp, 6 predicted proteins | sample 5400671 | NCBI WGS metagenome assembly WNGD01 (sample SAMN13153369, study PRJNA577476) | soil metagenome | isolation source: 40 cm soil or saprolite under grassland replicate 2 | place: USA:California | collected 2016-06-15
TTGAACTGCGTCCGCCACGGAATTCCATACTTGGACTGATCGCAGTACACCAAAAAGTTGGGATTGGTAGTCGCCGCGCTGCACATGTTCATGACCGAGTGGTCGGTGGATGAACCACCGAAAAGTCGTCCTCCTCGCGGCAACTTTGCGTTGAGGTTGAATTCGAATCCTGTGTACGTGTTTTTTATATTTGGGTCATTGGTGTCGACATTCGCCACCGCTGTTTGAACGGCTGGAGAAATGGGATCGTACATCGTGATCGCGTGGCCGTCGATCGGGCTGAAGACCGTGACCGGTCTGTAGTTCGGATTGGACACCGAAGAAGGTCCCGTCATGATCCCTGGTCTCAGGCTATTGTTTCGCTCGAGAATGTTTTTGGCGTATCCACGGAACCATTCTGCTGTGACGGCGACTCCAGGAAACAATTCGTGGGTCACGCCAAGGTTATAGGCAAGCGAATACGGACGTTTGAGCTTCGGGTCGAATGTCGAAAGCGGAATCGTGCCGAAATTCTTCGCTACATTGGCGAAATTGATTTCGCAGCCAGGTGTGAGATAGACACAGCCAGGCGACCCATCGGCAATGTCATCCTTATTGAGATCTGTCCAGGCCGCGCTTTGCGTCTGGCTGGCCGCATTTGCCGGATTGTAAAGCGATGCAAGAGTTGTCGTGGCAGCCGCTTCGAAGCGGTTGAAGCCGAATCGAATAGCAGTCTTACCGTTGCCAAACAGGTCATAAACGACGGCCGTCCTTGGCGAGAATGTTCTCCAGATCGGCAAGTGAATATCGCCAAATGCCGGAATATTGGCGAAGCGTCCATGTTGTGCGGGTTGTCCGGAAACCTGCTCGCTGACATATTCCCATCGCAGGCCGTAAGTGATCGTGATCCGCTTGATGGTCCAGGCATCCTGAGCGTAAATTGCCAGATTCGCGTTCAGACGATCCTTCCAACGAACCGGTGTGGCCAGCAACGTCACTGTGAACGGCTCGCCATTCAGGTAGTTTTGATAGAGGTCGGCATTCGCCCACGCCGTTTGGTTGTACGGTCCCCACGAATCCTGAAAACCAAACTTGATGTTGTGGCCGTTTTGGACGTATGACGCCGACGCCTGAGCGTTGTGCCGGTCCGGGTAGCTGCCGTATTCATAGGTCCTCGCATTCGTGGTGGTATTGAGTACCGTGTCATTCTTTCGCGCGCCGGCATACCATGCCGGACTGCCATAGGGCTTTCGGACTCCGGGCTCATAGAAGTTGTTATACCGTTCGATGTTGCTCGAGTAGCCTCCTTCCATCAGAAGGCGGCTGCTGATGGTCGAGGTCCATTTGATCGTGCTTGTCTCGTAGATCGGCGAATTCCACCGGAAACCGGCGGTTGCAGGATCATCGCCAGGTCCAACATCGTGATCGCGCGTCTTGAACAGCCTGTCCATATACGCGGAAAGCTTGTTTCGCGGGCTCACCTGCCAGGTCAGACGCAGCAATATGCTGTTGATCGATTGCTCGTTGATGGCCTGCCTGCAGGCAACCACCGCATTGACGCAGTCCGCATAGGTCCCTCCTTGCGGGACCCAGAATGCATTGGCAACGGGTCGATTGACCGTGAACAAGCGGCCAGAACTAAAGAACCAGAGTTTGTCTTTCTTGATCGGACCGCCCAACGTCACATCAACGTCACGATACGTACCGATCCTGTCAACGGTTCGAACGCCGTGCGATGCCAGAAACGGTGAGAGATTGTTGCTCTGCAAGCTGCTGTTCTCAAACCCTACAAACACTGAGCCATGCAAGCTGTTGCCGCCCTCTCTGGGAGACATGTTCAACTTCAGGCCCCCTGTCGCCGAGTCGGCAGTACCACCGCCGGTCTGGTAAACCATCTGCTCGTTGCCGGCATCGTTCAAATAGCTCTGGACTGCCCCGTCGCCTTGCAGCCCATTGATGATCATTCCATCCATCAGGACCGATGTTTGCGAAGAGCCGGCCCCGTGCACGGTGAAATAGGTTTGTTGCATTGCCTGCGAACCGCCCACGTCGGGTGAGCTCAACTGAGCTCCGACAACGAGCTGTCCGACCGATTGGATGGTATGCGCCGTCGGCACGTCGTCCAGCACGTCACGCGGAAGGACCTGCGCCTTAAAATTCGTCTGTGAGTCCACCACCGGTGATTCGGCTGAAACGGTTACCGTCTCTTCAAGCGACCCTACCGTCATCTCGGCATTTATCGTGGACGTAAAGTTGGAGGGCAGTTCAACATCACGCTTGACGGTCCTGAAACCAGGAAGGCTGAACGTCAGGGTGTAGGTACCCGGACGCAGGTCGATGATCCTGTACCCGCCACCTTCGTCCGTGAGGGTTGAACGTGACTTCTCGATCAGCGCAGGGCTGCTGGCTTCGACCGAAACTCCGGGCAGAACCGCGCCAGTTTGGTCTTTCACAAGACCTGTGAAGGCACTCTGCGCCAGACCGTCAGGGACTAGCGCGGCCAGACATACCAAGGAAACGAAAACACCAATGGCGACGGGAATTGTCTTGGATTTCCTCATACCTTTTTTCTCCTAATTGGATATGCAGAAAATTTGGTTCGCGGTTATTACTTTGCTATCCGTATATATGCAGAAGCGGCCCAGGTCAACCGACAAAATGCTCAGCGATTGCGATGAAGGCAGTGGTGACGTAAGACCCTGACGCGGTTTTTCACAAGCGCCGGCCGTAGGACTCCGCTTGAATCTCTTACGTTCGGGCCAGTAGACGCGGTATCCGATTAGACTGTTTTCATTGTCGAAGGATCATGACCTCTATCCCTCATCGTCAGGAAACGGTCAGGAATGACCTGAGTTCTGCGAGCGTTTCCTCCGGCACCTCCTCTGCCATAAAGTGGCCGCTGCGCAGAGCCCTGCCTTTCGCCTCCACAGCTTTCTCTTTCCAGAAGTCAATGGTATTGCTGAAAGCGGGAGGACGATTCCCTCGTTCGGCCCACAAGGCCAGAACCGGACAAGCGATTTTCTTGTTCCAATCGGCCTCATCGATTTCCAGGTCGATCCCTGCACTGGCGCGATAGTCCTCGCAGGTGGCGTGAATGGTGGCTGGATCGCGGAAGCAGCGCAAATATTCCGCAAAGGCTTGCGGAGTGATAGCTCCCGGGGACCTCTCAAACCGACTGCGCAAATAGAACTCGACACTGTTTGCGATCAACGTTTCCGGCAGCGGGCTGGGCTGAACCAATAAGAACCAGTGATAAAGCCCCGTGGCCCACTCCTTGGTGAGATTGCGGTAGGTGATGAGGGAAGAGGGCAGGGTGTCGAAGACCGCCAGTTTGGTGACCTTGTCCGGGTAGTCCAGCGACGCGCGAGTCGCCACCCCCGAGCCCTTGTCGTGGCCGACCACGGCGAACTTCTCAAAACCGAGGTGCGTCATGACTTCGACTTGGTCCCTGGCCATGGCGCGTTTGGAGTAGTTGGCATGATTCGGGCCGTCCGGAGGCTTGCTGCTGTCACCGTAGCCGCGCAGATCGGCGGCCACCACGGTGAACCGCTCGGCCAGCCCCGGCGCCACTTTGTGCCACATGACATGAGTCTGCGGATAACCATGCAGCAGCAGCACCGGCGGCCCGCTTCCGCCCACCACGGCGTTGATGGTTGCCCCGCTGGTGTCAATGCGCATGGACTTGAAGCCTGGGAAAAGATTCGCCCGGACTGCTCCGTTGCGAGTTTGCGGCGGCCGCGCCGCCCGATTGATCTGCTGCGCGGAGGCCGCGAGTAGGCTTGCCCCCTGGCCGGCGGCAAGCATCCCTAACGAGCCCTTCAAGAAATTCCGGCGATGCGTTTTCGATCTCATAGACTATCCCTCCCATCGTGATGTGTCCGATAGGATACGTCGGCCACTTAGGGCTCGCGCAAAAATAACTTGGCAGTATCCACTGCTCGGCATCAGTCCGGGGATCTGACCAATGTTCAATTCCCAATGCGCAATTCTCAGCCGAAGAGAACGACTCAATGAAAGAACTTCCAAGGCCGAAATGTCGCTAACCAGATCCTGCGGTCAGGCACCGCTGCCGAATGGCTTCGGCTTCGATCAGAACCGCTGGAGTCGTGCGGCCTCCCTCTGTTCGGATAAGAATTGAGCATTGGGAATTGAACATTGGTCAGATCCCGATCGGGCATTCTGCCAAGTTATTTTTGCGCAAGCCCTTAAGAGCGGCGAAGGTAAATAGGAACTACGATTGTTCAGCCGGGGGCTCAGCACGCCTTCACCAGTCCGTCGAATGCCTCCGAAGAGCGCGCCAATCACGAATACAGGCTCAGCGGCGTTATAATCACGCCGATAATCATCATCATTACTTTATTTCCGACCGGCTTTTGCTGGGGGGATCAATGGTTAATGCTTGTCGCCGCTTACTGACGCGGGCAGCTCTGATAGGCATCATGCTGTTGGCGCTGCGGGTATCCATCCCTTTTCAGGTAGGGTCGGCCCCGGCTCAGCAGACAGGGCTGCTCTTTGATGAAATATATCTCCGGCATTTGGCAGGTAACACGGGCCACCCGGAGCGCCCCGAGCGTCTGATCGCCATCCGCGACGGACTGGAGCGAGGAGGCGTGCTAAAAAGTCTCTACCGAATCGCTCCCCGCCGTGTTACCGACCAGGAACTGGAGTTGGTGCACAAACCGTCTTATGTCGCATTGGTTCGCCGGGAATTGTCGAATCTGCAAGGACTGAAGGAACTGAGCACGGGAGATACGCTGGCTTCTCCGGATTCCCTGCGAGCCGCTGAGTTCGCTGCCGGCGGAGTCTTGAATGTTGTCGACGCGGTGATGGCCGGCAAAGTCAGGAATGCCTTCGCAGCCGTCCGGCCTCCAGGCCATCACGCGACGCCCGATCGCGGCATGGGTTTCTGCATCTTCAACAACGTCGCCATCGCAGCCCGGTATCTGCAAATGAAGCATGGTATCGGGCGCGTGTTGATCGTGGACTGGGATTATCACCACGGCAACGGCACCCAGGACATCTTCTATAACGACGGATCCGTTTTCTATTTCAGCACGCATCACTATGGCGCCTACCCAGGCACCGGTTCGGTGGGGGAAACCGGCCGAGGACGCGGAGCCGGCAAGATCCTGAATGTGCCGATGGCCCCAGGCGCGGGCGACGACCAGTTCCTTCAGGCTTTCGAAACCAGGCTGCTTCCAGCGGCGCGAAACTTCAAACCCGATTTCATTCTCATCAGCGCCGGTTTCGACAGCATGCGCAACGACCTGCTGGGCCAGTTCGATATTACTCCTCAAGGCTTCGCCGCGATGACCCGCGTCGTTATGAAGCTCGCCGATGAATTCAGCCACGGCCGGCTGGTTTCGGTGCTCGAAGGCGGATATCGGCTGGACGGGCTTGCCGAAAGTGTCACGGCCCACGTCAAGGCGCTGCAAGGCAACTGAACCGTCGTCCGCTGCCAGAAAAGATTGAAGTTCTGACCAATGCTCAATTCTCAATTCCCAATTCTCATCGGATGGGAATTGAGCATTGGGAATTGAGCATTGGTCAGATCGTTTGTTTCCTCATACGTGACCGTATTTGCGAAAAGCTGTACTTAGTCACAAGCCGGCGGATCGAGAATACCTCGAGCCGCCGGCTCGAACGCAAGTAAGCTATTGCGGCAGCGCGAAGACGTACATGGCGTTGCCGCCGCTGGGCGCGTCCGCCTCAGGAGTCAGGCCCACGCCGAGGGCGGCGATCGGGCCGCCGCCGGCCGCGATGGCGATGAATTGGCGGCCGTTGATCGAATACGTCACGGCGCCACCGACGGCCTGTGAGGGAAGCCGCGTCTGCCACAAGACCTGGCCGCTGTCGGCATCAAGCGCCCGCAAGTAACGGTCCATCGAGCCGTTGAATAGGAGCCCGCTGCCGGTGGCCAGGATTGGGGAGTAGTTCGATACGCGCGTCTCCCAGCTCCACAAGGTCCTGCCGGTCTCGACCGAGATCGCGTCGATGCGGCCGACCTTATCCTTGCCGGTCGCGAACTTGCCGACGTTGGTCGTGTTGTAGACGAACTGCGGCGCGGCGTTGCGATCGGTGCGCGCCGTCGAGTCGATGCAGAGATTCGAAAGCGGTATATACATGACGTTGGATCTCGGATTGTAGGCGCCTTGCGGCCAGTCACGTCCGCCGTTATAGGTCGGGCACACGTGATAGGTTTTGCCAACCTCCTTGAGCACGGCGTTCTCGTTCACCGTGACGAGCCCCTTCGGGTCAATCCGGGCGACGATGTTCTGCTCCGTGGTCGGCTTCGCCCACAGGAACTCGCCGTTGGCAGCGTCGAAGCTCCAGACGATTCCGGTCTTGCAAGGGACGCCGGTCAGCGTCTTGCGCGGCCCGCGACGCGCGTCCGGATTGACCGACAGCATGTCTGTGGCGGAGGGGTTGACCGGCGTATTGATGATCATCATTTCGAAGGTGCATTCCTGGTCCCAGTTGTCGCGCGGCAGGACCTGGTGCTTCCAAACCACTTCGCCGGTCTTGGGCCGGACCGCGAAGCGCGTGTCCGTGCCGGCCATTGTTGCGCCCGGCATGTTGCGCTGAGCTTCCGAGGCGGGGCCGACACCGCTTGAGCCGTAGTAGACCAAATCGAGTTCAGGATCGTAGGTGAGCTGACCCCAGACACCCGTCATCCAACGGCTCTCGAATGGCGAGCCGGCCCAGGTCTCGTCACCGGGCTCGCCTGGGCGGGGAATCATCTCATTCCGCCAGAGCTCCCGGCCGGTTCTGGCGTCGTGACCGGTGACATAACAGCCGTGGCCCGAATACTGGCACGTGCTGCCCGCGACGACCACGCCGTTAGCCACGATCGGGCCGGTGGAGTTGCTGACGTCCAAGTCGCCGCCGCGATTGGTCTGCCAGACCACCTCGCCCGTGCGGGCGCCCAGCGAGACGACAAAATTATCCCAGGTTACAAAATAGATCTGGTCGCCATAGAGCGCGATGCTGCGCTTGCGTTGTCCGAGGCCATTGCGGAGCGACCCCGCTGGCGGCAGCGGGTGCCGATACTCCCACATGAGGTCCCCAGTCGCGGCATCGATCGCCTGGATCACGTCGCCGGGATTACCCACATACATCACGCCGTTGTAGACGAGGGGCGTGGCCTCGTTGGCGCCGGGCTCCATGCCGCGTGCCCAGACCAGTTGCAGAGTTTTGACATTAGCTTTGTTGATCTGGTCGAGCGGACTGTAGCCCCAGGCTTGATAATTGCCGCGATGGATCAGCCAATCCTCGGGCCTGGGCGCCCGCATCGTTTGGTCGGTCACCGTAACGAAATTCGGCACGGCTCGCAGCGTCTTCGTTGGCGGGGGCGTCTGCCCCTGGGCATGCCCCGTCAATGCTAGGCCGCATAGCAGCGCAGTAATCCGGAGAAATTGCTTAAACGGGCATCTCATTGCACTCTCCCTTGGTTTTCAAAACTGGGTGCTGTTGAAAGTGATACTCATCCAAGCCGCGCCGGACCTGGAATCCGTTCGGCCCGCGGCAGGGTTTACGCTAAAAGCGATTTTATGGTGCAAAGTATACGCCCGAGATATCATTGCTGCACGGACATCTTGGCTGAGAGGTGCGCCCATGTTTCGCCGTACCGTCATCTCGCTGCTCGCCTTCTTCTCGATCGTATCGAACGCATCGGCGCAAACCTGCGTTGGTAGTCCCGTCGCAGTGCAGATTCTCGGCTCTGGCGGCCCGGCCATCAATCCCGAACGGGCCTCGGCAGGCTATCTGCTGTGGGTGGGTTCGCAGGCCAAGCTTCTGTTCGACATCGGTGGCGGCACCTACATTCGCTTCGGGCAAAGTCGGGCGAAGCTCGCCGATCTCGCAATGGTGGGCATCAGCCATTTGCATCCCGACCACACGTCCGACCTCGCTGCCCTGATGTGGGGAAGCAATCGCATTCGCAGCGAGCCGTTGCCCATCGTCGGCCCCTCCGGTAACGATGTCGCGCCCGATTTCGCGACATTCCTCGGCCGCATGTTCGATGCCAAGACCGGAGCATACCAGGTGCTTGGCTCGACGCTCGGCGTCGAGCAGCCGGGCGCCGAGCGCCCGCGCTTCGATGTCAGTGTCGTTGACGTGACCAAGACCGAGCCAACGAACGTGTTCGACCGCGATGGAATCAGCGTGGCTGCATTGCGCATCCCACATGCCAACCTGCCGACGCTCGCCTACCGCGTGCTGACGCGGGGCGTCTCGGTGGTGTTCAGTTCGGATCAGAACGGCACCGACCCGAAATTCGTCGATTTCGCAAAAAACGCCAATGTCCTAGTTATGCATCTCGCCATCGCCGCCAACGCTCCACCCAGCCCGCTGCACGCGTCGCCTGCCCTAGTTGGCCGTCTGGGCCAGGAGGCCGGTGCGAAGAAGATGATCCTGGGCCATATCGGTCAGTTCGATCTCGACGCGGCAATCGCCGATGTGAAGAAGTCCTACGCTGGCTCGTTAACGGTCGGCAGCGATCTTCAATGCACGCAGGTTCAGTAGCGTGATGGTTGGTTAGTTGCTGGCAGTTCGGCGGGGTGCGACGTTTTTGTAGACTTTCCCCGCTTTCATGACAAAGACGACGCGCCGGAAGGCTGTAGTGTCGTTGAGAGGATTGCCGTCCACGGCAACGATGTCGGCTTCCATGCCGGGCGTGAGGGTTCCGATCTTATCCTGCATCCGGATTGATTCCGCCGCTCGAGACGTTGCGGAGATGATTGCATCCATCGGTGGCTGACCGCCATCTTTAATCCGATAGATGAACTCCTCAAAGTTTCTCCCGAGACCCCCTGCTCCGACATCGGTTCCGAAAACCATTTTGATCTTGCGGGTCAAGGCGCGCTTGAACGTATCGATCCCAATCGGGATGCCTTTCTGCATGTACTCGAATCCCTGTTCGTTGAAATTTCCTATCCCCAGAAACTTCTCTTTGTTCTCGATGTAATTGTGAAGCAAGAGTCCGAAGTTAGGATCATAGTAGGTTCCATGTTGCGCCATCAGGTCCAGTACTTCGTCGGTTAGCCGGTATCCATGCTCCACTGAGGTGCAGCCGGCAAGAACTGCAGCCCTGGCCCCTTCGGGACCTTGGGCGTGAACGATGCTCCGTTTACCCAGGGATGTTGCCTCGCCGCAAGCAGCATCGACTTGAGCCTGCGTCAAGATAGGTCCGCCCCCTTCGCGGATACTTTTCGTCGCAAAAACTTTGATCAAATCTGCGCCGTCTGCCACGACCTGCCTGACGAACGCTCGAATTTCCTCGGGAGTCCCGGTGTTTTCATCTACGGGACGCAATGAAGTGAGCAACCGTGGCCCTGGAATTGTTCCGCGCGCAATGGCATTTCGAAGGTCCCGATCCCTGGGTGCGCCAACGCTCTGAACCGTCGTAAACCCGGCTATCAAAACATTGTAGGCATTCTCCACAGCATAGAGCATGGTCTGTTCTGGCGTTTCATCCTTGGCGGAGGCTGGACTATGGCTTTTGCCATTGGGATCGAAGTGAGCATCAATGTGGACATGGGTATCGATCCATCCCGGCATGACGGTCAATCCTTTCAGATCGTAGGTCGCGCCTTGGGCGTTGGGGTCGATCCTGGTGATGAGCGTTCCCTGGACGACGATACTCACATTGCGCATGATCCCACCTTTGCCGTCGAGCAACGTCGTCGCCCGGATAACCGTGGGCCGCTCCTGCGCTCGGGCCGGTTCCGGCAATATCAAGCTGGCAACCAGAAGAATCCACAATCGTGATTTCGCAGCCATACGCTCGTTCTTCACTTGTCTAGCTCCATGTCGGTGACATCGGAAGCGCTTCAAGTTCCCACGCCATGAGGCAACGCTACGGTTGCGGAGGAGGAAGAGTCTTGCCGGTAGGCGCGCCCATTCCCTTGTACACGAACCGCTGGAAGCGCCGGCCGTCGAAGTTTTCGCCGACGTAGATGTTACCTTTGCTGTCGACCGCGAGGGCATGCGGCACGTTCAGCGCTCCGCCGAAGATACCCTGCTGGCCGATGTGGTCGACGACCTGGAGCGTTTCACGCAGAAGAATCCAGACGTGGTGGTTCGCGCCGTCGATCACGTACAGGAAGCGCTGATCCGGCGAGAACGCGAGCCCAGAGGTCGACCCGGCGAGCAGCGTTCTCGGCGCGACGAATCCTTCCCGCACAAACGTACCGTCCTTCTTGAAAACCTGTATGCGGTCGTTGACGCGGTCGGCGACATACACGAAGCCGTCTTTCGACAGCGCAACGTTGTGCGGCAAACGGAATTGCTGCACCGGCGGTGCGTCCGGGTTGTACGGGCCAAGGTCTTTGTCGTCCGGCTTGTTGCCGTACGCGCCCCACATGCGCTTGAAGGTCAGCCTCTCGGTGTCGATCACGATGACGCGGCGGTTCTTGTAGCCGTCACCGACATACAGCTCATTGTTTACAGAATCCACCGTCAGGTTGGCGGGGCCGCCAAGGTTCTGCGTGTCGGAGCTGCCGCCGCTCTTGCCCTGATGGCCGAACTGCGCCAGGAACTTGCCCTGCGTCGTGAACTTGAGGACCTGGGCGTCCTTGTCGCCGCTTCCCGCCAGCCAGACGTTGTCTTTCGCATCGACAAAGATGCCGTGCTCGGTCGATGGCCACTCGTAACCCTGGCCGGGGCCGCCCCATGATGCGAGCAACTTGCCGTCCTGATCGAACTCGAGCACCGGCGGCGCCGGGATGCAGCAATCCGCTCTGGGCGGCGTCATGGCCGCGCCCGCGAAACGCTCGTTCTTCTGCAACGGGCTCGGCCGGTGCAGCACCCAGATGTGATCGTGGCTATCGACGGCCATTCCGCCGATCGCGCCGATCGCCCACTTTTCGGGCAGCGGCTGCGGAAACGTCGGATCGTATCGAAACTTCGGGACCTGGACATTCTGCTGCGACTGTCCGAAGACCACGCCGCTTCTCAGTGTCCACCTGGCGCCGAGCGCCAAGCCGATAGCAGCCGCGGCAAGAACCTGCCTTCGATTCATGATCCAATCCGGGCGAGTTACTTTGCTACTTTTTTCGCGGCTTCCGCCTCGGCCACGCGAGCTCCACGCAGGGTGTTCTCCAACCCATAATTCCCCTCATGACAGGCGTACTCCCAGAGTGGCCCCGCGATCTTCTTGACGGGCACTTCTCCCGACCAAGGCCTGGTCCACATGCCCGGATCTTCCACTCTGAATTGGTAGAGAATCGTGTCTTCGTCGGCGCGCGTGATGCGTTCAATCACATGCAGGTTCTGGGCTCCCGGGAAAGGATTCAGATCTGTGAAATTGGTGGTGTCGACCACCAGCGTGTTACCCTCCCAATGGCCGACCGAGTCGCCCATCCACTGGTGGATGTTCTTGGGCAGATGCGGACGCCCGTCCAAGCGAATGATGCGGACATCGTGGATCTCCTCGGCTTCAATGGCAACGTATCCGGGAGCCTGCACGATCTGCAGATTGCTGTTGTAGCGCGTGGGAAGCAGGGGCGGTCCCGCGTTCTCCCGAACCAGACAACGCGAGCCCAACGGCCGGTTCTCCGGGCCGTCGAACTCATGTCCCTTTTCCTTAGCCGCCCTCTCGGCAAGTCTCTTTCGGGCTTCCGGCGTCAAGGGAGGAATGGTTCCCTCCGGCCCCACAATCAGCGAGGTTCGCCGGTTCCAGGCAACCTTGGACTGGAGCCAGTCCAGCCCGAACT
>WNGD01006301.1_pt1 | contig 11692 bp, 10 predicted proteins | sample 5400671 | NCBI WGS metagenome assembly WNGD01 (sample SAMN13153369, study PRJNA577476) | soil metagenome | isolation source: 40 cm soil or saprolite under grassland replicate 2 | place: USA:California | collected 2016-06-15
AGCCAGGAAGAAAATATGAAACGCGCAGCGGAATTACTGGGTGAGAACGCGCGCGAACTTGCTAAGAGCTTATAGCGCGCACGCCTCAGGGGGATTTCTTCGCGTTCCGTGGATCGTCGGCCGGATTGAGGTAGTTGATCTGCCACGGGCCGATGCCATGGAGTTGAATGACGGTTTCTCCTTCGGACCAAGCAGTGTGTTTCATTCCAGCGGGCCAGTAACCGAATGAGCCGGCTGGAAGCTTTTTGGCGCTATTGCGATCGAGTGCTTCTCCGGTGGCGAGGTAAACCGCGCCCGAAATCACCGTCACGCGTTCGGTTTTCGGATGCGTGTGCGGCGGTATATGATAGCCATCAGGGAACTGAAGTCGCATCACAAAGGGACCTTCTTTTGTCGGATCACCTTCCAGCACGGCCATCTTCGCACCGGCTGGCAATGAGGGCGGGCCGGCTTTCCATTCGATTGTCGTCGGAGGATAAAGGCGCATGTCTGCGGATTGCGTGTCTTCGGCGGATAACCTCGCCTGTGGGATGATCACGGCCAGAAACGTAGCTAGTGCGAAACCAGCAATAGTTTTCATGCCTCGAGTATTGTTGCCCGATTTTGTGGTAGCAAGTCGTTTAGCAGAGTTCGCGAAACTGCTTTGCTGTTTCGACGTAGCTCCACGCCCAGCGCGCTATGTCCTTCTGTTCGTCGAGCGTCAGTTGCCGGCGAATTTTCGCTGGCGATCCGAGCACCAGGGAACCGGGCGGAATTTTCATCCCGGTTGTGATGAGTGCGTTTGCGCCAATGATGGAGCGCGCACCGACTTCGACATCGTCAAGGATAATGACGCCCATCCCGACAAGCACTTCATTGTCGATCTTGCACGCGTGCACGATCGCGTTGTGGCCGATGGTGACCAGTTCGCCCACCGTTGTGGGATAACCTGTGTCGAGATGCACGACGGCATTGTCCTGAACGTTCGAGCGCGGACCGATAATGATGCGATTGATGTCGCCGCGTAGAACGGCTCCGTACCAAACGCTTGATTCCTCCTCGAGTGTAACGTCCCCAATGACCGTCGCGCCGGGGACAATCCATGCGCTCGAGTGAATTGTGGGACCTTTTTTTAAACGCGCAGCGATCCCGGCGTGTCCAGTCGGCAATGTATCTGGCTCTATATGCATTTGAGGATGTTAAACGCCCAAATCCGCCTGTCATGTCGAGCGAAGTCGAGACATCTCTTATTATTTGATTTACGAGAGATTCCTCCACTTCGGTCGGAATGACAAACAGCGACAAAGCGGTGCAACACCTATGTGCATTCTGTATTCAAGAATTAAGGTTCAACATCCGAACTCCCACGTGCAACAGCAAATAACAGAATCGGATTTTCTTATTCCCACGTCTGAGCGATTATAGCCGCCGAATGCCTGAATTTCCTCCGGAACAAGTCACACCCTTCGTGTTCTCCGATCCAACCGGTAAACGCTGGCCGCGGCTGCGCCTGATTTTGCTCATCGGCGGAGTGCTGTTTTTCCTTGGCGCGGTGCTGTTCGTTCAAACGCTATTTGTCACACCGCAAATGAATGTGCCGTTTTCGCTGCGGCAGTTAAAGGGTCAATTAAGAGCGCTACAAAAGGAAAATCCGGCCGGCCAGTTATCTCCGGCCTCGCTGCTTTGGCAGAAATTTGGCGCGGCACGACAAGCGGCAAAAAAGCTTGCTGGCGCAGCGCCAACAGCTTCGCCGAAGCCGCGGAAAAGACCGCCCGACAACGAAGTGCGACTTGCATTCTACGCTAATGGAGACCCTTACAGCTATACTTCGCTCGAGCAACACGCGGCGCAGATTACGCATGTTTGTCCGGAATGGATGACCGTGATCGACGGGATGGGCGATCTGCAAATTGACGGCGACACCCGGCTATTGAAGCTCACTGCGAACAAGGGGATCGCCCTGATGCCACTGCTGACGAATCTCGTCGGCGACACCTGGCAGCCGGAAGCGATTGAAAACCTGGCGCACGGGCCAGCTGAACGGCAGGATCGGTTTATCCAAAGTGTGCTTTCCGTCTTGCGCAATGCGAAGGCTTCCGGCGTTGTGGTCGACTGGCAGCAAATCGATCCGATTTACAAAAAGGACATCACTGCGTTTATGGACAAGTTCGCCGACGCGTTGCACGACGATAATAAGCAGCTATGGCTGTGCGTTCAGCCCGGGGAGGAGCTCAATTACATCGATTTCGATGCACTCGCCGACAATGTGGATCGTTTTGTGGCGATGTTGTTCGATGAAACTTCCGACACCGATCCGCCTGGGCCGCTGGCGTCCCGCTCGTGGTTTGAAGGCTGGGTGCACGTGTTGTTAGAAGATTCTGACACCAAGCAATGGATCATCGCGATGGGTAGCTACGGATATGACTGGACCATCGGCGGGAAAAAGGCGGAGCTGATCAGTTTTTCCGAAGCAATGAGTCGCGCCAATGATGCGGAAATCGGAAGCGTACAAGTGCAGGAGCCAAGTTATAGCCCATATTTTTATTTTCAGGATGAGGACAAGGAACATGCCGTCTGGTTTTTGGACGTCGTAACATTCCTCAACCAACTGCGCGAGGTCCGCGATCAAAAGGCCGGCGGCTTCGCGCTTTATCGGCTCGGCAGCGAAGACCCTGCAATCTGGGATGCGTTAAGCGTCCCGCGGGACTTCAAGCTCGACAATCAAACGCGGCAGTCGCTCGAATTGATAAAGTCGTCGGACACGATAGCTGACGTTGGAGACGGCGAGATTGTTACTGTTGACGAGCATCGCACGGACGGGATGCGAAAGCTTACTGTGGACGCAGATGGCTATCTCACTGCGAAGTATGTGAAGTTTGCCGAATTCCCAACGCTTTATCACCAGGGCGCCGGCGGCGAGCATCAGGTTGCAATCACTTTTGACGACGGCCCTAATCCGCGGTGGACGCCAAAGATCCTGGACATTCTGAAAGCAGCAAATGTTAAAGCGGCCTTTTTCCTGGTAGGAGTCAACGCGGAGCGTTACCCCGGGCTTGTTCGTCGCATTGTCAACGAAGGGCACGAGATCGGGAACCACACTTATTATCATCCAAACCTGGCGCTCTGCTGGCCGGAGCACATTCGGCTTGAGCTGAACGCGACCCAACTATTGCTCGAAACGATAACAGGTCGCGCGACTACATTGTTCCGCCCGCCTTACGCCTCTGATACCGGTCCGACGCAGCTTAGCGAACTGGCTCCGCTGAAAATCGCCGAAGACCTAAATTATCTCGTGGTCCTGGAGAATATTGACCCGCAAGATTGGGCGAAGCCTGGAGCTGACATCATTCTGCGGCGGATTAAGCAACAAAGGCACGATGGCAGCGTGATCCTGCTGCATGATGCGGGTGGGGATCGCTCGCAGACTGTGGAAGCGCTTCCCCGGATTTTAGATTGGCTGCATACGCGGGGCGACACCGTCGTGCCTTTAAGCACACTTCTGGGCACGACACGTGATGCTGTGATGCCGCCTTTGCAAGCCAATGCACAATCGCTCACTCGCCTGGTGAGCAGCACCGGATTTCGAGTCTATCACAGCATCGAAGAATTCCTCTGGGCCTTCATGATCGTGGCCACAACGCTGGTGGTCGGTCGCACCCTCGTTGTCATCTGGCTTGCGTACCGTTTTCGGCGCGGACCGAAAACAGATTTTGCGGAGCCGATCAGTGTGGTGATGGCTGCTTACAATGAAGAAAAAGTGATCGGCGAAACTTTGCGCACCCTTCTGGCTACAGATTACAAGGGCGAAATCGAAGTCGTCGTCGTTGACGACGGTTCGCGTGATCAAACCTCATCGGAAGTCGAGCGCGTCGCATGCAGCGCCGGACCCGCTACCGGCGGGCAGCCCCTTCACGCGGATGAAGCGAGTTCGGAAGTGAACGCGGCCACAAGGGGCTGGGCGTCCCAGCCGGCTGGAACAACCGGCTGCCCTTCGGGCGCGAAGCGGGGCGAGCCGCGCGTGCGTTTGTTGCAGCAGGAAAATCGTGGTAAGGCGCGCGCTCTGCGACGCGGCCTGGCTGCGGCGCGTCACGGCATCGTTGTTTTCATTGATGCTGATACGCAGTGTCAGCGCGATACGCTCCCGCGATTGCTCGAGCCATTTGCCGATGCACGCATCGGCGCAGTGTCGGGTCACGCGAAGGTCGGGAATTTGCGCACGTTCATTGCTCGTTGCCAGGCCTTGGAATACACCTGCGGTTTTAATTTGGACCGGCGCGCTTATAACCGCTGGGAATGCATCACGGTTGTGCCAGGCGCGATCAGCGCTGTTCGTAAGGATGCGATCAATGAAGCGGGCGGGCTGAGTCTGCAAACCCTCGCTGAAGACACTGATCTGACGCTCTCTTTGCACAGACAGCGACAGCGCATTGTTTATGTGCCCGACGCGATCGCCTGGACCGAAGCGCCGGAAAGCGTGCGCACACTAGCGCGCCAACGTTCTCGGTGGGCGTATGGCACGCTGCAATGTCTTTGGAAACACCGCGACATGGTGTTCAACTGGAACTATCGCGCGCTCGGCTGGTTCAGTTTGCCGAGCATTTGGTTTTTTCAAATCATTCTCGTGGCTGTTACACCGATGGTGGATTTGTTCCTGCTAGCCTCTCTGCCGTTTGGCGTGTGGCGCGCGGTGCTGCCATTCATCGTCACATTCCTGGCGATGGACGTGATCCTCGCCACGCTCGCCTGCATGCTCGAGCGCGAGCCGATCGTGCGCGCCTGGCGAATCTTGCCCATGCGCTTGATCTACCGACCGATGCTTAGTTACTGCATCTGGAAAGCGATCCTGCGCGCGATTAAAGGCGCATGGGTCAGCTGGGGCAAACTCGAACGCACCGCCAGCGTGCCCGTGCGGGCGTAACCGGGAGATTTTATGAAACAGCTGTCGATGTTGCGAAAGCTCGCTCTAGTCTACGCGCCGCGGCGGGCCAGCGGTAGCTGAGCTTCCTCTCGTTATGCACCGTGAAAAACGTGCTAAGCTGGTCGCATTTCACGTGCCCGATGATAAAACCCTCCTAGCTGCGTTTGGCGAGGTCGCGCTGCGGCACGAGCACATGAACTATGCGCTACGAATGACCATTAAGAGCCTGGCTGGCGTCACTCCGGACGAGGCTGTTGCGGCAACGAAGTATGAAAGCTCAGGTGAGCTGAAAGAACGCGTAAAGGTGCTCGCCCGAAAGAGGCTTGGAGAAGGCGCGCCGCTAATAAAATTGCAAGCGATTCTGGGTTCATGTGGCGCGCTGACAGAAAAGAGGAATGAGTTGGTGCATGGGCTTTGGGCGACGGAGATTGACGGCGAAGCACAAATAAGAGACGCACATGGAGTACCTCGCCCTCTACCTTCGGTTCGAGAATTGCATGCACTTGCCCGAGAAATTGAGAACCTCACCAATCGGCTCAACCTCGAGCGCTTGAAAGGGTTTCTATACGAGGCGCTCTCGAAAAATGAGCGTCGTGTTTAACAAAGCAACCGACGATGGATAACCCAATGGCTCCAGCTGACCGCTGGTCGTTGCCATGGGCAGATTTGATTTTATGACTCAGTTGTCGATGTTGCGAAAGCTTGCCACAGTTTATCCGCCCCGGCGGGCCAGCGGTGGCTGCGCTTGATCTCATTAGGTTCCTATGAACACCCAACTTACCGCAGCCTTAATCAGCGGTGTCGTTGCTCTGTGCGTAGCCCTATTATCGAATATCCTGGATAGGAAGCGCGCTCTGCGCCTGAAGGAAACCGAGTTCAAGATTACACGATATCAAGAATTCCTGTTCACGCTCAGTGCCGGAAGTAATAGAAATTAGAAGACGCAACTGGATTTCGTGAAAAGTCTAAATGTGATTAGCTTGATGGCCAGCGAGAAGGTACTCAAGCAAGTGAACGCTCTCGTGGAAAACTATAACAGTCCGGAAGGCACGACAGATGCCCCAAAGTGCGATCATCAACCGCATCATTTTCGAGATGCGCTGTGACTTGGGTGGCAAACGTGAAGCACAAGTATTTGCCAATTTTGAGTTTCCAATCATTTTCCCCGACATACCACCAGACGAACCACAGCCCACGTAGACTCATTATTCAGATAGAACCAGACAATACGCTTCCGGAACACAGATCGAGAAAGCACCAGGTATCACGATCGAACATGGGAGTAAGTGAGCTAACACTCCGAAGTTCTCCTATGAGCAAATCGCTGCCTAACCCGGCGTTTGAGCTAACCGGCTCCGCACGTCACGGCCTCTGCTTTAAACCCGCAGACCTAGTCGCACGGGCCGGCGGTGCTCCGCCGGTACCTCATCTTGTTCCTTAAATGGTAAAGTGGGTCGCGCGCGGTGCGACAGATCAATCCGCTAGTTTTCCCCGCAAAACAGTCAGTGAATACGGGGGTAGATCGTAAAATGAAGATGCTTTTTGCGTAAAGCGCATGGGCGGAAGGCTTCGAATCGGGTGGCCGTTTGGTCCATCAGCGTGCCACGCGTATTGCTGTCTCGAAAATTGAATTACTTCAACCTGGCCCACGAAACTCACTGGCTCCTGTGCGTCGGGAATCTTGAACTGCACATCGAGCCGGGCTGCACGGTTGGGATGCTTGTTGATTGCAAGCAGGGCCCACAGTTTATCCGGTCGTCGCACTGCATAGATGGTAACCAGAGGTGATGACGCCGGCTTTCGCTGCTTTGTGGTCACGGAAAATATCTCGTGTATCTCGTTTATTGGCTGCATCCATTCCTTTGTGATGAGTTGCGCTGCGTAATAACCGGACAGCCGGTTCAGTTGGTCATTCTTCGGATTCAACTGAAGCATCATGAGATTGCCCCAGGAACATTTGAGTTCGTCCTGGAGATAATTTGGCTCGTAACCGTATTGGTAAGCCTTCGAGCCGCCTTGGGTCAGGAATGTTCCAACTGTATCTGCGTTGAAAAGTGCGCCTTCGATGTCCACTTCGTGGCGTCCGGCAAAAACGGAATAGCCGTATTCAGCCATCAGCCATGGAATGTCAGAAGGCACGCCATCGGCGCGCAAGCTAGTCAGCATCGAGCCAAGGCGCGCCGGAATTTCGAGCAGCTGTGGCGGAGCAGGGGCGCAGATGTTGTCGAACGGATAAAACTCAAACGAAAAAAAATCGAAGCGCACTCCGGCGCCTCGGACATATTTCAGGAACCGATTCATCCAGGAACGATTCCCCGACGTGTCCGCCCATGTGAGCAGTTGCTCCTCGAAATTTTGGAGGCTTGGGCCTCCGAGTTTTAGGCGTGGATTCAGCGCGGCGAGCCGGCGCGCGACTCCGGCGTAAAGCGCGGCATAATCCTCCGGTGAAACCCATTGTCCATCGGGTTCTTCGCCCAGTTCGACTCCTTCCAGATTGTCATTGCGCCGCAGCAGATAATTGATCTCAGCGGCAGCATTCTCAGGTGTGTCGTACAAGACGCCCACCGGCACAAGCACGGGCAAGTTGTTCGTAAGCGCGCTATGCAAAATGAAATCCAATCCCGGTTGTTCTATGCTGAAGTCGATGTCTTGTTCGCGATGCCATGGATCGGTGGATGAAACGTAAATGAGTGTCTGCCGATGCCGATGGTGCGCGTGACGAACGTGATCATGAAAACGACTATGCTTATCGATGTTCCCGACCTCGATCTCGCGAATTGCAAACCCGAGCCGGTCGCGGATGTCATTGGACGGTTGTGCGCTGGTCCGCGAGCTGTGGTTCATCACAATTCGTACGAATCGGACCCGACGTGGACGGTCGGTGAGTCGAACGAGTTCATCGCCACCGTGAGCATCAGCGACGTTTCCATCTGCGAACGGCTGCCAGTCGTCCTCATCATCGGCGTGCAAGTGCATCGGATCGTCCCCCGGCCAATATTCGACGCGATATCGTGTGGCGCACGGGCTTCCCCAATGAATACGAATGGCGTTGATTGGCTTGCGCGCGCCGAGATCGATCACGATCCATTGCGGATGCGCATCTTCGGATTGCCCGGTGAAATGCGAATCGAGATACGGATTACTTTTCCAGAATGATTCCTTATCGCCGTCGGCGATCCGGGAATAGCCGTCATCATTCGCTTGATCGATCGTGTTTCCGCGTCGTGGCAAACGATAGCCATAGGAGACGTTAATCGGTTCGCCGACTGAATCGTCAGACGTCCAATATCCGCACTGGTGTACCGGATCGCTCCACGTGCCGCGCGGATTCCAATGCCAGACGTCCCCGGCAAGCTCGGTCCGTAATCGATACGTCAGCGGTCCGAGCCCGGCTGCCAGCGATTGCTCGATATTCTTGTCCGTAAACATCCGGCCGCATTCGCCTTTCTCGTGGCCGTCAATTCCCGCGCCTAATGCTTGGGTTGGCACGCACTGATTCACTGGATGATCTGCCAAAACAACAGCAGAGACTGGGAAGGAGTTCTGGTCGCTACGTGCTCCTGCTGCTGATTCTGAATAGACAAGAGCCGAAACAACCGCTGCACGAACCAGCCAAATTCCTCTTGCGAGCCACGAACTATTCACCGCGGGGTATGTAAATGCGTCTCGCTAACAATGAAAGCGATGCGAAGACGCCTCGCACTCCCAAAGCACTCAGTGCGAAACAACATCCAACGCCGATTCCGTGATCGCGACAGCTTTGGGAGTGTACTGCCCACTCGCAGTGTGCGGGCGCCCACGAGTCGCTGTTGCTACTGTTGCGCTTTCTCCAATTGCTTCCTTACCTCGCCTTTTTCATGGCGCACGTCGTTCAGCTGGCTCTGGAGAAGCGGTAGCTGGGATTTTTGCGTGTTCGGCTGGTGGCTTTTATGCTTACCATGCCAGTACTCCGGCCCGGGTTGTTTTGCTTCTCCAATCCTCAATAGCAGGGCGTTTTCTTCCTGTTGAAGCGCTGCATAACGGTTCTGCAACGCCTGAATGCGATTTTTGGCCGCCTGCTGTTCAACCAAGATCGCATTGTTCTTTGCTGCCGCGTCCTCTCGTTGACGTTGGACTTCCGCCTGCTGTTGTTGATATGCTGTGTAATTTGCGGCCTGCTCGGCAGAGTATGCGGTCGCCTTTTGCGGGTCATAGTGAAAGCGTTCTTGAACTTCTTTCGGCAGTTCGGCGAAGTAAACTTTTGACATTCCTGATTTCGTCTTGATGACAATGCCATCAGGCTCGACGCGGGTAACGGTTGCGTCTTTGAATTCTTTGCCGTTAACGGTTTTGAAGTCTTCTGAGAAGGCGGCTGCTGTGAAGGATAAGATCAATAATGTCAGAACTTTTGTGTTCACTTATGCCTCGACAGGAGTCGCATTCTTGTTGTCATATCCAGGATTCTTCCGTCAAGAAGAATTCATGGGGGCAGCGGAGGGTTTCGCCTCAACATGACCGTCGCCAAATCACACTCACCCGATGCGAATAGCGTAGAACTCATCTCACAAATGGCGCTCGCATGTCCACCACAGCGGATTCGTCCTGCGGCGAATTGAACGAAGCGAAACATCTCTGGTCTATTTCCGCTGTGGAGGATCGGTCCAAAATTGATCCGAGATTCTTCTCCCGCGACTTCGGGATCAGAATGACATTGTGCGATGCCTTCTAGTGCAGCGTTGGACAACCTCCGCCTTCCAGAGAACTTGCGAACCCGAATGCGCGTGGATGCAGCTTTTCGGACGGTCATTGCACTAATTGGATTTAGCTTGGCGCTGATCGGATGCCGAGAGCACGTCGCGGTTGCGCACGTCGATCCAAATGGCCCCGTGGAGACGGTCATTCCCGAGCGCGGTGCTTACACGGGTGCGTTCATGGATTTTGGTGACGAAGAGGATGACGTCAGTCTCGAGGTGATCGAGGACTTTGAACAGATGGTGGGTAAACACCAGGCGATCATCGCGTCGTCGAGCTATTGGGGAGAACAAAATTTTCCTGTGGACAATCTCAATGTCATCTGGCGACACGGTTCACTGCCACTTGTTTTTTGGTCGCCATGGGACAAGCCGTACGAGGAAGATCACGGGCCGGACAAGTTCGGTTTGAGTGAGATCCTTGCAGGCAAGTGGGACGCCTACATCGACAAGTGGGGGGACGCCGCTCGAGACTTTGGTCATCCAATGATTGTGGTGTTCGGAGTCGAAATGAATGGGACCTGGTTCCCGTGGTCGGGAGCTTACTACGGCGGCGCGCAATGGGATGCAGAGGCCAAAAATTGGAAAGGCCCGGAAACATTTCGCAAGGCTTATCGTTACGTCGTGGATCGTGTCCGCGCGCGCGGCGCGTCCAACATTAAATGGATGTTTCACACCAACAATTATCCCTACCCGTATGAAACCTGGAACTGCGCGGCTGCGTACTATCCTGGCTCCGATTACGTCGATTGGCTCGGCCTCAGCGTTTACGGGCAACAATACAAAGACGAACCCAATCCCGACATTCCGTCACTTGTGAACTGGCCGTACGAGGAAATCTGCAGACTCGATCCACATAAGCCAGTGATGATTGTTGAATGGGCGACCGGCGAATTCCCGCTTGCGAATGCCGCGCCCAGCGCACTGCGGAAACCGGAGTGGATCAAGCAGGCCCTGGACCTTTTCCGCACACGCTATCCCCGAATCAAAGCGGCGCTTTACTGGCACGAGCGCTGGCAAAATGCCGACGGATCGTACAGCAATCTGCGCGTGAATTCTTCTGTGGAATCGCTACGCGCATATCGCCAGGGGGTCGCGCATGCTGATTGGCTAGGCGATTTGATTTTGCGAGCGCTGCCGAAAAGGTGACTTGTCATGTCGAGCGAAGTCGAGACATCTCTCGTCATTTAATCGACAGATAAAGAGATTCCTCGACTACGCTCGGAATGGCAGCGGCGCGTTACGGGTTGTTCTCGGGCGCGCTCTTCTGGAGATCGAGAGCCAATTTCCAAGCACCATCGGATTCGAGTTGCCAGATACAAAGGTAGATGCCGCGCTGCTTAGTGTTGTCGTGCTCACTCGTGTATTCTCCGTATTCGTAAGCGAGATCAATCGGATGACTGGTGCCCGCGCCAAGTGGCGCGCGCGTTGTTTCTGCGTTCTCTTCGGCGAGCATTTTTTTGGCGGCGCTCTTTCCTACAGCTGGGAGTTGACCACGGCGATAAACGCGAATGTCGTCGGTAGCGTGGTCGATGATCGCGTCGGCTTCATCTTCCTTTAGCGATTGTGTAAAGTGGCTCTGTACCTTATCCAGATCGGGGCTCGCAGATTCGGGATTAGCGAGCGGCTTGCTTGGAACACATACTTCGCTTTCGTTCTCGGCTTGGGATGGTAGCGGGTGATCGATGCCAACATCGAGAGCGACTTGCCAGACACCATTTGCATCTTTTCGCCAGATCGTTACCGGATTCGGCGTGAAGATTACCGCATCGTCGGCGAAAACAGAGATGGATGCTGCGCGAAAGCCTTTTTCGCCCGCAAGTTTAGCGTAAGCCTTTTCCGTAGCGATGAGTGAACCGACGGCTTTCTGAAGATCGACATCTCCCCCTCGCGCGGCTGCCACAGCGAGCCATGCAATGAAAAAGAAAAATTTCGGTGGCCTAGACAAAATCATTCCCTGGCGGCGTCTTGAGTATAAAGACCGTGAAAAGGTCATGCAAAATCTGGCCAGCCATGAGGATTGGAAGAGTTGCTTTTCTGAAGTTGCTCCGGGGTTGCTGCTCTT
>WNGD01006005.1_pt1 | contig 11685 bp, 7 predicted proteins | sample 5400671 | NCBI WGS metagenome assembly WNGD01 (sample SAMN13153369, study PRJNA577476) | soil metagenome | isolation source: 40 cm soil or saprolite under grassland replicate 2 | place: USA:California | collected 2016-06-15
GACGACCAAGCGCATGCCCCGGAGATGGGGCACTGAGAAGAAATGGTTCTCGAGCAGCGAGGCCGCTCGCTATCTGGGCGTATCGGTAGACACCATCCGCCAACTCGACGAAAGCGGCCAACTGCACGCCAACCGCACCAAGGGCGGCCACCGCCGCTTCTCCCGCAAGACGCTGGACGCGTACCTCGCCAGAAAGGGGCGCGGCAGGACCCCGCACATAGAGGAGCGCTCGAAGCCTCCAGCGCGTCCTGTCGCACGTCCTGACCCCGAGCCGCTCGATGATGACCCCGAGGACTTCGAGCCGGGCGACGAGTACTACGAGCCATTCGTCGAAGCGCCGCCTCCGCCCGCGTCACCGATCAATCCGCTGGAGAAGGTCGTCCGCGAGATGGAGGAGCGGAGAAAACGTCAAGAGGCGGAGGCGCCGCTGCGTCGGCTCGTGACCCTCAAGCAATATGGATTGAACCAAATCGGGTGGGGCATCCCCGACAGCTGGCACGCTAGGGTAGCGGCCACATTGGAGAGCTACGTGACGCTCAAGACGTTCCCGGCGTGGGTCTCCGATGTCGATGCCTACCGGATCGTCCGAGGCAAAGTCGAGGAAGTCCTCCAGCCGTACCACGACGAGGTCGCCCGCAAGAAGGCGGAGGAGAAGCGTCGGGAGGAAGAAGCCGCGAACAAGCGGCGGCAGGAGGAGGAAGAAGCGCTGGAAGAGCGGCGCGTCCAGGAGCTGATCAACGATGGGATGCGTCACGCGCGGAGCGAAACAATGCTCGACTGGGAGTCCGACGACCGCGACCGTGCCCTCCGCGACGTCGAGCGGATGCTGAAGGATAGCGTCGAGTCGGACTGGACCGAGCACGAAGTGAAGGATGCCGTCAACGACGAACTCAACGAGTGGGAAGACGACGATCCCGAAGCCGATGAGGAGGTCGAATCCTAGGCTGCGAACCTCGAAAACCTAGGATCAAATCCTAGGGTCGGGACGCTGTAATCCCAGGATTTCAACCACAAAACCCGTGCCCAGTATGGATCTTCCTCTTCCCGACGGCCTGCCGCCCTGGCTCGCTGCCTTCGTTCTCGAAGCGCGGCGGGAGACGGATACGCTTGGGGAGAACGGGGCCGAACAGGCCGCCGCGGCTCGGCTCGCCCTCCTGAGGAGGTTGCTCGCCGCCGCAGCCGCCCACCTCGACGCCGAGATAGACATCCACGAAGCTGCCCGGGAGAAGGGCGTCTGTGAGGAGACCATCCGCAGAGCCGTCCGCGGGGGCCGAATCCCCGACCGTCGCGCTAACCCCAAAGGCCGCCACCGCGTCCGCCGCGGCGACTTGGACCGCGTTGCCGACTCCCCCGGCCCGCCGTATGATCCCACTACCGATGCCCAGGGCATCGCCCAACTCCGGAGGAAGCTATGACCCGGAAGTCCAGGCGGTGCTGGTCGAAGTCCATCGGCGAGCCGGGCCGGCGCGTGCGCCTCTACGAGGCGCGCCCGGGCGGTTCGATCATGCGGTCGGTGTTCACCAACGGAAAGGAGGACCGGAAGAGCCTACAGCATCGCGACAAGGAGAAGGCGATCCGCCAGGGGTACGAGCTGCTGCAAGCGTTGCTCGCCAACGAGCACGCGCTCGACGAGGGAAGTCTCACGCTGGGAATGGTTGAAGATCTGTACAAGAAAAGCCCGGCGTTTGCGAGCAAGAAGCCGCGTACCCAGAAAGCGGACACCCGCGCGCTCGAGCGAGTCGTGACGTTTCTCGGCCGCTCGCGCAACGTGGAAACGCTCTCCGAATCGGATGTTCAGCGTTTTGTTCTCGCCCGGCGGCAGGGAGTTGGCTCACTCCCCCGCGTCTCGCCGGGAAAAGGGGTCCGGGATCGCGCGATCGAATCGGATCTCGTGATCCTGTTGACGGCGCTGAATTGGGCCACGAGGGAACGGACAAAGGACGGGCGGCGACTCTTGAAGGAAAACCCGCTCCACGGCGTCCGGCTCCCACGCGAGAAGAATCCGAAGCGGCCGGTGATGCTGCACGACGGCTATCTCCGGCTGCTCGAAGTAGCGGATCAGGTTCACCCGCTGCTCAAGCTCGCGCTGATCGTGGCCGAGGGAACGGGACGGCGTATCTCGGCGTGGTGCAACCTGCGGTGGGATGACGTGGACTTTCAGAACGGCACCATCCGCTGGCGCGCGGAGACGGACAAGACGGGACACGAGCAGATCGTCCCGATGACTGATCCAGTGAAGGACGCACTCGCCGCAGCTCGGCGGGCGCAGGGCGCGATCGGAAACACGCCCGTGTTCAGAGCGCCGAAGGACCCGACGCAACCGTGCAGTCGGCATCTGTTCGACACGTGGCTCCGGAAGGCGTACGAGATCACGGAGCTTCCGCCCGAACGGTGGGTGATGTGGCATTCGATCCGCCGGAAGTGGGCGACCGAACGGAAGGGCTACCCGGTACGCGATGTGATGGAAGCCGGGGGCTGGAAGAACGAGGAGACGCTGCTTCGTTCGTATCAGCAGCCCGATGCCGAGACGGTGAAGCGAGTGGTGTTGCATCCGACGCAGCGGATTGTGAGCTGCTGAGCCGGACTCACAACAAAACTCACAACACGGGGTGCAGTCGAAGAAAAAACCCCACAGCGAAAGTCGCTGCAGGGCTTGATCTTCACTCAGTCGGGACGGCGGGATTTGAACCCGCGACCCCCTGAACCCCATTCAGGTGCGCTACCGGACTGCGCTACGTCCCGAGGGGACGGAAGATAGCCCCACCACGCGGGGCCGAAAAGGCCGCTCCCTCCCGCGTTTTCTTGCCCCGTCCAGCACTCCTTCGGTGCGGTCTCGCCCGCCTTTCCTCACAAATTGCGCTCCGTTCGATGTACATCGGGAGGACGGACAAGGAGCCCATACCAGCTCCATGCAGCAGCGCCGCCCACGGTGGTGAGCGTCGTCTAGCGGTCCAGGATACCTGCCTGGTACGCTGGAGACGCGGGTTCGAATCCCGTCACTCACCCCCCCGAGATTTGACGACGAAGCCTTGCGCCTGGCCACTGTCTTGTTACGTTGCGGATGCGTACCAGGCGGGTGCGGGCCACTCCACGGAGTGGCCCGTTGTGTTTACCTCTGCATGACCCCTCGTTGACGCCCGCCTCTACCTTGCCAGCATCCGCGCACCTTGCACGAATCCCCGCGAGACGCACGGCTGGGCCGCCGGGCGCCCCCCATGTCCCGAGGCCCGTCGCGCGGCACGCCCCGTGCAAAACCCTGAGAGCATGTCACTCTATCGCAAGTACCTGCGCGTCGCTGGCCTAGTCGTCGGCATCGTGAGCCCGGCAGCCGCTCCGTCGCTCTCCGCCCAGGGCGGCGGTCAAGCGCGCCGATCGTCCGTAGCGTCGGCGTCCGCCGCCGCTGCTCGTGCGGCCCTCATCGAGCCGGCCCGCAGCATGCTGCGCCATCTCGTGGGACGGTGGCGGGTCGAGATACGCTTCGCCGGGAACTTCGACGGGCCGCCGGACGCCTCAGGCACCCGTGTCGTCGCCGCGCTGTTCGACGACCTGCGCCTGCAATGGACTGAAGAGCTCGACTCCTCCCGCACCCGCAGCCAGGGTCTGCTCGGGTTCGACCCGCGCAGCGGCAGGTTCTACAGCAGCACGGTGGACAGCGCGGGGTCGGGCGCCGAGTTCCTGAGCGGCACACTCAGCACGCTCGAGCCGCTCGTCACCTTCATGCCCATCGCGCCCGCCTCGGATCAGAAGGCGACGCAATCGTTCGCCTGGACGATGGTGGATCAGGACCACTTCACGTGGGCACCGCTCGATCGCGGGTGGCGCGCGGTGCTTACGCGGGAGCAATAGCCGGCGCCTATTCCGCCGGGTCGTAGATCCGTCGAAACCTGATCTCGCGGCGCCCACTCGCGAAACTCACGATCACAAAGAGCTGCTGTCCGTTGACCCCGGGCCGACGGCCCGGGGTCAACGATCGCCTCGGCGGGACCCTTCCCCAATTGAAACACCTTCCTGACACGTCGCAGCCCTGGACGTGCGCCACGATAGACCCCAGAATTCCCTCCTCCTCGAACCAAGGCACTACAATGCTGATCGCATCCTTACTCCTGCTCCAAGCCGCCGCGGCCCAGCCGGCGATGGCCTCGAAGAGTCCCGTCGCCGACGCGTTGCGCCAGATGGAACAGCGCTACGCCCGTATCCTCGTCGCGGCCGCCGAGGCGATGCCCGCGGAGAAGTACAGCTACCGCCCCACGCCGGCGCAGATGAGCTTCGCGGAGGTCCAGGTCCATCTCATCAAGGAAGGAAACGATCTCCTCTGCGGTAAGGTCGCCGGCATGACACCGCCCACGCGCACGGCGATCGATACGACGGCGGGCAAGGACGCCCTCGTGGCCCGACTCAAAGAGAGCTTCCAGTTCTGTGAGTCGGCGTTCGCCAAACTCGACGACTCGAACCTGTCCGCGCCGATCCAGCTCTTCGGCCCCAATCCCTTCTCGCTCGCGTCCGCGATGATGATCACGGTGGGTGATTGGGCCGATCACTACAGCCAGGAAGCGAACTACCTGCGCCTGAACGGCGTCCTCCCGCCGACGGCTCGGCCCCGCACGCCATGACCAAAGCCACCTGCCTCGCGCTACTCGGCGCGGTCGGCTGCGTGCCGCCCCCTCCGGGCAGCGCGGCCGACGCCAAGAAGGCCATCGACGCTGCCTACGCCAACTGGCCGCGGCTCACGAGCACGGGCCACTCCGACTCGATCGCCGAGTTCTACGCGCAAAACGCGGTGATCATGCCGCCCAACATGGCGCCCACGCGCGGCAAGGAGGCCATCCGCGCCTTCTTCGCAACGCTGAACGCCGTGAAGCCCACGCTCCGCGTGCACAGCGACTCGGTCTGGGCGAGCGGCCCCGCGGCGGTGGAGCAAGGCCGCTGGTGGTGGAGGTGGGCCAAGGATGTCCCCCTGCCCCCCGGCGCCCCGCCGGTGGACTCGGGCAAGTACATCGTCCGCTGGGTGAATGAAGGCGGCAAGTGGCTCATGGCCCAGGATATCTGGAACAGCGACGTCGCGCTGCCGGCGCCGGCGGCGCGCGCCCCGGCTCACAAACCGGCACCCGCCCGAAGGACGCGGCGACACTAGGGGCACTAGGGGCGGGGGGGCTCAACACCCCACCCCTAGCGGCCGTACTTCTTTAGCTGCACCGTTTCCCCACACAACCCTTCTTCTGGATGAGGCCGTCATGACTCGTCGCCTGTGGACGGCTGCCACCGTCCTCGCGGTGGTCGCCGCGCCGGTCGCTGCGCAAAGCCATGTCACCCTCGACTCCACGCTGCTCGCCGGCTTCCGCTGGCGCAACCTCGGCCCCGCCAACATGATGGGCCGCGTCTCGAGCGTCGCCGGCATCCCCAGCCCCTCCAAGACGTTCTTCGTCGCGGCGGCGGCCGGCGGGATCTGGAAGACCACCAACAACGGCACGACGTTCCGGCCCGTCTTCGACAACGAGCGCTGCGTCTCCATGGGCGAGCTGGCAATCGCCCCCTCTGATACGACGCAGGTGTGGGCCGGCACCGGCGAAGAAGATTCGCGCAACACGATCTCGCCCGGTTGCGGAATCTTCAAATCGACTGACGGGGGGCTGACTTGGAAGCCCTCGGGGTTGGAGAAGAGCGGCGCCATCGGCCGCATCGTGGTCCACCCGACGAACCCGAACATCGTGTACGTCGCCGCCCTGGGCCAAGCGTGGGCGCCCAACGCCGAGCGCGGGCTCTATAAGACGACCGACGGCGGCGCGACTTGGACGCTCGTCAAGTTCGTCTCGGATCACGCCGGCTTCGTCGACGTCGCGATGGATCCGTCGAACCCCGAAGTGCTGTTCGCGGCGAGCTGGGAACGGCAGCGCGGGCCCTACTACTTGAACTCGGGTGGGCCCGGCAGCGCCCTCTGGAAGACGACCGACGGCGGCAAGACGTGGACCGAAGTGAAGGGCGGCCTCCCGACGACGACCAAGGGCCGCATCGGCATCGCCATCGCCGCCTCGGACCCCAAAGTGATCTATCTGATGCTCGAGGCGGATACGACCGCCAACCCCCACCCCGACAAGACGAAGGCTCCCCAAACTCGGCCATCGGGGCTTTATCGATCCGGTGATGGGGGAGCAACTTGGGAAAAGACGAACGGCAACGACGTGCGTCCCTTCTACTACTCACAGGTACGCGTCGACCCCAAGGACCCGAATCGCGTCTATTGGTCGTCCACGCCCGTCAACTTCTCGAATGACGGCGGCAAGACGGTCGGCAACGCGACCCAGGGCATCCACGTCGACCACCACGCGATGTGGATCGATCCCAACGACGCGAACCACTTCATCGTCGGCGACGACGGCGGCGTGTCGCAGACCTGGGACCGCGGCGGCAACTACGACTTCCTGAACGTCTTCGCCATCGGCCAGCCCTACATCGTCAGCTACGACATGGGCTACCCCTATCGCGTCTGCGCCGGGTTCCAGGACAACGGCTCCTGGTGCGGCCCTTCGCGGCGCCGCCAGGGCGACATCACCAACGCCGACTGGACGACGGTGGGTGGCGGCGACGGGTTCTACACGGCGCAGGACCCGACTGACCCGAACATCATCTACGTCGAGTCGCAGGGCGGCAACATGTCGCGCCTGAACTTCGCGACCGGCGAGCGCACCAACCTCCAGAAACCCAATTGGCGGCCGCGCTACCAGATGTTCGAGGATTCCATCGTCATTGAACGTCCCGATACCACCAAGCCGGCGACCACGGCGCAGCAGCGCCGTCTCGCCGATCTGCGCGCCCGCCAGAAGGCCGACTCGAACGACATCGACCTCCGCTGGAACTGGAACACGCCGTTCCTGATCTCGGCGCATAACCCGGAGATCTTCTACGCCGGCGCCAGCAAGGTGATGAAGTCCACGCGCCGGGGCGAGGATCTCTACCCGATTTCGCCGGACCTGACGACGCGCGACACGATGAAGATCCGGGTCTCGACCCGCACCACCGGCGGCGTCACGCCCGACGTCACCGGCGCGGAGACGTACTGCACGATCGTCTCGCTGTCCGAATCGCCGCTGCGGCCCGGGGTGCTGTACGCCGGCACCGACGACGGCAACGTCTGGCTGACGAAGAACGACGGCGGCAGCTGGGAAAACTTGACAGGCCGTTTCCCCGGTGTCCCCGCCGGCACGTACGTGAGCCGCATCGAGCCGTCGCGCTTCGACTCGGCGACGTTCTACATCACGTTCGACAACCATCGCAACAACGACTTCGCCCCGTACGTGTACGTGACGACCGACTTCGGCAAGACGTTCCGCTCGATCGCGAGCAATCTGCCGACGGGCGGACCGAACTACGTCCACGTGATCCGCGAAGACGTCGCCAACAAGAACCTGCTGTTCGTCGGCACCGACGTAGGCGCCTACGTGTCGTTCGACCGCGGCGCCTCGTGGCAGAAGTTCATGAGCGGCCTGCCCACCGTCCCGGTGCACGACCTGAAGATCCACCCGCGCGAGCGGGAGCTGATCGCGGCGACGCACGGCCGCGCGCTCTGGATCGTCGAGATCGCACCGCTCGAGCAGCTGACCGACAGCGTGATCGCGGCGACGGCGTACCTGTTCCAGCCCAAGACCGCGTATCAGTACGGCCAGTCGCCGCTCGGCGGCGGCAGCCCCGGCCACAAGGCGTTCCGCGCGCAGAGCCCGCAGTACGGCGCGGAGATCGCCTACCGCCTGACGGCCGCGAACAGCGACCGCCGCGCGCGCACGCGCGTGGTGATTCGCGACGTCACGGGCGATACCGTCCGCACGCTGCAAGGACCCGCGGGCGCGGGCCTGCACCGCGTGGTGTGGAACTTCGCGGGGAAAACGCCCCCGCCCACACCGCTCTCACCGTCTCAGAAGCGCGATAGCGCGTGGCTCGTGACGCGCATCAACGTCGTGTTCGACTCGCTCGCCAAGGCGGGCGGGAACGCGCAGCTGCTCGACCCCATCAAGACCGCGTTGCTCGCGGGTGACGTGCAGGGGTTGGCGCAGAGATTCGGATTTGGAGGGGGTGGAGGGGGTGGAGGCGGAGGCGCGGGCGCAGTAGCCGCCGCCGGCGCGCGCTTTGTCGAGCGCCCCGGCGAGACCACGCCGCGCGCCGTGAGCGCGACAGGTGTGGCGGCCGCGGCACCGACCGAGAGCGCCGGCGAGGGCGGCGAAGCAGCGCCCGATCCCGGGCTGCTGGGACAGCTGGGCAACTTGCTGCGCCGTCCGGGCCAGGGCGGCGGTGGGGGGGGGGGCGGCGGTGGGGGCGGCTTCGGCGCGCTCGGGTTTGTCGCCCAGGCGTTCGGCCGAGCGGCGGCAGGAGGAGGTGGCGGAGGTTTTGGAGGTGGTGGCCCCGCGGCCGTCGCGAGCGGCGACTACCTTGTCACCATCACAGTGGACGGCAAGACTCTCTCCCGCGTGTTGCGGGTCGAGCGGGTCAGCGGCGCGGGTGGTGGTTCGACTTTCGTCTTCGACGATGACGATCCATAAGTGATGGCCTTCCTGGACACGAACCACCAGCGCGCCGCGCTGGTGGTTCTGCTCCTGGGGTTCGCCCTGGCGTGGTCGCTGGCCCCCTATGCCACGGGCCTGATTGGCATCACCGTTCTGTACGTCATCTTCGCCCCGATGCAACGCTGGCTGGCGAAGCGCATCAAACCCTCGCTCGCGGCGACGATCGTCGTGCTCTTGGGGATCTTCTTGATCGTGGTGCCGGGGGCGTCATTCGCCGGACTGATCGTGAGCGAGGCCCAGCAGATCGCCGCCGGTGTCGTGAAGAGCCCCATCCTCGGTCGCCTCGCCGCGCTGCGCATCGGTGGCACGGACCTGGGACCCGAGCTGGCGAATCTCGGCCGCAGCATCGTGGGGTGGCTCGGCACCGGGGCGTTCAGCCTCGTCGGCACCGCCACACGCCTCGCGCTGAACCTCACGATGGCATTCTTCGGCCTCTTTTACCTGTTGCTCCGCCCCGCCGAAGTGTGGGAGGCCGTGCGGCCGTATATCCCCTTCTCCGCCCTGAACGCCGACAAGCTGCAGCGCCGCTTCCACGACGTGACGATCTCGACCCTGATCGGGACGGGACTCACGGCAACGGTCCAGGGAGTGCTCGTCGCTATCGGATTCGGGCTCACCGGCCTCCCCAACGCGGTCTTCTGGGGAGTCTTCACGGTCATCGTCGCGATCCTGCCGGTGGTGGGGAGCGGCCTCGTGTGGGGGCCAGGCGTGCTGGTGCTGGCGCTCGACGGCCGCTACGGCGCCGCGGTCGGGCTCGCCATTTGGGGCGTGCTCGCCGTCGGCGGCGTGGACTACGTGATCCGGCCGATGGTGTTCCGGCGCTGGGCGCAGATCCACCCGATCGTCACGCTGGTAGGAGCAGTGGCAGGGGTGCCGTACTTCGGGATACTGGGATTGCTTATCGGGCCGCTCGCGCTGTCCTATTTCTTCGAGCTGATACGGATGTATAGGGAGGAGTATCTAGGTTAGACGTCTAGACGCCGAGACGCCTAGCGGTGGCTAGGGATGAGGTGGTAGTTAGGCTTAACTGCCTCCTCACTCCTACCGCCGCTAGGCGTCTCGGCGTCTCGGCGTCTATCTCAGTGACAGCTCCCTGATCCCGAATCCGTGAACGTCGAGCCCCCGGCCGGGATGAACTGCCACGTGTACGTGTCCGGCCCCAGTGAGAGCTTCAGCACGCCGTAGGCGTCGGACACTGCTTCGGTATTCGGAGCGATCGACGTCGGCATGGCCGTCGCGTACCCGCCGGTGCCCACGTTGAACTCGCGGATGCCCCGCGCCGCATCGGCGTTGCCACCGGGATCCTGCGGAGCGAAGCGCTCGTAGTCGTACTGCTGGCCATTGAGCACGATCTCCGCCCCAGCAGTGTACAGGTCGTTCCAGATCCCCAGGACCCCGCTGGCGCTGTGCCACGACGGGTCGTCGGACGAGAAGAACAGCGGGTAGTGGAACATCGCGATCGTGCAGCGCTTCGTGCTGGCGGCGAGATCCGACTTCAGCCACTGCTCCTGCACCGAGCCGGTGCCGCTCGCCACCGACGCCGTGTTGTTCAGCACGACGACGTGCCAGTCGCCCAGGTCGAAGCTGTAGTAGCCCTTGGTCGGATCGCCGGCGGCCGCGCCGAAGTACCCGAAGTAGCCGTTTGCTCCCGTGACATCGTATTCGTGGTTCCCGATCGTGGGATTGGTGCGCGCCTTGTGCCGGCCCCATGTCGGATTGTAGCAGTTGGTGTAGTTGGCGGCGCTGCCGCTTGGGTTCACGTTGTCGCCGAGCACGAACACCCGACCCGGGAGCGTGTCCAGGATCTGCGCCGTGGCTTCGTCCACGTCCGTGCCACACGACGCGATGTTGGCCGCGCCGGAGAAGACCTGGACCGTGCTGGGATCGAGCACCTTGACGAGCAGCTCGTCCCACGATGAGCCACCGTCCTTGTCGGTCACGGTGACCCGCGCCGTGTACTGTCCCGGCGCCGGGTACGCGTGGCTGCCCGTAATGGGATTCGCCTGCGTGTTGGTGCTGCCGCCGGCGCTGGTCCCGTCGCCCCACGTGATCGTGTAAGACCACGGGTAGTCGGTCGCGCCCGGATCCGTAAACGTCGCGCGCAGGCTCAACGGCGTCGTGCCGACGACGGCCTGGTCTGAGCCGGCGTTGACGGTCGGCGCGATGTTGCCGATGGTCACCGTGCTTCCCGCCGGTGCGCTCGCCGCGCCTTTGGCGTCGGTCACCCGCAGCGTGATGGTGTACTGGCCCTCGGCCGGATAGGTGTGCGTCACGGTCGCGGTCGTCGCGGTCGTTCCGTCACCCAAGTCCCACGCGTAGGTCAGCGGGTTGTTGTTGTCCGGGTCGCGAGACTGAGTGCCGTCCAGGGTGACCGTGCCCTCGGAGTGGTACGGCCCGCCGGTATTGGCGACCGGAGCCTGGTTCGGCAGCGGGCTCCCGGAGTGACAGAGCGACGTCCCATGATCGCTGAACGTCCCGCCCGCGACCGGGATGAAATCCCAGTCGTAGCTCGTCGGCCACAGCGTGATCTTGATGATCCCGTAGTTGACGTTGCTGCGGATCTCGCTATTCGCAATCGGATTCCCCGGCCAGCTATAGAGCGAATTGCCGCCGGTGCCCGAGATGATCTCGCGGATACCGTTCGCGTCGTCGCGCACGCCCGTGGGCGTCTGAGGCGCGAACCGCTCGTAGTCGTGGTCGTGGCCGTTCAGCACCAGGTCCGCGCCATAGTCGTAGAGCGCCTGCCAGATCGGCTGCGTCGCCGGCGTGCTGCCGTTGCCGCCCGAGCTGAAGCGCGGGTGATGCCAATACGCGACGGTGCACACCGTGGGGTGCGCGGCGAGGTCGGCGCGGAGCCACTGCTCCTGAGCCGAGCCCGCGCTCATGTCGAGGTTGCTGTTGATGACGATGAGGTGCCACGCGCCCAGGTCGTAGCTGTAGTAGCCCTTCGTCGGATCGCCAGCCGCGGCCCCGAAGTACTGATAGTAGCCCGGCGCGCCCGCGGCAGAGCCGAAATTGTATTCGTGGTTGCCCGGGGAGGGACGGGTGCGCGCTTTGTGGCGGCCCCACGACGGATCGTAGCAGTTCATGAACTCGGTGAAGGTCCCGCTCTCGTAGGCCATGTCGCCCAGGGTGA
>WNGD01006006.1_pt1 | contig 11683 bp, 9 predicted proteins | sample 5400671 | NCBI WGS metagenome assembly WNGD01 (sample SAMN13153369, study PRJNA577476) | soil metagenome | isolation source: 40 cm soil or saprolite under grassland replicate 2 | place: USA:California | collected 2016-06-15
GTGCACTATCGCGACCAGGTGATCACGTCGAGCGGGCACGGGTTCAGCGGCCTGTCGCGCCGCGCCTTGCTCGCCGTGCTGGGACGGCGCTGCAAGGAGTTGGGCGTCTGCGTAGAGGTTGGCACGGAAGTCGACGATCCGGTCGTGTACCGCGGGGCCGACCTGCTGCTCGGCGCCGATGGCTTCAACAGCATCGTGCGCAAACGCTACGCCGCATTGTTTCAGCCGACGATGGACGAGCGCCCCAACCGTTTCGTCTGGCTAGGCACGACCCGGCCTTTCCCCGCCTTCACGTTCTACTTCAAGCGCGACAAACACGGCTTATGGCGCGTGCATGCCTATCAATATGAACAGGGACACTCGACCTTTATCGTCGAGGCGACGGAACCGACGTGGCTAAGCGCCGGCCTCGACCGGGCGAGTGAGGACGACACCGTCAAGTTCTGCGAGCGGCTCTTTTCCGAAGAGCTGCGCGGTCACCGCCTCCTCAAGAATCGCTCGCTGTGGCGGCACTTCATCACCGTGAGAAACGCCGCCTGGTCGCATGAGAACGTCGTCCTCGTGGGCGATGCGGCGCACACCGCGCATTTCTCGGTGGGTTCGGGCACGAAGCTCGCGATCGAGGATGCGATCGCACTCGCTGGGGCCCTGCAGCGCGAGCATGGCGTCCCTGCCGCCCTTGCCGCCTATGAAGCAGAGCGCCGCCCGGCGGTCGAAAGCTTACAGCGTGCCGCGCAGGTGAGCCTGCAATGGTTCGAGGATACCGAGCGGTACATGGATCTCGAACCGTTGCAGTTCGCGTTCAATCTGCTGACTCGCAGTCTCCGGATTACTCACGACAATCTCAAGGTGCGCGATCCCAAGTTCGTGGCATCTGTCGATCGCTGGTTCGCGGCAGGGGCGGAGATGCAGTCTCACGTACCACTCACCACGCACCACGCACCGCCTCCAATGTTCACGTCCTTCAAATTGCGCGATCTGCTGCTGGTCAATCGGGTCGTCGTCTCGCCGATGTGCCAGTACTGCGCCGAAGACGGCATGCCGAACGACTGGCACCTGGTGCACCTCGGCAGCCGCGCGGTCGGGGGTGCGGGCCTCGTGTTCAGTGAAATGACGGACGTGTCGCGCGAAGGGCGCATTTCGCCGGGTTGCACGGGGATGTACAAGCCCGAGCACGTCGCGGCGTGGCAGCGCATCGTCGATTTCGTGCACGTGAACAGCGATGCGAAGATTGCGATGCAGCTGGGCCACGCCGGCCGCAAGGCGTCGACGCAGCGCATGTGGGAAGGCATGGATGAGCCGCTTCCCGACGGCAACTGGCCCATCATCTCCGCTTCACCCCTTCCTTATTATCCGCACAGCCAGGTCCCCAAGGAGATGACGCGGGCGGACATGGACGAGGTGAAAGACGACTTCGTGCGCGCGGCGAAGATGTCGAATGAAGCGGGGTTCGATCTGCTCGAATTGCACTTCGCGCACGGCTACCTGCTGGCGAGCTTCATCTCGCCGCTCACGAATACGCGCACCGACGCGTACGGCGGCTCGCTCGAGAATCGCATGCGCTTCCCGCTCGAGGTGTTCGACGCCGTGCGCGCCGTGTGGCCCCATCGCAAGCCGATGTCGGTACGGATTTCGGCCGTCGACTGGGCGCCGGGCGGGATGCAGCCGGCCGATGCGGTCGAGGTCGCGCGGCAGCTCAAGGCGCATGAGTGCGACATCACCGACGTCTCCGCCGGGCAGACCGTGGCCGATGCGAAGCCGCAGTACGGCCGCCAATTTCAGACGCCGTTCGCCGACCGGATTCGCCATGAAGTGGGGATCGCCACGATGGCGGTCGGCAACATCTCGTCGTATCAGGACGTCAACACGATCCTCGCCGCGGGTCGCGCCGATCTTTGTGTGCTGGCGCGGGCGCACTTGTGGGATCCGTACTGGACACGCCATGCCGCCTACGAGCAGGGCTACGCCCTGCCGTGGCCCGACCCTTACGCGACGCTCAACAAGTACAAACCGAGGCTCGCCTGATGGCCGTTACGTACTCGAGTTACTTAAAGCTCGACGAGCTGCTCGCGCTGCAGCAACCCCGACCCGGCGTGCTCGAACATGACGAGACGCTGTTCGTCATCATCCACCAGGTCTACGAGCTGTGGTTCAAGGAAGTGCTGCACGAGCTCGACTACCTCCAGAAGCTGCTGCGCGCCAACGATACCCCGCTCGCAGCTGCCACGCTGAAGCGGATCCTGACCATCCTCAAGACGCTGGTTGCGCAGATTGATGTACTCGAGACAATCACGCCGCTCAACTTCCTCGCGTTCCGCGACCGGCTGGAATCGGGGAGCGGATTCCAGTCGTCGCAGTTTCGCGAGATCGAGTTCATTCTCGGCAAGAAGGGCCGCGGGTCGTTCGAACGATACCCCGAAGGAAGCGTGAGCAGAGATAGAGTTCAGGCTCGATTCAATCAACCCACGTTGTGGGACGCGTTCCTTCATTATCTGGCGGCAAACGAATACCGAGTACCGAAAACCTTGCTCGAGAGAGATTGCAGCAAAGTGTGCGAACCATCGCCCGAGGTCCAACGAATTCTTGTTGAGATATACAAGAAGAATCCCACCGTCGCGCAGATCGCCGAGCGGCTCGTCGATCTCGACGAAGGATTCATGGAGTGGCGGTACCGGCACGTGAAGATGGTGCAGCGGACGATTGGGACGAAGATGGGGACCGGTGGTTCGGCTGGTGCGGAGTACTTGATGACGACGCTGAATCAGCCGGCCTTTCCCGACCTCTGGGCTATCCGCTCCGAGTTGTGATCGATCCAGCGCAGCTCGCCAAGCACTACAGCCGTTTTCGCGTCACTGAGCGGATCTTGCTGACTGGCCATTCCCAGCAGGCGTGGCCGGACGTCGCGTTCGAGGCTCAGCAGCAGGCATGGCTTGATGCGGCTGAGCATGTCGATGACGTGTGGGATCTCGCGTTCGAGAAAGCCAACGAGGTGCGTCGTGGTTTCGCGCGACTGCTGGACGATTCGCCCGAGCGCATCGCGTTGGCGCAAAACACGCATGAACTCGTCGTGCGATTCCTCTCGGCGCTTCCCCTGCGGATCCGTCCCCAGCTGGTCACCACCGACGGCGAGTTTCACACCATTCGCCGGCAACTCGATCGATTAGCCGAAGAAGGCATCGAGATCATCAAAGTGCCGGCGCTGCCGGCGGCGACGCTGGCCGAGCGGCTCGCGATTTCGGTCGACGATCGCACGGCGGCGGTGTTGGTCTCGTCGGTGCTCTACGCGAATGCGCACATCGTTCCCAATCTCAGAGCGGTCGTAGAGGCGTGTGAGCGCGTGGGCGCCGAGCTCCTCGTGGACGCCTATCACGCGCTCAACGTCGTGCCGTTCTCTCTTCTAGAGGAAGGGCTACAGCGCGCGTTCGTGGTGGGTGGCGGATACAAGTACTGCCAGCTTGGTCCTGGCAACGCGTTTCTCAGGTTCCCACAGGACACCGATCTGCGACCGGTCGTAACAGGTTGGTTCAGCCAGTTCACAGATCTGAGCCGGTCACCTGGAGCTGGACGCGTCGCGTATGGGCCGGGGCCCGCGCGGTTTGCGGGTGCGACCTACGACTTCACGAGTCACTATCGGGCCGCTGCCGTCTTCAAGTTCTTCGAGGAGCAGAAACTCACACCGCAGAAGCTGCGCGAGCTCAACCAACATCAGATCGAGATCCTGTCGGCCGGGTCGAGGAATGATGCCATTGGTGGATTTCTGGCGATCCCGACACCGCGCGCTGCGAAGACTCAAAAAGCCTTACGCAAGAAGAACATCTGGACCGACCACCGCGGCGATTCGCTGCGGCTGGGTCCGGCTCCCTATGTCACCGACGCACAACTCGCTGCGGCCACGCAAGCTCTCGAACGCCAAAAGTCATAAGAGCACGCCTTTTGTGATCGCATATATTGTCGCCTAGACATTCCCCCAGACGAGGACGGCGACATGATTTTCGGCAAGTTCGTCACCGTGATAAAGGCGTTCTTCAACAGCATCGCGAACGCCCTGTGGGAGCGCGACCCCATCGCCATCATGCGGCTCGAATACGACCGCTCCGTCGAGCAGCTCCAGGAAGGCCGCAAAGGCCTGGAGCTCTATCGCGGGCTGGTCGAACGCGTCGTGCGACAAACGACCATGGGCAAGTCCCAGGTCGACAAGTTGAAAGCCGAGGTGAAGGCCTACCTCAAGGCGGGCGATCGCGAGACCGCCGGCAAGTTCGCGCTACAGCTGCAGGAGGCCGAGGCCGACCTCACGCAGAACCAGGAGCAGCTCAAGCTCCACGAAGAGGCGTACGAGAACAACCTCAAGAAAATCCAGTACGCCAACAAACAGCTCGCCGAAGTGCGCGAGAAGATCGAGCGCTACAACGCCGATCTCAAGATGAGCGCGGCCGAAGCCGAGATCGCGCGCATCGCCGGCGACTTGAACTTCGACGTCACGACCGACTTCGGGCAGGTCGAGCAGATCATCCAGCAGAAGATCGATACCAACCGCGGCAAGGTGCGCGTCGCCGCGGATCTCTCGTCCAAAGGTGTCGCCGACATTAAGGCGCGCGAGCGTGTCGAATCGCAGCTCGCCGAGGACGTGTTGCAGCAGTACGAGGTGGAGCTCGGCCTCAAGTCGCCCGAGACGACGCCCGTAATCGAGGGCAATAAGAATCTCGGACCGGCCACCGACAAGAACTCCTGACGGAGCGCATAACCATGGCGAACGGAAGACCCAGGGGCGCATTCTACGTCGTCCTGCTGCTCGTCGTCGCGGGCCTGGTGTACCTGGGCCTGCACCGCTACGGCGGCAAGCAAGGCGGGCTCGGATCCCTCATCAACCCCTCGGAGACCTCGCATACCGAGGCGAGCGACACGAGCACCGTCACGACGGCCAAAGAGTACACCTACGTCCCCGCGCAGCGCCTGCCGCCGGTCCGCGGCATTTCGAACTACAAGCCGCTCACCAACCGCACCGTGCGCATGGCGCTCAACGTGTGGGCCGGGTGGGCGCCCGTGATCTACGCCAACGGCGGCTTCAAGGCCGGCAAAGTGTGGCACACGCCGGGCGGTCAGGACTTCAAGGTCGAGCTGGTGCTGATCGACGATCCCGTCGCGATGCGCGACGCCTACGCCGCCGGCAACCTCCACATCGGCTGGGCCACGCTCGACATGATCCCGCTGTTCGTGGAGCAGCTGCGCCGCGACTCGCGCACCATGCCGCGCGTGTTCCAGCAGATCGATTACTCCAACGGCGGTGACGGCATCGTTGCGCGCGAAGCCGTGCGCAACATCGGCGACCTGCGCGGCAAGACGATCGTGCTCGCGCAGAACTCCCCGTCGCACTACTTCTTGTTGAACTCTCTCATCGACGCCGGGCTGCAGCCGGGTGACGTCGAGCTCAAGTTCACGCAGGACGCCTTCCAGGCCGCGGCCGCGTTCAACGCCGACAAATCGATCGCCGCCGCCGTCAGCTGGTCTCCCGACATCTACAACCTGTCGAAGGTGCGCGGCAATCGGCTGCTCGTCTCGACGCAGACCGCGAACAAGCTGATTGCCGACGTCTGGTTTGCGCGCGCCGACTTCGCCAAGGACCATCCCGACATCATCGAGGGTCTGGTGCGCGGCATCTTCGACGCGATGGAGGCGTTGAAGACGCAGTCGGCCAAGCAGGAGGCGGCGCAGCTGATGGCAACGGGATATTCGATTCCCGCGACAGACGCGCTGTCGATGCTCGGCGACGCCCACTCGACCAACTGGGCCGAGAACCGCGAGTTCTTCATCAACGCGAACAACCCGGCAAACTTCGAGCGCACCTGGAACACGGCGTACTTCCTGTACCGGCGCGTCGGCATGGTGTCGAATCCGGTGCCGTTCGACCAGGTCATGGATTTCACCGTCATCAAGAAGCTGGGCGGCGAGCCCCGCTACGCGAACCAGCGCAACGAGTACCAGGTGCAGTTCGTGCCCACGACCGCGACCAGCGTGCAGGCCGAGAACACGGAGATCCTCACGAAGACGGTCGTGATTCACTTCTTCCCGAATTCGTGGGATCTGCACAAGAAGGTGATCTCGCAGGTCAACGGACAGGACCGCGAAACGGCGTACGACCCGAATGTCGACTTCGTCGTCGACGAGATCGGGCGGCTCGCCGGCCAGTACGGCGCCGCACGGATCGTGATCGAGGGACACACCGACGCCTCGATGAAAGGACAGATCGATCCCACGGCCGTGAAGGAGCTGTCGACCCAGCGCGCCAACGCCGTGAAGGAAGCGGTGCTGCGGCGCTTCAAGACGCTGCAGCCGAACCAGTTCCTGGCGAGCGGCATGGGGTGGGACCGGCCCGCCGACCCGACGGACCCGATGAACAACGCCAAGAACCGCCGCGTGGAAGTGAAGGTGTACCCGCTCGAGGCCACTCACTGAGAGCGCCGTTGTTCGCGCTGCGCGTCTACCCGCGTCCCCTCACCGCGCGGCTCCTGGGACTCGGCGCCATCGTGCTCGGCCTGCTGCTGTGGTGGGCGTTCACCTGGGGAGCAACGCCGGAGACGCGCTGGATCTCGCCCGTCGTGCTGCCGTCACCGGGCGAAGTGCTGCGCAGCCTGCCGAGCCTCTGGACCGAGCGTGCGTTGCTGGACAGCGTCGTGGCGACGCTACGACGGGTGCTCACCGGATTCACGCTGGCAATCGTCGTCGGCGTCCCGTTGGGCATCGTGGCGGGCTCCTATCGGGCGTTCGACGCCGCACTCGCGCCGATCGCGCTGTTCGGCCGCAACATCCCGATCGCGGCGTTGATCCCGCTCACGATTCTCTGGTTCGGCATCGAAGAGACCCAGAAGACGATGTTCATCTTCCTGGCGACGGTGCCGTTCGTGTTTTCGGGGACGGTGGACGCGGTAGTCAGCGTGCACGAGCGCTACGTCGAGTCGGCGCAAACACTCGGCGCGAACTCCCGCCAGGTCATCACGAAAGTGTTGATCGCCTCGGCCTTGCCGAACATCTACAACAATCTCCGCACCCTGTTTGGCCTGGCGTTCGGGTACATCATGCTGGCGGAGCTGATCAACGCGAAGTACGGGCTCGGCTATCTGCTCAGCACCAGCCAACGGCGCGGGCTGACCGAGCACATCATCCTCATCCTGATGATCATCGGGCTGCTCGCGTGGGCGATCGACCGGTTGCTGCTGTGGTTCCACGCGCAGCTATTCCCCTATCTGCAGCGGGCGGAGTAACCGTGGCCGCACTTGCCGAGCCGCGACCCCTATTACCCACCCGGCCCCCGATCGTTGAGTTCAACGGCGTCTCCAAGACGTACGAAGACGGCTTTACCGCGATCAAGAACGTCACATTCCGGGTCGAAGATTTGCCCGGTAAAGGCGAGTTCATCACGATTCTGGGGCCGTCGGGGTGCGGGAAATCCACGATTTTGCGCCTGATCGCGGGGCTGCGGCCGCAGTTCCCCGCGACCACTGGAAGCGTCCTCGTCGCCAGCAAACCGGTCGCCGGACCGGGCGCGGATCGGGGGATGGTGTTTCAGGACTACACGGCGTTTGAGAATCGTACAGTCGAAGAAAACGTCTCCTTCGGACTCGAGTGCCGCGGGGTTCCCAAACGCGCCCGTCGCGAGCAGGCGCTCGAATGGATCAACAAGGTCGGCCTCGATCCCGCGCGCGACGCGCAGAAGTACCCCTCGCAGCTATCCGGGGGCATGCGACAGCGCGTCGCGATTGCGCGCACGCTGATTCTGCACCCCAGGATTATTCTCATGGACGAGCCGTTCGGCGCCCTCGATCCAACCACGCGGATGCGCATGCAGGATTTGTTGGTGACCCTCTGGCGGGACCTTCAGGCGACGGTCTTCTTCGTGACGCATTCGATCGAGGAAGCGGTGTACCTCGGCGACCGCACGTACGTCATTTCGTCCGCTCCTGGCACGATCCTGCACGAGGTGGCCGTCCCGCCACCCGACCGTCCTGCGGCCCAGATGCAGAAGGAGCCGGAGTTTCTCAAGGTCGTCTTCGAGCTGCGCGACATGATCGAGCGGTTGCAGCCTTCGACCCGCGCGGGTGACTGATGGGGATCGCGCACTATTTGTGGCGCGCCTTCACCTCGCGCTGGAACCTCTTGATCGTGTTCGCCAGCAGCGCCGCCGCCCTGCTCTCCCCCTGGCCGGACGTGCTTCTCCCCCTGATCGGCGCGGGTGAAGCGATGTACCTCGGCGGCCTGGTGTCACTGCCGCGGTTCCGCCAGGCGATCGACGCGCAGGACGCCGATCGCGCGCGTGGGTTGAGCCGCGCCAACGCGCCGAGCGCGTCGCTGTTGATCGCCGGCCTGCGCGCCGAGGCGCAGAAGCGTTTCAACGATTTGCGGACGCGCTGCCTCGAGATGCGTTCCATCGCCCGCGCGGCGCAGCCCGTGGTGGGGGCGGGGGGCGGAGGCAGCATGACCGACGTTTGGACGCCGTCGCTCGATCGCCTGCTGTATGGATTTCTGCGACTGCTCAGCCAGCAGAACACGCTGCTGCGCTTCCTGCGCTCGACAACTTCCGACGACCTCACCAAACGCCTCGAGGATCTCAAGAAGAAGCTGGATGACGCGCAGAAAACGGGCGACGACCGGATCATCCGGTCGATTCAGGAGAGCGTCGACATCGCGCAGCAGCGGCTCGAGAACTACGGCAAGGCCTTGAAGAACGCCGATTTCGCGGCGCTCGAGCTGGATCGGGTCGAAGGCAAGATCCAGGCGTTGATCGAGATGGCGGCGGCCAACCGGCAGGATCCCGATTTGCTCAGCAGCCAGGTCGATGCCGCCGCGGCAAGCATGAATCACACCGAGGCCACGCTCAATCAGCTGCAGCAGATCACCGGCGTGACCGAGGACCTGGACCAGGTCCCGGCGATCCTCGATGAGCCCAGCAAGTCTCCCTTCCGCGAACGTGCCTGAGGGAAACCAGCCGCTCCTACCGGCCTGGGCGCCGCCCTGGGCCTTGCAGCTCGCGGAGCTGTGCTTCTCCGGTACCACGTCCGTGTTCCTGCTGCACGGCAACTCGAACGACCTTATGCCGCGTGGTGAATCGCCCGACGACGGCTACGGCACGATCGCCGACATGCTGGCGGAGCAGCTGTTCGGCAAATGGGACCTGGTGTTGCACTACGATCTGGGCAGAGGCCTACGCGCGTTCGCAGGGCGGAACGAGAAGCGGCTGCAGAAGATGATCGCGCTCGCGAACGAGAAGATCGCCGATCTGAGCACCGTCAAGAACGATCCCGGCGTCGTGCTGCAGCTGATCGACCGGTTCGTGCGCGCGAACATCATCGCAGCGGGCGAGAAGTCATTGAGCTTTGCTGTCATCATCGATCAAGCGTCCTTCCTGTTCCCGTCCGGGGAGCCGGGGCGCACCAGCTTCGCCGCGGCGGCGATGCTCGTCACGCTGCTCAACTGGGCCAAGAGCCCGCACGTCAAGAAGCTGCCGATGGCGTTCGTCCTGATGGACGAGCGGCGCTCGGATTTGAACGACCGGCTCACGGGCAGCCCGCACGTTGCGCCGATCGAGGTCCCGTTGCCGACGGTCGAGCAACGCGAGCGATTCATCAAGGCAACCGTCGGAACGCGCGAGCTGGCAGCCTTTTCCGATTTCGATGCTCCCACGCTCGCCCGCCTGACCGCGGGGATCTCGCTCATCGACGTCGCGGTGCTGGTCAAGACGGCGATGGAGACGGGCCAGCGCCTCGACGCCAAACTGTTCCGCGATCTCAAGAAGCGGCTGATCGAGAAGCAGACGCAGGGGCTGCTCGAGTTCATCGAGCCGAAGTGGACGCTCGACACCGTGATCGGCCATCAAGCGGCGAAGAGCCGGCTGCGTCAGGATGCCGAGCTGCTGCGCAAAGGCCGGCTCGACAGCCTGCCGATGGGCTACCTGCTGTGCGGGCCGGTCGGCACGGGCAAGACCTTCATGGCGCAATGTGCCGCGGGCGAGATCGGCATTCCCTGCCTCATGCTCAAGAACTTCCGCTCCAAGTATGTCGGCGAGACCGAGGGCAATCTCGAGCGCGTGCTCTCAGTATTGCGCGCGATGGGGCCCGTGATGGTCGTGATCGACGAGGCCGACGCGGCGCTCGGCAGCCGCGAGGCCGAAGGCGATTCGGGGACATCGAGCCGAGTGTTCGGGATGATCGCGGCGCAGATGGGGGACACGCGCTATCGCGGCATGATTCTGTGGATGCTGCTGACGGCACGGCCCGATCTGTTGCCGATCGACTTGAAGCGCCAGGGCCGCGCCGAGGTGCACATCCCGCTGTTTTATCCGACCGATGCGGACGAGATCAAGCAGATGTTCGTGACGATGGCGCAGAAGCTGGGCGGCAAGCTCGCGGTCGAGGAGGTACCGGCGGTACCGTTCATGGGCCAGCTCTCGGGCGCCGATATCGAAGGCATGGTGGGCCGCGCGCTGCGGATTTCGTTGCTCGCCGGCAAGGAGAAGATCACGCGCGAGGCGCTACAGCAGGTGTTCGGCGAGTTTCTACCGTCCACGCAGGGGATCGAGAAGGAGATGCAGGAGCTGGCCGCGATTTTGGAGTGTTCGGACCGGCAGTTCTTGCCGCCGGCGATGGCGAAGCAGATCGATGGTGATGGGCGGTCGCGGGTGCAGCAGAAGTTTTTAGAGTTGAAGAGACTGGTGGAGCTGAGCTGAGGCAAACCGCACCGGCTTGCGTAAATCGGATTACCACAACGTTCCTGCATTTTTCTCAGCTTGACTCGGCACATACGCCGAGCTCACCTTGTGGTCATGCCTTCGGTCACTCGTCTGTACACGGTCAGCGACGTTCGGGCCATGCCCGACGACCGCAATCGCTACGAAACGATCGCGGGCGAGCTGTTCGTGACCCCCGCACCATCGCTCCGGCATCAAGCTGTACTCGCGCGCCTGCACCTGGTGATTGGCGCCTACGTGGAGCGCCATCGACTGGGCCACGTGTGGTTCGCACCACTAGACGTTGTATATGGTCCCATGACTCTCGTCGAGCCGGATCTCTTATTCGTGGCGGCGGCGCGACGCGACGTACTGACCGAACAAGAGGTCACGGCGGCGCCAGACCTCGTCGTTGAGGTGCTCACACCGAGTACGGCCCGCACCGACCGCGGCCGCAAGCGCGCGCTGTATCAGGAAACCGGAGTGCGCGAGTATTGGATTGTGGACGCCGAGCAGAATCGCGTGGAGATCTGGAGGCCAGGAGCGATGGAAGCGGAGGTGCAAAGCGACGTCCTTCCGTGGCAGCCCGATCTTGCAATCGCGGCGTTGACCATCGACCTGACTTCGATCTTCAGGCGCGTTTAGCCGCAAAGAACTCCTTGATCAACTCCGCGCACGCCTCGGCCTCCACACCCCCTCTGACGTCGACGCGATGATTGAGCCGGGGATGCCGCACCAAATCTCCCACCGACCCGCACATCCCCGCCTTCTCATCATACGCCCCGAAAACCAGCTTCCCCACCTTCGCGAGCACAATCGCTCCCGCGCACTGCGCGCACGGTTCGATCGTGACGTAGAGCGTGCAGTCGGTAAGACGATCCGTCTCTAGAGCGTCGAGTGCCTGCTCGATCGCTAGGAACTCGGCATGATAGGTGGGATTACCGCGGGCCACGGTCTCGTTGTGTGCCT
>WNGD01006007.1_pt1 | contig 11682 bp, 27 predicted proteins | sample 5400671 | NCBI WGS metagenome assembly WNGD01 (sample SAMN13153369, study PRJNA577476) | soil metagenome | isolation source: 40 cm soil or saprolite under grassland replicate 2 | place: USA:California | collected 2016-06-15
GACACGAAGGGTGGAGGCGTTCATTTCTCGTCCCGGAGTTACATGGTGAAGTCGACCAACGAGAGCGCAGCGAAATCCAAGACGTCTACCGATATTCATTGTACCGAAGGTCTCCCTTCAGTGTTTTGCTAATGTACCCAAGCGACTCGCCGGGGCGCGTAACCTCGGTATGATCTGGGAGGTTAATGTATACGCCCACGGGCAGAGTCTCAATGAGTGCGATCAGATCGGCTAGCACCACGATCATAGCATCCGCTCAGCGAATCTCGCGCAGGATGTCCGCTGGACGAAGCGGGCTCATGGCTGCCGATACCGCCAGATGCAGTCCGTCTCTCGGCCGATGATTGCACGGTCGTATGTTGATCGGTCCACGAAGCAGATCTGTCGATCGACGCTCATGAGCCAGTACGCTTCTTTGCCGGTCGCTTCGGCGCGTTGACTCGTTGGCCAGTAGTCTCGCACCGCGCACGTTGGCGATGATACATCGGGACAGTAGCCCATCCCTCGGACCGTTCGTGGAAACATCAGCGTCAGGAGCAGCGCGAGCCAGGTCATGGGGTTCTCCGGAGCTGCATCACGCGAAGGGAGTCGGCGATCGGCAGCACGTCGAGCGCGTCCGTCACCGAGGGCAGCAGATCCTGTGGACACCAGCCTGACATGCCCTGTCGCTGATTGCATTCCCGATAGCGATACGCGGGCATCTTCTTCCAGATGAACACGGCGCTGTCGCCAACGTACAATGGCAGATAGCCGTATGATGGCGCGAAGGCCCAGAGCCACTTCCCGCTCGGGGCGACGCGGAACGAGTACGTCGTAGTGCCATCGCAGCGACCCATCGCCACCTTGACGAGGCCGCAGATATCGTCATACGCGGCGTCGGTCTCTAATTTCTCGATCCAGCCCACCGTGACGCCGTCAGCCTGCGCGATGCGCTCGGCGACGGTGCGCCACTCATCGACGAGGGTTGAGTCACCGTGACCGTTCAGGAGGTAGTGCACGTGGACCTTGGGCTCCGCCGGCGGCATCGGCGTCAGCTTGGGCGACGGGGCGTTGATGCATCCGATGCACAGAACAGCGAGTCCGAGGACGATGAGGATCAGGGCGCGCGGCTTCATACAAGGATCCACAGGGCCGCGGCGATCAGCGATCCGCCCAAGCGCTGCAGCACGTCGTCGAGGCTCCAGCCGTTCGGGTCGATTGTCCGCTCGTACATGATGCTTAGGATTTGAAACGCAATCACGGCTTTGATCGGTCCGATCACGATGGCGATCAGGAGCGTGCCCAGTGCGCCTCCGACCATCTCATTTACGTACGAGTTGCGCGAGAACCACGCGGGCTCCAGCACTTGTAGGCGACGAACGATATCCGTGATGCTCATTGGGTCTTCCTCTCAGGGTGCTGGCGGCAGTATTGCAGCTCCGAGTTCAACAACTCCTGCAGGATCTTGACGTGCTGGTTCGATTGGATGGCGGCGAGGGCTTCGTTCCCCACGCTCGCGCGTCCGGACTTGTACATGGCGATGCACAGGAGAATCACGGTGACCGCGTAGAGGAGCGCGCGCATCAGTTCCTCGTTCCGTAGCACTGCGCGTGTCCTGGCACTATCCAGTACAAGATGCCTCGGATCATGCGGAAGGACCACGGCTCGATGATAAAAGTGTACGGCTCTGGCTTCGGGTCCGGGTGCGCGTTCACTTCGCAAGCGCCATGACGAGACGCATCCGTACGATGTGATAGAGCATCGGGTCACGGGGATCGGGCGTGTCCCAGCCGCGGATCGCAAGCATCGCGCGCGCGAAGCGATCGGCGAACTCCTCCTCGTTGCCCTGGGCCCACGTGGGCAGGCTGTCACCGCCTTCCCGCACCTCACCGTGCGGCCACAGCGTCTCGCGCCACCGGTGCCCGAACTCGTGCGCCGTGACGCCCGCGGGGATGCACACCTCCAGGGGGTGCTGGTACCCGAATCCCTCGGACCACTGCTTAGCATCACGGATGAACTTGGCGTATGCGGCGAGGTCCGTCCGGATGCTGATGATGTCGTGCCACGGCTCGCTCACCCCGAGCAGGTACTGGCCCTCAGTCCGGGTCATGACCCCGTTGATCGGTTCTACTTGGGCGTCCCCCGCGACCAGACGCAGCGTGTCGATCCAGCCCTGGCCGACTCCGGGCAGCGCCGCGACGGCGCGCTCCGGTGCATGGGCATCCCAACGCGCGTTGGCGCGCTCCATCAGGACGCCGAGGCCAACGAGGAACAGGATCACGGGGATCAGGAGGACGTACTTGAAGAGTCTCATGCGGACCTGATTTTCTCGACGAGCGCTTGTATGTTGGTCACCGTGACGTTCGGCCTCACGGCGTTGGTCTCGCCGCAGCTGCACTGGGTCCAATCGGCGGGGCGGTAGTAGGTGCAGCTCGGGCACTGGATCATGTCGATGATCATTCGGGGGTCCTGGTGATGGTGACGATGGGTCCGGTCTGATCGAACTCGAAGAATTGGCCCGTGAACCTCGGTACATCAGCGAAGTCGATGCGGTCGAGGACCGTGTGGTGCCTGAGCCACCGTGCAAAAATGCCTCTCCACTCAATGAGTTCGTCTATGGGGATCATAGTTCTCCTTAACTGGGGCGGAAGGACTCGAACCTTCAACCTTCCGGTTAACAGCCGGACGCTCCGCCATTGAGCTACACCCCATCGAGAGCCGGCACAGAGGGATCACGGAAAGACCCAGCTTGTCGAGCGGTGGGAGCGGAGAGCACATCGAAGCGGGCGGCGGGGATTGAACCCGCGACCTCCTGCATGGCAAGCAGGCGCGCTGCCGCTGCGCTACACCCGCGGGGTCTGAGAAAATGGAAACGAGGTCATAGGTACTGGGACGCTAGCGTCCTAGTTCCGAGCCCCCCGGGGGTCCCGTCACTGTCGCGACGCTGGCGGCCCTGCAGCTGTGCGGCCGTGGCACGGGAATTGCAGTACACGGCCCTCGTGGCACGGTTCTTGCTCCATGATCCGTGGCACGAGAATTGCAGTACACAAGAAGCGTGCCACGGCGCCCCAGCGGGACACATGTGTCCCGGTGCATGGCACGCGGCTAGATGCATAATTATACATTACGGTGCATCTTTACACAAGTAGCACGATCCGAGGCCCGGGGCCCGCGCGGCTCGCTAACGCTACGCTATACAGGTCACGGTGAGATTTGACTAGCGACAGTATCGCGACATAGTGACAGTGCGCTAGGTGCGCTAGCTGCGCTGTAGCCTACCTAGCCTAGCCGTGCGAGAGCTAGTAGGGTGCGCTAGGTGCGCGGGGGTATAGTATTACCCCCGCCTAGCGCACCTACTAGCGCACCCCCCTCCGGTTGACGTACCCCTAGTGTCACTACTCACCGTGACACGTACCAAGGGCCACGGTCCTAGCACCTCTCGCTAGCCCACCGTGGCCCTTCCGCCTCTACCCGTGAACCTTGAACCTACCGCCTCCCCTCGCTGATCTGGCACGCTCCGCCACCATGGCCAGCGCCGTGTCCAGATCGTGCCTCGATATCTTCCCCTCCCTGAAATCGCGCTCCGCCGCGGCAGCGTCCGGGTCAACCTTGGCCCACGTCGCCGCAACCCGTGCCCGTAGTAGCTCCAGCCCGAGCCGCTCCCTCTCGGCCTTGAAGGGGTCACCAAGCCCCAAGGTTGACCTGAGCCGAGCCCGGCGCCGCCGGCGCCATACCCACACCAGCACGACCATGACCGCCACCACGGGCCAGCGCAGGGCGCACCACACAGCGACCGCAGCGAGCCCGAGTACCAACAACCCCGTGACTCTGAGCGCACCAGCCATCCCCGCGCCTACTACCCGGAACAACGAGTGCCGAGCTAGGTACCTCGCAGTTCCTCCGCCGCTCGCGCTCACGCAATCCTCACGTGAACATCTAGACATCCCGCGGCCCGGAGGCGCGCCGCGCACGCATACGCCCCTTTGCGCGTACGATGCCAGCACCACGAATTCCGGTGCCACACATAGAACCCCGTCGTGTGTTTCATGCGTCACCGTCCCGCTCAAACGACCCGGGCCCCGAGCGCACGGTGCGCCCGTTCGGCACTACCTGGAACGTCAACCGCCCGGACAAGACGGCGAGGCGCCGCTTGCACAGGTCCGCGAGCGTCGGATGGTTCGATGCGCGACCGAGAAAGACGCTATGTACGTACGCGTCGCGGCCCGTCCCGATGCGCGCCGTTCCGAGTAAGAACCCGTCCGATGTTACGGTAACCTCTAGCAGCGTCATGCGGCCGCGCGGCCCGCTCGATACCCGTTTGAGCGATGGGTAGCCGGGAAAATGAGCCCGGACGCGTATGCCTAGCCGTTTACAAGTTGCGCACATGTTAGTCGTCTCCCGCGTGATTGACTGCGAAATCTTCCAGCACGTTGCACGCCTCGCGCTGGTCACTCGACAGGCGCCGCGACCGCACCAGCCGCAAGATGATTTCTACCGCGTCAGCAAGTTGCATGTTGTCCCATCCGTTCCGCGCCTGAGCGCTAGTAGGTTGCGAGGACATGGTCCGTTTGGAATTCCACCACGGTGATACTGTCGGGGCCCAGTACCATGGCGAGTAGCTCCGCGTCGCGGTGCGCATCTGCGGCCATCTTGTACTCGCGGTGCTCCCCGCGGAACGGCACCAGCGCACCAGTGATAGCGCGCGTCTTCAGAATGAACGACATAGCTACCTTCCTTTCGGGTTGTAGGTCTCACCGCGGCGCGCCTCTGTCCGAGCCACGGCGGCGTCAATCTCTGCATCGAGGGAAGCGAGTGTCACGGCCTCCCATTTCGACCACGAAAACCGCGGATTGGTTCGCTCGCACACGCGACCAATCAAGAGAGAAACCGCGAGCCTAGCGTGACGGTCCTCTATAAGGGCAACCGCCGCAGCAAGAGAAACGAAATCTTTGCGAGTCATGGTGTCGTCCTTTCTCAGAATGGGATAGGGGTTTGTGTCGGATCCGCCGCGCGTCGCACCGCTACCCAAATGATTGCCTGTGTCACGGCAACACTCTGGCGCACCTCGCGCGCGAGGACACGCAGCGCTACGGCAATATCGGCGCTCCGGCGGTCCGTCAGCCGTCCCACCACGAGGCCTGCGGCGCGCGCAACCCATCGGTCTACTACGGCCGCGGTCGTATCGCCGTACAACGCGCGAGCGAATGGTACGACCTTAGGACCGCGGAGCGCGCCCCATTCACCGTGACGCAGTATCCGCGTAGCCTTGTGCAAGCAGCGCGCGTAATGACCCCGCGGTTGCATGCCATCGCGCACGCTGTACGCGACGTGCTCCAGCAGCGCGACGTTGTGGGACCATTCCATGTTGTTACTGAGCGCTGCCGCGGCGTAGCACGCGCGCTTGAGCGAGAAACCGTAGCGCTTGGCTATGTCGTAGCACTCCCCGCGCGCGAGCGGGTACCATGTTCGGCCCGCTTGTCTGTCCTCTGCGTCCGAACGCTCCCACCACGAGCGCAACGACGTCAGGTAGTCGCCGTTACTCATGGGTGTACCCGTCAAAGAACGGTCCGTTACGGCGCGTCACGCGACGCGCCTTCGCGCTCCGGCCGTCGCCCGTGTGCGTATCCTCGCTGGCGCAGTGTGCCTGCGCTTGCGCCAGCGTCAGGCCGCGCGCAATCACGCGACTACCGCCACGGTAGTAGTGACGTACGATGTTGTACCGCGGGCACGCGTACCCGACAGGTTCGAGTTTGCTTCCACAGAGACACATAGGAGTCGCCCCTAGATAACGGTGACAGTGTCCGCCGATTCAAGCACTAGCACGGCGGTTTGATTTAGCTCGCTCTTCAGGTCGTACGCGAAGCTATACACGGCGCAGCGCGCCGCAACCTCGTCGCGCGCGTCGCCGCTCGCGCCGTCCGTCTCAATCACAAGCGCGCGCTCCGTCGCGCTGCGCCACACGCCGAGCGCGCTGTAGATAGTCGCGCCAGTGATACCGTGTCGCGCGAGCAAGTGTAGCGCGACATCTTGCGACGTGTGCCCAGCCCCGTAGTGCGAAACGGTCGTGTCCTCCGCGTAGATTCGGAACATATTAGCCGTTGTCCTCTCTGAGGCTTCTGGCGTCCCAATGGGCCGCGTGCTCAGCCTCTAGCTCATCATGGACAGCAAGTAGCAGGTTGGTAACCTCGTCGTCGTGCGCCGTGCACAGGGGCGCCGTTGTGTCGCGCGTCTCGGGCGTTGCCGTTGCGGCGCACATCAAGCAGGGGGTCATGTTCCCGCCTTTCGCGTGTACGGCCGGAGCACTAAGGGGCCCAAGCCTGGAGTTGACATCGTGAGCGTGACCAAGTCTGTCCGCTCCCTGTTGTCCGTGCGCACGTAGTCGAGCCCCTCGGGCGACGTGAAAACCTCACGGCCTGCAAGCCCCAATGTACCCGCCTCGCGTCGGACCGTCCAGCCCGGGTGCGCCATGTTCTAGTACCTCCAGCGCACGCCGAGCGCGCGTAGCGTTTCGTTGTAGAGACCGTCGCCGAGCGAGCACACGCTGGCGCCGACATCAAGCTTGACCTTGTGCGTCGTGAAGCATCGCGGGCCGAATAGCGGGCCACCATCCGTGTGCGTGTCTTCGTGCGCCGCGTAGGCCTCACCAGCAGCAACGGCGCGGTCCTCCGTCGTGTACACGCCGAGCGGGATACCAAGGCCGCGAGTCTTCTCCGTGTACGGCACGGCGACGCGGCCCGGGTTATCTGCAGCGTTGTCAAGGTATCCGATGGCGAGCCAAAGGTTGCGCTTCATGGCTACTGGTCCTTTCTCGCCGCGGCGAGTACACGCGCGGCATCTTGCAGGTTGAGCGCGCCGCCGATCTTGACGTGCTCCGTGAGCACGGCGGCGATTATCGCCAGCGAATCGGCGATAGACTTGAGGGTTTGCTTGTCTGTCCAGTCCATGGGGCTACCTGTCCTTTCGAGTGAAGACGCCACGCAAGTGTGCGCGGCGCGCGTACGACGACACAGATAGGTCCGTGTCGGGCTTGTCGAGCGAGTACAGGGGCCACGTAGGTAGCTCACCCGATTGCATGAGGCGCCGCAGCGCAAGCACAAAGGCTCGATCCCGGCTGAGACCGCCGAACACTGGCGCGAAGACACGGACGGTGCGCGTCATGCTGGTGCACTCCACCCGCAGCGCTCACACTGCACGCGGTCGCCAGACTGGTGCGGCGCCGACACCCGCTTGCCGCCACAGCGTTGGCCATGCGGGCCCGTCACGCGGTCGCACGTCGCAGCATTCAATGGGCACGCATCCGCCGTGTGCTCGAAATCTTTTCGCGTTGTCATGGGAGCACCATAACGGGGACAGCCGTCACGTGCACGTCGCCGCGACCGCTACGGCCGAACGGCACGCGGTCACCGTCGCCCGTGTCCAGCTTGTAGACGACAACGCCACGGTTGGGGTAGCGCACGGCGAGGTGCCCGTTGTCCTCCGCGACCGCGCGACCATAGACGCAGCCGCCGTCATCGGCTCGCATGCCAAGGTCGAACACGCGAACCCATGGGTTGCGGCCGCCCTGACCCATTTGTTCGAGGTGCAGTGTCGTGCGGTCCGTGTTCATTTGCCCCCCACAATCCGGGCAAGCATCGGGTTGCGCGCGGCCGCATACATCGCTTGCCGCTCCGCGTGCGTCACGTTGTCGCGCCGAACATCCGCCGCGACACCCGCGCGCGCTGCGTCCATCCGTGCGACCTGCACCTCTAGCCATGTGCCACGCCCGAGAATACGGCCCGTCCCGCGCTCGAACACCAAGTAGACTGCGCTCATCTTGTCCGCCTCTCTGTTGCCGCCATGTTCGCTGCTCTCGGGCGCTAGTAGTGCACGAGGCGTGCCACGGCGCAAGTACTTGGAAACGCACAACTTAGCTTTTTGAGGGTAGGGAATTACCCTAGCGAAATGCACGAAATAGTGCGGAATGCGGGGCCAGCACGGTGCACCGTCTCGCCTCTGGCCATCCCGCTCATGAGCATGGCGCGAGCACGACCGCGCGGCCTCTGGTAGGAAGAGAGATAGGGAAGTGTGACGCGTGGCCCACAGCTGCAGGGCGGTCGGGGGCCAGTGTCCACGCCATGGGCCACCGCCCTGCCCCGACCCGCCGGAAAAATGGGAAGCGGCGCCTACCCCACGTTCCTTAGGGCAGGCGCCGCCAAAACGCAATGCTTTGCTTTTCGATCCGAAAAACGCAATGCTTTGCTTTTAATTCCTATTGTTAGGCATGACCAGGCTGTAAAGGTCCTCGGTCCTCGCAGCTCTCGCCGCGTCGCTCGATCAACGGCTCACGCGCATAGAATCATAGCTGGAGCATCTTAATGAGCGCCTTCACGTCGATCGCGCCGTCGTGCAGCCGCGGCACCCCGGACTCATAGAAACTTGGATTCGTAATGAGGCGAGCCTCGATCTCTTGCAGCTTAGCGCGGAAGGCGGCCGTCTGCTCGGCCTCCAAGCGCACCAGATCCGCGCAGGTGGAACATCTCCCATCTGATCCGAATCGGGAACCGTGCTGACACTGCTCGCGTTCTTGCGGAGTTGGCATTTTGTCGGCCTTTCCAAGTTTCAAAAAGGAGGGTGACCCTCCTTGGGAAATTAGAGGTGGGTACGAAAAAGAATGCTTAAATCACCGCTCCAGATGGAGTCGCCTCGGAATTTTCCGATGCGGCCGTATGATACGTCATGTTCTGGCCCGTTCCCTCTGTACGAATCACTGGTGGCATGCGCTGCAGCAGCCGGTCGAGCGTCGGATCGAGCGTCGTGCGTCCCATGTTGCACATATCTCGCAGGGACTTTTTTGTGTTCACGCCGCGACGGATCGCATCCAGAACCTTGGCATCATTTGACTGCGCATCGAGACGGGCCTGCGCGATACCGTCATCCTCGTCCTTGGGCAGCGGGATCCAGTGCAGACCAAGATGCTTCACGCCCTTTGGATCATCGAGCGGGACGGTGAACGACCCGAACTGGTACCGGAACTTCGACGCAGGTACCGAGGCGCGCGCCTTGTTGACCTTGATGTCACGAGTGACGTCATCGTTCTTGATCTTGCAGAGCGTGAGCACGCAATCGACGCCATGTCCGATAGCCGTGGAGTCACGATACTCGCCGGTCTCTTTAGTAGATTGTGCGGACATAAGAATGCTTGGCCCGCCCTTCACGTGTGAGATTCCATCGAGTCCTGACATCACGGTCTGCCAGTCGTCGCTCTGCGATGAGCGCTCGATTGCGGCCTGGGCCCATGAGTGCAGCGTATCAATGATCACGAGCCGTGGCTGTATCTTCGCAACACCCTCGACGAGCTGCGCGAGTGCATCAGAAGGATGGTCCTGCACGAACAGGAAGTCCAATCCTTTCCGCTCGGGATCGAAGTCGAGCGCTCGAAGGATCATCTCTCCCTCTGCCTCTTCGGACAGGACCCAGAGCACCGCGCCCTGCACCGTCGGGAACTTGCCGAGGAACGGACGGCCCGCGGAGACCGCCGTGGCGGCCTCGCCAAAGAGCGTAGACTTGCCGAGCCCCTCGCGCGCGGCGATCAGCGTGATGCGCTCCGCCCAGGCCAGGCCGTGGGCGACCTCGGCCGGAGGTACAGGGAGGCCATTCTTGATGATGTCCGCAACACTTCGGACGGGCTGCTCGATGCCGCCGTGCGCCTTCCGCTCGGGAACCTGACGAAGCGCCGCAGCGATGACGCGCCGTAGGATCGTACCGTCCTTCCGGCCCGGCATTGGCCTGCTCTCGCTCCACTTCGGCCGGCGCAGCGCCGAGGATCGCATGACGGACTCGATGAGCCCCGCATCCCGCGTGTACTTGGCGAGCATCGCGGCCATCGCCATGTCGGATTCCGATGCGGACTTGCCGGGACGAGTCTCGCCGAACTCATAGAGCGTCGTAAAGAACCGCGCGTCGGTCGAAGCGTCGATCTTGGCGAGCACGGCCGCGGTGTCAGTATCCGTCACATTCGGCGATTTGACACTTTCCGACACGGGGGCAGATTGAGGAATGCTTTCTTCGATGCCGCCTGAGAGATACCGCGCGTGGAACTGCGCAAGCTCCTCGGTACGATCAGGGATGTTCACGGAGGATCCTGCCATGATGTTGCCCGTGATGGCGAAGTAACGCCCTTCGGAGTAGACCTCGATCGGCCCTTTACGCCGCGCGCCCTCGGGTAGGGCGCCACGGACAATCACGTGGATCCCTTTGCCGGATTGACTGATTTCGACGAAGGCCGGTGAGAGCATCTGTACGATGTCCTTCGCGGCCGGCGTCATGGCGAGCGTCTGCGGATCGAGGAGTCCGTCCAGATCGACACCGACATACGGGTCGTTCTTGGTGAAGACGAAGCCGATGCCCGAGAAGTCCTTCTCCTTCGCTAGGGCCACGGCCTCGGCGAACGTCATCCAGTCTTCGGGACGCGTTGTCGCTGCTTTGCCGCGCGCGTTGTACGGGACCTTAGTGGGCTTCGGCCGGCCGGGGATCGTCTCTAATTGCCACACGACCCATTGCCGCAAGCCGCGAAGCTCTGTAGGAATGCTTTGGGGATTCATGAGCGCTTCCGTGCGAAGCCGCGAGGCTGGTATTTTCCCTCCGGCAAGCTATCGAAGAAGTTTGCGCCTGCGGCTTTCGACGTATGTAAGAGCGCACGAAGCACGGCAGATATACTGAAGCCCATAACCTTTGCGATGCGCCGAATATCGCGGTACTCGTTAGGAGTGACGAGGACCTGGAGCTTGACGGCTCCGGAGGAGGTCTTGTACAAGATAATCTCTTTCGCGGGGGTAAGGCCTCAAGGATAGCACCAATGGGGCATTTTCCGCAACCCTTGACAAAAGTGAATCACCTCGATATGTTCTATCCCACGTGTAGCATGCCCCAAACCAGAGAGGATACTGTAATGATCCAAGACCGAGTGTTCGCGTGGCCGGCGGACGATAAGAATGCCTACCATTACGGGCGGCCGAATCCCGCAAGTGAGCCCAAATCGTGCGGCCTCGAAATCATCGATCAGCTCGATGAGGACGATCTGTCGTACGAGTACAACACGATCATTGCGTGGCGCGACACGGAGACCGGCAGGGTCTATGTCGCCCAGGATTCCGGGTGCTCGTGCCCTACACCGTTCGAGACGTTCGAGAAGCTCTCCGATCTGACGCTCATCGCTCATGCATCAGATGCGCAGGACTTCGTGCGCACCGTGAACACCGAGAACTACGACGGCTCGCCAACGTTCCCGTTGCGCGACGTCTTCCGGTTCATTTCGAAGATCGATGCCGTCCTGCGCGGGGAGACTCCCGTATGAGGCGGGTCTTTCGCTTGGTTCAGAATCCGTTTTCATCCGCTCAAACGCTTTACGGGCTCGATGGAATCTACTTGAAGAACCTCTGGGAGCACGTTCAGCTCGCCGCCGGCAAGTACCGCGTCGTTCGATCACCGCGTGGTTCTTGGAAGTTCGTCGCACGGCCCACGGATGACTTCGGATGGACCGTATACGATCTCCAGCACCGGATACATGGGGAATGGCGCGAGATCGACGCCCCCAAGTGGTGCTCTCAGGAAGTCAAGGCATACGGGCTCGACAAGGGGCAGCGGTTCTCCGTCAGGAGGGTCAAGTGACCGCCCCCATCGTTGCGCACTCCTGGGACCCGTACCACGGTGACCCGAACAACCGCT